>Ga0116194_1000262_pt1 | contig 57561 bp, 56 predicted proteins | sample AD_SCU001_MetaG_FD_89887 | JGI IMG/M metagenome (GOLD analysis project Ga0116194, IMG submission 89887) | Active sludge microbial communities of municipal wastewater-treating anaerobic digesters from China - AD_SCU001_MetaG | ecosystem: Engineered > Bioreactor > Anaerobic > Digestate | place...
GTCGGTGATCCCGGTCGCCACCTTCCCGACGGGGAGGAGCCGGCCCTGGTCCTGGACCGCGAGCAGGAACGAGCCGAACATCTTCGCCCGCCGGCCTTCGCCCCACTCGGCCCCGACGACCGCAAGGTCGAGGGTCTCGACCCCGGGTTTCACCTTCACCCAGAGGCGGCCCCGGACGCCGGGGGTGTAGGGCGAATCAAGGACCTTCACCATCACGCCCTCGTGGCCGAGAGCGAGGGCATCGGCGTAGATCGCCTCCGCCGCGGCGGCGTCGCCGACCCGGAACTGCTCTGCGACGTGCGCCCCGAGCACCTCCTCGAGGATCGTGCGCCGCTCGCCGAGCGGCCGGTCCATCAGGGTCTCGCCGTCCAGGTAGAGGATGTCAAAGACCCGGGGGACGAGCTCGATCTTCTCCATCATCGCGTCCACCTCGTGCTTGCGCCGGAACCGCCGGATGACATACTGGAACGGCATGGGCCTCCCGTCCCGGACGGCGACCGCCTCCCCGTCCAGGATCACGTCATGATCGGTCGCCTCCTGGAGTTGGCGCGCGATGTCGGGGAGGCTCTCCGTGACCTCCTCGAGCCGGCGGGAGTAGATCCGGCAGACGTCGCCCTGCTTGTGGAACTGGAACCTGCTCCCGTCGTACTTGTACTCGACCGCGACCTCGCCGTGGTCGGTGAGTTGCCCGGCGATGGTCCCCGCCTGGGCGAGCATCATCTTCACCGGCCGGAACGGCTCGATCGTCACGCGGGCGAGGGCTCCGGGGTCCCGCCGGGCAAGGAGGGCGACCTCGCCAAGGTCGTTCATCGCCTGGTGGGCATGCTCGACCAGGCGGACGTCGATGTCGAACGCCCGCGCGACGGCGTCGCGGACGTTCCCCTCGCCCATCCCTATCCGGAGTTCTTCAAGCATCAGCCGTGTGAGATACCGCCCTTCAAGGGGGCGGGCGTTCCCGAAGAGGCCCTGCGCGACCCGGAGCTTCTCCCGCTGCGACCGCTGCCCTCCTGCCGCCGCCATCCGCCCGAACTCGCGGTAGACGTCGACGAGGTCGAGTTCCTGCACGAAGAACGACGTCTGCTCTTTTCTAGCGAGGAGGTCCTCGACGGCACGGCCGGCGTCGCCGGTGGCGTTGATCGCCTCGCGGACGGTCTCCCGCTTCGTCCCGACGACGTAGGCCACCGCGTCGTAGAGGAGGTTTGGGCCCACGCCGAGCTTGTTGGTGCTCCAGTCGGGAAAGACCCTGCCCATGACGAACCGGACGAAGACGGGGAGTTCGTCGTCGCCGAGCCGGGGCAGGACGGCGGCGACCTCCTCGATCATATCCAGGCGCCCCGGGATCCCTTCCAGGCGCTCGCAGATGCGGGCGAACTCCAGAAACTGCATACCCATCTCCTGAAGTATTTCCCGGCGGGGAGAATCAACCCTTCTCTTTTGGACGGTTTGATGGGGAAGCACCGCCAACCCTCATCCATGCACCAGGACGACGAACTCAAGGAGATGCTCTCCGACCTCATCTGGCTCAACGCCCTGATCGCGACCGAACTTATCCAGATCACCGAGAACACATCGCAGATCCTCAGGAAAGCGGCTCCGCCGGAGGCCTGCGTCGCCGAGCACGCGGCCCTGCGGGCGACGGCGCTCGATATCGCCGACCGCTACAGGCCCGGGACGATGCTCCGGCAGCATGTCGGGGAGCATCAATAAGGATGTGGGGCGGGACCTCCGCCGTCAGGCGGCGGCCGCGACGAGCCCGGCGTCCCTGACGACGAGATCCGCCGACCCGATGAGCTCCCGGGTCAGGGTGATGTTGACCGTCCCGTTCACCGGGTCGACGGTGCTTGCCGTCGCACCGGGTGCGCCGCGGTCGGCGACGGTGAAGGCATACCCCTCCGGCCGGACGACCTCGACGGTGTAGTTCCCCGGCGGGATGCCGCTGAAGATGTAGAGGCCTTCGCAGGCGTGGGAGAAGGTTTCCGTCGTCGCTACCTGCCCGCCCGCGGCGTCGCGGAGGTGGACGGCAATGCCGCTCATGCCCTGTTCGCCGGCCCCCTGGACGCCGTCGTTGTCGGCGTCGAGAAAGATGGTCCCTCCTATCGTGCCGGCGGCCCGCTCCGCCTCAGGCGGGGCGTAGCCCGCCGCGCCTGCAATCTGACCGAAGACGAATACTGCTGTTATGATGGCTGCAAGAACGCTGACTGCTTTCATCGGTTCACCTCGTGTCCCGGACGCCGCACGGGCACCCGGGCGTGTAACCCCCGGGGAAGGCCGCGGTCTCCGCCCGGAGATCCTGCAGGGGGCAGGAAAGACCGGGATTTTTCCGGTCCGCTGTCGGCCCGGGGGTTCGGCCCATAGTAGCCGTTATCATATATGAACGTTGTTAAATGTGATAGGGCGGGCGGTACCCCCGATCGGCCGGTTCAGGAGCCCGGATATCTGTCAGCCGACCGGAAACCGGGGATTGTCCGGTTTACCCCTTCCATGGAAGCGGGATCCCCCACCGGCGTCGCGGCAGGCTACGCGCGCCCGTCGCCACCGGCGGTCCCGTTCTCCGGGTCCGGCGTCACGGCCGGGCGGGGGGATCGCCGCTCGTCGTGTTCTCCGGATATCCCTGCACCCCGCTCGTCATGTTCCCGGGGCTGCCGGTCCCGCCGGCAGGCGACACCCGGGCCGGGGCAGGGAGCAGCCCTGCATCCCGGACGACCGTCTCGCCCCCGCCGACGGCAAAGGGGGGTGTTATACCGGTCAGCGGGTCGGCATGGCTGTCCCCGCCGCCGGTCGTGAACGTGTAGCCGTCCGGCGGGCTGAACACGAGCAAGTACTCCCCGGGCAGGAGGGGGCCGAAGAGGTACAGGGAGGTGTAGCGGTCGTGGTAGCCCGTGCGGGCCGACGCCGCCACACCGCCGCTGACATCGAGGAGGCGGACCTCGACGCCGGTCATGCCGTAGGTCTCATCCCTGACGCCGTTCTGGTCGTCGTCGCTCCAGACCGTCCCGAGGACCCACCCGTAGGCCGTAGCCGGGGTCGCGGCCCGGTAGTTCCCGACGAGGCCCGCGTCCAGGACCTGCCGGTCCCCCGGAGCCTCCGCGAACGCCGTGTCTGCCGTCACCGGGCGGGCGTCGCTACCCCGGCCGGGAAGCGTGCAGGCGTAGCCGTCCGGCAGGAGGAACTCGACGCCGGTGTAGCCGCCGGCGGGGATGGCCGGAAACCGGTACGACCCGTCGGAACCGGTGACCGCAGCGTCAGCCATGGTCCGCTTGCCGATCAGCCGCACGCTGATGCCCGGGATGCCCGGTTCGCCGGAGGTGCGGCTGCCGTCCGCGTTGAGGTCGTACCAGACCGTGCCCGACAGCGCGTCCCCATCGCCGTTGTCGTCGTCCCGCCCATCATGATCATCGTCCGGCTTCTCCGTCGGTTTCGCGGTGTGTGTCGGTTTCTCTATAGGTTTCCCGGTTGGTTTCTCAGTAGGTTTCTTAGTGGGTTTCTCGGTGGGCTTTTCGGTGGGTTTTTTGGTCAGGGTGGGCGCGGGCGGCGGGGCCTGGGTCGGGGCCGGGGCCGCCGTCTTCGTCGGCGCCGGGCCGACCACCACCGGCGGCTTCTGGTGCACGGCCGGCGCCTTCGGGGGCTTGATGGGCGCCACCGTGGGCGTCGGCGTCGGGGCCGGGGCCGGGGCAGGCCCGAGCCTCACCGCCCAGGCGTCCGTGTTCACCGTCCCTCCCTTCCCTGTGGCGTTGAAGGCCCCGGCGAAGAGGTACCTGTCCTCTGCGATCTGCAGGACCGACAACGCCCGGTCGCCGGGGTTGCTGCCGCCGAAGGTCCTGCTCCACACCACCGCACCGCTGGCGTTGGTCTTAACAAGCCAGGCGTCGGTGTCGTCGACGCCGGAGTACCCCGTCTCCCCGGCGAAGAGGTAGCCGCCGTCCGCCGTCCCGATGACGGCCGCGGCCGACTCGTTCACGCCGAGATCACCGTAGACCCAGTTCCAGATGATATCCCCGGCGGGCGAGAGTTTGATCAGGAGCGCATCGGTGTCGACCGTCGCGTTGTCGGGCCGTTCCGTGAACGTGCCGGCGACGAGCAGGTTGCCGTCCGGGGTCGTGATCACCGCCCGGCCGGTGTCGTCGTCGGGGCTCCCGAATGTCCTGTTCCAGACCTCGTCCCCCGACTCGTTGAGCCGGATCACCCAGACGTCGGCCATCCCCGCCCCCGACGACTCCGTGCTGCCGGCGATGACGAAATCTCCACTGGAAAGCCGGGTGACGGCGTTCGCTGTATCATTCCCGGCCCCGCCGAGGACCCGTCTCCAGACCTCGCCGCCCGTCTCGTTCACCCGGACCGCCCAGGCGTCCGACTCGTTCCCTCCCCAGGCCGCAGTGGAGCCGACGAAGAGGTAACCGCCGTCGCCGGTCAGGATCACCCCGTTTGCCGAGGCGTTGACGTCCGGGCCGCCGTAGGTCCGGTTCCAGACCTCGGCGCCTGAGGGATCGATCTTCACGAGCCAGGCGTCGGTGTCTGCCTGCGTCCCGTTCGTGACGTAGGTGAGGTTGCCGGCGAAGAGGAGGCCGCCGTCATCGGTCCGGACGACCGAACGCGCGGTATCGGCCTCCTTCCCGCCGTAGGTCCGGTTCCACTCCAGAGAGCCCTCTGCCGTCAGCCTGATCACCCAGGCATCCGTCTCTCCCTCCCCGGACGATGCCGTCACCCCGGCAAGGAAGAACCCGTCTCCCCCGGGGCCGGGGACGACCGCGTATGCCGCGTCATCGGCATCCGGCCCCCCGTAAGTCCGGTTCCAGATAACCGTCTGCTCTTCCGTTCCTGCGCCCGCGGCAGCGACGAGCGCGAGTGCCGACAGGAGCATGATCCCGATCCAGGTGCTGCGTTGCATGTCTGTTTCCTCTCCCTGTATCCACCCCGGCAAACGTGCTGCAGTCCGTGCCGGAGGCTGTGCCGGTCCCTCCCGCCTCCCGGGGTTCATGGCAGGCCGCCGTGAAACGCGGGTCCGCCGGGGATGGTTGAGCCTCCCGCAGCACCATGGGGTCTGCACGTCAATTGTCTGATTATTATAATAATCTTGTTTCAAAAACACGGGTGCGGCGGCGGCCCGATGGCGGCCGCATCTCTGGGGGCGGGGCGGGCGATCCGGTTGTTGCCCCGGCCCTGCCGGCGTGCGTCTCCCGCCCACAACCATCAATACTCTTATGAACAAACCCTTGATAGAAGACCTGCATGAAACTCTTGCTTGCGATTGCACCGGAACGGTTCAGGGACGAGGAACTGGAGATCCCGAAGAGGGCCTTTGAGGAGGCGGGGATCGGCGTCGACGTCGCCTCCACGGCCGCCGGCATGTGCACGGGGATGCTCGGGGCCAGGACGAAGGCGGCCATGACGTTTGACGAGGTGGACCCCGACGACTACGCCGGGATTGTGGTGGTGGGCGGCGCCGGGTCACAGGACCACCTCTGGGGGAGCAAACGGCTTCAGGCCCTTGTCCGGACGTTCTTCGAGGAGGGCAGGGTCGTCGCCGCAATCTGCCTCGCGCCGGTCGTCCTCGCGCGGGCGGGCATCCTTGCCGGGCGGCAGGCCACGGTCTACCCGAGCCCGGCGGCTGTCGCGGAGATGAAGAAGGCGAAAGCGATCCTTCACGAGATCCCGGTCGTCGCGGATATGCAGATCGTGACCGCGAACGGCCCCGCTGCTGCCGCACAGTTCGCCGATACCATCATCACGAAACTCGAATGTTAACCGATACGCAAGGTAGCGACGTGGACCGGGCCGACTGCACCCTGGTGATCCCGGCATACAACGAAGAGAAGAGGATACGGTCGCTCCTCGAAGACCTCTCGGGCTTTAGAGGCGACCTCATCTTCGTCTGCGACGGGACCGACGCCACTCCCGCCGTCATCGGGGCGTTTGCGGCCGCCCATCCATCGCTCTCCATCCGGTGCCTGACGTTCCCGGTCCGCCTCGGGAAGGGAGGCGGCGTCGTGGCCGGAATCCGGGAGGCGTCGACCCGTTACGTCGGCTACATGGACGCGGACGGTTCGACGTCGTTATCGGAGATGGAGCGCCTCTTTGATTGCCTCGTGGACGCGGACGGCGCCATCGGTTCACGCTGGCTCCCCGGCTCCGTGATGACGGTCCGGCAGGGCCTCCGGCGCCGGGCCGAGAGCCGCCTCTTCAACCTGGTCGTCCGGCTCCTCTTCGGGCTCGGCTACCGGGATACCCAGTGCGGCGCGAAGGTCTTCCGGCGGGAGGCGCTCGACCGGGTTCTCCCGTCCATCCGGTCGACCGGGTTTGAGTTCGACGTCGAACTCCTCTGGCGGCTCGCGCGGAGCGGCTGCCGGGTGGAGGAGGTCCCGATCACCTGGGAGAACCGGGACGAGTCAAAGGTGGGGACGTCGGACGCACAAGAGATGCTCTCCGGGATGATCCGGCTCCGGTTCGGGTGAGGGGCGCCGCGGGTGCAGTTCTACCATTGTTACCTCTCGCGTTGCCGCGAGGAGCGCGAAGTTCGACGGATGGGTACAGCAACCTCTCATCGCAGTTTCGCGAAATTCACCGGCGTATTGGAGCAGGGGAGAGTGCCGTACCAGGCAGTCTTCCGGGGTCACCCCCCTCTTAGAGGTTATCAGCCGACGAAAATCCGCCTCTGGAAGTGACACCGGAGAGAAACTTCTACCAGTATCAAAAACCAGGGATTGGGCGAAATATCTCCCCAGATGCACTGTGGGAACTCGATTTTACTTAAATGCGGTCTCGTGCGAGGGGCGGCGAAGACGAGAGGGCGAGACCCCTCCGGGGACTGAAAGGGACGTCGACCGCAGTTTCAGGCAGAAGCAGTCCCGGTCATATCCCGGATATGCTGCACAATCCGGTCTCTGTTCCCCGGCAGGTTTGAGAACTGTTTGTCGCAGACATCGCTGAACTTCGCGAGGGCCTTGCGGTTGACCTCCTCCTGGTCCTCGAATATGCCGACCGAAGCGAAGGGCCGCCCCCACTTCTCGAACTGCAAGATGTTTATTGTTGCGTCGCGGACCTTGTCGTCGTTAGCGAGTGCAAAGATGTAGACTGGCCTCTGCATGCCGTTGATCCTGCAGTCAACGGTGTATTTGCCTTCCGGATCGTGCTCGGGATCATGCCAGTCAAACTCCCTGCGCTCCTCAGGAACAGTCTCCTCGATGAGCGCACGGAGATCCTCCAGGAACGTGGAATAGACACGCGATCTCGATAAATAAGTAAGATCTGATATCTTGATCAGCGCCTGGATGAAACTCCAGAGGGCATCCCCAAACCGGTCCCTCGTGATACGGATAGCGAGCTCGCCATGGTTGTTCTCCAACCCGAACCTGGATATTACATGCGCTATCACCTTCTGGCGGGTTCCCCGCTCTAACTCCCTTGCGTCAATCGAGTAGGTCAGGTGCATGAGGGTATGCCCCTCATCCGTCAGCGTCCAGTTGCCATCCTCATTCTTCAGGACGATTGCGAGGTTATCTCCATCATCAAAGGCAAACGGTGTGAAGACCCGGTACCGGTTGATGCCCTCCGGGTGGAGATGGATCTGGCTGCAGACCTTCTTTCTGAACTCCTCTTCGATTGCCTCGATTGCCATTGGTTATATCCCCCAGTGTGTAAGATCCCTCGTGTTTACAGATGAACCTTCAAATCCGCAGTCGTTGAACATATTCTTCAGCGCTCCAGAGTGATCCGAGTATTGGTCCGTTGGAACCGCATACCCGTCTTCGTTCCAGCCCGCGGCTTGGTAGCGCTCCGTTGCAGTATGGATATGGAAGTCATAAAACTTCTCCTGCTCGAGCTTGTTTGTGTGTTCGTGACTTTTCCCGTTATATCGGCGTAGCCGGAACACCTGGTTTGTGTTTGGAATGATATAGCCGAGGATCACGGAAAAATCCAGTGAGTTGAATTTACTTTGTCTAAATATTAACTTGAACCGGGATTGATTCGCACCCTCTATACCGATCTCGAACTCCTTGTGGCCGCCCTTTTCTTTAGGATGGAATCTCCTGTAAAAATCTCCAGGTAGCGGCTTGGCCTCTTTAAGTAACGCATCAATTTCATCATCAGTAAGCCGCAAATCCATCCTGGTGACCTCCACTAGATTACTATTTCATTTCAATGGTTCTACGGTCGTCGGGAAAAAAGATAACTATTTGCATAACCGCTGGTATGAAAACTGCCCTCCTGGCATGTAGAGCGTCCGCTCGAACAGAACGCCTCTCTTTGGCTTCAGATAACTACACGGCGCTCAGCCTCCGGACAATGTATCCTGTCTGTCTCAGGATTTGGATCATCTCGTCATGACCCATTTCCCGGCCTGCTCCTGGATCGCGATCGATCCGGGGTTTTTTGATCTGGTGCAGACGGCGGCCACATTATCGGGATCATACCCGAGCCAGGTCTCCCACTCTCGCCCCGGAGGGGTGGGCAGAGGAGCCAGGCGAGTTCCCGGACCTGAGCGTCGTGGTGGTGAAGGCTGTGCGGGGGCTGAGAATGAAGGGGATGCGAAGGCCACACCTGCAGGTTCCCAGCAGAAAGCCGGGGCAGGAAGTTATTCCGCCTGCAGGATCCCGATGATCCGATCGATGACCGACGTGACGGTCTGGTCGTTGAGACAGCCGGCTCGATACAGGATCAGGTCGACGCTGGCAGAAAAGAGCCGGTTTGGCCGGATGTTGCTCGGTTTGCGGAGTGTTCCCTCTGTAAACTCCATGTCAGTGATACCGACGGCGTAGCGGTCCCGGATCTGCTGGCTCGTGATCTGGCAGAGGATGATATCGTCCCCGCCGGGAGCCGCAACAGCAAGAGCCGGACGCCGCTTCACCGTCGAGAGAACGGAGAAGGAAAATGGTACAACGACAACATCGCCCTTTACCAATCGCTCCACGCCTCTTCCTCCTCGGGTCGGAGCCAGTCTTTCCGGAGCACAGGCTCGCTCGCGAGGGCGGTGTCCGGGGCAGCCTTCCGGCGCCGGGACTTGAGGAACCGGATGAAATCGAGCACCTCACCGTATGTCCACGGTGGGAGGTCGTTGAGCTCACTGATAATCTCCTCTTTTACTCGGGTCATGGCAGCCTCACCTCTGCGGTATACGATCCTCTGGTGCTTCAATCTACATATCTCTGTTTGAAGAGGGATTGTTTATCGGGGCGATCTGTGCCCCGGCATTGAGATAATTTGGGTGAGACTTTTGTTCCCCCTTCAGTCCAGTGAGGTGATGGTGTCGGCCCAGGTCTCACGGCGTCGAAGGTGGCGTCGTCCTCTCTGGACGAGATCAGAACGACCTTTCGGGTGAGGGTGACATAGTAGCCGCGACGCTCCAGAGGGTGCGATGTTTTGCAGGGACGGAGCAGGAGCACCGAAGGTGCGGGAGCGGAGTTCAAGCCCCGCCAGGTGCGGGTGACGACTCCGCCAAAGGGGGAGGAGTTTGAGCTCCGCCAGGTGCGAATCCGGAGAGACTCGAAGATCAGCGCCGGGGCTGGCGGGGTCGTCGCCGGTGGTGGTGGCGGTGATCGTGAAGGTGCTCGCCGGAAGTGCGGTCGCGGCTGGAGGCAGCGTGCGCAGAGGCCGGCGCGGAGATCGACCGTATCGTGTATGCGCTCTACGGGCCGACCGGGGAGGGGATAGCGGTTGTGGGGGGACGGGTTGACGCTTCTCCCGGGACCCGGCCCCCCGAAACAAACCGCTGGGTTTTAAGACCCCCCCGGGCATACGACTCCTGTATGATGCGCGGGTGAGCCCGGTGGTCGAGAAGACGGTCTTTCTTGAGGAGATCTGCGGGGGCATGCAGATCGATGCACCCTTCGTGGTGGAGACTGCAGGCCTCAAAGAGAAGCGGGACGGAGGCAAGTACATCCAGCTCACCATCTCCGATCGGACGGGCCGGGGGACCTGCAAGGTCTGGGGTACGCCCGATTGTGCGGGGCAGATCGAGGAATTCTACCGCGCGATCCAGGTAGGGGAGGTCTACCGTATCCTGGGCTACGCGCGGGTTTACAACGGCACCTGCGAGGTCAACGTGAACGACGGGATCGCCGGCCTCACCACCCCGGTTGCGGTAAACCGGTCCGATTCGCCCCTGTTCGTCCACGCGCCCGTCGACCTCGACGGCGTCCGCGAAGAGCTGGGGCGTATGGCCGCAAAGATCGCCGACCCCGGGATATACTCCCTCGTCTCGGGGGTCATGAACAGCACCCCGGCGTTCCTTGAAGCCCCGGCAGCAAAGGTCCGGCACCACGCCTACATCGGCGGCCTCGCGGAGCACACCCTCGAGACCGCGGAGATGGCGCTCTCCCTCGCGGGCACCGTCAGCCGGGCCCGGATGGACACCGACGTCCTGCTCGCGGGAGCCCTCCTCCACGACGTCGGGAAGGCGGCCTGTTTCCGCCGCCAGGGTTTCTCGTTCGTCGCGCTTCCCGATTACACCCTCGTCGGGCATACGGCGATCGGGGCCGCGGCCCTCCTCCGGCACTCGGCAGGCGTCGACCCTGCACGGTTTGCCCACATCCTCCATATCCTGATGGCGCACCACGGCCCTCACGGCGAGATTCAGCCCCGGACCCCCGAGGCCTGGACGGTCCACTTCGCCGACAACGCAAGCGCCACCCTTCGGGCGGCCTGCGACGACACCGCGGACCTTGCGCCGGGTGAGGGGAAGCAGGGGGCACGGAGCGGGGCGCCGGTGTACCGGTTCTGACCACCCGCACGTGAATGGTCGACCGTAAACCATAGGCTGCTATACTGAAAAAGACCTTCGGTAATCGTCTCGATTTACAAATATTCTATTATTCTTTGAGTATATGGTCCTTCCGATCTCACCCGGCGAGGCTGGTCTCCTGGCAAAAAAAGAAGTCACGACCCCTTCAGGTAGGCCTCCGGGTTCTTCTCAAAGAGCTTCTTGCACCCCGGGGCGCAGAAATAGTAAGTCTTCCCCTTGTACTCGGACGTGAACTTCGCCGTCGCCGGATCGACGTCCATCTTGCATACCGGATCAACTGCCACGCGCATCAACCTCCGATAGCACCCCTCTCTTTGCCGGAGGTATATAAGTCTTGAGCAGCAGCGAGAGCGAGACGACCGTCACCGACGAGAGCGCCATCGCGAGCGCCGCAAGCTCCGGCCGGAAGGTGATGCCGAAGAAGGGGTAGAGCACGCCCGCGGCGAGGGGGATGAGGGCTGCGTTGTAGGCGAACGCCCAGAAGAGGTTCTGCTTGATCCGCGTCATCACCTTCCGGGAGAGCTCGATGGCCGCGACGGCGTCGGTGAGGTCGTCGCGGATGAGGACGATGTCGGCGCTCTCGATGGCGACGTCGGTCCCGCTCCCGATGGCGATCCCGACGTCCGCCTGCGCGAGCGCCGGGGCGTCGTTGATCCCGTCCCCCACGAACGCCACGACCTCGCCGCGTTCCTGGAGGCTCCGGACCTCCCGCGCCTTATCCTGCGGCAGCACCCCCGCGTGGACGTCCTCGATCCCGACCTCCCGCGCGACGGCGTTCGCCGTCCGCGGGTTGTCGCCGGTGATCATCGTCACGGAGAGCCCCATCCTCTTCAACTCCGCGACGGCCCCCTTCGTCGTCGGTTTCAGGGTGTCGGCGACGGCGATGATGCCGGCAAACCTCCCCGCCGCGGCGACGAGGACCGCGGTCTTCCCGACGTCCTGGAGGGCGGCGATCCGGTCTTCCGCCTCGGGCGGGATGCGGATGCGATACTCGTCGAGGAAGGGCCGGTTCCCGATCAGGACCTCCTCCCCCTCCACCACGGCGCTCACCCCCCTGCCGCCGAAGGTTGTGAACCGCTCCGATGCCGGGACGAGAACGCGGGCAGCCTCCGCCCGCCGCACGACCGCTGCCCCGAGCGGGTGCTCCGAGTTCTTCTCGACCGCCGCCGCGACCGATAACAGCCGGTCCTCCGGCATACCGAAGGCGACGACGTCGGTGACGTCGGGTTTCCCCCGGGTGAGCGTCCCGGTCTTGTCGAAGACGACCGCGGTCAGCCTCTCGGAGATCTCGAGCGCCTCGCCGTTCCGGATCAGCACCCCGAGCTCGGCGCCCCGCCCGATCCCGACGGTCACGGCGGTCGGGGTGGCAAGCCCGAGCGCGCAGGGGCAGGCGACGACCAGGACCGAGATCAGGACCGTGAGCGCAAAGAGGAGCGTGGCGCCGAGGGCCAGGTACCAGGCGAGGAAGGCGATGGTGGCGATCGCGAGGACGGCCGGGATGAAGTAGGAGACCGCGACATCGGCGATCCGCTCCACCGGGGGCTTTGAGCCCTGGGCGTCACGGACGAGCCGGATGATCTGCGAGAGGACCATGTCCTTCCCGATCTTCTCGGCCCGGACCCGGAGGACGCCGTTGACGTTCAGGGTGCCGCCGACGACCCCGTCACCCTCCCGCTTGTCGGCCGGGATGGGTTCGCCGGTGATCATCGACTCGTCGACCGAGCTCTCGCCGCCCACGACCACACCGTCCACCGGCACCTTCTCCCCCGGCCGGATCAGGAGGACGTCGCCGACGACGACCTCCTCGATAGCGACCTCGATCTCCCGATCGCCCCGGATGACCGTCGCGGTCTTCGGCCGGAGGCCTATGAGGTTCTTGATGGCGTCAGACGTCCTCCCCTTCGCCCGGGCCTCAAGGTAGCGCCCGAGCGTCAGGAACGAGGCAAGCATCACCGCCGTGTCGTAGAAGTTGAACTCCGGGGTGAGGACGAGCCCGAATGTCCCGAAGATGCTTGCGCCGTAGGCGACGCCGATGCCCATCGCGTACATGACGTCCATCGTCAGCGCCCGGTTGCGGAGCGCCGCGGCGGCCGCCCTGAAGATGGGGGCGCTGACGTAGAAGAAGACCGGCAGGGTGATGACGAGCATGACGAGGTTCATCGAGACCGGGAGGGCGGCCGCCCCCGGCATCCCGAAGAGCATGTAGAAGAAGAGCGGGATACTGACCGCAAACCCGACGGTGAACCGGCGGAACTTGTCCCTGAGGTCCTCTTCCCGCATCCGGGCTTCCGCGTCCCCGGCGACCTCCTCCGCAAGCCCGAGGTACTGGTAGCCGGCATCCTCGACGGCGGCCCGGATATCGGATGTGGTGACGAGCGCGGGGTTGTAGACGACGTGCGCGGTCTCGGTCGCGAGGTTGACCCGGGCGTCGTAGACCCCCTCAAGGCCGGTGAGCGATGCCTCGATCACCTGGGCGCAGGACGCGCAGACCATCCCGCCGATCCTGACGGTGACTTCGTCTCGCACGACCTCGTAACCGGCGTCGACGACCGTCCGCTCGAGGTCCGCGAGGGTGGCCTTCGCCGGGTCGTACTCGACCGTGGCCGTCCCGGCCGCGAGGTTCACCCGGGCATCATAGACGTCGTCACGGCCCTGGAGGGCGCGTTCGATGTTGAGGGCGCACGACGCGCAGTGCATCCCGGAGATCTTCAGTTCCGCCTTCCGCTTCTCCTCCGGCATGATGATCTCCTCGTTCTGCGGGGATAAATACCTGCACCCCTTCTCCCGGGCCCGTGCAGCCGCACGCGGGCGGCGAAGAACCCCGGTATGGGCGTGCCGGTAAGTTATACATAACATTATTATATTGCCCCAAGGATATTGCCGCCCATCCTGAGGTGATTGTGGTGCAGGGAAGGGATAATCCAGCAGGAGAGAAGCGATATGATGTTGAACGGATGGCGTCGGGGCGGGATATCGACGGCCTGACTGATGCGTTGCAGGATAGCGATCCGGATGTCCGCCGGAGCGCCGCCCTTGCCCTTGGCGAACTCGGGGAGTGGCGGGCGGTGGACCCCCTGATCCGTGCGCTCGCCGACCCGGCGCAGGACGTCCGGGAGGCGGCGGCGAACGCGCTTGTGATGGTCGGGACGCCGGCGGTCGAGCCGTTGATCGACCTCCTCGAGCGTCCCGATATTGCGGCGGTATACGGGGTGCCCGGGGAAGAGGCCGGGGAGGGGCTGACCCAGATTGACCTTCTCGCGGGCCCCGAGGGCATACCGCTCGAGAAGAGGACGCTCCGGCACAGGGGAGGCATTACGCAGCACGACCTCCTCGCCGGTCCTGAGGGGATTCCGCCCGAGAAGAGAACCCTCCAGCACAGGGTCCTGGCACAGCATGACCTCCTTGCCGGTCCGGAGGGTGTGAAGGAGCATGAGGCCCTCTTCCCCGAAGCCGGGAGAGCGGGTGTTGAGGAGGAGGCCCCACCGCCCGAGATGAGGCGGGAGTTACGACGTACGTATGCGGCAGCCATCCTCGGCGAGATCGCTGATCCCCGGGCGGAGGGTCCCCTCACCCGGTCGCTCTCAGACGACGACCCGGTCGTCCGGAAGGCGGCCGGGGATGCGCTCGTGAGGTTCCGCGAGAAGCGGGGTGAGGCAGCGCCCGTGCCGCCGGCGTCCCGGTGATGCCGGGGCACACTCCTGTTTTTTCGGGTGTGCGTGTGCTACGATACTGCGCGAGGGGAGTATTTCCAGACCCGATTGGCTCTGAAGAATCCTCGTGGAGAGGGTAGCGATAGATGGTATAATAAGGGAGCCCCTCATAAGTTAGACACCTTAGGCACCGGGGTGCAGCCATGACCCTGGACTCCTGTAGACCCATCGGCGGCGTGCCTGTGATATCTCCGATGCGGAGATTCTCGAATTCTTCAACGCACAAGAAAGCAGCCGCCGGGCGTAAGACCGATTCCGGGCGATACCGGTGACGGCGACTACGGGAGGCCGGGTCGACACCCCCACGACACCGGTCTGCCGTTCTCCTACGAATTTCGTCGGGATGGCGGCGGCTTGCCTATACAAAGCAGCGAACCCTGAGGAGGTCCTGGAGATCTCCGGATCTCCCTCCCGGGTTTGAGTGATTATACAATGATAGCAGAAACAGCAGAAAACCACGTCATCTTCTACTGTGGTCGATGTCAACACCGATGGACTGAAGAATTTACCAATGAACCGATCGGGTGCCCGATCTGTGGAAACTACAGCACAATTGGACGCACCGAACCGAGACATAGACGGAGGAGATGGTAATTGAAGTTGTCCGGGGCCCGGACGGCGATACCGTCAGAAAACAACCCGGATGCCTGAACCCCTACTACCTCTTTTGAAGATATCTCCCTGCAGCGCCCCCAACTCCGGGAGGGGCGGCAATCCTGGCAGCAGCGGATTGCTCGTCCTGTCCGTCGCCTCCATGCCGCCTGAAACCTCACAGATCCCACACTCCCCCCTTCACGTGAGGCAACCCGCGGTGCGTGAAATATGAGGTGTGTCTGAGTACGACCCCCTGTCGACCATCTCACAAAAGTTATTATATCGACCAACCGCCATACACCGGGCCCGGAGGCGAATTGGTTGCAGAGAGTGGGTAATCCAGCAGAAGAGAGACGGTTCAACATCGATCTCCTGAGGGCGGAAGAGAATATCGACGGCCTGATCGAGGCGCTCGGGAGCGAGGACGGCCTGACCCGCCAACGGGCCGCCCTGGCGCTCGGTGATGTCGGGACGGAAGCGGCGGCCGGCCCGCTCATCCGGGCGCTCGGGGACCCGCTGACGGCGGTGCGGGAGGCGGCGGCGGACTCGCTCGCCATGCTCGGCCCCCCGGCGGTCGGGCCGCTGGTCGAGCTCATCGAGGACCCGGGGGCGTCGGGGAAGTACGAGGAGACGGCGGCGGCCGGTGGCCCGGTGAGCGTAACCGGGCCCGGCGGCCGGACCTGGGAGGTCGAGACCCGGCGAGACCTCCGGCGGGTGTATGCCGCCGCTATCCTTGGCGAGATCGGCGACCCTGCCGCGGTAGGACCCCTCATCCGGGCGCTGCGTGACGCAAACGACGACCTCCGGTGCCAGGCGTCCGGGGCGCTCGCAAAGTTCGGAAGGGAGGCGGTGGAGCCGCTTGGCGCGGCGCTCGCTGACCCGGACCCGGATGTCAGGATCGTCGCGGCCGGCGTCCTCGGTGATACCGGGGAGGCGGCTGCGATCGAGCCCCTCGTCGGGGCGCTCCGTGACGAGAACGGCGACGTCAGGGGGGCGGCGGGAGGCGCCCTCGTCCGGCTGGGTGGGGCAGCGGTCGACCGGCTCATCGCCGCGACGAAGGACGCCGACCGCAATGTCCGGCTCTACGCGGCGGGGGCGCTCAAGTACATCGGCGACCCGCGGGCGATCGCTCCCCTCCGGGATCTCGCCCGCAGCGGCGATGCGGAGGAGAAGGGCGTCGCAGAGGACGCGATCGCAAAGATCCGGATGGTCCAGGGCGAGGCCGCGCCGGAGCCTTCAGCGCCGACGTCGCGGTGAGGTATCTCTTACCCCTTTCTCCTCACCCGCACCGACTCTGCGTGGGCGTGAAGCCCTTCCGCATCGGCGATCGTCTCCACGACGTCGCCGATGGCCTCGAGCCCCTCCCGCGTGATCACCTGGACCGTCGCGCGCCGGCAGAAGTGGTTCACGTCGAGGCCGGAGTACAAACCGGCATAACCTGCCGTCGGGAGGACGTGGTTTGTTCCCGAGGCGTAGTCGCCGCAGGCCACCGCCGCGTAGGGACCGACGAAGATCGACCCGGCGCTCCTGACCCGGGTGAGGACGGCGAGCGGGTCGGCCACCTGGATCGAGAGGTGCTCGGGGGCGATACCGTCGACCGTCGCCACCGCCTCGTCGATATCGGCGGTCACGATGTAGCCCGAGTGGTCGAGCGCCTGCGCGATGATATCGCGCCGCGCCGCACCCGCCGCCATCCGCTTCACCTCAGCCCCAACCGCACCGGCGAGGGCCGCGTCGGTCGTGACGAGGACGCAGGCGGCGTTCGGGTCGTGCTCCGCCTGGGCGAGGATATCGGCCGCGATGAACGTCGGGTTTGCCGTGCTGTCGGCAAGGATTGCGATCTCGCTCGGGCCCGCGGGGAAGTCGATCTCCGCCTCGTCCCGGAGGAGCATCTTCGCGGCGGTGACGTAGACGTTGCCCGGGCCGACGATCTTTTCCACCCTTGGGATCGTTTCCGTCCCGAGCGCCATCGCCGCGATCGCCTGGGCGCCGCCGACCCGGTAGATCTCGTCGACCCCGGCGATATCGAGCGCAACAAGCGTGATCGGGTTGACCGGCGGCGGGGTGCAGCAGCAGATCTCCCGAACGCCGGCGACCTTTGCCGGGATCGTGCACATCAGTGCCGTCGAGGGGTATGCCGCCCGCCCGCCGGGGATGTAGGCTCCCACCCGGGATAAGGGGGTCGTCCTGACGCCGAGGGTGATCCCGGGCTCCATCTCCTGCAGCCAGAGGTCGCGCCCGCGCTGCAGCTCGTGGAACCGGCTGATCCGAACCTCGGCCTCAGAGAGGCTCTCGATGAGTTGCGCGTCCACCTGGTCGTAGGCCGCCTCCCGCTCCTCGTCGGAGACGGCGAGCCCCGGAAGATCGATCTTATCAAACTTCTTTGTCAGGTCGATGAGGGCCGCGTCCCCCTCCGCCCGCACCTTCCCGATGATCTCGGAGACCGGCCCCTTCACCCGGTCCAGGTCCGACCGCCGTCCGGCGATCCAGGTTTCGATATCCAGCGCCTGCCACATGAGGAAAAAGGTCGGCGGCCCGAAGCGTTAAGGTTTCGACACCCGGGCCCGGGAGGGCGAATGCCCCTTCCGCAGGCGGCAGGTACGCCGGGGATGCTTGACAATTTCTATTTGTCAATTTTTATACAAAACAATAAATATAACTTCGGTCCATCCCGGCCCCGTATGCGATCGAGATCGTGGGTGCCCCTCGTGGGCATCATGGTAGTGTTGCTTGCCGCATGTGCCGTCTCTGTCCCGGCACAGGAGGCAGCAAACCCGGGCGTGCTCCGGATAGCGACGACGACGAGCCTGTACGACACCGGCCTCCTTGATGCACTTGAGATGATGTACGAGAACACGTCCAACGTGGATGTGCAGATCACTGCACAGGGGACGGGCCAGGCGCTTGATACCGCACGACGCGGTGATGCTGACATGGTGCTCGTCCATTCGCCCACGCAGGAGCAGCAGTTCATCGACGAAGGCTACGGCATCAACGAGCGGTGCTTCGCCTACAACAACTTCCTCATCGTCGGGCCGGAGGCCGACCCGGCGGGCATCAAGAATATGACTCCTGAGGAAGCGTTCAAGACCATCTATATCGCCGGCACGAACAAGACGGCGGGCGTGGCCTTTGTCTCCCGCGGCGATGACTCGGGCACGCACAACCGGGAGCAGCAGATCTGGGCGGCAGCCGGCTACAACTACACAGACGACATCCAGGACTCCGGGCCCTGGTACGTCGAGACCGGGAGCGGCATGGGGGAGACCCTGACCATCGCGAACCAGAAGAATGCCTACACGCTCTCCGACATCGGGACATATCTCGCTTTCAAGAAGCAACTGAACCTCGTAACGCTGGTGACCGAGGGCGACCAGCTCCTCAACCGCTACAGCGCGATCGCGGTCAACCCCGAGAAGGCGCCGGGCGTCAACATCGATGAGGCGAACAAGTTCATCGACTGGATAACCTCAAACGAAACCAAGGAGTTCATCGGGAACTTTGGCGTCGAGGAGTACGGCCAGCCGCTCTTCGTCCCGCTCTACCCGCCCGAGTGCACACAACCGCCGTTCAACTGCACCACCTGTTCAGGACCGGGGAACGTGACGACGACCGGGAACGTGACGACTGGAAACGCCACGGCGTGAACCGGGACCGTTCGTACCGTGCTACGGGCTCCGGGGCGCGAGATCCCTGCCGCCTGCCGAAAGACTGAGGCGGGCGGCTGATGCGCCCCGTTCTTCCGGGGGCAGACGGCTCGCGGGCATGCAAAACACTTCTCCCCGCCCCGGGCCAGTATAACCCCGGAGATGCGCCAGATGAGAGGATAACTATTTATGATCGGTGGTCGCGCTAACGTGCTGCTATGAAAACGAACGTTGCCATTCTATCGGCCGGTGCCGTCTCGATCCTGTTCATCCTCGCCCTCGCTATCGGATGCACGGGAACGGCGCCGGGCGGAAACGAGACACCGAACGCCACGACGACCGCACCCGCCGCCGGGGCGAACGTCTTGAAGATCGCCACCACGACGAGCCTTGAGAACACCGGGCTCCTCGCGGAACTCGAACGGGTCTACGAGAACGAGACCGGGATGGACCTCCAGTTCATCGCCCAGGGGACGGGCCAGTCCCTCGACACCGCCAGGCGCGGTGATGTCGATCTCGTGCTCGTCCACGCCCCGGCGCTTGAGCAGCAGTTCATCGACGAAGGCTACGGCATCGACCCGCGCTGCATCGCCTACAACTACTTCATCATCGTCGGGCCGAAGGAGGATCCGGCAGGCATCAAGAACATGAGCGCGGTGGAAGCGTTCAGGGCGATCTACATCGCCGGCACGAACAAGACGGCGGGCGTGGTCTTCGTCTCCCGCGGCGACAACTCGGGCACCCACGCCCAGGAGAAGGCGCTCTGGAAGGAGGCGGGCTACAACTACACAGAAGACATCCTTGACTCCGGGGCCTGGTACGTCGAGGCCGGCAAAGGTATGGGCGATACCCTGATCCTCGCAAACGAGAAGAAGGCGTACGTCCTCACCGATGAGGGGACCTACCTCTCGTTTGCGGACCGACTTAGCCTGGTGCCGGTCATCACTGAGAGCACTGAACTCATGAACCGCTACAGCGCAATCGCGGTCAACCCCGCGAAGTACCCGGGCGTGAACGCGAAAGGAGCCGCGGACTTCATCAACTGGCTCATATCCGACGAAGGAAAGCAGCTGATCGGCGATTTCGGGAAGGCCGAGTTCGGGAAACCGCTCTTTGTGCCGCTTTACGCGCCTGAGTGCACACAGCCGCCGTTCAACTGCACCTGCGCGGAGCCGGTGCCCACGCCCGCGTGAAGCCGGGTATCAGGGGAGGACAGGGGGAGACGTGGATGGGGTGATCGGCAGGGTGACGGAGGGTGAGGGGACGTGGTGAACGGGAGCCCGGTCGTCGAAGGGTTCATCGAGGCCATCAACCTCATCGTCACCTTAAACCCGCAGGTGGTCGAGATCACCATCCGGTCGCTCTACGTCTCCCTCACCGCCACCTTCTTCGCGTCGCTAGTCGCCCTGCCGCTCGGGGCGCTGATCTACTTCTACGAGTTCCGGGGGAAGCACGCGCTCGTCTCCACGCTGCAGACGCTGTACGCGCTCCCGACAGTCATCGTCGGCCTGATCATGTTCCTCCTCCTCTCGAACATCGGCCCCTTCGGGTTCCTCCGCCTCCTCTACACTCCCGGAGGCATGATCGCCGCCCAGACGGTCCTCATCATTCCTCTCCTCATGGGGCTGACGGTCTCGGCGCTCTCCGGGATCGACCGCGACAAACGCTACACGATCACTGCGCTCGGCGCAAGCAGGCTCCAGACGGTCACGACCGTCATCGCAGAGGCCCGGTTCGCGGTCATGTCCGGCGTCCTCCTCGGGTTCGGGCGGGCGATCTCGGAGGTGGGGGCGGTGATGATCGTCGGCGGCAACATCCGGGGTGCCACCCGCGTCCTCACCACCGCGATCGCGCTCAACACATCGATGGCAAACTACTCCATGTCGATTGCGCTCGGGATCATCCTTCTTTCGGTGGCGCTCGGGGTGAACGTCGTTCTCTCCCTCGTGCAGCGGCGGTGATACCATGGCAGTCATTGAGGCACACAACATCCGGAAGTCGTACGGCGACCTGGAGGTCCTGCACGACGTCGACATCTCGGTGCGGGAAGGGGAGATCCTCGGGCTCATCGGCCCGAGCGGCTCGGGGAAGAGCACGCTTCTCCGGATCCTCGATCTGATCGAACCGCCGAGCGGCGGGGAGCTCTCGGTCTTCGGGATCGACGTGGTGGCGGAGCGTGACCGCTGGCTCGACCTCCGCCGCCGTATGGGGATGCTCTTCCAGAGGCCGATCGTCTTCAACGCATCGGTCTACGACAACGTCGCGATGGGGTTGCGCTACCGGGGGGCGTCGGGGGGCGATATCGACCGGAGAGTACAGGAGGCCCTCGAGGCCGTTGGGCTCTCCCGCTACATCAGGAGCCGGGCGGCCGATCTCTCGGGCGGCGAGCAGCAGCGGGTTGCTCTCTCCCGGGTGCTCGTGACGGACCCCGAGATCCTCTTCCTCGATGAACCGACGGCAAACCTGGACCCGACATCGACCGCCACCATCGAGAGGATCGTGGCCGATCTGAACCGCGAGGCCAAGACGACCGTCCTGATCAGCACGCACGATCTGGCGCAGGGGCAGCGGCTCGCCCACCGGATCGGGGTGATGATCGAGGGGACGGTCGCCCAGACGGGCTCACCCCATGCGATCTTCCACGAGCCCAGGAGCCAGAAGATCGCCCGGTTCGTGGGCGTCCAGAACATCATCCCCGGCCGGGTCGTCTCCCGGGAGGGGGGCCTCACCACGGTGGCGGTGAAAGAGCGGCGGCTCGTCTCGACGACACCGCCGCCCGGCGAGGAGGTGCTCGCGGTCATCCGGGGCGAAGACATCTCCCTGCACCGGCGGGAGCCGGGGTATGAGGAGGCGGAGAACCTCTTCCCCGCCAGGGTCGCGGCCATCGAGCCCATGGCGCCGTTTGTGAACGTGACCGTGGACTGCGGGTGCGACCTTGCCGCACTGGTGACGGCGCGGAGGGCGGAGGCCCTCGAACTCGCGGAGGGCATGCAGGTCTGGGTCTCCCTCCAGGCGAAGGCGGTCCACCTGATCCCCCGCGAAGGGTGAGGGTGTTCCCGGCACAGAGGACCGATATCGTTACGTCGGGCTGCCGTTACCAACTCTGGTGTGAAACTGCGCGATTTCAGTGGAAGGGCCGCTGCAGGGGTCCGGGTGCCGGTCCTCTGTGCCGGGAGCCTGACCGGGCCGTTTGAGGCGGAGCACCCCGGCGTCACCGCGGTCATCGAGCCCGGCAGGGATGCTGTTGCCGGGCTCAAGCCGCTCGTTCTGGTGAAAGCCTGAAAAGCCCGCTCCCTTTTGCGAAGCAGTTATTCACGGGCGCGTGCAACCCATATCCAGGAAGATATGGCGACGAAGACCGGGACGTTCTCCGGCGACGCGGAGATCGTCTCGTGGAGAGGGGACCGGGGACGGCAGGTAGACCGGTGCATCGCCTGGTTCTCCATCATGGGAGCGGCGATCGTCGGGCTCACGGTGCTTGCTATCGCAAACATCGCGATGGCGGAGCTCGCCGACCCCGCCCACCTCCTCGAGGTGGCGGCATCGCCCGTGGTGATCGGGTCCATCCTCCTCACGTTCCTTGCGGGGGCAAATGCCGTCCTCCTCCTCGTCCTCTTCGGGACGCCCCTCGCCTACGTCCTCGCCCGGTCCCGCCCCTCCCGCCTCAAGGGCATCGTCGAGAGCATCGTCGACCTCCCCCTCATCCTGCCGCACACCGTAGCGGGCCTGCTCGTCTACCTCCTCTTCATGCGCCGGGGATGGCTCGGCGCGCCGCTTGCGGAGATCGGACTCGCCTTCGAGGACGCTTACCCGGGCACGGTCGTCGCGATGCTCTTTGTCGCCTCCCCGTTCTTCATCAACACCATGCGGGAGGGGTTCGAGAAGGTGCCCGTCCACCTTGAGAACGTCGCCCGCACGCTCGGCGCCGGCACGTTCACCACCTTCCGGACGGTCACGCTCCCCTTAAGCCTCCGACACCTGTACAGCGGGGCTATCTTCGCCTGGGGACGGGCTATCGGGGAGTTTGCCGGGGTCGTCATGATCGCCTACTACCCGTTCATCATATCGACGCTGATCTACTACACGTTCACGACCGAAGGCATCCGTGTGAGCCGGAGCATCGCCTTTGTGGTTATCCTGGTCAGTCTCGCGGTCTTCTACCTCCTCCGGCGGATGACGCGGCTCATGGGGAGGTACGATGATCGCGTTTGACCGCGTCTCACTCACGCTCGGGTCGTTCCGCTTGAAGGATGTCAGCATGACGATCGGGCAGGGCGACTACTACTTCATCGTCGGGCCGTCGGGCGCGGGGAAGACGGTGCTCCTTGAGGCGATCGCGGGCCTTCATTTGCCCGAGCACGGCCGCATACTCCTCCGGGGCGAAGAGATCACCGCTCTCCCCCCGGAGAGGCGGGGGGTCGCCCTCGTCTACCAGGACTACTCGCTCTTCCCCCACATGACGGTCGCGGACAACGTCTCTTACGGCCTCCGGGTGCGGGGGATGGAGCGGGGTGCCGCCCGGTGCGAGGTCGCCGGCCTCCTCGAACGGTTCGGGCTCGGCCATCTCGCCGACCGCTACCCCGGGACCCTCTCGGGCGGCGAGCAGCAGCGGGTGGCGCTCACCCGGGCCGTCGCCGTGAAGCCCGACATCCTCCTCCTCGACGAACCCCTCTCGGCCCTCGACCCTATAACACAGGAGAGGTTCATCGATGACCTCCGGCGCCTCCACCGGGAGGACGGTCTCACCATCGTGCAGGTGAGCCACTCCCGCCGGGAAACGCGCCTCCTTGCCACCCGGATGGCGGTGCTCATCGACGGGCGCCTCGTGGACGAAGGGCGGGCCGACGTCGTCCTGAACGCGCCGAAGAGCCGGGAGGTCGCAACGTTTGTCGGGATCGAGAACATCCTGGACGGGACCGTGACGGCAAACGAGGATGGGTACGCGGTGGTGGACGCCGGGGGGCGGACCTTCGAGGCGGTGACGGATGCGGCGGCGGGCGAAGCGGTCACGCTCTGCATCCGGGCCGACGACGTCGTCATCGGCAACGGGGGCGGCGCCCGGAACACGATGGCCGGGACGGTCGTCGCCGTCGTGGAGGATGGCCCCGTCGCCGGGGTGAAGGTGGACTGCGGCGTGGAACTGACCGCGGTCCTCACAAGGCGGTCGGTGCAGGACCTCTCGCTCGCCCCGGGGACCCGGGTCACGGTCGCTGTCAGGGCGGCGGCGGTCCACGTCATCCGTTCTTTGTCTTGATCGAGAGGAGCGTGCCGATGAGGGCGGCGGTGACGGCGTTCGCCGCGATGATGGCGACGTCCCCTCTCACCACCCCGTAGGCGAGCCAGAGCAGGACGCCGGCGAGGAAGATGATGAGCATCGCAAGCGAGAGGTCGGCGGTCGACCGCGTGCGCCAGGCTCTCGCGACCTGCGGTGCAAACGAGAGCGTCGTGAGCGAGCCGGCGATGAGGCCGAGTGCGGTTACGGTGTCCATGAGCGGATCTCATCACCTATCGTCCGCCGGATCTCATGAACCCTTGGCCCGGTGCTCCCCGGGGTATCTTCAGGATCCAGGTTTTTGCCCGGTCCCCTGCCTTCCTTTCCAGCGCTCCAGGATGTAGGCGAGGATCATCCCGATGATGAACGCGACGGTGAGGCCGAGCGCGAGGGTGAGGACGGCGATGATCCCCGTGACCAGGTAGGACTCCGTCTTTATGCTGTGTTTCCCGAGTTCGATCGCGACAAAGACCAGGAGCGCGCCGAAGACCCCGAACGGTATGAGGGTCAGCACCTCCGGCGGGGCGAACGCGACCGCGAATATGAGGATGAAGAGGCCGGCGACGATGTTCGCCCCCCCGCTCCTTGCGCCGAACCGGTACATGGCGGCAAGCCCCCCGGCGCCGTGGCACATGGGGAACCCCCCAAGCGGCGTCGAGACGAGGTTCATCGCGCCGATGGTCCGCGAGAGCCGGTCAGGGTCGACGCCCTTCTTTGGGAAGAGGTCGTAGGTGAGGAGCGACGTGGCGAGGATGGCGTTTGCGAGCGTGAGCGGTATCTGCGGGAGCACGAGGTCCCAGGTGCCGGCGATGAAATCCGCGGGCGTCGGGATGACAAGCGCCGGGAGGGGTATGAGCCGGAACGGCGGCATCCCCTGCACGGCGATGCCGGCGGCAAGCCCGATGAGGAGGACCAGCAGCGCGGAGACGTCCGGCACCCGGGTGCGCTCCGATGCGATGAAGAAGATGACGATGATCGCAATAGAAAAGGCCGCAAAGAGGGCGTCGTCGACGATGTAGCCAAGCGACGTCCGGAGGAGGAGGAGTGCAAGCCCTGCCTGGACGCCGCGGATGACGCTCCGCGGGATCCGGTCCCCGATCCAGGTCATACCGCCGGCGAGGCCGAGGAGGAGGAAGAGCACGCCGACGGCGATTCCTGAGGCCACGATCTCGCCGCCGGAGAGCCCTTCGGCGATGACGATGGCGCCGATCGCCTTCATCGGCTCGATCGGGATCGGGAGGCGGTAATAGAGCCCGGCGATGATGAACCAGGCGGCGAGGAAGAGGAAGAAGTGGCTGACGTTCACGTCGGGGCAGACGATGGCGACGCCGAGCAGGATGGGGAAGATGGTGCCGAAGTCGCCGACGGCTCCGGCGATCTCTTCGAGGGTGATCCGGATGCCGCCTTCCTTACTCCCGGTGCTCTCCGCCATAGTTCCTCTCTGCCATATGTCCTCCTCCTTTTTCGTGGTTCCGGATGAGGCATACCGGTCCGTCATGCGGGCTGCGCGGCTTCCGGGAGCCCGGGCGCAGGTTCGCCCTTCGGTTTCTTCACGCCAAGGAGGTCTTCGGCCGCGAGCTGCCCGATGACGGCATCGAGGTACTCGGAAACGATCCGGTCCTTCCCGGGGATCTGCCGGATCCAGACCCGCACCGTCAGCCTGACCCATTCCTCCTTGATCGACGAGACCTGCACCTTCGGCTCGAAGAGCCGAAGTCCGGGGTGGGGGAGGTCGGACGAGAGGCGCCCGAGGTAGGGGAGATCGAAGAGGTTCTGGACGGCGGACCGTTCGGCCGGCTCGACGTGGGGGAGGATGAGGGGATGGTCGTGCGCGGCTGCGAGGGCGATCTCCTGCACCCGCACAAGGTCGGCGGTGACCGGGACGGCGAGCGGGATCGCGACCTCAAGCAGCCCGGCACGGGAGTAGTTGATGACTTTTGAGGTTATGATGCTCGAGTTCGGCGTGAGGACGAGGCCGCCGTCGAGCCCCTGCAGGATCGTCGTCGTGAAGGAGATGTCGCGTACCTTGCAGGGCCCGGTCTCCGGCCTGCCGCTGACGATCACCCACTCCTCAAGCTGGACCGGGCGGTTGATCGTGATCAGGATCCCCGCAACGGCGTTCTGGATGATCTGGCGCGACGAGAACGCGACGACGATCCCGAGGAGACCGAGCGACGCGATGAAGGCCGTCAGTTCAAACTCGAGGAAGTACCGGGCGCTTGCGTAGATCCCACCGACCATGACGGCGTACTGGAGGATGGCCGCCGCCCATTTGGCCTTTCCGCGGGAGACGTGCCCGTCAAGCACCCGCCGGAGGAGAAGGTAGGCGAGGTTGCCGAGAAAGAGGAACGCGATGAAGGCGAAGATGAACGCGAGGAACGCATCGAGGGGCACTCCGCCGATGAGGACCGGATTGCTCACCTGCATGTAGAGAGAGGTGAGCGGGGAGAGGATTAATCCTTTCCGTCACGATGTTTCGGCCTTGACCGGGATACCTTCGGCCGAAAGACGCTTGAGGACTTCCCGGAGGTAATGGGAGGCGATCTCATCTTTCTGCGGGATCTTCCGGATCCAGGCACGCACCATCAGTTTGACCCAGCCATCGCTGACCGATACGGTGTGGACGGCGGGTTCGAGGCCGATGAGATCGGGACGGTCGGAACGGAGCCGCTTGTTGTAGGGGAGATCGAAGAGGCCGTGGACGGCGGACCGCCCGGCCGTGCCAGGGGTCCGGATGATCCGGGGGTCGTCATGCGCCACCGCGAGCGCGATCTCGCGCACCCGTGCAAGGTCGGCAGAGACCGGGACGGAGAGTGCGACCCGGATCTCTAACAGCCCGTTCCGGGAGTAGTTGACGACCTTGGACGCTATGATGCTCGAGTTCGGCATGAGGACGAGGCCGCCGTCGAGCCCCTGGAGGATCGTCGTCGTGAAGGAGATGTCGCGCACTTTGCAGAGCCCCGTTGTCGGCATCTCCCCGACGACGATCCACTCCTCGAGCTGGACCGGGCGGTTGATCGTGATCAGGATGCCGGCAAGGATGTTCTGGGTGATCTGGGTCGACGAAACGGCGACGATGATCCCGAGGATACCGAGCGACGCGGCAACAGCTTTCGGGTCGAAGTCGAGGAGATAGCGGGCGCTCGTGTAGACCCCGCCGACCATGACGGTGTACTGGAGGGTGGCCGCCGCCCACTTGGCCGTCCCCGGGGAGACCCGGCCGTCGAGGGCCTGCCGGAGGAGCATGTAGGCAAGGTTGCCAAGGAAAAGGAACCCGATGAGGGCGAGGAGGAACGCGAAGAACGCATCAAGGGGCACCCCGCCGATGAGGACCGGATTGCTCACCTGCATGTGGGAAGAGGTGGGCGGGCAGGGAAGTTAACCTCTCCTCTATCCGCCGGCATCCTGCCCCGGGACACCCGATACTCCTGCCGCCCCGTGCCGACTCACGCGAAGATCCGGACCGCGCCTCCTCTTGTGCGTCCTTTGCGCCAGCGTGGGAGGCCGTACTGCTATTCGCACCAGTTAGATCACGCAAAGGCGTGAAGACCCATACGGCTCCGGGCCCTCTCCGCCGCGGCAACGCGCGGGATCGTGCTGTCCTCATGCGAAGGGAAGGTTTCCCCGCCCGGCGGCATCGGGCACTTCAGTCTTTCTCAATCTGCCGCCAGACGTGGGCGAACCGCTGGAACGCGGTGTAGTGCCCGAGGACGCCGAAGATGACAAGGAGCCACCCGAGGTAGTTCAACCCCCAGATCTCCCCGGGGATCAGGACCGTGAGCACGCCGGCGACGATGATCAGCACCAGACGGTCCGCCCGGCCGAGGATGCCGCCGTAGAACCTGCCGACCCCGACCGCCTGCGCCTGGGTGCCGAGGTAGGAGGACATCAGGACCCCGGTCAGGGCAAAGACGCCGATCGGCCAGGACGCGGCCCCGCCCGCAAAGATCCCGGTGATGATGAATATGTCGGCGTAGCGGTCGATGACGTGGTCTAAGAAATCCCCCCGGGGGCTCGCGATCCCCATATCCCGGGCGAGCGCCCCGTCAAGCGCGTCGAAGACGGCGTTGAAGGCGACCATGACGACGCCGAGCACGACCCCCCCGGCATAGAACGCGAGACCCGCAAGTACCGATACGAAGAACGATGCAAGGGTGAGCCCGTTCGGGGTGAGCCCGAGTCTCCTCGCCAGGTCTACCACGGGCTGAACGATGCCCTGCACATGCGGCCGGAACTGGTCAAGTGTCATGCGCCGAAACCCAGGTAATCGGTCCAGTCGATGGACCCGTAGGATGATGGCCGTTCTCCCCGGATAAACTGCTCGATCCGGTCGGCGACCGCGCTGACAGAGAGCGCGGTCGCATCCACCTCCAGGACGTGCTCGCCCGGGTGTTCCTCCAGCGTCTCGATCAGGATGACGTCGAGCGCCTCCGCTTCGACGTTCTCCGCGATCTTCTCCTCAGGGTAGTTCCGGGATGCGAGGCGCGCAGCGAGGACGTCCGGGCGGCACCGGAGCACCACCACCCGGTCGCAGGGGAGGAGATGCGCGAGGTGGCCCTCGACGATCCCCTCGACCGGTTCGAACTCCGCCGCCCACCGGTCGACATCCACCACCAGCGTCTGCCGGGCGCGGTCCTCCTCGACGATGTAGGGCCGCACCGTCCCGGTCAGGCGGACGACCCGGTGGCCCCGCCGCTCGAGTTCAGCCGCAACGGCCGTCTTCCCGGTCCCGGGCGTCCCGGTGATGCCTGTCATCATATCCTGCGTATCGCCTCGATGAACCGAACGTTCTCCCAGTCTTCGCCGATGCTGACCCGGATATAGTGGTCGCCGAGCCCCGGGAAACTGGCGCACGACCGCACCAGGACGCCGTTTGCCGCGAGGCGTTCCACCGCCTCGTCACCCGTCAGGGGCTTGATATCGATCATCACGAAGTTCGCGTCCGAGGGAAAGACCGGGAACGGCACCTCCTCAGCGAACCGCTGCCGCCACCGCCGGACGTGGTCGCAGGCCTCGCGGACCGGCCCCGCGTCCGCGAGCGCCCCGGCGGCGGCCGCCGCCGAGACCGAGTTCAGGGCGAACGGCGTCGCCGCCCGGTGGTAGAAGGGTTCGAGCCACTCCGGGACAAAGGCGTAGCCGACCCGGAGCCCGGCGAGGGCGAAGATCTTTGACATCGTCCGCCCGATGACCAGGTTCTCGTGCCGCCGCATGAGGGGGCGGTAGTCGATCTCCGAAAAGTCGACGTAGGCGTTGTCGAGGAAGAGCAGCCCCTCCATGCGATCGAGGATCTCCTCGACCGCTTCGGGCGGGACCGAGTTCCCTGTCGGGTTGTTCGGGGAGCAGAGGAAGGCAAGTTTTGCCCCCCGGCATGCCCCGGCGAAGGCCGCCGGGTCGACCGAGAAGTCCTCCCGGCGGGGGACGTTGACGACCCGGGCGCCGTGTGCCAGGGCCGCGAGCCCGTAGAACGAGAAGGTCGGGGTCGAGACGACCACCGCTTCGCCGGGCTCGACAACCGTCCGGATCACCGTCTCGATGACACCGTCCATCCCCACGCCGGTGACGAACCGGTAATCGCCGTGGTAGCGGCGGAGCGCCTCGACGAGGGCCGATGCCCGCGTGTCCGGGTAGCGGTTCGCTTCCCGGAGAGCCGCCGTTGCCGCCTCGATCGCGGCGGGCGAGGGCGGGCGGGGGTTTTCGTTGCTCGCGAGACGGGCCACCCGGTCGATGCCGTGCTCCCGCGCGACGTCGCCTGCCGACTTCGCGTAGGAGTAGCCCGCCGCGCCCGCATAGCACGCTCTAACCAAGCGCCGCATCGATGACACCGACAGCCGTATCGATCTCCGCATCCGTGATCACGAGCGGCGGGATCAGCCGGAGGTTCCCGTCGGCGGCGCAGTTGACGAGCACGCCGTTCTCGGCGCAGGTGCGCTGCACCTCCGGGCACCGGTCGCCCACCGAGACGCCGACCATCAGGCCGCGGCCCCGGGGGTTGTGGGGAGCAAGCCCCTTCATGAACCGCTCGCCTTTCGCCGCGACGCGGGGGAGGACCTCCTCGATGACGCCGATCGTCGCGAGTGCCGCCGCGCAGGCGAGCGGCCCGCCGGCAAACGTGCTCCCGTGCTCGCTCCTCCCGAACTCAAGCCCCTCGCGGGCGACGAGCGCGCCGATCGGAAACCCGCTCGCGAGCCCTTTTGCAAGCGTCACGACGTCGGGGACGACGCCGGTGTGCTGGATGGCGAGCCACTTCCCGGTCCGGCCCATCCCGGTCTGCACCTCGTCGACGATCATCAGCGCGCCGGCGTCGTCGCAGATATCCCGGACGCCCCGGAAGAAGTCGTCGGGCGGGATCAGGACGCCCGCCTCCCCCTGGATCGGCTCGACGAAGACCCCGGCGGTATCCCTGTCGACCGCCCCCGCAAGGGCGTCGAGGTCGCCGTAGTCCACGAAGGTGCAGGCGGGCGAGAGCGGCTCAAACGGCTCCCGGATCGCGGGTTTGTGGGTGACCGCAAGCGACCCGCAGGTCCTGCCGTGGAACCCGTGGGTGAACGCGACGAACTTCTTCCTCCCCGTCCGGACGCGGGCGAGTTTGATCGCGCCCTCGTTTGCCTCCGCGCCGGAGTTCGAGAGGAATGCTTTCGAAAGTCCCGTGATCCCGACGAGTTTCGCCGCGAGTTCAGCCTGGTTCGGGACGTAGTAGAGGTTCGAGCAGTGGATCAACTCGTGGGCCTGGTTGCAGATCGCCTCCACCACCAACGGGTGGCAGTGGCCCGTGCTGCAGACCGCAATGCCGGCCACACAGTCGATGTACTCCCGTCCCTGGTCGTCCCAGACGCGCGACCCCGCACCCCGGACGATCTTCATCGTCCGGCTGAATGCGGGCATGTAGTAGCGAGCATCAAGCTCCCGTGAATCGTTTACCATATCATCACTCGTATTCGATCGTTGCAGGGGGTTTTGGGGTGATGTCGTAGACCACCCGGGAGACACCGGGGATCTCGGCGGTGATCCGCGACGCCATCCGGGAAAGGGCCTCGTAGGGCAGGAGCAGGGGGTCGGCGGTCATGCCGTCCCGCGACCGGACGGCCCGGACCGCGACGATCCAGCCGTGGAGCCGGACGTCTCCTTTCACCCCGGTCCCGAGGCCGAGGAGCGCGGCAAAACACTGCCAGGGGCGGAACTCCTCCACCAGGCACTCCTCGACGATGGCGTTTGCCTCACGGACGATCGCGATCTTCTCCTCCGTCACCTCGCCGAGCACCCTGACGGCGAGCCCCGGGCCCGGGAAGGGCATCCGGTGCTGGATCTCGGGCGGGAGCCCAAGGCCGCCCGCAACCGCGCGGACCTCGTCTTTGTAGAGGTCCGCAAGCGGCTCGATGACGCCTTTAAACTCGATGTCGAGGGGCATCCCGCCCACGTTGTGGTGGCTCTTGATGCCCCCCTCGCTCTCGATGCGGTCGGGGTAGATCGTCCCCTGGAGGAGCATCGTCGCCCCCGTCCGCTTCGCTTCCCGCTCAAAGACCCGGATGAACCGTTCACCGATGGCTTTGCGTTTCTCTTCGGGGTCGGTGATGCCCCGGAGCGCCGCAAAGAACTCGTCGCCCGCATCCACGACCCGGAGGTTTGTGTCGGCAAAGAGGGACCGTATCCGTTCGGTCTCCCCTTTGCGCATGAGGCCGGTATCCACGTAGATCGGGACGAGCGCATCGCCGATGGCCCGGGCTGCGAGCGCCGCGCAGACCGACGAGTCCACGCCGCCGGAGAGCGCCATCACGACCTTATCCTCACCGGCAGCGTCCCGTATCTGCCGGATTGCCTGATCGATAAACTTTTCAACATCTACCATTGCTCTTCCCTCACCTGATCCCGGTGGCTGTTCTGCTCTTCTTACATGCCTCCACAAACCCGATATAGGGCGGGGAGGGGTTGGTCGGGCTCGACCTGAACTCCGGGTGGAACTGTGTCGCGAGGTAGAAGGGATGGTCCGGGAGTTCGCAGACCTCCATCCGGCCCTTGCATGTGCCCGAGAAGACGAGCCCGGCATCTTCGAGGTCGCCGATGAAGGCCGGGTTCACCTCGTAGCGGTGGCGGTGCCGCTCGACGATCCCGGTCTTCCCGTAGAGGCCGGCCACCACCGTGTCCTCCCTGAGGATGACGTCGCAGTTCCCGAGACGCATCGTGCCGCCGAGGTTGGAGACCCCTTCCTGTTCGGGGAGGAGGGCGATGACGTGCGTTCCCGGCCCCATCTCCTCACTCGTGGCGTCGGGGATGCCGAGGACGTGGCGCGCGTACTCGATCACCGCGAGCTGAAACCCGAGGCAGAGGCCGAGGAAGGGCTTGTTGTTCTCGCGGGCATACCGGATAGCCCGGATCTTGCCCTCGATCCCGCGTTTCCCGAACCCTCCCGGGACCAGGATGCCGTCGACGTCGGCGAGGTCGCGGAGGTCGAACGTCTCCGCGTCCAGCCAGCGTATGTTCACCTCGGTGGAGAGCGCTCTTCCCGCGTGCTTGAGCGACTCCTTGATGGACATGTAGACGTCCTCGATCCCGTATTTGCTCACGATGGCGACCGTCGTCCGGTTCGTGTACTCCTGCGAGATGAGCTGATACCACTTCGTGTCGGGCTCCCGGTTCTCAAGGGCGAGGTAACTGCAGACGACGTCCGCAAGCCCTTCCTTCTCCAGTTCCACCGGGATCTGGTAGATGTCAGGGACGTCCTTTGCGGAGATGACGGCCTTGGCCGGGACGTCGGTGAAGGCGGATATCTTCTTCTTCGTCTGCGGGCTGATCACCTCGCTGCTCCTGCCCACGATGATGTCGGGCTGCAGTCCGAGTTCTCGGAGCGCCTTGACCGAGTGCTGCGTGGGTTTGGTCTTGTGGTCGCCCATGGTGTCCACCGGGACCAGCGTGACGTGGACAAGGAGCATGTCCTGCGGCGCAAGTTCCCCGTGCATCTGGCGGACCGCTTCAAGGAACGGCATGCTCTCGATGTCCCCGACCGTCCCGCCGACCTCCACCAGGCAGACCTCCGCCACCCTGCCGCCGTTGATCTCCTCCGCCGCCGCTCGATCGATGCAGTGCCGGATCTCGTCGGTGATGTGGGGGATGATCTGGACGGTCGCGCCGAGGAAGTCCCCGCGCCGCTCTTTTTCGATGACGTTCCTGTACACCTTCCCGGTCGTGATATTGTGGAGCGATTTCAGGTTGATGTCCAGGAACCGCTCGTAGTTGCCGAGATCGAGGTCGACTTCCCCGCCGTCGGAGAGGACGAAGACCTCCCCGTGCTGGGCGGGGTTCATGGTGCCGGCATCGATGTTGAGGTACGGGTCGATCTTGACCGCCGTCACCTCGTAGCCGCGGTTTTTTAAGAGGCGGCCGATCGATGCGGTGGTGATGCCTTTCCCGAGCCCGCTCATGACGCCGCCGGTTACAACGATATACTTCAAACTCTCGTTCCCCTCCGGTTGTTCCAGAGTCTCTTAATTCATGTATGTGATCTTTGGCATTGAGAATGTATTGTTCCGGCACTTCCCCGGGAATCCCTGCCCGGCGTAACGGGGGATTTCCCCGGGTGCACGCCGCGGCGCTATCTCCGGATGACCGCAAACGACGTCGACGTCCGGGAAAGGAGCGTGCCGTCCGCCGCGTCCCGGACCTCGCCGTCTGCAAACGCAACCCGGCGGCCTTTACGGACGATCCTGCCGGTCGCGGTGATCGTCCCCCCGTTGACGCCTTTTATGAAACTGGTGTGCTCGTCGATCGTGGCGATCTCCTCGTTGTCGGCAAGGAGCGTGTAGAGCGCAAGCGCAATCGCCTCGTCTGCAAGCGCCACGTAGATCCCGCCCTGGAGCCACCCGGCGCCGTTGAGCATATCCGGCCGGACCTCCATCGTGAGACGGGCGCGCCCGTCGCCGAACTCGCCCACTTCTATCCCCATCAGCGTGAAAAAGGGATTTGCATCCCTTCCGACCCGTTTCAGTTCCTCTATGTAGCCCACGTGACCACACCATCCTTTGCGGGAAGATTCGGGGCCGGCCGGGATAAGGCTTGCCGGTGCCCCGTCCGGGAGGCTCCCTGGCGCCGGAGAGATATAACAACAAATATCTTCCCGGATCTCCACCTGTAGATGCATGGAAGACGTGTGGCAGCCCGAAGCGCTCCGGAACAGGAGGCTTGAGCAGCTCCAGGCTACCATGAACGATTACGTCGAGAAGAACACCGCCCAGATAGAGGGGAACCTGCCGGTCTTCTTCGGGCACGTTGCCGCCACCCTCGACCGGACGTTCCCCGGCCTCGACGACCGGTCGTACGACGACTTCATCGACGGGATCACCTTCACGCTCCTCAACGCGACGCGCGAGGCCCCGACGGGGGAGTTCCTCGAGAAGACCCTGCGGCACGCTATGGGGAACAAGCGGCGGCGGAGAGGGCGGGCAACCCTCGACGTGGTTGTGGCGCTCAAACTGATCGATACCGGCAACTACCACCAGGCGATCGATTACCTTGTGCGTTACCGCAACTATGACGGCCGGGTCAACGCCGCAATCGCCTACTGCCATTACGTCCTCTCGCAGGGGGGAGGCAGGGAGCAGGGCCTTCGCCCCAACGACCGCGAACTCCACGCCCGCGAGGAGATGCTGAACCTCGCGCGGTCACGCGCACCGCTCGACCGGCTCGGGATCTTCGACCGCAAGGATGCCCGGTTAAACCAGATCTTCTGGTTCATGCTGGACCTGGCGTTCACCTGGTTCCCGGGCGAACCCGAGTTCTACCACATCGGGATCGTGCGGGCAAGGCGCGAGGGGGATATCGAACGCCGCCGGCACCTCCTCGATCTCGCGACGGAGCGGTTCCCGGATAACAAGTACTTCCTGGTCGAGGCGTTCAACGCCAGCATCGAGCAGCGTAACGGGAGCGGTGCGGCCGCCATCGTCAAGCAGATGATGCAGCAGTACCCGGAGGACCATGAGCCGATCTACTTCGGGCTGAAACTCGCGATCCTCGGGTCGCAGCCGGGGTCCTATGCCAGTTTTCGGAAGCTCGCGATCCTGAAGCAGTTTCCCCGGCACCTGCTCCTGCTGCTCGACGCCGTCCTCGAGGTGATGTGCAACCATAAAAATGAGGCATACCTCTGCTTTTTGGAGGCGAAGAAGGCCTCCTCCGGGCGGGAGCACTACATCACGGCGCTCGAGTACGTCCTCCGCGACTTCGTCGAAGGCGATGAGGACCGGGCGAAACGGGCGAGAACCGCTTTCTTTACGAGCGTCGACCAGTACTGCATGCACGCCCTGAGGATCGGGGAGGCCTGAGACACTCCCCGGGTCTATTTCATCTCAATCCCCTGGATATCCCGTTGAAACGGTCAATCTCGAAGGTGAAAAGGAAAGATACAACGATGAGTTTATCAACGCTAACAGGTAAATTCCTCTACAGAGAGCGTCTACCGGCCAGGATATACGGATGCGCCGGGGAGGATTGGTAACCATGACGGGAAACAATACTGTTTGGGACACCGGCAGGCGAGCACCGGGTGCCGACGGCGCCCGGGAGCCCTGTCAGGCGCCACACCCGGGAGAGGGCGTCTGCCTCTCGATCCTCCGCGAAGTGCCGGATGGTCTCGTCCTGGTGGACGGTGAGGGGAGGTGCCGGTACCTGAACCCGGCGTTCACCCGGATCACTGGGTACACCCGGGCGGACATCCCGACCCTGGAGGCGTGGTTCGAGCGTGCCCACCCGAACCCGGCATACCGGCGGGGCGTACAGGAGATGGGGGAGAGACTCCTCCGGGGCGACCAGGATACCCTTGTCGCGAGCGTGGTCTGCCGGAGCGGAAAGGTGCGTGACATCGAGTTCCGGCAGGCGCCGATTGGGCCGGGCTGCACCCTGATTGTCGCCCGTGACATCACCGAGCGGGTCCTGGTCGAGGAACGCCTCCGGCAGGCGACGTCTGAACTGACGGCGGTGATCGAGGCGTTCCCCGACCTCTTCCTCCGCCTGAACGCCGACGGCACGATCCTGGACTCCCGGGCCGGAAGGCTCGCGGAGGTGCCGCTCGTCTCGCGGGCGCTGCTTGGTCGGCGGGTGCAGGAACTGCTCCCCGCCGGGGCCGTGGAGGCCCTCGGGAATGCGCTGCAGGATGCCGTTCGGACGGATGCGCCGGCAGCGCCCCTGGAGTTCGCCTGCACGGGCCCCGGGAGAGTCCGGCACTACGAGATCCGGATCGTGCCGCTGTACGAGATGCACCTCCTTGCCGTCATCAGGGAGATCACGGGCCGGAAAGAGGCGGAGGAGGAACTGCACCGTCACCGTGAGCACCTGGAAGACCTGATCGCGGAGCGGACCGCGGAGCTCGAACGCGCAAACCAGCGGCTCGAGCACCTCCTCTACTGCATCGAGGTGACGGAACGCCGGGCCGCAACGGACTGGCTGGAGTCATCGATCGAGCAGGGTGCCCTGGAAACGGCTGAACCCGATGCGGGGAGGATCACCACGGATGCCGCCGGGGCGATCGTCATCGTCGACGCTGCGGCCGAGCGCCTGACCGGCTACGCCGGGGACGAGCTGGCCGGGAGACCGGTATGGGACGTTCTTTCGGGCTGCGATGCCCGGGAAGTCCTCACCGCGAAGGTACTCGGGGAGGGCAGGTCCGCAGGGTGCGCGGCAGGGGCGGCGCTCGTGAGAAGCGACGGGTCACGGCTCCCGGTCCGCGTCCTCTGCGACGCGATCGCCGACACCGGGGGCGCCGTGATCGGCATGGTCTGCACGTTCCGGAAGGCGTGAGGGACGGGGCGCGCGGTCAGAGCCGGAAACCGCAGGTCCCGGGGTGTACCGGGCCGGGGTCCTGGGGCGCCACGGTGACCGCGATCTGGTCGGAGTAGAGCCCGAGCCCCTCAAACGCGGAGAGGAGCGCTCTCTCTTGTGTGTTGTTGATCTCGCTCAGGTGGGCGAGCATCGCCATGTGGATGTGGTCGGCGAGCCCCTGGAGGCACCGGGCGGCGTCGGGGTTTGAGAGGTGCCCGCGTTTTGACCGTATCCGGCTCTTGAGGTACGCGGGGTAGGGGCCGTCCTCAAGCATCTTCGGGCAGTGGTTGCTCTCGAGGAGGACGGCGTCGCAGGATGCGAGGTGGTCGAAGATGGAGGGGGTGACGGTGCCGGTGTCGGTGCAGCACCCGATGCGGAGGTCGCCTTCGGCGACAGAGAACCCGCAGGGTTCCCGGGCGTCGTGGGAGGCGGCGAAGGGTTCGACCGAGAAGTCGCCGACGCCGAACGCCTCACCGCACCGGCACCGCCGGATCTCCGCCGACGTCGGCCCGCATTTCTCCGAGAACGCCTCAAGCGTGCCGCCGGTCGCGTAGACAGGGACGCGGAGTCTCCGTGCGAGGACGTCGACTCCCCTGATGTGGTCGATGTGTTCGTGAGTGACGAGGATCGCTTCGATGAGCGATGCGTCGGCGCCGGCGTTTGCGAGGCGGCGGAGGGTCTCTCGTGCGGAGAGCCCCGCGTCGATGAGCAGCGCACCCCGCCCCCCCCGGAGATAGGTGCAGTTTCCTTTGCTCCCGCTCGCAAGGACGGTCAGTTCCATTGTACACTGGTGGTCTGTGCGGCTATTTAAGGGCACGGCGGGGAGGGGTGTACAAAGAGCCTTGGGGTCCGGGGCACTATTACCTGATGAGAGGGAGATGAGCAGAACGGAGGGCTCGTGGCAGGGGGAGGTTCACCGGATCGTCGTGGACATCGGGAGTGATCGAGCACGCGTCGACCGGGGGGCAATGCGGGACCTCGTCAACACCTACGTCGTCCGGTCGCTCGATGGGACGGCGCTCCGGTTCAGCCTCCCGGTCATCCTCCCGGCGCCGGCGGGAGCGTCCGGCCGGGGTGCCGACGGGGCTGCCGGGGTTCTCATCGAGGCGATCAAGGCGGCGGTTCCCGTCGAGCGGGACCTCGGCCCGGTGGCCGGGGCCGGGACGGAGCACCCCCGCCACTGTCTCCCGAACGTTGAGCCGGTCACGCTGATCGCGTCGAGGAGCGCCATCGGGACGGACCTCTGGTGGCCGGATGCCGGGAACCGGATCGACGGGGATAGCCTCCGGCTGGTCGTCAGGGGCGCTCTCCCGTATCCCGGCCCGCCTGCTCCCGGCGTAGCCAGGGAGGTCGCGGAACGCCTGGGGGCTCTCCTCGACGCCCTGGACCGGGTCGTGCGCCGGGTGCCGGACCGGGATCTCGCGGCCGCCCGCGACCTCTCCGTTGACCAGAAGGCCCTCCGGCGCGCCCTGCCCGGGATGGGGCTCGTCGCGTTCGTCGCCGACGGCACGCGCCCGGCCCGTAAATTCACCGATCTCCGGTGCCACCACCGGATCGCGGGGCCGAAGGAGGGGGTGCACGTCCCCTTCCGCTGCCCGCCGGACCTCGACCCGGTCGAGGTGGAATTCGCCGGGAGCGGCCGGGTCGCAACAGGGCTCGGGGTCCGGCGGCGGGAGGTCTTCGCGGTCGCGGGCTCGAATGCGGAAGGGAAGAGCACCTTCCTCCACGCGCTCGTCGCGGGAGAGGACGACCACGCCGCCGGGGACGGGCGAGAGGGGCTGGTCAGCGTGAACGGGATCGCCCGGGCGGAGGCGGGCGAGCGGTACCTTGCGGGAGCCGACGTCAGCCTCTTCTTCTCCCGCCTGCCGCCCGGGATCGGCGGCACCCCGGGGGCGGCCTCCGGCCAGGGGAGCGGGTCGCTCGTGATGGCGCACGAGATCCAGACCGCGCTTTCGGCCGCCGTGCCGCTCCTCATCCTCGACGAGGACCGCGCCGCGACGAACCTGCTGGTGCCGGGCTGCCTCCAGGGCGACGGGGTGACGCCGCTCTCGACCCTGCTTGCGACCCGGCGGGAGGCGCTCGGGGAGACGGCGCTCCTCTTTGCGGCCTCGTCGCTGGATGTCCTGATCGCACAGGCCGACCGGATCCTGACCCTTCGTGATCATGCGGCGCTCTCGATCGATCCGGGGGAGTTCAGGCGGCGGCTGGACCGGCATCTCGCGGAGGTAAGGGAGCATCTGGCGGGGAAAGAATGATATCAGCCGGGCGGTGAACACTGGAGCGACATGCGGGATCTGATTCACCTGGAAGGTATGCCTCCCATTGTGGCCGTGGAGAAATGAACATGGCAGCAATGGGTGAGCCCTCCGTGGCCAAAGTCATCGAGCTGATCGGTAGTTCCCCGACCGGATGGGAGGATGCCGCGGCAAATGCAGTGAAGGAAGCTGCAAAGACTATCAGGAATATACGACAGGTCTACGTGAAAGAATGCACCGCGAAGGTAAAGGATGGCAAAATTGTGGAGTATCGTGCCAACGTGAAAGTTACGTTCATCGTGGAAAAGGAGAGTTGACCTTTTTCTATCATTCTTTTCTGAGTGCCTTTCCAGCACCGGTGTTTCAATGAGAGCGGTCCCTTATTCGGGCCGGCAAAGCTAAAGAACTCTCTCACACAACCCCCTCCACGACCCCCACCTCGTCCTCCGTGAGCCCGTACAACTCATACACCAGCCTATCGATCTGCCGGTCGGTCGCGTCGATCATCCCGGCGAGCACCTCCTTCTCGTGCGGGGCCTTCGCCGCCGCGAGGCGCCTGTTCAGGTCGAGCATCTTCTCAACGAGGGCGACCATGCGGTCGTGGCGGGTGACGTCGGCGGGGTCGGAGACGTCGATGGGGCGGATGGGAAACTCCTCAAGATACTGACCGAAAAATCTTAGGTATGTCTCGTTTTTACCCTCCAGGCCAGCACAGAGGATGCTAAAGCAATAGTATGCCAGTTTGGAATTGAGTAATCCTAGGATGTACTTATCCTGCGTTGGTATGAAGTAAGTAGTGTTAGAACTGTAGTACCCGCTTGTGTCAAGTGCGAAACGAACATCTTTTGAGATGTCTGGGAAAATGATTTTAGTGCCCTCAAAGTACGGCCTGTACTTAAACTGAGGTTGTTGCAGCTCGTACCACTCTTGCTTTGTCGCTCTCTGCTTCAATTGCGCCTTGTATTGCTTTAAATGTTCAAGAACTTCAGGATATTTTGTGATATCAATACCATGATAGGTGTATATCAGGTACTTACTGTCCCACAGGATCTGGTATCGCTGGACATCTTTGCCATTTAAAAAGGGCTTGATAATCTCGTCAGCATCGGGGTTTTTTGAGATAATTTCTTCCCTCTTTTTAGGATCGATTGTGAATGCTGCAGTCGCTCCTGATTTTATTCCCATACATATCTGTCCATTATAGATCTGGCCAAGTTTTTTAGCTCCTGCCAGTATTTTCTCGAATAATTGCTGTTTTTGTGGGTCGATTAAAATCCAGACAGAACTCCCAAGAACATCAGAAGATAACAGGTAAGAGTTAACATCCACCGCTTTCTCTAGGGTCACATTCTGGTTGCTGACCTTTTCAAACAGTTCTACGTTCAAAGGAGGGACGTACTTAAACGAGTAGCCATTCTCATTTGTTCGCTGGGAAATTAGTACTATAGTCCTGACTGTTGCATTAGGGAAAACAGGAAGCCCTGCTAGGTCAACAATATTTTTAACTCGGGCCTCGTTGGTCAGAAATTGTCTCAGAGGCTTCCCGTATTTTGCTTTGAGGAACTTATTGGAGAAGATCATTCCAAAAAAGCCGGATTTCTTCCCTAGATTGTGTCCTTTTTCAATAAAATACGTATATAGATCCGATCGCTCTTCGTGCACCCGGTAATGTTGTTTCAAATAATTCTTGATCTCTTTGAATTCTTCCATCCGCACATACGGCGGGTTCCCGATCACCGCATCGAACCCGCCCGCCTGCATGATGGCCGGGAACGCCCGGTCCCAGTCGAAGGCGTTGATCCGGAAGATCGTCTCCTCATCGTCGAGGGCGAGCTGCACGTCGTTGTAGATATCCGGCCCGATCAACGAGTTCCCGCATTTGATGTTCTCGTGGAGCGAGGGGAGCACCCGCTCCCCCGCGATCGTGAGCTGCTTACCGATCCGCTCGGACTTCTCGCCCTCGAGCACCTTCAGGAGAAGCGAGAGCTTCGTCACCTCCACCGCCTGCGGGTCGATATCCACGCCGTAGATGTTGTTCAGAAGGATCCGCTTCTTCTCCTCCGTCGTCAACCGCCAGTCGGTATCAGTCACCTGGTAGACCGGGAGGATGTACTCGTCCCCCCGCTTCTTCTTCCCGCGGCCGCTCTTTGCCGGCGCGGGCTTTACCGGCAGGAGCGCGAGAACCTCCGGATCAGTCATCTTCGCCCCCTCCGAAAGGAGCAGGACGAGATTATCCACGTACCACGCGAGGTGCCAGTCGAGGAGGTACTGGTAGGCGCCGAGGAGGAACGACCCCGAACCGCAGGCCGGGTCGAGGATGCGGAGGACCGCCGCCGTCTTCGGGTCCTTCCCTGAAAGAAGGTTCCCGACGGTCTCCCACACGATGTATTCCACGATGTAGGTCGGCGTGTAGAAGACCCCGCCCGCCTTCTTCACCTCCGGCTTCTCCTCGACCCTCGCCTGGTGCCCGGCCGTCAGCCGGATGACCTTCCCCAGGAACTGTTCGTAGACCTGCCCGAGGATATCCGCCGGGAAGACCGAGAACTCGTAGGGCGAGTCCGGGTAGTAGAGGTGGCTGATGATCTGCTTGAGCACCTTGTCGTCGATGGAGAGGCCGAGTGTCAGGTTGTCCGGTTCTTCCCGGTCAGGCTCCGCGGAGAAGTGGAACAGCCCGGAGTTATACCGGTCGTCCGCGTACCGGAAGAGCGACTTCAACTGCTCGTAGACATCCTTCCCAGCGGCGATCCTCCTTAACTGCCCGTACTCCTCGATCCCGCGGTCCTCGCAGATCCGTAAGAACACAATCCGGTCGATTGTCTTCTGCACCGCCGCGTTCAGCTCCCGGACGGAGAGATCCCTGTTTCTGAGCGCGATGTTCTTTGCAAGGAGGTCCCGCCACCCCTCGATCTCCGCGAGGAAGGCGTCGTCGATGCCGGCGGTGCCCCTCCCACCCTTCTTCAGCCTCAGGCCGTCGACATAGTCGTCGTATCCGCCGGTCAGGATGCCCTGCTTCGAGAAGACCGCCGCGATCTCGTCCCACTTCTCGATATAATCGGTATACCGGTAGTAGCCGATCCTCTTCGCCGACGCCTTATCTTTCGGCGAAGGCTTCGCCGTGCAGTCGTAGACGATGAACTCCTCGAAGTCCGTGAGCAGGCTGACCGGCAGCTTCGCGCTCCAGGCATACCGGCGGACCTGGTAGGCGGGCTCCGGGTTCTCTTTGAGGTTCACGGCGGGCTTCTTCGCCTCCACGAAGAACTTCCGCACACCGCCGATCCTGAACGAGTAGTCCGGCGCTCTGGTGGACGTCTCCACCCTGACGGTATCCTCGTGGATCACATCCTTGTAGCGTTCATCAAGCCCCGAGCGGTTGTTCACATCCCAGCCGAGGGCCTCGAAGAAGGGGTCGATGAACTCCTTTCGGACCTGGAATTCATTGTAAGAGGGAGACGTATACTTCGCATGGTACTGGTCAAACCGCCGGACCAGATCGACGATCTCGGGTGGAGCGGGCATGGCGATCAATGGAATATGGAAAGGAGCCCGCTAAAAGACTTTGCATTTGCCCGTGCAGCCCGCTGGAGCAGGATATGGATTCTGCTGTCAGCCAGTGGCCGAAGGTTCCGGAGTATTTCCTATCTGGCTCACGGAACCGCATCCTCCGGGAGTTCCTCCGGCTCCGGCAGCGGGGGAAGATCGGTCTCCACGGACCACCCGGGATGCAGCAGCGCCTCGGTATAGGCACAGTCGGCGATCCAGGAGAGGTCGCGCTCGCCGTGCATCCGGTCGGCCTGAAACGACCACGGGCCGGGCGCGACCCGGTCCAGCAACGCCCGGTATACCCCGCCGGGGTTGCCATGGATCTCGTAGTCGATCCTGTCGGGAGCGTGGGGGTCGTCGCCCTCACCCCGGACGACGATCGCGGCTCCCTCTCGCGCGAGAGTTATCGTCCAGTGCGCCATAGGTGACTCTGGCCCTGACGGACCCATAAACGTATGCAAATCCACCTGAACCGCCCGATGTGAATACGAACCCTTCTAGGGCATTATAGCGCCTTAGTTAGGTAGGGACGGTCGGCCTACAATCGGATCGAGAGGTTCTCTCACGCCGCCGACCCCCTGCCCATCCGGTCCCCCAGGTACCGGACATCACAAAGGCGGGTCTCCGAGAGAATGAGCTCCCGGTTGGCAACGATGTGGCGGTGATCCCCGGTGTAGAGCACCATGCCGTCGATTGCCGCGGCGACGTCGTGGGCATCGAGGATCACCTCGCAGTCGTCGTAGTCGTCGATGACCGCACTGAACCGGTTCCAGATCTCGCGGTAAGGTTCCGTCCGCGTGTGGAGCGCCAGTGTCTTCCGGTCCTCAAGGACGGAGCATCGCCACCGGCAGAGCGCTTCATATTGCTCCTTCACCGCGAGGAGGGTCTTCAGGGCCGCTGCCGGCTGCTCGCGGCAGAGCTCGGCAACATTCCGGAGAAGCGGGACGGTTTTCCACCCCCGGGCCTCGGCCTCGGTGAGGAGGGTCTCCACTGAGCCGTCCCGCTTCAGGTGCGCAACTGCCTGCCGGAACTCGCGGACGAGATTCTGCCGGATGGTGTGGCACCGTCCCCCCGTTCCGTCCCCGAAACACTCGGCCCAGACCCCTGTGCTGGAATGGTTCGGTTCCGGGTCCTCGAAGACATCCGCGGCCTCGGTGCCCCAGGTGTCGGCGACGTGAAAATAGTACCCGATGAGGACGTTACTGTCGAGGAAATAGGGCAGGTTACCTCCTCCCTGCCGGAGACTCGCCGCATGCGAGATCGCGAGAGATGCGCATTGCCATATCGACAAGAGACGAGACCTCGGCGTCGGTATCCGGGGGGAGAGAGGGCGACTTATCGCGGATGATCGCGTCCCGCTCGGTGTTGAAGCGCCGTTCCGCGGCGTCGCAGAACTCCTGTAGTTGCTCCTCTCTATACACAGCCGGGATCATATGCATCGCGACGACGTGCGAGACGAAGCAGAGGGCATCGCAGCCTTCGGTCGCAAGTGCGGTGGCGTGCGAGGGGTTGTGGTGGAGGGTTGAACGGTATGCGTCGTCCCACGCCAGGTATGCATCGTAGAAGATCTCAAGGGCGGGCAGGGGATACGTCGCAATGAAACTATTCAGGACCTCCTCGATGGCGGCAATCCGTTCCGCCTTCAGGGGGTGGAGCGCATCGCAGACCTCCGTGGAGAGAGGGAGGATGCCTGTGCAGAACGTGCGCTCGAAGCCGTCGGCGTGCAGGCCGCAACGCTCCAGGTACGCCAGCTCGCTTGAATTCAACCGGAAGCGCTCAAGCGGGATCTCCTCACCGTCAGAAAACTCCTTCCAGAGGCGGAACTGGTGGGTTATGTCGCTGATATGGTCTGCGCTTTTTAACTTCATCCACTGAAGTACGGTCCAGAGAAGCACCCGCTCGTAGGGGGTAAATAGCGAAAGATCCGCCTGAACCCTGGGGTAGTATGTGTAGGATTCGTAACTCCTGCCCCGGGAACGGCTGCCCGACGTCCGCCTGCCCGGATACGCCTTTGCTGTCGGCGCCTTCACGTCCAGGTAGGCGCTCGGCTCAAACGTCAACTGGAATGCCGCAGCTTCAGCAGGCCCTTTCGGCATCCGGATGTAGGTCGTCCCGCAGAGCGTCGCTCCTCGCTGGTTGTAGTAGATGAGATCCACGAAGAAGATGAACTTCAGGAGTTTCGTCCGGCCAATGCGGCCGCCGCGCTCTACCGCGTACAGCAGCGCATTGATCAACTTCTTCTTTTGCACCCCATCACCTCGACCCTGAAACTCCCGCTATAACCGGGGAAACAAGTCTGTATGTGTGCGTATTACCGGTACTAAAAGATAACCCTTTCTGAATGCCCGGATCATCACCATACCTTTGGGCTCGAACTCCCTCTCCTCCGGAGGTCATCATTCGCGACCTTTCGGCGCTCATACTCCGGTTCTGCGAACCGTCGCACCTCGCAGACATTCGCCTGCGCCTCTCGCGAGCGGTAGACGGCCATCCCCATCCTGCAGATCGCACCGGCCGAGGTCGACCCCCGTCCGCCCGAAGAACCGGCGGTCCAGGGTGCCGGGGATGTTGCCCGGGCACCGTGCTCTCTCCCGGTGCCGTTGCCGCCGAACTGGAGCGGCTTCTACCCAAACCACGCTCACCCCTGCCGGACGACGTGGACCGACTCCGGGGCAAACGAGACCACAACGCGGCTCCCTTCCCCGATGCCGAGGCTGTCCGCCGCCTTCCAGGAGAGGACCGACGAGAGCATGAACCCGCAGTCGACCGTCACCCTGCTGAACGGGCCGCGCGGCACGACGGCGGCCACCGTGCCGGAGAGAGTGTTCCTCCCCGGAGCGGCGGCGCCCCCGTCCGCCGGGGCGATCCGGATATCCTCCGACCGGATGCAGAGAGAGACCGCCTCCCCCACCTCAAACGGCGACCGTGCCCGGACAGGGATACCGCCCGCATCGACAACGGAGGCGCCGTTCTCCCCGGTCACCACGACACCCTCGATGATGTTCTCGACGCCCACGAACCGGGCGACGTCCCGGCTCGCGGGCAGGGTGAAGACCTCCCGCGGCGTCCCCACCTGCGCAAACACGCCCTTCATCAGCACGCCGATCCGGTGGGCAAGCCGCTGTCCCTGGTACATATCGTGGGTGGAAAAGACGATCGTCGTCCCGAGGTCGCGGTTGATCCGGAGCACCAGGTCCTCGATCAGGGCGACCGAGACCGGGTCTAAGTTCGCGGTCGGCTCGTCCATCAGGAGGACGTCGGGATCGATCACCATCGCCCGGGCGAGAGCCACCCGCTGCATCTCCCCGCCCGAGAGCGTCCGCGCCCGCCGCTCCCCGTAACCGGCAAGACCGACCATACCAAGGACATCCTCGACCTTCTTTTGGATCGCCGCCTCCCCCACCCCCCGGAACCGGAGGCCGACGGCGATGTTCTCGTAGACCGTCGTGTTGAAGACGGCCGGTTTCTGGAAGACCATCCCCATCATCCGGCGGATGAGAAGACCCCTCTTCGGCTCCCTGTGGATGTCGGTGCCGTTGACCCGGATCGCCCCCCCCGTGGGCGCATCAAGGAGGTCGATGAGGCGCAGCAGGGTCGACTTCCCGGCCCCGCTCGGCCCGATGACGGCAAAGATCTCTCCCGCTTCGATCCGCGCCGTGACGCCGGCAAGCACTGCCGTGTCACCGAACCGTTTTGAGACGTCGATACATTCAATCATGGGTTTCTACCTGTGCTGCATCCTGGTTATGGCGAGGTTCACGCCGAGAGCGATGGCGAGCAAGATGATCCCGAGCGCGATCGAGGTGGGGATGTTGCCCATCGACGTCTCAAGCGATATTGCGGTCGTCAGGGTCCGGGTCGAACTCGCAAACGACGACGCCATGATGTTGCCGCCGACGAGGATCGCCGCCCCGACCTCGGATATCGCCCGGCCGAACCCGACCGCGACGGCCGTGAGGATGGCAAACCTTGCTTCTTTCATGATGTTTACGAGAAACTGGAGGCGCGTCGCCCCGAGCGAGTAGAGGGTGTCCCTGATGACCGGGTCGACCCCCGAGAGCGCCGAGATCGTAAGACCGGTCATGATCGGCAGGATGAGCACCGTCTGGGCGATGATCATCGCCGTCGGGGTGAAGAGCAGCCGGAGAAAGCCGAACGGTCCGACCCGGGATATGAGCAGGAAGATGAGGAGGCCGACGATGACCGTCGGCAGGGAGTAGAGCGTCTGGATCAGGTTGATGAGGCTCTTTCTTCCCGGGAACGTGCCGAAGTTGATCACGGCGCCGAACGGGACGGCGATCAGGGTGGCAATGATCGTCGCGGTGAACGAGACGATGATGCTCCGTGCGGCGATGGCCATCACGTCGGGGTCGAACGTGACGATGAGCCTCGCCGCCTCTATGAAGCCCTCGATGATCTCGTACATGCTCTCTCCTATCGTGGGTCGCCAGAAGCAAAAAAGGGGTTGGAATCAGGGTCCATCTGCCGGATCACTTGATGGGATCCGTCACTTCAGCCTCGGTCACGCCGATCTTTGCCCAGTCGTTCTGGGCGGCGTAGAAGAGCGGCTGGCCGTACTTGTCGACGCCGAAGGAGGCGATCTCCTTCTGGACGTCGTCGGAGATCATGAAGTTGACCCAGTCCTTCGCGATCGTGCTGTTGATGTCGGGGTACTTCTCAGGGTTGATCTGCATGGCGCAGTAGACGTTGAGCAGGATGTCGCCCTCGTCCACGAGCGTCACGAGGTCGAGGTCGCCCTTGTAGGCAAGGTAGGTCCCGATGTCGGAGAGCGTGTAGGCCTGCTTCTCGTTTGCCATCGCAAGGGTTGCGCCCATGCCCTTCCCGGCCTCAAGGTACCAGTCGCCGGACCCCTGCACGTCCGTCGAGTAGTTGAGCCCGGCCTTCTTCCAGATGGCCTGCTCCTTTGAATGCGTTCCCGACGCGTCGCCGCGCGAGACAAAGGTCACGCCCGGCTCCCCGGCCATCCCCTTCTCCCGGAGGGCGGCAAACGCCTTCGTGGGCTCCATGCCCTTGATGCCGGCCGGGTCGGACTCGGGCCCGACGAGGATGAAGTAGTTGTAGGCGAATACGCGCCGGTTGATGCCGTAGCCGTCGGCGATGAAGGTGTCTTCACGCGCACGGTCGTGCACCATCAGGACGTCCACGTCGCCCCGCTGCCCGTACTCGAGCGCCTTGCCGGTTCCGGCGGAGACGACCAGCACTTCGGCGTTGTACTGCTTCTCGAAGATCGTGCTGAGGTGGTTGAGAAGTTTGGTGTCGTCAAGACTCGTCGTCGTAGCGATACGGAGCTGCTGCTTCTCCGTGCCGGTGCTTACCGGGTCGGAAGTCGTCCCGGTACAGCCGCAGATGAGCAGAAAAGCGACCATGACGGCCGCAACGGCAAATAGGGTTCGTCTTTGCATAATACTCAATTCAGAGTATTGGACTCCAGATAATTAAATGTGATAGTTTTATATCTATGGTTAACTAGTTAAACTCAATTAGTTGATTTATAGGAAAATTCAGGTAATTCTATTCTCGATGGTCGGGCCGATCGGTCCCGGCGGGGCAGGTGCCTCACGGGGATCCGGCGGTGTCGCCCGACCACGAGATCGCGGCGGATCCCGCCCTCGGGCTCGATGAAGAGGACCGCCTCTCCCCCGGTGAAGGCAGGCTCCGTGAATCTCCTCAGGCCCGGATCAGGGTGCCGACCCGCTCCCCGTTCATGGCTTTTGTGATGTTCCCGGGGACATGGGCGTTCACCACCTTGATCTCCTGCACGTGGACGGCATCGCGGAGCAGCTCGACCGCCATCGGTTCGAGCACCATATCCTCCATATCCATCTCCAGGAGTTCGTCGGCTGTGATCTCCGCGATGAACTCGGCGTCGGGGTTCAGGAACGGGTCTTCGGTGTAGAGGCCGTCCACGTTCTTCCCGAGGATGCAGTTCTTCCCGCCCACCACCTCGGCCATAAGGAACGCCCCGGTATCGGTCCGGTGCGGCGGGATGCTCCCGAGTTTCGGGGGATGCTCGTAGAGGCCGTAGGGCGGGGTGCCCTGCACGACGGGCAGCATCCCGAGCGATATGAGCGAGGGGAGGTTCAAGAGGTCCCCGGTGTGGATCCGGACGCCGTTGTACTTCGAGAAGAGGAGGGCAATCATGATGGCGTTCTGCTCGCTGATCTTGCCCGCGAGTTCCGCGAGCACCCCGGTCGGCATGCCGAGATCGATGCCGACGTCAAGGATATGCCGCACCCGGGCGCCGCCGCCGGTGGCGACCAGGATCTTATGGTCCCGGGAGAGCTCGCCGATCTCCTCGATCAGCGGGTAGATCACGTCCCGCCCGTAATCGATGACCCCGTGGCCGCCGATCTTGACCACGTTCAGGTCGGGCATGATCCTGATCTGCCGGACGCTTTCGGTCTCCCGGAGCAGGCCCCGCCGGACCAGGCTCTCACCCGCGAGTCGCGATCCCATCTCAAACCGTTTTGCCATGATAAAACCTCATCATAGGGTACACGGGGAAAGTATTAAGTATCTTCCTGGTATATCTGGTGGTATACCACCTGGTAGTGGATGTGGAAGCTATGAAGATCTATGCACGAGAGCGTCAGAAAGTCGGCACCGGCGTGAAACAGCCCCGTTTCCGTGTCGTCGCCGTCATCGAAGAGAAGGGAGACCAGAAGCACATGAAGGCCGAGGGAACGCACTTCCGGAAGGTCGAACTCGAACAGATCGCAAAGGACGCCGGAGCGGAGATCGTCTACCTCGAGGAGATGCCCGAAGAAGAGCGGGGTGAGATGAAGAAAGTAGAGGCGTAACCAGACCTACCCTATTTTTCCCCTCAAAGACCAGTACTTCTACGATCGCATGTCCACACGCGAACACGACGACATATTCGAGGCGGCTATCCGGATCCTCCTCGAAGAGGACCGGTGCGTAACCGTCGGTTTCTCCCCGGACGGCGTATCGATACGGTTCCCCACAACCCGGAAACTCGCCGAATTCCTCAGCATTCCCCATTACTACGTCCTTCCCCGGTTCGGGGCGATGGAGGATGACGGGCTGATCCGCCGGGCGGAGCGGGTCGGCATCTCCACCACGGCGGCGGGGACGGTGCGGCTCCTCGCGGTCATGGCGGAGCGCTACCACAACCGCGCAGAAGAGGTCCTCGGCACGGAGGTCTTTTCGGCGCTGCAGGCACGTGCCGGCGCGAGACTGGACGGGTAGTGCAACGATTCTCAATTACCGGCACTCTCAACAGAGAGATTATCGATCTTTTTTCGCACTGCCCGGGAGTTTGCATCCCGGGGCACGGTTTGTCCCGGGTATACGCCCGGGCACTGTCTCTGTCCCCGGGAGAGGGTTACAGGCGGATGGCAATCTGGAGGAATTGAGTCTGGACGCTGAAGATACGAGGCAGAGACAGGGGAGGGGGCGAGCCGCCACCCCCCCCCTGGCGATATCCACCACGGTCTACTCCATGGGGAGATCCCGGGGAAGAACCAGTTTCTAGCCGGTTCTCCCTGGCCGATTCTTCCTGCCCTTCCGGGAAACTGACGTCAGCGCCGCTCCCCGGGCACGGCTTCCCACTGGATATCGCCATGACTGCCCCTCCCTCCCATGGCGATATCCACCACGGTCCAGTGTCCGGGGAGATCCCGGGGAAGAACCAGCTCCGGGGGCGGTTCTCCCCCGCCTACCCTTCCGGAAAATCGCCGCCAGCACTATTCCTGGCACGGCTTCCCACTGGGTATCGCAAACACTGCCCCTGCCCCCGGGAGGGGGCGGGGGAGGAGCGCGAAGCGCGGGCAGGGTGGGGGTGCCGGAGAAGCGTATGGGTATGCCACCTGCGCGAAGCGCGGGTGGGATTGGGGCTGCCGGAGAGGAACGTACGGGTACCCACCTGCGGGGCGGGGGAGACCCCCTCCCCGGTCCCCACCCCCCGTGGCGATACCCCCACGGTCCACTCCATGGGAAGACCCCGGAGAAGAACCGGATACGGCTTCCCACCGGATATCGCCATGACTGCCCCTGCCCCCGGAAGGGGGCGGGGGAGGAGCGCGAAGCGCGGGCAGGGCGGGGGCTGCCGGAGAGGAACGTACGGATATCCGGCCCCCGGCGGTTGGGGGCAACCTCTACGGATTGAGGAGATATATGCCGTAGTTGAGGTATGCCGCGAAACTCACCCAGAGGAGGTAAGGGACGAGGAGGGCCGCCGCCGGTGTCGAAACGCGGTAAAAGGCGCCGATCGTCATGAGAATTGCAATCCAGAGGACTACGATCCCGGCGAGGGCGAGTAAGGGGGACTGGAGCCCGAAGAAAAGGTACGACCAGAGGACGTTGAGGACGAGCTGGACGGAAAAGATCGCCATCCCGACCTTCACGTCCTTACGGCCCCACCCCTTGCTCCAGACGAGGTAGAGGGCGATGCCCATGAGGATGTAGAGCACCGTCCAGACGGGGCCAAAGACCCACGCAGGCGGGTTCAGGGCGGGTTTGACGAGGGCGGCATACCAGGTCGGGACGGCGGGCGCCGTGAAGGCCGACCCGATCAGCGCCGCAAGCAGGCAGACCGCAATCGCCGCGAAGAACTGGATGACCCGGGTATACGCAGGCGTCACAAGAGTAACATAGTGAATCGCGCTGCCTTAAACCTTGTCATCCCGGGGGGAGCGTCAGACCGGGCTCCGACGGAGAGCCGGCGGCTACGCTCCGTGTGCCGGGGACGCGGAGGGCCTCACTCGCACTCCTCCTCCCCGCCGGGGCATTCGCCGTCGTCATCGTCGTCGGCGGTATGCAGGACCTCGCGGAGGGTAAACCTGAACGCCGCACCGAGGTCCGGCCGCCCCTCCACCCGGTCCTCCACCCGGATCGTACCGCCGTAACGCTCGACGAGGGTGCGGACGATGAAGAGCCCGAGCCCGTCCCCACATCCCTCGGCCCACCCCCGCTCGAACCGGTGGAAGATCGACTCCTTCATGGGGTCGGGGATGCCCGGGCCGGTATCCTCAACCGAGACGATCACGCTCTCGCCGTCGTAATCCTCCACCCGGATAGCGATCCTGACGTCCTGACCCCCGAACCTGACGGCGTTCCGGATGAGGTTCGAGAAGACCTCGCAGAGGAGATCATCCGCCCAGACCGGGCAGCGAGCGCCCAAAAACTCGATCGCGACGTCGGGGAAGGCGTCGACCTCTTCCCTGATGACCGCGTCGAGGTCGACCGGCCCGACATCGGGTGCATCGTGGTGGATCCGGCGGATCGTGGTGACGTTGCCGATGATCTCGGCGCTCTTGCGGATGCTGCTCTGGATCTTCTTCGCGTAGCGCGCGGCCTCGCCCTCCAGCATCTCGATGAGGAGATCGGCGTAGAGGCTCGATACGTTCTCGGCGTTCTTGATATCGTGCGTCATGATGTCGAGATACAGGTTCGCCTCCCGGTTTGCCGCCTCCAGCTTCTTGTGAAGCATGCCTTTCAGGATGCCGGAACCGATCTCTTTTCCGATCGACTCTAGAAGCGCCCTCTCCTCGCGGGAGAACGACCCTTTCTCCCTGCTGCCGGCGTACACCGCCCCGACAACGACCGACTCGGCGACAAGAGGGATGCAGGCGAGCGCCGAGACGTCGAACTCCTCAAGTATGGTCGCCTCGATAGAACTCAGGTCGGCCTGCCGTTCGATGTAGCGGGGTTGGCCGGCGATGAAGATGAAGTTGAACGGCCAGTGGTGGACCTTGATCACGCGGTTTTTGGGCATGCACGAGGGAGGCATCCCCCGCTGGTGCTGCAGCAGGGCCCGTTTACGCTCGGCGTCGAGCATGTAGACGATGCCGACGTGAAACCCCATGAGGTTGAGCGTCTTCTCAAGCGACTCCTCCAGGAGCTCGGCAAGAGAGAGCGAGGCGGCAGAGACGCTGATCACCTGGTTGAGGACCATGAGCTGCTCGTTCCGGATCCGGATCTCCTCTTCCACCCGTTTCCGCTCGGTGATATCCATCACACCGGCGATCGAGCCCTGGAACTCTCCGGCATCGTCCACGAACGGCGACGAGATCAGCAGTGCGGTGATGGTGTCGCCTCCCTTCCGGGTGAACTCGCACTCGTACTGCTCCCGGACTCCATCCCGCCGGCGTTCCAGGCGGTCCCGCATCGCGGCCCTGTGGGAGGCGGGGAGAAACGAATGGATGGATCTCCCGGTCATCTCTTCGGGGGAGTAGCCGAGCATCTCCGCCATCCGGGGGTTGACAAACGACGTGCAGGCGTTCTGGTCGATCACCCATATCCCTTCGCTGAGGCTCTCCACGACCAGCCGGTACTTCTGCTCGCTCTGTCTGAGGGCCTCTTCGGCCTGTTTGCGGCCGGTGATGTCGAGCACCCCTGCAAGACATCCCCCAAAGGCGCCGGCGGCATCGACGATCGGCGACGTGACCACGAGTGCGTGGACGGGACTGCCGTCGTCCCGGAGGAAGTCCAGTTCGAACTCCTGCCTCTGGTCGGTCCGCCGGCAGAACGGGTTTTGGGCAGCCGGAACGGTGCCGCCGGCGCCGGCGATGAACCCGGCGATCGGCAGCCCGACCAGGCGTTCTGCAGGAAGGCCGAGGATCTCCTCCATGCGCGGGTTGGCGAAGGTGATGAACCCGGTCTCGTCCACCGCGATGACGCCTTCGTTGAGGTTCTCGACCAGCCTCCGGTAGGTCTCCTCCGAGTGCCGGAGCAAAACCTCCGCCCGCATCCGCTCCTGTGCGTACCTGACGGCCCGGCAGAGCAGGTCCGCGCCGGTCTTCCCTTTGACCAGGTAGTCCTGCGCACCGTGCTGCATCGCGCGGAGTGCCGCACGGTCGTTGCCCACCGCGGTGAGCGCGATGACCGGCACGTCGGGCGCCGTCCGGCGCAGGCGGTCGATGAGGGCGGTCCCCCCGCCGTCCGGGTGGTCGAGGTCGAGGAGCACCACCTCGACCCCCCCCTCCGAGACCAGGGCAAGCCCGTCCCCCGGGCGCTCACGGTGCATCAGCTCAACCTCGCGCCCGCACGCCCCGAGCATCTCGCGGATATTCCGCGCGTCGCCGGGGCTCTCCCCGATCAACAGCACTCTCAACGGTTCGCTCATCGTATCACTCGCCTGCAGAGCCTGGTGCCCCCATGTCAACTGGAATTCCCGCTACCCGGCACAGGCCGGTTGCCGCCGTGAGGATGCTTCCCGGGCGCCCGCCGCCCGTTACGGGGGATGGGCGGGACGGGGAGATCCCCGGCCGGCACGACCGCGTTCCGGGGAGACGCTCCTGCGGCTGTATTCCGTAAGGTACGTACCGCCTTCGCGGAATTTATATCTCATTATTCGCGTATGCCCCGTCTCCCGCTTCAGGCGATCGCGATCGCCGCCGTGGCCGCCCCGGCGCCGGTGGATGCGGATGCAGAACCCGGCGTTCGTCCGGGAGCGCGATTCGTGCATCGGTTCCGGATTGTCGGCCCCTATCCCGTGCTCGTCTCGAACACCGCCCGCCGGTGCCCCCCGATGCGCCCTTCCGAAGCGGGCGGGGAGGGTGTCAGCGCTGGATACGCGAGAGCACTAGCCCCTTAGGGGGCGAAAGCGAGCCCGGGCAACGATAGGTGCGAGATGCGAAGGCCATGCCATCATCGGCGATCCGCCTCGCACGCGAGACCCCTCAAAGGGAGGGGATTTGATCGACTATTTTCCCTTCCTCTCCCGCAACCGCGCGATCTCCTCGCCGCCCGGGACCTTCACCACGAACGTCCCGTGGCAGGGTTTGGTGTAGGGGAAGATCAGGTGCTCGCCCTCCACCCCGATGTAGAGCGGCGGAACCCCGATGATATGGACATCGAATATCCTGTAGCCCGGTTCGACCTCGTGGTACTCCTGGACATTCTTCCTGATGTACTCCCGCGCCTCCCGGAATGATGACTGGGAGAGAAGGATCTCGGGTTTCAGCGCTTCGAGACAGCCCATTGCATCACCTCGTCAAGTTTTCGCTTCAGCGGCATGGGGTTGTGCACGGCCTTCGCCGCGACGACCTCGCAGGGGAACTCGATCTCCGCGGCAAGGTCCTCTGCGTGCTCCCCGAAGATGAGCGCATACACCCGTGCCTTTGAGATATACGCCATGGTGCCGGCGTAGGCGACCCCTGAGTCGTTGTGGATGAAGACGAAGCAGAGGTCAAAGTCCCGCCGTTTTTCCGTGATCTCGTCGATAGCAGCGTCGATATCGGCCATCTCCGGAAGGTAGTGCCGGTCCGGGTCGGCCACCTCCATCAGTTTTCGTGCCGCTGGCGTCCCGGCAATCACCGGCCGGATACCCCGCTGCTTCAAGCTGTGCACCAGGTAGAGCGCCATGCTCGTCTGGACGGGCACCTGCGGGCACCCGAGCAGGATCAATGCGTTCTCGTTACTGTTCTCTGTCATGGTTGAGCCTTCTTTACTGCGGCGAGGATGTCAGGCACCCGTTCAGGATGCGTGTAGATGGTGAACCGCTCCCCTCGCGAGAAGCAGACCAGGGTGAGCCCCGCCTGCTCCGCCGTGAGGATGCCCCGATCGGTCGAGGCGGCGCGGGAGATGACGATGGGTATACCGGCGTTCGCCGCCTTTGCGACCATCCCTGCCGGCTGCCTGCCGGTGCACCCGAGGATGCAGGTCGACCGGTCGATCCCCCGGAGGGTCGCGTAGCCCACGACCTTATCGACGGTGTTGTGCCTCCCCACATCGCAGGCCCGGGTGACGAGTTTGCCGTCACAGAAGAGGACCGAACAGTGGACACCCCCGGTCCTCCGCCAGGTATCGGACTCGATCGCCGCCGTGACCGCCCGGATGGTCTCCGCCGTGACGGTGATCGAAGAGGTGACCTTCCTGGGCTCGCCGAGCACGCGGTAGCCGCCGGATGACTCCATCTCAAGCCGGACGTCCCGCCCGAGCGGGGCCGTGACGTACACGTCCTTTCCGGAGACGTTCACCGAACTGACCGTGTCGGCCAGCCCTTCGCAGACGACGAACCCGGCCGCGAGGTCGTCGAGGCGGTCGGGGCTCGCCACCAGGGCCGCGAGGCACTCGCCGTTCAGGAAGAGCCGGACGTGATCCTCGACGATGATGTCGTCGTGGACGGTGCGTGCGCCCTCGCCCGTCACCTGGATCCCGGAGCGGCAGACGATATCCATCAGACCGTCTCCTCCCGTATCCAGTTGAGGTACGGGGCGTAGCCGCCGACGATGGGCATGGCTATGATCTCGGGGACGTCGTAACTGTGGAGCGCCTTGATCCGGGTGACGAGGGGGTCGAGCAGGCTGTACTGCGTCTTGACGACCAGGAGTTGCTCGGGCTCGTCGCGGACCGTGCCCTCCCACCGGAAGCAGGACCGCACGCCGGTGACGTTCACGCAGGCGGCGAGCCGGGCATCGACGAGGGCTTTTGCGAGCTCCTCCGCCTCTCCGGCCGGGGCCGTGCAGAAGACCACAACATATTCCGGGAGAACCATGGTTTTACCTTCGTATCGTCCGTATTTAATCGTTCGCCGGCCCGGAACCGCAGCCGGACCCGCCGCAGCACCCGGGGGATCCCGTCTCCCGGGGCTCAAGCCCCCGGCAGTGCGCCTTTACGGGCACGGGCGGGAGGCCGCCGGGAGCCTCCGCCACGCCGACATCCGCTAGCTCACCCACGTTCTCCGGGTTCGTGAACCCTGGTTCCGTACCCATCAGTCGGCCTCCTGCACCCTTCCCCCGGCAGGCGTCAGCGGCGATATCTGCCGCAGCCGCCCGATCACCTCCGGCAGCACCGACAGGACGTAGTCGACGTCGTCTTCCGTGTTCGCGTCGCCAAGCGTCAGCCGGAGCGACCCGTGCGCCTCCTCGTGGGGAAGTCCCGTCGCGAGGAGGACGTGCGACGGCTCAAGCGACGCCGAGGAGCAGGCGCTCCCTGTGGAGGCGCAGATCCCGTGAGCGTCGAGCAGGAGGAGGATCGATTCGCCCTCGACGTAGCGGAAACTGAAGTTCGCGTTGTTTGAAAGGCGCTCGGTCGGGTGGCCGTTTAAGTGGGTATCCGGGACCTCGGAGAGGACCTCCCGGATCAGCCGGTCCCGCATCGCGGCGATCCGGCGGTTGTGTCCCTCGATATCGGCGGTCGCAAGTTCAATCGCCCGCCCGAGCCCGACGATGCCGGGCACGTTCTCGGTCCCGGCACGCCGGCCCCGTTCCTGCCCCCCGCCGTGGACCAGGTTCTCGATCCGGGTCCCCCGCCGGATGTAGAGCGCCCCGGTCCCCTTCGGGCCGTAGAACTTGTGCCCCGAGAGCGAGAGGAGGTCGATCCCCATATCGTCCACGTCGATCGGGACCGCTCCCACCGCCTGGACGGCGTCGGTGTGGAAGAGGACGCCGTGGTCGTGCGCTACCCGGCCGATCGCCGCAACAGGCTGGATCGTCCCGATCTCGTTATTCGCCGTCATCACCGAGACGAGGATCGTCCTCTCGGTGATTGCATCTTCGACGTCGCCCGGGTCCACCCGGCCGTACCGATCGACGGGCAGGTAGGTGACCGAGAACCCCTGCTTCTCGAGGGCCTCGCAGGGATGGAGGACGGCGTGGTGCTCGATCGCGGAGGTGACGATATGGTCGCCCTTCTTTTTCGCGGCCGCCGCCACCCCCTTGATCGCCCAGTTGTCGGCCTCGCTGCCGCCGGCGCAAAAGTAGACCTCCTCCGGCTCCGCCCCGAGAGCCGCCGCCACCTGCGCTCTCGCCTCCTCCACGCCCTTCCGGGACTCACGGGCGAACCGGTAGAGGGACGAGGGGTTGCCGAAATGTCGGGAGAAGTACGGGGCCATCGCCGCAAGGACCTCGGGCTTCATGAATGTCGTCGCCGCATGATCCATATACACGGGACGCTGATCCTGCGCACATTCCGCATGTCCTCCGTCATGTATAGTATTTCTCGTACTCCTTCCCCAGCAATCGTAGAATCTTCTGCAGTTCCTCATTCAGGTTCGCCACCCGTTTCGCCCTCCTTCCCTCCACGA
>Ga0116194_1000265_pt1 | contig 56021 bp, 39 predicted proteins | sample AD_SCU001_MetaG_FD_89887 | JGI IMG/M metagenome (GOLD analysis project Ga0116194, IMG submission 89887) | Active sludge microbial communities of municipal wastewater-treating anaerobic digesters from China - AD_SCU001_MetaG | ecosystem: Engineered > Bioreactor > Anaerobic > Digestate | place...
GCCCATCCAGACAGAAGACCTGAGAAAGATATTAAAAGCGCTCCCCGCCAAAGTCGGGCCGGTCGAATAAACACCCGGCAGATGACATTTTTCTGAACAGTTCAGAGTTATTTGTGGTAGAATGATTCTGCAACAAAGCCAAAAGATAAAAACGTTGCACGGCGATGCAGATGAACAGAACTGGTCAGAGATCTCTCAACCGTAACACGCGGGGAACAAGATGAAAAAACACGGCCTTCTCGTCTTCTGGATTCTGACTTTTGTCGGTATCGTGTTGTTGTCATTCATCTCAGGCAGAATGTTCAACCACCAGTGCAATAGCGAAATCATCCGCAAAACTGGCGTCATCAGGTTCGGAATCGCGCTTCGCCCGCCATTTTCTTATCTCGCCTCCGATGCAACACCGACCGGGGTTTCAGTCGAGACAGCCCGCATGGTTGCAGAGCGTCTCGGCATAAAAAAGCATGAATTTCAGACGCGCAGCTTCGACAGTCTGCTCGACTGGTTGAACCTCAATGACTTCGATGTCATGGCCGAAGTCATGCTTGCAACCCCCGAAAGAGCCAGTAAGGCTGATTTATCTGTGCCTTATCTCAAGCTTACACCCTCGCTGATAGTCAAAAAGGGTAATCCGCTCAATCTGCATTCCTATGCCGATGTTGTCAGATCAAACGCCAGGGTGATGGTTTTCAAGGGCTCGTTTCACGAAAAATGGGCAACAGAAAAGATTCCGGCGACCCGCCTGCTTAAATGCCTGAATTTCGAACATTCGGTTCTGGCCTTTGAAAGAGACGAAGTCGATGTTTATCTGACCGCCGGCCCGGCTGGCCAGGAAACCATAAAAAAAGCCAGCATCCCCCTCGATCAGGTGGTGCCGACAGACAAGATCTACACGGCCATGCCACAACCGATTCCAGTCTGCTTTGCCGTTGCCAAAGGGCAGCAGCAGCTGCTTGAACAATGGAATCGGGCGCTGCATCAGGTCGTAAAAAGCCCTGAATACAGCGCCATGCTTATAAAATATGGCTTCTCGCCCCAGGACTTACCATGAAGCTGCACTTGAGGGGGTATTTCTATCATGGAGCCTAGATATTCTCTTCTCTGGCCAATCACTCTGTTGCTTATCAGCGCGGTTCTTTTTGGCGGATGGTTCAGGCAGCTTAACGAAAGCGAACATACAAAATTTTTCGGCATCATAGAAAAACTCAACAGCTTCAGGTATCACCTGGCCAATGGCACCAAAGAACTCGCTTTTGCAGATAAAGAATCCGGCGCCCACAAAGATGAGCACCACACCCGGGGAGTTTTCGAATTTTCCATGGCTGAGACCAGTCTGATCCAGGCTGAGCGTCTTCTGGTAGAATATTACGAGGAAAAAAGCAGCCTCTATTCATACCCTATCGAAAACTATATGGCGGGGTTGAAAGATCTCATGGCTTCGCACCGGAAGATTTTTGACAGACTTCTGAGTGCCAGCGCAAGCAACGAAATTGACTGTGTAGACAGAGAAGTCATGCTGCTTAACCAGCAGACAGAGCTTTTTCTCGCCCGCGTCAAAAATTCAGTGGTTGCGGCAGACAAAGACCGCCGCAAATTTTCACTGCTGGTTGCGCTCATGTCATTCGGCGCCCTGCTTCTCGTCGGCATGGCCTTTATCAGGGGCGAAACCAACCGCGAGAAGCTCGGCGGCGAGCTCGAAAAATACCAGAAAACACTCGAAGAAATGGTAGAGGAACGCTCAGATGCTTTGGCGAAGAATGAATCGCGATTGCGCGCCATTCTGCAGGCCATGCCGGATGAAGTATGTCTGATCAACAGTTATGGGCAGGTGGTTGAACACCTCTCGCGCGTGAGCACTGACAAAGGCGGTGATGAACAGAGTTCGCTTCTCATCATGCCGGCAGTAACCCTCAAAGAACTCTTTCATGACGCCATAGAGGCGGGCCAGCCACTGACGGCTGAATTCGAAGTCAGCTTTTGCGGCACAGACAAATGGATCGAGGGTCGGTGTGTACCACTCAACATTACCCCATCACCCACAAGATTCGCCATACTGCTGACACGCGACATCACTGAACGCAAAAAACATGACCAGCTGCGTGACCTTCAGGTCGAGATAAACAGCCTGATTGCCGAATCGTCAAACCTCGACGCAACCCTGCAGCAGATAATCAATATTATCTGCCAAAACCAGGACTGGTCCTACGGCAGCTTCTGGTATTGCCCCCCCGGGCAAAGTCAGATCAAGTGTCACATTCAGTGGGCAAATGACAATGCAAAACTTGAACCTCTGATACAGAAATCTGAAACCATGAAGTTTGTGCGCGGCCAGTACATCATTGGTCGAACCTGGCACAGCGGCCAGCCGGAATGGACCAGCGACCTGACGCGACTTGCCGACAATGAACGGGTACAACTGGCCATCGAAGCCGGCATGCAGGCAGCCATGGCTATTCCGGTCGTGGTCGAAAAAAGCTGTATCGGCGTCATGACATTTCTCTGGCACGGCAACAGAAAACCTGAAGAGGAGCTTATCGCATCACTTTGTGGTCACGGGGCCCAGATTGGCAGCCTGATCATGCGTCGCGAGTCGCAGAACGAAATGCTGCTGGCAAAAGAAACCGCAGAAAATGCCAACAAAGCTAAAAGCCTTTTTCTCGCCAACATGAGTCATGAGATAAGAACCCCGATGAACGCCATTCTTGGCATGATTTTTCTGCTGTTCAACACAGAACTCACCAGCCGCCAGAAAACCCTGCTGCACAAACTTCAGTCTTCCGGACAGCTGCTACTGCAACTGATCAACGACATTCTCGACATATCGAAGATCGAGAGTGGTTATATCGAAATCGAACATGCACAGTTTGCGCCCAATCACGTATTCTCCGACATTGCCGAGATGTTCAAGCATCGTGCCCGGGCCAAGAACCTCAGGCTTTTCTTCGATATCGACACCAATCTGCCTTCTCTGCTGGTCGGCGACCCGCTGCGACTGACTCAGATTCTCATCAACCTGATTTCCAACGCCATCAAATTTACTCCACGCGGCGAAGTCAGACTGACGGTCAACTCGCTTATGTCTGACCACGCCAACATTCTTCTGCGTTTTTCGGTTCGCGACACCGGAATCGGCGTCAGCGAAGAGCAACGCGACAAAATATTCAAACCCTTTACGCAGGCAGACCCGAGCATCACCAGAAAATACGGCGGAACCGGCCTAGGCCTGGTAATCTCTAAAAGTCTTCTCAAGCTTATGGGAAGCGAACTGGTGGTTAAATCACAACCAGGGCGGGGCTCAGAATTCATTTTCGATCTGTCATTTCAGATTCATCAGAAAAGTCGACATTCAGGCGCCCTGTCGGCCCAGCTTACCCAGAAACCGGTGCTTATTGTCGAAGCTGATGCAGATTATCGCGACGCGGTCCAGAAAAGCTTCACCGGCTTTGGCTTCAACTGCGTGACCTGCAACGATATTCAGGCGTGCTGGCGCATGCTCGAGGTGGCAAATCCCGAAGAATTTCCGTTCAGTCTGATAGCTGTTGCAAAAACCTTCAGCAACGACGAAGGCGCGAGCCTGCTGCAACGTGTAAAAGAAAAATTCAGCCTGACGGGGAACCCGCCCTTCATCTTCATGTCTTACGATACGCCTGATAATCAGGCAATTGAAGATATTTCAAAGCTGAAAGTCAGCCACATATATCACCCGGCAACCCCTTCGAACTGGTATGATGCCATAATGATGGCCATGGGGCGGGAAGTGATAAAAACTTCGACCGAGACTGAGCATGAAAGCATGGTCAACAGGTGGACCACGAAGTTGCGCGGGTTGCGCATTCTCATTGCCGAAGACAACATCATCAATCAGGAACTTTGCCGCGATCTGCTAAGCATGGCCGGCATCGAATCACAAATTGCGGCAAATGGTGTCCAGGCGGTGCAGATGGTTAAAAATAACAACTTCGACCTGGTGCTGATGGACGTTCACATGCCGGAACAGGATGGCTTCACAGCAACCAGAAAAATCCGCGAAATGCCCGGCTTCGAAACCCTCCCGATCATCGCCCTGACCGCTGGAGCAACGACTGGCGAACGTCAGGAAGCAGAAAAATCTGGCATGCAGGATTTTGTTACCAAGCCCATCGAACCAGAGTTGCTGTTTGCCACAATCGCCCGCTGGACCAACCGTCAGAATAACAGCGGCATCGCCGGTGAATTCTTTGATGCCGAAGAAGACTCGCAGGATGAAGCTGCGAACAGCACCGTGCCTGTCGAACTCAAAGGACTCGATACCAGAGGTGCTCTGCAGCGAACCGGAGGCGATGTCGACAAATGGTGTGCCATGTTGAAAAAATTCGCCGACAATCAATCAGGCAAGGCAGAGGAAATCGGCGAACTGCTCGCCACAGCCAGAAAAAATGCCGCCCGCGAAATTGCGCATGCCCTGAAGGGTGTCGCGGCCAATCTCGGTCTTTCAGCCGTAGCCAGGCATGCGGGTGAATTACACGAAGCCCTGCGTGGCAACGATACCCAGCAACAGTCGATCATTCTCAATGAGCTGAAAAAATCCATGACTGAGACTCTTGAAATCATCAGGAGCATACCAGACAGCAGCAATGAAAACAACCAGACTCCCTGCCCCGAAATGCCCCGTGAGACTCTGCTTAACAAGCTCTATGAGCTTGAAAACGCTCTGCGCGAAAGCGACTTTACTTCAACAGCAATTTTCAATGAAATAAAACCATTTCTCAGGGTTCCGTCGCATCTTTTGCTACAACTTGAAACGGATGTTTCAAGATTTCAGTTCACTCAGGCGATCGAAACCCTTGCGCAAATAAAAACAGCCGTGCATAATTGTGATATGGGTGGCAGTTGAGACCGGAGGACGAAGCATGGAAGGCAGCACCAGAAAGCCTGTTATTCTGATTGTCGACGACGAACCTCAAAACGTCGAGATTCTCGGCAACATTCTTACCAGCAGTGCTGTCATCAAAGTTGCAACCAGTGGCACAAGAGCCCTCGAAACCATGGCCAAGAACCAGATAGATCTGGTTCTTCTCGACATCGGCATGCCCGATCTCGACGGTTACGAAGTATGTAAAAGAATCAAATCCAGTCCAGGTCTGGCCTCAATTCCGGTAATCTTTGTCACCAGTCACGACCAGGAAGGCGACGAACTTCATGGCTTCAATCTTGGTGCCGTCGATTATATTACCAAGCCCTTCAGTCCACCTCTGGTACGCGCAAGAATTGCTGCCCATATCGCCCTGAGAAACGCTCTTGCAGAGGTTGAGAAGCAGAACGAAAAACTCAGAGGCTTTCTGCAGCTGCGCGAAGATGTCGAACGCATTACCCGCCATGACCTCAAAGGCCCACTATCACCTATTCTGGGCTTTTCTGAACTGCTGCTGCTCGCAGACAACCTCGACACAGAACAAAAAGACAACGTTGCAATGATAAGAAGTGCCGGGCTCAGGCTTCTCCAGATGATAAACCAGTCTCTCGACCTTTATAAAATCGAAGCCGGCACCTATAAAATCAAGCCACATCCGGTCGACCTGCTGAACATCTTCGAAAGCATAACGCGTGAACAGAAAAGCCTGTGGGAACACAAGATCTCGCCTCTTCAACTGACCCTGGACTGCGGCGAAAACCATGGCGCCTTTGTCGTAAATGGCGAAGAGAGCCTTCTTTACACGATGTTCACCAATCTGTTTAAAAATGCCTGGGAAGCCACTCCCCCGGGTTTCCCGGTTGCGGTGTCACTCAAACTTTCACCCTGGGCGGAAATTCGGGTGAAAAATCATGGCGCAGTGCCGCTCGAAATCAGAAACAACTTTTTTGAAAAATTTGCAACAGCCGGCAAGGGGGGCGGAACCGGGCTCGGCGCCTATTCGGCCCGACTCATGGCACGCATAATGCACGGCGACATGACCATGGAATCAGATGAGGCAACCACCACAATTGTCGTCTCGCTTCCGACTTCATCAGCTGAACCCAGCGATAAAAACTTTATTAAAGACAAGTCAGCTTCTGGGCGGTTTAAAGCAGTCAATCTCTGATCAAAAATGAAAGGCAGACTATGAAAATTCTTGTTGTAGAGGATGATGCGGGCATACGTAAGTTTCTGGTAAAGGTTGTTCAAAGCCTCGGGCACGAAGTCCAGGAGGCAGAAGACGGTGCCATCGGGCTCAACGTCTTTGGCAAATTCGAACCGGATATCGTTTTCTCAGACATCCAGATGCCCAACATGAACGGCCTGGAAATGCTGGAAAAGCTGCGAATGCGTTCTGACGACGCGATAGTCATTATGGCCACCGCCATGGATGGGGCTGAATATACCGTAAAAGCTCTGCAGCTGCACGCCAACGATTACCTGGTCAAACCCCTGACTCTGAATACGGTCAAATCCTGTCTGCAGAAATATGAACAGGTTCTCGCAAGCCGCTCCAAAGACTCCGAAGTCCTCGGCATGTTCGAAGCTCGTTCATACCGCCTCCGACTGCCAAATCAACCCGAGCTGGTCAACCGTATTGCCGATCGACTGATGTACGACACCGTAAACACAATCGCTAAATCTGACCGTATGGGCATTCGCCTCGGCCTGATCGAAATTCTGGCGAACGCGATCGAACACGGTTCGCTCGGCATTACCTACGAAGAAAAGTCAAAAGCCCTTGAAGCCGGTTCGTCTACGTGGCAGCAGCTCGTCAAAGAACGTCTGTGCACCCCGCCATTCTGCGACCGCAAGACCATAGTAGACTTTTCGCTCGACAGCAATGCCTGTGAATGGCACATTCGTGACGAAGGAACCGGCTTCGACTGGAAAAATCTGCCCGACCCTCTCGACCCCGAAAACCTTCTCGCCGAACATGGCCGCGGTATTCTTCTGGCAAGGCTGCAGTTCGATGAATTTGAATTTCTCGAAAACGGCAATCACGTCAGAATGAAAAAGTTCATCAGCGGGCGGGGCAACTCCGGCCAGTAAACTCAATTGCCGCCACGGTGATGTCATCGGCCCGTGGCGACAGTTTTTCCGAGTCAAAAATAAGGGCTCTGATAAAATCAAGATTTTCATGAATCGACAGAGACCCGTTGTTTTCAAGAAAGTCCCGCAGGCCGCTCATGCCTAAAAATCCCTGTTCGCCACGCATTTCAAGCAGACCGTCTGAAAAGACATAAATCCTGTCACCCGGCATAAGCTCGATACTGCAGCTGGTATACGGCTCAATTTCCTCTTCAAACATACCCAGAACCATGCCGGTGCCAGACACCTCTTCAAATTCGCCTCGGGCGCGCCGATGAATGAGCATTGGTGGATGCCCGGCATTGGCGACTCTGAGGTGCCCAGAGTTATTCAGACAGCCAATAACCCCGGTCATATACATATCATCAGGCAAGGTCGATGCAAAAAATTCATTCATGCGACGAAGAATTTCTTCGGTGGGATTCAGCGGAAGTACATTTGCCAGAAACGATCTCGCCATTATCGTTATCATCGCAGCTGCTGCTCCATGGCCACTGGCATCGCCGAGCATAAAAAACAAGCCCTCAGACTCGACAAAGGTGCTGAAAAAATCACCTGAAACCTTAAAAAAAGGCTCGGCAAGAACACCAACAGCAGCAAAATCAGGCTCTGGCAGTTTGCCGGCAAACGATTGCTGCACCTGGGCAGCGACATGCAAATCCTGCTTCAATTCGTTGTCAATCCTCATAATCTCTCGGTTGCGACTCTCGATTTCACTCTTATTACGACTGAGATTCTCAACCATACGATTGAACGCTTCAGCGAATTCACCAAGAAAGATGACTCGCTGCGAAAAATCACCTTTTGCAACCTGCTCCGCCTGCCATGTCAAGTGGCGCAGATCGGACTGAAGAGCTTTCAGTGCTCCCGCAATACGGCCCCTGAATTTTAATGACGTATCGGTCCTGCCCTGCGAAAAGCATTTGAGAACTTCATATAACTGGCGATTGAATTCAGCAACCCAGTGCAATATTGCATTAGCCTGTTCGCCAGGTAATTCTTCGTCAGGAGAAACCCCGTCAAGAATATTCTGGAAAATTGTTTCCTGACAGTTTGTCATGCTGGATCTACCTCAAATCGGCAGGTTCTATCACCGGTGCACCAGCAATCAACCTCTTTTGCCTTTAGTGACTTACCGGTAAACTCGCTCAATAGACCGGAAATAACCCCCTCATCATAAACACAGACTCCAGAACCGGTTTCAGGAAGGCCAGAACAGTCAAGATCCTCGGCAACGGTAAGCGTAAAGCGAAAATTTGGGGTATCAGTAGCTTCAAAACGCACAATCCCGATTTTAAGATCAGCAAACAGATGCGTGATTTTTGAAATGAGCCCCGCAAGCTCTTTTTCATCTCTAAAAAAATTCTGGTAAAGCATTCTGCCTGCAAGCAGACCGGCATCGTAAAGCAACTTGTCAGTCATAGTCTCGCCGCAGTTCAATTCAATCACATCGCGCAGCGTAAACATCATGAGACGGTAAACCTCAACGCTGGTTTGCCTGCCAAGATTTGGTCGACCATCTTCGAGATTGCCTATCAGACTCCAGTCAAACTTGTATTTTCTCTTCTGCAACTACACCCTCCGAAGTCAAAACCACATTTTATTTAAGGGTATTATGATGCATCACACTTAATCCTGCAACCGATTTTTTCGAAGAAAAACCATATGTGCACTCCAGAAACGCCCGAATCTGATTTCGATTCCGCTGCGTTAATTTTAACTTCTGCCGACCATATTGTCCTAGTAAAAAATATGATATTATTCCCGGGGCACAGGTGCACCGAGCCAAATCAGAAAATACAACCGGAATACCTAAGGAGAGTTTATGTTTTCTCTGATAGAGCTGATACAAAGCCAGCCTGAAATCAAAGCGGTTTTAAAAAAGATAGGAATTCTCGATATCGGCGCCATGTTGATCGATGGCATGAAAAAAGAATACAGCAGTATTTTCGACAAAGGCTGCGCAACTGTTGTCGGCTTTGAGCCGGTGCCCGAAGAATGTGAACGGCTCAATCAGACCTATCAGAACACCGGAATGCTTTTTTTGCCCTATTTTATCGGCGACGGCACCCGCCAGAAATTTTATCTGACCAATTATTCGATGACCGCATCTCTGTATGAACCAAATACGGAACTGCTCAGCCGCTTTCAGAATCTCGCCGAACTCACCGTTCCGGTCGCAGAAGAGATGGTGCAGACGCAACGCCTGGATGATGTTTCTGAGCTTGATTTCCCGATCGATTACGTGAAAATCGATATTCAGGGCGCCGAATTGCAGGCATTTCAGGGCGCCAGAGATCGAGTTCTCAAAGATGTGCTTGTGATTCAAACTGAAGCCGAATGGCTGCCGCTTTACAAAAATCAGCCCCTGTTTGCCGAGCTGGAACTGTTTTTGAGAAGCCAGGGATTCATGGTGCATAAGTTTATGGGTTTCGGAACCCGCAGCTATAAACCCATAATCATGGAAAACAATATCAATATCGGAGTTCAGCACATCTGGTCAGATGTAATTTTCGTCAGAGATATAATGCAATGGCATTTGCTCAACGCTCCACAGCTCCTCAAAATGGCAGTATTGCTGCACGAAATATATTCCTCGTATGATCTCGTCACGGCTGTTTTGCAGGAGTTTGACCAGCGCCAGCAGACTTCGTTCTCAAAACTTTACATCGAGTTGATCACCGGGCAGAAAAGTTTTCAAAGCCCTCAGGCAAAAAACGAAGAACCCGAAAATCAACAGGCCGCCGCAAACGATTTTGTCGCACTATTCTCGCTCGGCGTCGAAAAATTTCAGCAGAACGACCTGGCCGGTGCCCTGAGCTGCTTTGAACGGGCAAAGCTCATCCGCACCGATTTTCCGCCGCTCTGGTACAATCTGGGCCTGATAACCGGAAAGCTTGGCAAAATCAACGAAGCCATCAGTTTTCTCGACATGGCTCTGGAACTCGACCCAACTTACAAGGAAGCCCGTGATTTGAAGAACGGGATTTCGGCCGATCAAACGCAAGCCCGGCAGATTCTGCCCCCCAAAAGCATTCCAGGTTACTCCGAGAAACTAAACCAGGCACTGGCACTGCAGAATCAGGGTAAAATCGACCAGGCCGAAGCTATTTTCCAGGAAATTCTTGCTGCCGAGCCAAACGACGTGCCGGCCTTGTTCTCACTCGGCGGCATCGAACACAACCGCGGCAACCAGTTAAAGGCGCTGGAATTTTTTGAGCGGGCCGCAAAATGCAAACCTGATTTTGCACAGATCTGGTACAATCTTGGCATAGTTCTGCAGTCACTGAAACAGTTCGATCGCGCGCTTGCAGCCTACGACAAGGCTCTGCAGCTGCAGCCCGACTTTTCAGAAGTGCGAATCAACCGCGGCGGCCTTCTGGCTGAGATGAAACAGCATAAAGAAGCCCTGCTGAACTATGAAGAACTGCTGAAAATCGACCCAAACAACGATAAGGCGTTATGCAATCGCGGTATCATACTTACCGACTTCAAACTTTATGATGTCGCAATCCAGACCTTTGACCGGCTGGTGCAGATCGCTCCTGATTATGACTATGCACTTGGTCTTCTCGCTTTTGCCAAAATGCACGCCTGTGACTGGGCAAACCTCGACGCGATAAAACACAGAATCATCGATGGCGTGCACACCGGAAAGCGCTCGACAAAAACACTGGCCATGACTGCCATCACCGATGACCCGCATGTTCACCTGCTCTGCGCAAAAATTTTCGCACAGCACTTCTTTCCTGCCCGCGAACCGGTCTGGCAGGGAGAAATTTACAAACATAAAAAAATCAAAGTGGCCTATGTTTCGCCCGATCTGCGGGAACATCCGGTTGGACACCTGACTGCCGGTCTTTTTGAACACCATGACAAGGAAAAATTCGAAACCATCGCCGTTTCACTCGGAATCGACGATAAGAGCCGAATAAGACAGCGCATGGAAAAAGCGTTCGATGTATTCATCGACGCCCGCCAGATACCGTCATTCGATCTTGCCCGCCGACTGCGCGAAATGGAAGTCGATATTCTGGTGGATATGGCCGGTTATACAGCCGATTCGCGAACGGATTTGTTTGCCTTCAGACCAGCACCGGTGCAGGTCAATTATCTTGGGTATTCAAGCACTCTCGGACTGGATTATTTCGACTATATCGTCGCCGACCGCCATATTATTCCCGAAAGTTTCCGTGATGCCTACGCCGAAAAGGTTGTCTATCTTCCCGAAACCTACCTGCCAACCGACTCCGAGCTGGATTTCCAGGCAGTAAAAACCACAAGAAAAGACCACGGGCTGCCAGAAGACAGTTTTGTCTTCTGCTCTTTCAATCATGATTACAAAATCAGTCAGGAAATGTTCACAATCTGGATGAGGCTGCTGAAGAGCGTTCCAGCCAGTGTTCTATGGTTGATGAAGCTGAACGAATCTGCCGAAAGAAACCTGCGCCAGGAAGCTGCGAAACACGGAATCACCGAAAACCGCATAATCTTTGCTTCAAGGGTTCCGGCCATTGAAGACCATCTCGCCAGATACAAGCTCGCAGACCTTTTTCTCGATACTTTCCCGTGCAATGCCCATTCAACGACCAGCGATGTGCTGCGGGCAGGCCTGCCAATGGTCACCTGCCGCGGCCGGGCCTTCGCCGCCAGAGTTGCCGGCGGACTTCTCGAACTGGTCGGGCTGCCAGAACTGATCACCGAAAATTATGAAGACTATGAAAAACTGGCTCTGAAACTGGCCACCGATCGTGAGTTTCTGACCAGCTGTAAAAACAGACTTGCCGCAAATCTTGAACAGCTGCAACCGTTCTCGACCGATCGCTACTGCAGGCATCTGGAGGCCGCCTACCTGCAAATGTGGCAGCGTTACCAGGCCGGCCAGGCACCCGACCATATCGCAATTTCCCAGGCCTGATAAAAAAAGCCCCCGGCCAGACGGCGGGGGCTTTTTTTATCAGCGGTTAAAAGTTGAGTGCGGCAATCTGGGTGGTAGTCATGGCTGCAACCTGAGAACTAGTCAAAGCTGCAATCTGCGAAGAAGTCAGAGCTGCAAGCAGAGTTGTTGTCATACCGTTGCGTATCTGATCGGTGGTCAGAGAGGCGATCTGAGAGGTCGTCAGGGCCTTAACCTGAGTGGTAGTAAGGCCGCCGCTCAGTTGACTGTTCTGCAGTGACCGGATCTGAGCAACTGAAAGGGCCGCCAGATCGACAGTTTCGAGGTTAGCAATCTGGGTATTGGTCATGTTGCTAAGCTGCGAAGAAGTCAACCCCATTACCTGAGAGGTGGTCAGGCCCACAATCTGAGCATTGGTAAGGTTAGCAACCTGGCTGGTGGTAAGAGCAGCAATCTGGGAGCTGGTGAGAGAGGAGAAGTCGGTCAGTTCCATGCCGGTAATCTGTGAGGTTGTCATGGAACCAATCTGTGAGCTGCTCAGGGCGCGAACCTGCGAACTGGTCATGGCCTGAATCTGTGCAACGCTCATATTAGCAAGCTGACTTGTTGTAAGAGACGCAACCTGTGCAGTGGTCAAGGCGCCAATCTGGACCGTTGTAAGGCCGGAAGCGACTTGAGTCGTAGTCAGCGCCTGAATCTGAGCTGGCGCAAGCGCTGCCAGATCCTGCGTCTGCAGACTGCCAATCTGAGCATTCGTCATCTGAGAGAGCTGGCTGGAATTGAGGGCTCTGACCTGGCCTGTGGTCAACGCCACAATCTGGCTGTTAGTCAACCCGGCAATCTGGGCCGTCGTCATCGCGGCAATCTGAGAAGTAGACAGGGCGGCAATACTGCCTGTGGAGAATGCCGCAACCTGGGCAGCGCTCATCTTGGCAATTTGCGCCACCGTAAGAGACTTGACCTGATTAGAGGTCAGTGATGCGGCCTGGGTAACAGTAAGCCCGGCAACCTGATCTGTAGTCATGGCAGCTATCTGCAGGGTAGAAAGGGTAGAAAGTTCGTCTGTGCCCATCGCAACAAGCTGTGTTGTGGTCAGTTTCTGGATCTGGCCAGTGGTCAGACCAGAAGCCTGGCTTGAAGTCAATGCAGCAATCTGGGCAGTGGTCAGAGAACCAATTTGTGATGTCGTCAAAGCCCGTATCTGCGAAGATGTCAGGGCAACGAAATCATCTGTCTGCATGGCAGCCAGCTGAGTCGCTGTCAATTTGCTGACCGCCAGAGTCGAGAAAGACCGGGCCTGATTGGTGGTCATCCCAACAATCTGGTCAGTGGTCAAAGCGGCGATCTGAGAAGTGCCGATGGCAGCAATCTGCGCTGTCGTCAGAGCGGCAAAGTCGACTGTTTCCATTGCCGCAAACTGAGCGGTAGAAAGCTTCGATATCTGGCCCGCAGTCATTGCCTGCAGCTGGTTAGAAGTAAGAGCAGCTATCTGAGACGTTGAGAAACCGGCAAGTTGGCTGGAAGTAAGCGCTACAAGCTGGCTGGTTGACATGGCAGCAACCCTGGTGGTTGTGAAAGCATTAATCTGAGAAGTTGTCAGGCCAATAACCTGAGAGGGCGACAGCAGAGCGAAGTCGCTGCTTTCCATGGCATTCATCTGAGTCGATGACATCTGGCTCAGCTGGGCAGATGAGAGAGCAAGAACCTGCCCAGTCGTAAGCCCAATGACCTGGTCAGTTGTCAGGCCCGCAAGTTGAGTGCTTCCCATGGCGCGCAGCTGACTGGTTTTCATGGCAGCAAGATCGACAGTCTGAATTGCTGCGATCTGAGCCGAAGAAAGTTTGGCAATCTGATTAGTGGTCAAGGCCCCAACCTGATCAGATGAAAGACCGGCTATCTGAGCGGTTGTAAAGCCAGCCATCTGACTTGAAGTGAATGCTGAGATCTGAGAAGTTGTCAGCGCGGCCACGTCGTCAGTACCCATTGCAGCAATCTGACTGGTACTGAGGCCTGCAAGCTGAATATTCTTAAGGGCCTGCGCCTGGGTGGTGGTAAAAGCGGTAACCTGACCGGCAGTGAAACCAGCCATCTGAGCGGGAGTAAAAGAGGCAATCTGAGCAGCTGTCAGAGACTGTATCTGAGTCGTCGACATACCGGCAATCTGAGCGGTAGAAAGGCCAGTCATACTCGTGCTTCTTATGGCTGCAAGATCAGCGGTCTCGAGGGCCGTAATCTGCGCGGCAGACATGGTGCCAATCTGTACAGATGAGAGCCCGGGCGCCTGTAACGTCGTCAGGGCAGCAATGTGAGTGGTGGAAAGATTGGCGATCTGCACCGTAGAAAGTGCGGCAATTTGACTGGAAGTGAAAGCCGCAAACTGTGAAGTCGACAGGCCAGCAATCTGGGCGGTAGAAACCCCTGCCAGCTGCACATTCGTCAGGGAAGCCAGATCGTCGGTACCGAGGCTGGTAAACTGGGTCGTCGAGAGACTGGCGATCTGAGCAGTCGACAAAGCCTTAGCCTGGCTGGTATTCAGTGCGAGAACCTGACTGGTTGAAAGTCCGGCAACCTGTGCGGTGGTCAGAGCAGCAATCTGCGAAGTGGACAACCTGGAGAAGCTGGTCGTATTGAGTGCCGCAATCTGGGCAGTAGACATTTTGGAAATCTGCGCGGTAGTCAATCCACTAACCTGATTTGAAGTCATCGCAGTGACCTGAGCTGTCGAAAGCGCAGCAATCTGTGCGGTACTCAAAGATGCGATCTGTGACGTCAACAGAGCCGCAACGTCATCGGTGCCCATTGCAGCAATCTGAGAGGTCGATAGTTTTGCAAGCTGGCCGGGAGTAAGCGCACTGGCCTGAGCAGTGGTCAGGGCCAGAATCTGACTGGTTGAAAGGTTACCGATCTGTGAAGTTGTGAAACCAATAATCTGAGAAGTTGAAAAGACAGCGAGGTCATCGGTGCCGAGTGCGGTGATCTGAGTTGCCGAGAGACTGGCAATCTGAGGAACGGTCAATGCCCTGGCCTGCGTAGTGGTAATATTGGCAATCTGGTCTGTTGTAACGCCAGTAATCTGACTGGCAGTGAGAGCAGCTATCTGACCGGTCGTCATCGCCGCAAACCTGGTTGTCGTAAGACCGGCAATCTGGGCAGTCGTCAAACCAGATATCTGAGTGCCGGAAAGAGCTGCAAAGTCAACGTTTTCCATGGCATTCAACTGTGTCGAAGAAAGTTTGCTCAGTTGTGTGGGCGAAAGACCTGAAATTTGGCTCGTCGAAAGCCCAATGATCTGATCAGTGGTTAAACCCGCCAGTTGCGTGCTTCCGAGGGCGCTCAACTGGCTGGTTTTCATGGCAGCGAGATCAGCAGTCTGAATTGCTGCAACCTGAGCTGCAGAAAGTTTTGCAATCTGGCTCGTGGTTAAAGCCCCAACCTGGCTGGCCGACAGTCCGACTATCTGGTCCGTCGTGAAACCTGCTACCTGACTTGTGGTAAATGCTGCAATTTGAGAGGTTTTCATGGCGGCAAGGTCAGCAGTTTCAATGGCAGCAACCTGTGTTGTGGTCAGTTTGGCGATTTGCGCCGACGACAGATAAGGCATCTGAGTCGTTGTGAATGCCGCAATCTGAGTGGCTGTCAATGCACCAATCTGGGTCGTATTCAAACCAGGCAACTGACTGCTTGAAAGGCTCGAAACCTGAGTGGTGGAAAGCGCCGCGATCTGAGAAGTGGACATGGCTGCGATCTGCGACGATTTAAGGGCAGCAAAATCTGCAGACTGCATATTCGTGATCTGGGTAGCGGTGAGACCGAGAATCTGAGAGGTGGTGAGCGCCGCAGTCTGCCCAGTGGTGAGTGCCTGAATCTGAGTTGTTGTCATGCCGGCAATCTGGCTTGAGCCAAAAGCGGTAATCTGAGAAGTTGTCAATGCACTGAGGTCATCGGTGCCAATCGCGGCAATCTGTGTCGTGGAAAGGCTTGCAAGCTGAGTATTTTTCAGAGCTTGAACCTGGCTGGTGGTAAATGCGGTAACCTGACCGGCCGTAAAACCAGCCATCTGGCTGGTGCCAAAAGAAGCAATCTGAGCGCTCGTCAGCGCCTGTATCTGGGTCGTCGACATCCCGGCAATCTGGGCAGTGGTAAAGCCGATCACACTCGAACTCTTCAGAGCGGCGAGGTCAGCGGTCTCAAGGGCTGCAACCTGACCGGTAGACATACTGGCGATCTGGGCCGAAGAAAGCCCCTGCGCCTGTAAAGTCGTCAGGGCAGCAATGTGGCTGGTAGAAAGGCCGGCAATCTTACCGGTAGAAAATGCCGCAATCTGACTGGAGGTGAAAGACGCGAACTGCGACGAAGACAGGCCGGCAATCTGGGCATTAGAAACGCCGGCCAGCTGGCTGGCGGAGAAAGAGGCCAGATCATCGGTGCCAAGGCTGGCGAACTGAGTCGTAGAAAGGCTGGCAATCTGAGAGGTCGACAGCGATTTCGCCTGGATTGTGGTCAGCGCCAGAACCTGGCTGGCTGAAAGCCCGGCAACCTGCGAGGTTGTCAGAGCAGCAATCTGCGAAGTGGAAAGTCTGGCGAAGCTGCTCGTATTGAGCGCAGCTATCTGAGCGGTCGACATCTGTGAAATCTGCGTGGTAGACAAGCCGCCAACCTGATTGGAAGTCATGGCGGCAACCTGAGCCGTTGAGAGGGCGGCAATCTGCGATGTGCTCAGAGAAGTAATCTGTGAAGATGAGAGGGCAGCGACATCGTCGGTACCCATGGCAGTTATCTGGGCAGCCGAGAATTTGGCAAGCTGACCGGTGGTCAGCGCACTGGCCTGCGAAGTGGTCAGAGCCAGAACCTGGCTGGTTGAAAGATTACCAATCTGCGAGGTTGTGAAAGCGCGGATCTGTAAACTTGATAAGACGGCAAGGTCATCAGTTCCGAGGGCGGCCATCTGAGCTGCCGAGAGGCTGGCAATCTGAGCTGAGGTCAGCGCCTTAGCCTGTGTGGTGGTAATATTGGCGATCTGACTTGTTGTAATACCGGCAACCTGGCTTGAGGTGAGAGCCGCGATCTGACTGGTCGACATCGCCGCAAATCTGGTGGTTGTAAGACCGGTAATCTGCTCAGTTGTCAAACCGGTTATCTGAGTGCCGGAAAGGGCCGCAAAGTCATTGCTTTCCATGGCGTTCAGCTGAGTCGTTGTCAGCTTGCCCAGCTGAGAAGGCGAAAGGCCAAGAACCTGGGTCGAAGAAAGCCCGATAATCTGATCGGTGGTTAAACCCGCCAGTTGAGTGCTTCCGAGGGCGCTCAACTGACTGGTTTTCATCGCGGCGAGGTCAACGGTCTGAATTGCCGCAATCTGGGTCGCAGAGAGCTTGCTGAGCTGGACTCCGGTCAAACTGCTTACCTGAGCCGGAGTTAAGCCCTGTATCTGTGAAGTGGTGAAGGCACTGACCTGTGCGGTGGTAAAACCGGCTATCTGAGAAGTTGTCATGGCCGCAAGATCGGCTGTCTCAATTGCTGCAACCTGACTGGTCAACATGGCTGCCAGCTGTGAAGCCTTGAAGGCAGATGCCTGAACCGTGGTCATATTGGCAATCTGAGAGGTGGTCAGACCAGCAATCTGAGAGGTGGTCAAAGCTCCAATCTGAGCGGTCGAAAGACCGCCAAACTGCGCGCCCGTCATTGCATTGAGCTGACCGGCAGTGAAACCGGCAATCTGAGAAGTCGTCATAGAAGTAAGGTCAGCTGCCTGAATTGCTGCAACCTGGGTAGTTGTCATATTTGCCAGCTGAGATGTCGTCAATGCACGGGCCTGGGCTGTCGAGAGGGCAACAATCTGGTCTGTGGAAAGAGCAGAGATCTGGCTTGTGCCTATGGCTGCAATCGCCGAAGTCTGCAAAGCGGCAAAGTCATCGGTGGCAATAGCAGCAAGCTGAGTGGCAGTCAACTTGGCAACCTGGTTACCGGTAAGCGCCCTTGCCTGACTGGTTGTAAAAGCTGCAATCTGAGTGGTGGTAAGACCGCCAACCTGGGTGGTATTCAAAGCGCCCACCTGCGACGATGTCATATTGCTGATCTGCGAAGCGGTAAAAGCAGCGATCTGAGTCTGAGAAAGCCCCTGCATTGCAGAAGTACTCAGGGCAGCCAGATCCTGGGTCTGCATTGCCGCCAGCTGAGTCGTGCTGAAAGCACTCATCTGACCAGATACCAGACCGGCCATCTGACCGGTGGTAAGAGCCTGAATCTGGTTCGTGGTCAGGCTGCCAAGCTGACCTGCGGTCATAGCGCGTATCTGAGTAGAGGTAAGAGACGCAACCTGGGTTGTGCCCATGCCAGCAAACTGAGCACCTGTCATGGCCTGAATCTGAGTGGTGGATAAAACCGCCAGATCTTCAGTCTGCATTGCTGCAACCTGATTGGTGGTAAGACCGGCAATCTGAGCCGAAGTCAGAGATTTTGCCTGAGCAGCAGTCAGCGCCTGAATCTGCGAAGTCGTCATATTGCTGATCTGACTGGTGGAAAAAGCGGCAATCTGAATTGTATTCAAGCCACCGATCTGTGTGGTTGTAAAAGCAGCGACTTGAGAAGTGCTGAGACTTGCAATCTGAGCACTTGTCAGAGCTTTCGCCTGGGCAATCGTCAAAGCCTGCAACTGAGAATTACTGAGATTGCTGGTCTGGTTGGTATTCAGAGCCGCAATCTGCGAAGTCATCATTGCCTGAATCTGGCCGGTTGAAAGAGCGGCAATCTGTGTAGTCGAGAGTCCGGTAATGTCACTGGCATCAACGGCTTTCAGTTGATTCGTCGACAGAGCGGCCATATCGCCGGCGTCAAAGGTTGCCATCTGCGAGCCGGTCAAAGCCTTGATCTGGGAGGTTGTCAATGCCTGCACCTGCGTGCTGAGAAGCCCCTGATTGTTATAAAGAGTCAGGGCCTGAACCTGGCCGGTGCTGAGCACGACGAGGTCCTGGGTCTCAATCGCATCTATCTGAGTCGACGTCAGAGCTGCAACCTGGCTGGTGGTCAGCGCTTTAAAATCGGCTGTACCAAGATTTTTTATCTGCTGAGTGGTCAGGGCGGCAATCTGAGCAGTGGACATTCCCGTTACAATAGACATGGAGATACCTCTTTTCGCTTGAATCCAGAAACTAACAACAACCGGAACAGACTTTTACCGACCTTTGCAGAGACCTGTGTTATTTTGCTCATGAAGCTTCAACCGGGCCAGGCATCTGAACGCAGAAAAACCCATGACAGAAGCTGTCATGGGTGGTATTTAAATGCCGGATAGACGCCATTCTCTTTTTCGCTTCCCGGTTCCTTCCCTGGACCGGTCCGCAAGAACGGCGACATTTTGCGAGTTTGACAATACTGCTCAAAATAAACATCCATGTTCTCGAAATGTCAGATAAATTAATTTTACCATAAATATTCGGTATACAAAGTAGAATTTTTTAATTATTTCAAGAAAATTATGTACACCGACAAACATTTTTGAGAAGCGTTTATCCGCGTCAATCCTACAACCCGCCGCAACAGACGTCAAAACACAACAGGCTTTATACACGCCACTTAAACATGGTATTACAGCTGGAGGATCAGCAGCAATCCGCTGCAAGATTCAATTATCGATGTAGCCGAGACGCAAATAGCTTTGTTTAAAACCTTTTAATGCTTCCAGCAATTGTCAACAAGCTTTTGCTCAAGGCCGGAAATACAATGACTGCTAAAAACAGGCTCAGCTGACGACTCAAGCTGATGCCTATAATCATGCCAGGCCGCGACGGAATATTTTGCAAGCAACAGAATAGCAAAAAGGTTTATGATGGCCATAAAGCCCATGCTTGCATCAGCCGTAACCGGCACCAGAATCCCGGCCGCCCGACCGATACTACGGGCGCCGCCAAAAATCATCAGACCTGAACCAATAAACACATGAATTCCGGGCAAAAATCTGTCAATACTGAAAGTATTGGCAAACGCAAAACAAAAAGGCGATCTTATGTGCTTTATGATTCGAAAATAGTATAATCGCGAAAACCCGGAAGAAAGTTACCAGGAGCCTCTGAAATGATAAAATCGCCCCTACGGCTGCTGTTTGCGTTTTTTTTCTTCTTTGCAGCTGTCGTCGTCGGAAACGCCGAAGATCTTAATTTCAGCATTCTGCACACCAGTGATGAACACTCAAGCCTGCTGCCAACACCGCTCAGCAATTACCTGCCCGGCCAGAGCAGCCCGGCACTCGGCGGTTTCGCCCGCCTGGCAACTTTTGTCGAGCGGTTTAAAAAAGCCAGAGCCAGTGAACCGGTTCTGCTGCTTTCATCGGGCGATTTTACCGGCGGCAATCCCTTTGCCTGGCTAAGCCTGAACGGCTGCTCACCCGAACTCGATCTGATGCGACAAATTGGCTACCATGCCACCACCCTTGGCAACCACGAATTCGACTACGGCCCCGAAATACTTGCCCGCCTGCTGCAGAACGCCCGGAATTCACCGCCCGGGCCGGCCTTCATCTGCTCTAATCTCGTCGCTCCAGCGTCACACCCGATCACAGTCGCAGGTGTAAAGCCCAATCTGGTCTTACATCTCGACAATGGGCTCAAAATCGGCATCATGGCGATTTTCGGAAAGGGCGCCCACCGCCTGGCGCCGCTGGCGAAACCGCTCGATTTTTCCGATCAGCATGCCGCCGCAGCCAGAGAAATCGCCAGCCTGAAAGCCGGTGGCGCTGAAGTAATAATTGCCCTGACCCACGCCGGCTATTATGAAGATATCGATCTGGCAAAAGCGGTACCCGGAATTCACCTGATTCTCGGCGGCCACGACCATGTCGCACTCGACGAACCACGGCGGGTCGGTAAAACCATCCTGATGCACAACGGTTCATATCTGCAGTCGGCCGGCTGCCTTGAGCTGGCATTTAACCGTTCTGACAGCAGACTGAACCTGAGAAACCACCAGACCGGCACCCCTTTTCTGCAACGGCTCGACAGCGAAATTCCTGAAAATCCGGTTATCTCAGAGAAAATTGCCGGGCATGTCGACGACCTAAATCAGATGGTCGCTTCCTTTACCAGCGGCAAAGTCGCCGATCTTTCTCTGCCGGCCGCCAGACTCCCCTACCCCATCATCAAACACGAGCGACTGTGCGAAACCGCAATTGGCAATTTCACAACCGACGCCATCAGGCATGCTGCCGCCAGAATGACCGGTGAACATGTTGATTTCGCCATGCACGCCAACGGCATCATCAGAGGCGACCTGATCCCCTCTTCTTTACCGGGTAGAGGAGGCGAAATCACCCTTTTCGATCTGGTCACCACCTGCGGCCTCGGTGCCGGCCAGGATATGCAGCCAGGCTACCCGCTGGTTTCATTCTATCTGACCGGTGCCGAAATACTGAACATGCTCGAAGTCGCAACCCTTCTGCCCATAATCTGGAATGATGTTTACTTTCTGCAGTTCTCGGGTCTGCGCTACCGGGTCGACCCGAATCGGGCCGTCTGGTTCAATATTCCGTGGCTGAACAAGCCCCTGCCGGCCTACCGCTCGATTCTCGCGGCAGAAAGATATACCGGCCACGGCCTGCAGAACGACACCGATTACGAGCCCATAACCGCAGACCATGATCGGCTTTTCCACGTCGCAACGACGCATTACATGGCCTCTTACCTGCCAATGGTCGGAAAAAGGCTGCCGAAACTCAATATCGTGCTGAAAGACAAAAATGGCCGGCCGGTCGAGCTCGACCAGACAATAATCAGGCAAAGCGGCCGCGAATACAAACTCTGGCAGGCTGCAATTGACTACGTCTCGTCATTTGCGACCGACAGCACTGGCCTGCCGGTTATTCCTGATTATTACCGCTCTTACGGCAACCGTATAGTAAAAACAAAGGGCCCATCACTATGGACCTGGCCTGGCATAACCGCCGCATCAATGGGTCTGGTCGTCATAATCTGGCTGAAACGCCGCAGAAAATCTTCTTATTGACCACTGCCTTTCATCCCCTCGTCATTCGCGGGTCACGGGTTGTTTTTTTATTAGCGGCAGGAGTTTTTTGACTTGTGATAATATATGCAAAACTTGAAGCAAAAGAGGGTTGTATGGAAAACCATGAATTCAACCGGAAAATTCAAAGACACCTGCCGGCAAAGGCCCCCAAAAAACTTTCAGACAGAGAAAACCAGCTTCTTGCCGCCGAAATAAAGGAACTGCTCAAGCAAAAGAATGCTGTCATCATCGCCCACTATTACACTGATCCGTTGATTCAGAAGCTTGCCGAAGAAACCGGCGGCTTTATTGGCGATTCGCTAGAAATGGCAAGGTTCGGGGCCGAGCATGCGGCCAAAACCCTGCTGGTGGCCGGCGTGCGCTTCATGGGTGAATCGGCGAAAATCCTAAGCCCGGAAAAAACCGTTCTGATGCCAGACCTGGCGGCAGAATGCTCGCTCGATCTTGGCTGTGAGCCAGAAGAATTCAAAAAGTTCTGCGCCGCCAATCCTGAACGGGTAGTGGTTGTCTACGCCAACACCTCTGCCGAAATCAAAGCCCTTGCCGACTGGACCGTTACTTCGAGCATTGCCGTCGACGTGGTCAAACATCTGGCCAGCGAAGGCAAAAAAATCATCTGGGCCCCCGACCGCTATCTCGGCGACTACATTCAGCGCCGCACCGGCGCCGACATGCTGCTCTGGAACGCCTGCTGCATCGTGCACGCCGAATTCGACGCCGAAAAAATAAAGGCTCTTAAAGCTGCCAACCCCGATGCCGAGCTGCTGGTACACCCCGAAGCGCAGCCCGAAGTCATCGCCCTGGCCGACGTAACCGGCTCGACTTCGCAATTGCTTCAGGCCAGTAAAACCAGACCGGCAAAGAAGTTTATCGTCGCCACCGAATCGGGCATTTTCTACAAAATGCAGCAGGCCTGCCCCGAAAAGACCTTCATCATCGCACCTACGAAAGCTCCGAGCGAACTTTATCAATGCGAGGGTAACTGCCCCTGGATGAAAATGAACAACCTGCAGAATCTGCGAGATGCCCTGAAAAACTGCAGCGGCGAAATCAGACTCGCGCCGGAAATAATTGAAAAAGCCCTGCTGCCCCTTTCCCGCATGCTTGAATTCAGAAAGAAACACAGTTGAGAAAACCATGAACCTCGAAAAAAACATTGTCGAAACCGTTAAAATAGCTCTGTTTGAAGACCTGCAGGGTCAGAAAGATCTGACTGCACAGCTTATACCGGCAAAACGCAGCGCCAGCGCCAGAGTCATCACTCGCGAAGATATGATTCTCTGCGGCAGTGCCTGGGTTAACGAGGTTTTTCGCCAGCTCGACCCCGAAGTTCAAATCACCTGGAACTACAAAGACGGCGACAGCGTCGAAGCCGACTGCGTTCTCTATACACTCGAAGGCAACGCCCGCAGTCTGCTGACCGGCGAAAGAACCGCCCTGAATTTTCTGCAGACCCTGTCGGGAGTCGCCACCATTACCGGCATGTTTGCGAAAAAACTCGCCGGCACCCCGACCCGGCTGCTCGACACACGCAAAACGGTACCGGGACTCAGACTGGCCGAAAAGTATGCGGTTAAGTGCGGCGGGGGCTGCAATCATCGCATGGGTCTGTACGACGCCTTTCTGATCAAGGAAAACCACATCGCTGCCTGCGGCTCGATTACCGAAGCGGTGCACGCCGCCCGCGAAATTGCGCCTGACCGCAGCGTCGAAATCGAAGTCGAAAACATCGAAGGCCTGAAAGAGGCGATTGCAGCGAAAGCCGACATCGTCATGCTCGACAATTTTCCGCTCGAACGCATCAGAGAAGCGGTCGCAATCAATGCCGGCCGGGTTAAGCTCGAAGTTTCCGGCGACGTTAACCTTGGCAACATTGCCGACATCGGGGCAACCGGTGTCGATTTCGTTTCAGTAGGTTCTCTCACCAAGCATATCAAGGCAATCAACCTGTCGATGCGCTTCGACATGCGCATCAGATAAGGAAGCCGGCACATGCTGCACAAATTTGACGTTCTGATTCTCGGAAGCGGCGCCGCCGGGCTAAGTCTGGCGCTCAGGCTCGACCCGGGCCTGTCGATTGCCGTCATCTGCAAGGATGAACTGCATGAAAACTCAACCAATTACGCTCAGGGCGGTATTGCCGCCGTTCTTGAATCCGACGACAGCTTTGCCGGCCATATTCAGGACACAATGATTGCCGGGGCCGGTATCTGTGACCCCGCTGCCGTAAAATTTACCGTCGAGAATGCACCCGAGTGCATCAGGTGGCTGATCGAGCTAGGCATCAGGTTTACGCCCGCGCACGAAGAGGGCGGTTACCCATATCATCTGACACGCGAAGGCGGGCATTCGCATCGCCGCATCGTGCACTCGGCCGACTCGACCGGCAAAGATCTCGAAGAAACGCTGGTGGGCGCGGTTAAAAAGCGTTCGAACGTCAGAATATTCGAAAACCACATTGCGGTCGATCTCTATAAAAAGCATGGGCAGTGCTGTGGCGCCTATATTTATAACATCGATGCCGACCGCGTCGACTCATTTTCGGCAAAAGCGACGGTCATCGCCACCGGCGGTGCCAGTCGTGTCTACCTCTATTCGAGCAATCCGTCGGTTTCGAGCGGCGACGGAATCGCCATGGGCTACCGGGCCGGCTGCCGTGTCGAAAATCTCGAATTCAACCAGTTCCACCCGACCTGCCTTTATCACCCGCAGGCCGGTTCCTTTCTGATCACCGAAGCCATGCGCGGCGAAGGCGCCAGACTGCTGCTGCCCGACGGCACCCGCTTCATGCCCGCCCACGACGAACGTGCCGAACTGGCGCCCCGTGACATAGTTGCCCGGGCCATCGATTACGAAATGAAACGCCTCGGCATCAGAAATGTCTTTCTCGACATTTCGCACAAACCTTCTGAATTTGTGCGTTCGCATTTCCCCGGCATCTATCAGAAATGCCTCGAATTCGGCATCGATATCACCAGAGAACCGATTCCGGTCGTGCCGGCCGCCCATTACACCTGTGGCGGCCTCAAGGTAGATCTCAACGGCTGCACCGATGTGCCCCGGCTTTACGCGATCGGCGAAGCCAGTTGCACCGGCTTGCATGGTGCCAACCGCCTCGCCAGCAATTCGCTGCTCGAATGTCTCGTTTTTGGTGCCTCGGCAGCCAGGCACATCACCGCTGTGCTCGCAGAAAAAGCCAAGGTCGAAGCTGTGCCCGAATGGGATGACAGCCGCGTCGACCAGGCCCGCGAAGAAGTTCTGCTGCTACACAACTGGGAAGAAATCAGACGCCTGATGTGGAACTACGTCGGTATCGTGCGCAGCGACGAGCGTCTGCGCCGCGCCAAAGCCCGCATCGACCTGCTGAAAGTCGAGATCAACGATTACTACGCCAGACACCGGGTTAACCGCAACTTCATCGAACTGCGCCACCTGATCGTGGTCGCCGAACTGATCGTCGACTGCGCCATGCGCCGCAAACAAAGCATTGGCCTGCACTACAACATCGACTACCCACCCGCCTGAGAAGCAGCATCTCGCAGTCGAAATTTAATCACACTTCATTGCAGTCTGGCGCATTTTCGTCAGTCGCCTTTGCTGATTTCGCTTTTCCAGGTTCTGAAAAAGCGCTGCATTTCTACCAGGCCTGAAGAAACACGGATCGAAGAAAATTTCAATCCAAGATCGAGCATGGCGTCGACGGTTTCATAATCATATTCGGTATTCTGCAATTCCTGGTTTTTTACGCGATTAAGCGCCTCAGAGGCAGATTTCCACTGATTTACGATTTTTTCTGATTCAGATCTGGCTTTATCGTTTTGCAGCTTCATAAAAATATCATCTCTCAAGAATCTTTCTGGCCCGCAAAAGTATTTCGGGCTCCGCTTTCAATTCAGACAGTTCGGCGAGATGCTCAAGAATTCGCACTGTATTCAGTCGGCCTTTCTGCCTGACCGCAATTGTCTCTGCATCGAGCCAGTCTTTTGGTCGTGCCGCAAACGCCTTCATGATGAACAGATCATCAGCGCTGCAAACCGGCAGAGAGCAATTTTCGCCAAAATCAAACATGACTGCATTTGCCATCATTTCTGCTTCAAATGGCAGAGCGGCGAATGTTACGTCTATCGCAACCCCGTTGCTGCCGCTAATCAACAAGACGCGATTGGCGACGGCAAAATTCAAAGCATCAGAAATTCGACTCGGAAACTTTTTCAGGAGAACCTCTGCAATCGGACGTTCTTCGCCAAAGTTCGTTAAAACAGCAATATCCGCATCCTGAGTAAAACGGATTTCGCCCCAGCGAATTACCGCCAGCCCGCCAATAATACAAAACACACGATTCTGGGCTGACAGAAAATCACAAACCTCTTTTGCAGCAGCGAAGAGTTTATTCACTTTTCACGAACCTTTCCAAATTAGTAATATTATAACATTCTCTGCATGGAAAGGCTATTCTCGGGCGTTGCAAAAATTTGGCAATTTGGCGTTTGGTCTGTATAATTGTTGCATGCAAATTTTTAAGCGAGAATTTCCGGCTGGAAAATTCCTGATCGGCTTACTGCTGACCGGCAGCATTGCTGCCGCTGGCGCACAACCATCTCATGCCGCTGAAGCCGAAAAAGGCTATCTTGTACAGCAGCTTTCCGGCATGGCCAGATTTGAGAATCTGCAATCAGGTTCAGAGCCTGCTGCCCCCAAAACAGCCGAAATTATAAATGGCTTTATTGCCGCCACCGAAGATCAGGCTGCCGATGAAGAAATAATGGCAGACCACCTGGCAGCCTTTACCAGACTGGCCTTTACGGCTGACTCTGAAGACAATATCAACTTCAGCGGGCTGCTTAAAGTGTTGCAGATTTCTGGGCGCATACAGTTTCAGAAAGATGACGCAACCGGCCTCGGGTCGCCCGAAAAACATTTTTCCGGCCATGTGAAGGAAGCGATCAAAGTTAACCGCGAACGGGCAAAATTCTACGCTGATCTTTCGAACGGTAAAACGAAGGGGTTGTCGAAGCTTTACACCAGCATGGAATACGCACTGCTGCCTGTTTCTGCGATTTTCGACCGCTGGGGCCGACGGCTGAACCAGCAAGGAATTCCGGTTCTGGTTAATGATTTCGTGTCGATGAGCGCCATCAAACCGGCCGCCACCAAGCCCATCAACACCAGGGCCCTCGATCGCGACGGCCGCAAAGCTTTCAGAAAGCTGCTCGACGCTTTTCAGAGTCGGGTTTTCGCTGCCGCTTCACGTAAAGACTTTCTGCAGGTGCAGATGGCAGCTATCGAGGCCCTGACCGGCCTGCGTCAGCTTGAAGCCAGGTATGCCTGCAATCTGGCCCTCAGCGTTCATTTCGTCGAATCGATCGGCCTTGCCGGCCGAAATGCCGACAACCTGAGTCGCAGTTTCGCCGGGCGGCCAGACAATTTCTACCGCGCCTTCATCGTCGCCCAGAATGCCGGGGTAAAAATGTTTTCGCTCATCGACCTCAAGGCTCAACCCTTTCACGGTCAGGGTGTCGGCATTATCGTCAACGATCTGCCGGCGATCCCATTCCCTTGAGCCCGACCGGCGGCGGCAGCGAAAAACTTGCCTGACACCTGCACGACTTCTCTTATTTTCACGGCACGATCTGCTGAATGACGAGCGGTTTCTGCTTCGACGCCATGCTCTGAACAAACCAAAAAAACGATTTGGCTTTGGCTGCATTTTTGATAAAATCAATCTCAGCAGACTCGATTAAAATTGAGCGGTGAAACATGGCCATCGAGAGGACCCTTAATCAGGAAAACATCATGCCTCAGAGCGAGGCCGTTCTGTTTTCCGAGTTTATTGATGAAACTGGCACCGACGCCGGGCAGCAGTTGGCAAGATATCGCGATTTTTACACCCGCTGCTTCTTTCAGGAAATGGCGGTCGTAAGCCTGGTAATATGCGTATTTGCCGTTGCCTATCTTGCCTGCTACCTGACCGGTATCGAGTATGGCAGCTTTCTGCACGGCAAAGTGCTTTATGCGGTTTTCGTTCTGTTCAATGCTTATGCCGCCGGCCAGTGCTTTTACAGCTGGGCGGTTTTAAACAGCAAAAGCGTGGCGCGCGATTACATGTTTTTCTGGGCGGTGGCCTTTACCGGCGCGGCAATCGGCAATTCCATCGATTTTGCCATCTGGGCCAGCGAAATGGGGCCTTTCAAGCAGAACATGCTCACCAACCTGATTTTCGTCTTTTCTCTGATCCTGTCTTTTCCGGGCATGCATTTTCTCGCCCAGGTCTGCCAGGTTAAAGTTACCAGACAACCGGTTCTGTATTTTCTGCCCTTTGCCGTAACTTTTGCGGTGATCCCGACCTACATGAACTACGAGATCCTCAACAGTATTCTCGATGCCGGCAATATCGTTGCTATCAGCCACATTCCGAACATCAAGGAATTTCTCTTCGGCATTTTTTATGCGATGGTCGGCGGCTATCTCTCATCTTTGAGCCTTTTCATCTGGCAAACCGGAAAAGGCCGGCTGGTTCACTCTGCCCGCCTGATAGCGATCGGTACCGTAGTTTTCAGTTTCGGCTGCGCCATTTACGCGGGTTTGTTTCCCTCGATTCGGCTTCTCAACATCCCCGGAAACCCGGTACACATCCCGATCGCCCTTGGCTACGTTCTCGTAGCTCTCGGCCTGCGGCGAAGCGAAAACACCATAAAATTTCTCATGAACCCCGAATCTGACAAGCTGCCGCCGGTGACAACACTCGTCGAAATTTTCGGCGAAAATGAAGGTCTGGCAGTATATAAACGCCTTGAGAACAACATCAGAACAACCCTGCTCGAATTGACAAAATCACGCGAAGAAACCCAGCTGAAAAAAGAAGAAATCGGGCAACTCGAGCAGGAAATCCTTCTCAGAAAAAAAATCGAAAATGAACTGCTTATTGCCAAAGAGCGCGCCGAAGAGGCCAGCCTTGCCAAATCAGAATTTCTGGCAATGATAAGTCACGAGCTGAAAACGCCTCTGACCGTCATCAGGGGTTACAGTGCCCTGTTAAAAAACAAAGCGCTCGAAAAGCTCGTAGAAACGCAAAAAATTACCGGCGTCGCCGGCGAAATCGAAGAAAACTCCTTTCTTCTCGAAAAAATGGTGAACAACCTGCTTGAATTCTCGCGACTTGAAAGCGGCAGTTTAAAATATGAAAAAGAAATTTTCACCCTTGGAGAAGTTCTCAATTTCATAAGATCGGTCAGCACCACCCATCAAAAAGCCAGCGAATGCCAATACACCGAAATAATACCTGATGAATCCATCAGACTCGAAGCAAACCGGCAGGCAATCGAGCAGATCGTCGCCAACCTTCTGGTGAATGCCTTCAAATTCTGCAATAAAACCAGCGTGACGCTCGAGCTGAAAAAAGAAGCCGGCAATCTGATAATAACCGTATCTGATCAGGGCATCGGCATCCCGGCAGAGCTTCAGGAAAAAATCTTCGAGGCTTTTTATCAGGTCAGCCTCGGCACCAGAAGAAAATTTGGCGGCATCGGGCTCGGGCTGAGCATTGTAAAAAAACTCGTAACCGGGCTGAACGGCAAAATCAGGCTTGCCAGTGCCCCGGGTCAGGGCAGTCGCTTCGAGGTCACGCTTCCGGTTGTGGTAGGCTGAGTAATGATCAGGTGGAATTTTGACAACAGTTATGCCCGTCTACCCGCGGGCTTTTACCAGCGCATCGAGCCGGTACCGGTAAAAGCACCCAGAGCGTGTATTTTCAATACCAGACTGGCGAAAGATCTCTGGCTGACAACCGACCCGGCCCTGTCTGAAACCGACCTGGCGACTCTTGCCGGCAACACTGTCCCGGAAGGCGCTGAACCGCTGGCCCAGGCTTACGCCGGTCATCAGTTTGGCAATTTCGTCATGCTTGGCGATGGCCGGGCTATCGTTCTTGGCGAGCACTGCCCACCCGATGGCAGGCGTTTCGACATACAGCTGAAGGGCTCGGGCCAGACGCGATATTCACGCCGGGGCGATGGCCGCGCCGTGCTCGGGCCAATGCTGCGCGAATACATAATCAGCGAAGCGATGGCAGCGCTCGGCATACCCACAACCCGAAGCCTCGCCGTCGTCGAAACCGGTGAACCAGTACATCGCGAAAAACCGCTGCCCGGCGCAGTTCTGACCCGCATTGCCACCAGTCACATCAGAGTCGGAACTTTTCAGTTTGCGGCGGCCTGCGAAAACACCGATATGCTGCAAACCCTCGCCGACTACACCATCGCGAGGCATTTTCCCGAATGCCGTGACTGCGGGAACCCGTATCCCGGCTTTTACAAAAAGGTGATAGATCTGCAGGCCGAACTGATCGCCCGCTGGATGAACGTCGGGTTCATTCACGGCGTCATGAACACCGACAATATGGCAATTTCGGGCGAAACCATCGACTATGGCCCCTGCGCCTTCATGAACACCTTCAACCCGCTCACAGTATTCAGTTCAATCGACTATCAGGGGCGTTACGCCTACGGAAATCAGCCGATCATGGCCCAGTGGAACCTCGCGCGGCTCGCCGAAGCCATTCTGCCGCTGCTGCACCCTGAACCGGCACAGGCCCTGAAACTGGCGCACGAAGCAATCGATTCATTTCCGAAAATATATCTGAACCACTGGCTGCGCGGTATGCGGCACAAGCTCGGCTTCAACCATGCCCTCGAAAACGATGCCGCCCTGTTCGAAGATCTTCTTAAACTGATGCGTGTCCATCGCCTCGACTTTACCAATACTTTCAGAATGCTTTCGCACGCGGTGGTTCACACCTACCCGCCCGACCAGCTGCCACATTCAGAAGATACCGCCGCCTGGTATCTGGCCTGGCAGATCAGACTCGAAAGGGAGCAGGCCCTCAACCCCGACTGGAACACGGAAAAGGCGCAGGCTTTGATGCTGGCAACCAATCCGGCATATATTCCGCGCAACCACAGGGTGGAAGAAGCCCTCGCCGCCATGGTCAGCAACCGCGACCAGGCACCGCTGAATCTGCTGCTGAAGGCCCTGGCAAACCCGTTCAGCGAGAAACCCGAATTTGCCTTTCTTACCGAGCCACCCGGCCTGGCTGAGGCAGACTATCAAACCTTCTGCGGCACCTGAGCCGAGAGGCACACATCGCCAGCAATCCGGCAAATGCAAATTGCTATTTGCCGCTGTTGTGGTATCCTGACAGGGCTATAGTTTTACCCGCAAAATTTCTGCATGAGGTGATTATGAAGACCCTGATTGAACCTTTCAAAATCAAGATGGTAGAACCGATCCGGCAGGCCACCGAAAAAGAGCGCATCAAACTGCTCAAAGAAGCTCATTACAACCCGTTTCTAATCAAAGCCGACAACGTGCTGCTCGACTTTCTGACCGACAGCGGCACCGGCGCCATGAGCGACAAACAGTGGGCCGCCATGATCACCGGCGATGAAGCCTATGCCGGCAGCAAAAGCTTTTACCATTTCGAAAGCGTTGTACGTAACATCACCGGGTTCAAACATGTCATTCCGACCCATCAGGGCCGCGCTGCCGAAAAAATTCTTTTCTCGACCGCCCTGAAAAAGGGCGACATGGTGCCCAATAATACGCATTTTGATACCACCCGCGCCAATGTCGAATATGTCGGTGCCGAAGCCGTCGACCTGGTTATCGACGAAGGCAAGCAGCCGGCACTGGTACACCCGTTCAAGGGCAACATCAACCTCGAAAAACTCGAAGCCTTTCTCAAGAAAAATCATAAACATGTGCCGCTCGGCATGATGACGGTCACCAACAATTCAGGCGGCGGCCAGCCCGTATCGATGGAAAACATCAAAAAAGCGGCCAAAATTTACAAAAAATACAAGGTGCCGTTTTTTATCGACGCCTGCCGCTTTGCCGAAAATTCTTATTTCATCAAGATCCGCGAAAAGGGCTACGAAAACAAAACTCCGCTCGAAATCGCCCAGGAACTGTTCTCTTACGCCGACGGCTGCACCATGAGCGCCAAAAAAGACGGTATGGTCAATATCGGCGGCTTTCTGGCAATGAATGACGATGCCATGGCCGCCAACTGCCGCAACCTGCTGATCCTCACCGAAGGCTTTCCGAGCTACGGCGGCCTCGCCGGTCGCGACCTCGATGCCCTTGCCGTCGGCCTGATGGAAGCCCTCGACGAAGAATATCTGCGCTACCGCCTGCGCACCGCCGAATATATGGGTGAACGTCTGCTGGCTGCCGGCATCGGCATCATCAGACCAACTGGCGGCCACGCTGTCTACATCGACGCGAAATCTGTCTACCCACATATTCCGGCTGATCAGTATCCCGGCCAGGTTCTCTGCTGTGAACTTTATCGCAAGGGCGGCATTCGCGGCGTCGAAATCGGCTCGGTAATGTTCGGCAAAAAAGATAAAAAAACCGGCAAAGAGATACCGGCAAGCATGGAGCTGGTCAGACTGGCGTTTCCGAGACGCGTCTACACGCAGAGTCACTTTGACTATGCCGTCGAAGCTATTATAGAAACCTATGCCGAGCGCAAAAAGGCAAAAGGTCTTAAAATAACCTGGGAACCGCCTTTCCTGCGGCATTTTACCGCCAGATTCGCACCGGTTAAATAAACGACACCAGCCGCCCGGGGTTCCATACCCCGGGCGGTAATTATAATGACCCATAAAGATAATTCCGATACTCTGACCTGCCCGGACTGCCGGCAAAATTCTGTATGCGTGCCTACCAGGAGGCGCTCAAAGCCCCCGGAATGTCCGAAAAGGCCAGAACAGCCAATCTGCTCGGAAATGTCGAACGCGACATGGGGAACTACCAGAATGCCAGGTGCTACTACCAGGATGCCCTGGAGGCATGGCAGAAGACCGGCGATGCCGAGTGTATCGCTGGTGCCAATAACAACCTCGGCATTCTTGAAATGAGTCTCGGTAATTTTGCCGCAGCCGGCAGATATCACTCAGACACCCTAAAACGCAATCAGGAAGCGGCCCGAACTCTTATATTCAAAAGCAAGGCACTGCTGCAGGCAGGCCGGCGGGATGAGGCATCGACAACCTTGTGATCAGTGCGGTTGTCGAGCCAGGCATGCGAAAAACCGTGATTAAAACGGTCGCTGCGGCCATAGCCAATAAAAGCGCCTTTCCAGTGAACATCATCACCAAGCCAGTCCTGTGTCGAAATACAGGCCTGAATCGAGATTTCATCCTTATTCAGGGTATCCGAAGTCGGGTTTAAAAACATGCCCGGAACCCCGTCGATGGTTATCACGCCACGTGTCGCAGCATTCTGAGCAGCAAAAACACAAGCGCCGCAGCAGAAGACCATTAACAGACAAAATACTTGAAACTGGAATACGACATTCATTCTCCCATAGGTTTGGTTTAATAACATTTGCAGCAGGAAACACGATCCGTGCTTTGTGTTGTATATGATATTTCTTCCTGACGTTGTCAGATTTTACCACATCGTGTTCGGCAACTTCATCAATAAAGTCGATCACCAGAACGTCGAACTGTGATAAAATTCTGCCGTAAAGTCAGTGCCAGATTAAAACCAGGGAGAAAACGATGTTCTCATACACACAGATGCAGAAAATTGTTAAACATAGTGTGCGGGGCGGCGACGGTGAAATACATTGCCGCGATTACATCAATTCGTCGATGAACAGCATGCCATTTGAAGCTTTCGGACTTAACGAAATGCAGCCGGGCGCCACCATTCCCGAGCATTGCCATGCCGACAGCGAAGAGTTCTACTTCATCGTTTCCGGCCGCGGCACCGGCCTTCACAACGGCCGGCAGTTCGAAGTCGGCCCCGGCGACGGCTGGCTTTGCCGCGCCGGCGAAACACACGGCATTCTCAACAGCCTGGTTCAAGGGCAGGTATTAACCTTCGCCAGCGTCTTCTTTGCCCCCAAAAAGTCTGAATAAGCCTCGATAAGGCATCACCTTATTGGTCTGGCTGCAATATCGTCGGCATTTTTCCGGCACCGGGCACTGGTTCAGCAGCTGCCTGCTGCAGACGACTGCACTGCTTCTGATCACCCTGCGCGGGCACATACCCGACTGGTGGTCGATGATCTTCAGCAATATCATTATGATTTACGGCCAGATTCTCATGTTCCGCGGTCTCAGCCTGTTCTGCAGACAGCCGGCCAGAGACTGGCCCAATCAAATCCTGCTGCTGCTCTTTGCCGTCGTGCAGATATATTTTTCCGTTGTAAAACCAGTCCTGGTCGTGCGTATCATCAACATCTCCCTGGTATTGGCACTGGTTTCGGGCCAGAGCGCCTGGTTGCCGTTCACCAGGGGCGACAAACCGATGCGCTCCGTTCACCGGACCGCCTGGGCAGTGGCGAAGTCAGACAGGTCGAAGTTTACTCGGCAACTATTTTCGTTCACAAAAGAACCCTTCTGTATTCTATTATCCATGATGTTTCACAAAGACAGAAGGCAGAGAAGGAGCTTGCCCAGAAAATCATCTCAGGAATCAGAGGCACAACCGTTGCGACCCTTTTCCAGATACCACTGGATGAGGGCAAGCGCGGATTTGTGAGCATGAATGTCGATATCACCGCGCAAAAACAGGCAGAAAAAGAGAGACTTAAACTCGAACAATATCTCAATCAGATGCAGAAGCTCGAATCAATAGGCATTCTGGCCGGAGGCATCGCTCATGATTTTAACAACCTGCTACTCCATCGTTTCGCGCCATGGCGGCGGCTTTGATGTGGTCTCTGAGCCCGGCAGGGGCAGCACTTTTACCTTTTTTCTCCCGGCCATTCGCGACGCAGAGGTCATCGCTCAGGAAAACAAATCGGAAGACCACCATGGCACCGGCATATTCATTATCATGGATGACGAAAAAATGGTTCGGGATGTGGCCGGCATCATGATCGAATCGTTTGGCTATCAGAAGGTTCTTTTTGAAGAAGGCAGCAAAGCGGTCGAATATTTTGCCAGAGAGACCGCAAATGGCCAGACTGTTGCCGGCATGATCTTCGACCTGACAGTGCCCGGTGGCATGGGTGGCCTTGAAGCCAAAACCGCCATACGTAAAATATCGACAGAAATTCCGATTTTTGTCTCCAGTGGTTATTCAGAAGACCCGGCCATGTCTGAACCGGATAAACATGGCTTCACTGCCAGCATCAGCAAACCGTTCAGAAGAAGCGACCTGGCGGCGATGCTGAACCGCTATATGAAAACAGTCGAACACGGCTGAGTCTTATTTCAGGCGCCGCCGCCAATTCTTTTTGCCAGATCGGCTGAATCGACGGCCTTGCTGATCGCCTCTTCTTTCGAGATCTTGCCGGCGCGCACCAGTCTGGCGAGATCATCATTAAGGAGCCGGTTGCCACGGTTCTGCCCGGTAGTCATGCCAGTCAGCAGCATGTGTGTTTTGCCTTCGCGCACCATATTTGCCATGCCATAGTCCATGACCAGCACCTCAAGTGCCGGTACACGCCCGCCACCGATTTTGCGGCAAAGGGTCTGACAGCAGACACCAAGCAGGTTGTCGGCAAGACCGGCACGTATCTGTTCCTGCGACTCGGCCGGAAACTGGTCGACAATACGATTGATGGTGCTCATCGCCGTAGAAGTGTGCAGGGTGGCCAGAACCAGATGGCCGGTATTGGCCGTTTCGATTGCCATCGTGATGGTCTCCAGATCGCGCATTTCACCGACCAGAACCACATCTGGATCTTCGCGCAGCGCAGCTTTGAGGGCGCGAGAAAAAGATACCGTGTGCACACCCACTTCGCGCTGATTGACAAGAGCCTTGCGGCTCTGGTGCACAAATTCGACCGGATCTTCAATCGTCAGAATATGACATTCGCGGTTGCGGTTGATGTGATCGACCATCGCCGCAAGCGTGGTGCTCTTGCCGCTGCCGGTCGGGCCGGTAACCAGTATCAGGCCCTTGGGCGCCTCGGCCCACTTGCGCAGCACTTCGGGCATGCCAAGTTCTTCGAGCGTAAAAATCGTGTTGGGAATATGCCTGAAAACAGCGCTGACACCATTATGGTCGCGCAGCAGGTTGATTCTGAAACGCGAGTGTTTGTCCATGGCGTAGGCAAAATCTTCGTCACCGGTTTTATTGAATTCTTCAATCGAATCGGGTCGCATGATCGGCTCAAGCAGCTGAAAAACCTCGCGCGCCGCCAGTTTGAGAAAACCGGCAATTGGCCTGATCAGGCCATCGATTCGCCATCTCGGCACCTGACCGGCTGAAAGATGCAGATCGGAACCACCTTCTTCAACCAGGCGCTTCAGCAGTTCATCGATGTTTTTTATGCCTGAACCGCCGGCGGCCTGCTCGGTCGTTACCGCTTCACCACCATAATTCTGCATGATTTTCTGAAAGTATTCGGTCTCGATCGACACCGGCTCGATTTTCATGGCCGGCAGCAGATTACTGATCGAAGCCAGCAGGTTTTCATCCATGCGGTCGCAATAACCAAGCAATATTCTGTTTTCCTGCTTTTTGACCGGTGCCACCCGGTGCCGCTGCATAAAGCCGATCGGCAACAGTCTGAGAACCTCAACCGGCGGAATCGGTGACTCGGCACGATAATCCCGGTGCGCGGGCGGCCGCGAAGTCTTTTTAAGCCGCTCGGCCAGAATGCGCATCATTGAAAGACTCGCCTCGGGCACCGCCAGAACCACCTTGCGAAAAACCTCCCGGGCAAGCTTGAGAATCAGAACCTCGCCCCGGGCAATACATGAAGCCGTACGCTTTTCGTTGAGAATGACAGCCAGCTCGCCGACCATCTGTGAGCGTTCCAGACGCGATATCTCGATCTGATCGTCGCCCTCACCGGCAACGACAGAAACCTCACCCGAAATGATGACAAAAAGAAAATCGGCCGGGTCACCGGCCTTGAGAATATATTCATTGTCGGCATAAGCCTCGATGGTTCCGGCTTTTCCGATAACCTGATCACGCTGGGCGTCGCTCAAAGGCTCAAAAAACGGGTTGGTATCAAAGGCGGCGTTCGCTCTGGTCAATATCTCAGGGGTACGTTCAACAACACGCATAGCTTTCTCCAGTCGAAAAACCTGCAATCCGGCATCACTTTAACACAATAACACAACCGGCCAACAAATGCAGCTTTCGCCAACCGGGCGTTTTCAGGCAAGCCGCAGGCTTTTCTTGACTGAAAGACAGTTTCCCGAATAATTGTATCTGAAGCGTCGGCATAACGCCTGATAATCATCAGCCCGTCTGACTGACAAAACCGGCTAACAGAAGTTTTAAAGCAGCTTTTCAGATAAAATCGGTGTTAATCCGTGTTTATAAGTGTTTATCCGTGGCCCAAAGTATAAAACCCATAAAATAATCCAGGCAGAATTCAACGGCAGATTGCGCACTCTTTATGCTTCCTGCTACAATTCACTGTTCATAAATGTTAACGGTGATCGAGGGCAATCGGCATGAAAATTCTTGTCTGCATAAAACAGGTTCCAGACTCAACGCGGGTCGATATCGACCCCGAAACCATGACCCTTAAGCGCGGCGGCGTCGACAGTAAAATCAACCCCTTCGACCTGTTCGCCATCGAAACGGCGGTCAAGCTTAAGGAAAAACACAACGCCCAGGTCTGTTCGATAAGCATGGGCCCGCCACAGACCGAAGCCGCCATTCGCGAAACCTATATGCTCGGCGTCGATGAAGGCATTCTGCTCAGTGACCGCAATTTTGCCGGCGCCGATGTGCTTGCAACCGCCTATGCCCTCTCTCAGGGAATTCTCAGCACCGGTCTGCCAGACCTGATCATCTGTGGCCGCCAGACCACCGACGGCGATACCGGCCAGGTTGGCCCCGAAATCGCCGAATTCTTGAATATACCGCACGTTGCCTACGTCAGAAACATTGTCTCGTCCGACGAAAAGGGTATGGTGCTCGAAATGGACATGCCCGAAACCATTGAAGTCGTCAGAATCAATTTTCCGTTTCTGATGACCGTCGAAAAGGGCATTTTTCAGCCGCGCCTGCCGTCGTTCAAACGCCGCCTGGCCAGCAAAGACCGACCGGTCAGAAGGCTCACCCTTGCCGACATGCCCGATTCTCAACCCGAAAATTACGGCCTCAAAGGCTCACCAACCCAGGTTATCAGGATTTTTCCGCCGGCCAGTCCGACAACCCACGAAATCTGGAAAGATGCACCCGAAGTGCTTGCCGACAAGATTTACAGCAAACTTAGTGAGTTAAAATTTCTATGAGCAATATCAGAACCAGAAACCTCAATGACCAGAACCTCGACGAACTGATTGCCCTGTGCCCTTTCAATGCCATAGAAAAAGATGCTCAGAGCGGCCTGGCAATCAATGCCGGCTGCCGCATGTGCCGCATCTGCCTCAAAAGGAAACCCGATGTCTTTTATCTCGCCGAAGCCGCTCCGGCACCACGCATCAACAAACAGGAATGGCAGGGCCTTGCAGTGTATGTCGAGCAACAGAACGGCAGCATTCACCCGGTCAGCCTTGAACTGATCGGCAAAGCCCGCGAAATGGCCGCCAAAACCGGGCAGCAGGTTTTCTGTCTGCTTGCCTGCGAAAAAAGTGCCGGTCTCCCGGAACAGATTCTTGCATACGGCGTCGACAAAGTCTTTGTCTATGAACACCCAGAACTGCGGCACTTTAGAATCGAGCCATTCACCGCTGTTTTTGCCGACTTTATCAGTCGTGTCAAGCCTTCTGGCGTGCTCGTCGGCGGCACCTCGATTGGGCGGTCACTTGCCCCGAGAGTCGCAGCGCGCTTTAAAACCGGCCTCACCGCCGACTGCACTATTCTCGACATCAATGCCAGCACTGACATCGACCAGATAAGGCCGGCCTATGGCGGCAATATCATGGCACATATACAGACACCGAACCATCGACCACAGTTCGCAACCGTAAGGTACAAGATCTTCAACGCCCCCGAAAAAACCGAACCCTGGGGCACGGTTGAATTCTGCCAGATCGACGCGGCTGCCCTCAAATCAGCGATTGAAGTGCTCGAAATCAGGCCGAAAGAAAAGGTCAGATCGGTCGAAGATGCCGAAGTTATCGTTGTAGCCGGCAAAGGTATAAAAAAAGAAGCCGACCTCAAAATGATCTACGAACTCTCAGACGCCCTCGGCGCCATGACCGCAGGCACCCGCCCGCTGATCGAGCAGGGCTGGTTCGACCCGCGCCTGCAGATCGGCCTCAGTGGCAGAACCGTAAAACCCGCCCTGATAATTACCTGTGGCGTTTCGGGATCGGTGCAGTTTGCGGCCGGCATGCAGGGAGCCGATCATATCATTGCCATCAACAATGACCCTGGCGCCGCAATTTTCAGTCTGGCACATTATGCCATTGTCGGCGACCTGTATCAGGTCGTGCCCTCGCTGCTCGAGAAAATCAGAAAAGGCGGTGCACTGGTATGAGCTACAAAAAAATCAGCAGAAAAGATCTGAATTTTCTGGCTTCAGTCTGTGGACAGGAAAATATTGTCGCCGGTGGCGAAATTCACGCAGACTTCAGCCACGATGAACTCGGTGATCTGCATAAGTTTCCCGAAGTGCTTGTCTATCCCGCCAACACCGAACAGGTTTCGGCGATTCTAAAATATGCCGGCGAAAAGCTGATTCCGGTCACCCCGCGCGGTCAGGGCACCGGCCTGGTTGGGGGCTCTGTCGCTATGCACGGCGGCATAATGATCAGCACCGCCAGAATGAACAAAATTCTTGAACTTGATCATGAAAACCTGACTCTGACAGTCGAACCCGGCGTTCTGCTCATGGAAATCGCCGCCTTCGTCGAGCAGCATGACCTTTTTTACCCGCCTGACCCTGGCGAAAAAAGCGCTTCGATCGGCGGCAACATCAGCACCAACGCCGGTGGCATGCGGGCAGTCAAATACGGTGTCACCCGCGATTACGTAAGAGCTCTCGAAGTGGTTCTGCCCAGCGGCGAAATTGTCTGGTTCGGCGGCAAAACCGTCAAAAACAGTTCGGGCTACAGTCTTAAAGATCTGATCATCGGAGCAGAAGGCACACTCGGCATTGTCACGAAAGCCATTCTGCGACTTTTACCGCGGCCGGTCAAGGCAATCAGTCTGCTGATACCTTTTCCCAGTCTCGAACAGGCAATCGGCACCGTGCCCCTGATCATTCAGTCTAAATCAGCCCCAACCGCCATCGAATACATGGAACGGGCCGTAATTGAAAACTCAGAAGATTTTCTCGGCAAAAAATTCCCCGATTCCTCTGCCGATGCCTATCTACTGCTGACTTTCGACGGCCAGACCCGTGAAGAAATCGAAAAAGCCTACGAAAAGGTCGCACACATCTGTCTTGAACAGGGTGCCCTCGACATTCTCATCTCCGACACCCAGGAGCGCCAGGAAATGATCTGGTCGGCCCGCGGCGCCTTTCTCGAAGCGATCAAAGCCTCGACCACCGAAATGGATGAATGTGATGTCGTCGTGCCCCGCAACCGCGTTGCTGAATTCGTCAGATTCACTAAAACCGTCGAAGCCGAAGAAAATCTGCGCATCAGAAGTTTCGGGCACGCCGGCGACGGCAATCTGCATGTCTACATGCTGCGCGACCAGCTCGACCGCGAAGAATTCAAAAATCGCCTGCAAAAGTGCTTTGAGCGGCTGTACCGCAAAGCCGGTGAGCTTGGCGGCCAGGTTTCTGGCGAACACGGTATCGGCTATGCCAAACGCCAGTTTCTCGAAGAAATCGCCGGCGACACTCAACTCGACCTGATGCGCAGAATCAAACTGGCCTTCGATCCCAACCGCATTCTCAACCCCGGAAAAGTAATATGTCCGGACTGATACCGATAAATCTGGTTTTCTTCATGCTCATGGCAATCGGTGGTGCTTCAATGGCCGTAGTTGACGGGGTCGCCGGCGACTGGCAAACGCAGATAATCATTCTCTGGGCTCTGTTTAACGCACCATATCTCTATTTTCTGTTTCTCCAGATGCGTGCGCAAAAAAACACCAGCCTGCTACCGGCGGCCCAGAAAGCCATGAAATATACCAACTGGCTGGCACTGCCCGGGGCAGTGAGCGTGTTTTTTCTGGTCGGGTCGATCAACGCCCAGTGGCTGTCTCTGGCTTTTCCGCTTTTGCAGCTTATTGTCGCCGCCATCATCTTTAACCGGACAGCCAGAAGTGGCAATTCTGTCAAATAGGCTCTGCAACCAGACTCTGTCTATCGACTCTGACTGACGCCACACCCCATTACTCCGGCGATCGCCCGGCTCAGCTCAGCCAGCCTGAAAGGTTTTCTGATTGAACCGTTGATTCCGAGTTTTTTCATTTCACTGAGTTCGCTCTCTCTGGCAAACCCAGAAGCCACAAGAATGCGGCAATCAGACCTGATTTTCTTCAGCTCGGCCAGAGTCTCCTTACCGCCCATGACCGGCATGATCATGTCGAGAATTACCAGATCGATTTCTTCCGGCATTTTTTTGAATAAGTCAACCGCTTCTCGACCATTTACGGCCAGCAGAACATCATACCCCATCGACTCGAGCATCGCCCTGCCGATCGCTCTGAGAATTTCTTCATCGTCGACAATCAGAACCCGGCCACTGCCACTGATAACTTCTTCGTCGGCGGCATTTGTTACCTCCGCTTCATGGGTCGCCGGCAGCTGTATTCTGAATGTGGTGCCCCTGCCGGGCTCGCTTTCTACGGTTATCGAACCGTCATGTGCCTTGATCGAACCATAAACCATCGCCAGACCAAGACCCGTACCCCTGCCAGGCTCCTTGATCGTAAAAAAAGGCTCAAATATACGTTTCTGTATTTCCGGGTCCATCCCGATACCTGTGTCAGTAAGCTCCAACTCAAGATAATTCCCGGGCACGAGTTCAAATGCCCCAACCCGGCAGTTCTCTGCTGTTATCGAAACATTTTTCATCACCAGACTCAGCGTTCCACCATCTGGCATGGCATGACTGGCATTGATTCCAAGGTTCATTATCAGATTCTGCAATAGCGTTTCGTCGCCGGGCACTACGCTCTGCCGCGCAAAATTCTGCAAACACAGAACAATCTTACGATCGAGAGTTCGCTTGAAAATCTCAAAAGACTCGCTGACCACACGCAGCATATCGACCGGCTTTCTTTCGGCCTCACGCTTGTGGGCGAAGGTGAGCAGCTTTCGTGTCAGATCTGCTGCCTTGGCGGCCGATCCAAGAATGATATCGACAAACCTGGCATGTTGCGGTGAGCCCGGTTCGAAATCCTTGAGCAGCTCGGCCGCGCCCATGATTCCAGATAGCAGGTTGTTAAAATCGTGCGCCACACCACCAGCCAGCTGCCCTATCGCATCCATTTTCTGAGAATGCAGCAGCTGCTCGCGCAATTTTTCCCTCTCCTGCTCGGCAACGAATTTCCCGGTGGCATCACGAAAAAACGAGCAGATAAGCGTATTCTCGCCCCGCTCATTTTTCTCGATGGGAAACTTGCTGACCTGCCACATCTTGTGGCTGCCGGCCGCATCACACAGAATCATATCCTTTTCGACCAGCGGCTCACCGGCAAACGCAAGCTGCTCAAGTTCATCGATACGGGCCCGACACTTTTTGTCGCCGAGAGAACCATGCAGCTCATCGACTTTTGCCGCCGAATCCGCGCCGGGGAAAAAGCTCTCCGTCTCTCTGCTCAAAAGAACGATACTGCCGTCTGACCTGCTTATCACCAGACCCATCGGAGCATGGTCGAGAATTGCCTGCAGCTGCACGGCAAGCGTGCGCATAGTGCGCCCGAAATGCCGGCTGAACCTGTAGGCAATCCAGATTGCCAGAACCGTCAGGCCGGCAATAAGAAACAAAAGTTTTGAAAAGTTGTCTGCCTGAACCCTGCGAAGATCGGTAAAATCAATGCCGATTCTGACCGTTCCCATTACCTCGTCATCGATGCCACCGGAATAAGGTATGATAACCTCGTTGACAGTTCTATCAGCAACCAGTTTTTCGGTCACGAACGGCGCTTTTTCGGCCAGACAGCGCCTGTTTTCATTCTGCTCACGCTCAGAAAGTTCGGCATCGTTGAGTTTCGTTTCGCTGTGCGCAAAGACACGGTTTTGTATGGTTTCAACCGAAATGTAAGACAGTTCTTTTACCCCGACCGCCAGCTCGCCAACCAGTTTTCTTGTATGAAATTTGCCGGCAAAACTCACACGGGTAATCGACTCACTTATGGTTTTAGCAATGGCGATCGAAAGACGCCGGTTATACTCATTCTGCAATCTGCTGAAAAGGCTGCTGGAAGCAGCCAGAACCACAATCATCAAAATAAGAATCACAAGACCCATCAGCAGAGCGAGTTTCTGATCTTCAGATTTTAACCTCTGCCTGCCTGCGCCGGTCGAAACGGCATTAGGAGCCGAATGAGATGCTGTCATTTCATTCCAGCCTCAATTCATTTTTGATAATTTTCAGACTACCCGACCATTCTGCGCCAAGGGATTTCCAGCTTTTTTCAAGCTTCTCAGGAATCGGACCACACCAGCCAGGATATTGTGCAAGGGTCTCGCCAGTTACCGGAAAAACCGGAACCAGAGCATGGTATGGCACCTTTTTGCCGATGAGAATATCGTAACCGGCCTGCATGGCCTCCTCACCCAGGGGACCACAAAATTGCGCCGAATCAATCACGGTTACGCGGCCATTGCTTATATTCTCCACTGACATCGGGTCACCATCGATGGTGGCGTGCATGATTTCTGTCCGGCCGGCCCGAAAAATTTCTTCGGCAATGGCCAGGCCGCCACCGTCGTTGACCGTAAAAACCACGTCAACCGAATTTTTTTCAGGAAAATCCTGGAGGATTCTGCCGGCTACCTGTCTGCCAGAAACAGGTTCGACCGCCTGATAAGTCTGAAGAATCTCATGATCGATCTTTGCCTCTGACAGGGCCGCCAGAAAACCATTCAAACGCTCGACCGTCGAAGATACGTGCGGGTAGTCAACCAGAATCAGACGAAGTTTTCGACCATTTTCAAATTTTGCCGCAATATATTCGCCGTTCAGCCAGCCTGCCTGAAAATTGTCTGAAGTCCGAAAGGCGGCAAGCCGGCCCGGATGAATATACTGATCGTAGGCCACAACCGGTATATTCTGCTGATTGGCCCGGAGCAGGCAATCAGACAACGCCGCATTGTCGGTTGGTTGAACGATTATCAGGTCGACATTCATGGCGAGAAGCTCGTTCATCTGTTCGATCTGCCTGAAAATACCCTCTTCGCCATCACCCGCAACCCGGCAGATAAGCTCGATGCGGCGGGTCCCGGAGGCGGCTGCCTGATTATTAATCATGACTGCCCGCCCTTCAAGCCCCTTGCGCATCGCCACCTGACCAGGAATATTCATCGACCAGTAAAGAACCCCGACCCTGAAGGGCAGAGGTGACTCTGCAGCCATGCCAGTCGAAATGGTGCACAAAACTACCGGCAGAATGACTGCCAGAACCAGCCATAACTTCCTCATCGGGCACCCTTTCTCTGAGAACCCTTGAATTTAAGACCCGACAATATTTTGTCCGTAACTTTTAACTCTATCTGTCGAAGATTTTATCACACTTAACCCTGCAAGAGCAAACCGAATGCTGCATCCGGATCTCATCCGCTATGGCATTTTGTCGGGCATCTGTATTAGAATACTTACAGATTTCGCAATTAGGGGAATACGCCATGAAACGTTTCGCGATTGCCTGCCTGTTCTTTCTGCATCTTTGCCTCTGCGGTTCGGCATTTGCCGAAGCTCGCCCGCTGATAGGTATCACTCCTTCATTCGCCAGCAATTCCATTCAGTTGAACTATGACTACGTGGCGGCGATAAACGAAAATGGCGGGCTTGCAGTTATACTGCCGCCAACTACCAGCAATGAAATCATCGAAAGTTACGTAAAAATGCTCGATGCGGCAGTTTTCTCCGGCGGCCCAGACATTCCGCCCGAATTCTACGGCCAGCTGCCACACCCGACCACCCAGCCGATGGAATCACTGCGTTTTGAATTTGAAAAACGCTTTATCAAAGCATTTATCGATTCGGGCAAGCCGGTGTTCGGCATCTGCCTCGGCATGCAGTTCAGCAACACCGTTTATGGCGGCAGCATGCTTCAGGACATTCCATCCATGGTCGGAAAAACCGTAAGACACCGCAACGGCGAGATGTACACCAACTTCCACCAGGTAGGTCTGGCGCGGGGCAGCAGACTGGCTGCCATTCTTGGCCGCTCGACCGTTTCGGTCATTTCCCGACACCACCAGGCACTCGAAAGAATCGCCGAACCCTTTGTCGTTGTTGCCAGAAGTCGTGACGGCATCGCTGAAGCCATAGAAAGACGCGACGGCAGCTTTGGCCTGTTTGTACAATGGCACCCCGAAAGCCATAAAGATGCAGATCCTGAGCACCGAAACCGCCTGTTCTCGGCTCTGGTTGAAGCGAGCCGGGCAGTAAAAGAAAGCAAAACCCGCGATTGAAGTAAAAACTGCAACGAATCGGGATAAAATTTTGAACCATTTCAGACAAATCACTGAACTTGCATTAATGGCCCTTGTCATTGTCTTTCTGCAGTCGGCCCCCGTCGACGCTCTGCCACCGGCCAGCACCAGTGCTCTCATAGCGGCCGCCCGCGGGCAGATTGGCGTTACCACTGTATATGACCCGGCCTATGTCAGGCTTGCCTATCCGGGCGGCGACGTTGCGCCAGAGCGCGGCGTCTGCACCGATGTCATTATCAGAGCCATGCGACAGGCGCTTGCACTCGACCTGCAGCAGCTGGTGCACAGCGACATGCGCCGGCACTTTAACCTTTATCCGAAAAAATGGGGTTTGAAGAAACCAGATCGCAACATTGATCACAGGCGGGTTCCGAATCTGCAGAAATACTTCAGCCGTCATGCACAGCAACTGAAAATTGCCTCAGACACAGGCGCTTTTGCGCCCGGAGATATCGTTACCTGCACCTTGCCGGGCAACCTGCCGCACATCATGCTCGTAAGCGATAAAAAAAGCCCGGCCGGCACGCCTCTGGTGATTCACAACATCGGCCAGGGCACCCGCGAAGAAGACTGCCTGATGATGTTTCCTCTCACCGGCCATTACCGCCTCAGGTAAGCATAAGCACAAACAGGTCATTCAGGTTGCCCCCGGTGTAGCCGGTGCATACCAGTCCGCCCGTCTGCCTGAAAAATTCATAAGAATCGCAGCGCTGCAGAAAATCACCCGGGCCAAGACCCAGTCGGTCGGCATTCTCGATAACTGAAGCGTCGACAAAAGCGCCCGATGCATCGGTTGGGCCATCGATGCCGTCAGTGCTTAAAGCCGCAAAAATCGCGCCTTTATAAGCGCGCAACGCTTCAAGCAACGTCAGAGCAAGATGCTGATTGCGGCCGCCCCGGCCTGCCCCCTGTATCTCGAGCGTCAATTCACCGCCGGCAACCAGCGCCACCCGCCGGCCTTCAGACCGTCTCGCAGCCAGCCCCCGCAAAGCTTCGACAAAAAAAACTCCGGCCACATCGACCGGGCCGGCAACGGGTGCAGCGAGAAGGTCTACAGCAAAACCCAGCTGCCGAAGCTTCTCTGCCAGCAGACGCTTTGCCAGCAAATTACTGGCAATAACCTGATTGAATACCCGGTCAAAACAGCTGTCACCTGGCTTTGGCGTATCTGCAATCCTGCCGGCAGTGCCCTGCAGAAGACGGTCGATAACCACTGGGGGAACCTTGTCTGAAAGATCATATTTTTCGACCACCGCAAGTGCGTCTGAAAAAGTCGTTGAATCTGCAACCGTCGGCCCGGAAGCGATAAAATCAAGCGGGTCATGCAGCACATCTGAAAGCACAAGATTCAGGAGTGTTGCGGGCCAGGCCTTTCGGGCCAGCTGCCCGCCCTTGATCGCCGAAATATGCTTGCGCACCGTATTCATTTCAGAGATGGAAGCGCCGCTGCGCAAGAGCAGACTGGTGGTCAGCTGTTTGTCAGAAAGAGTCAGAGGGGCTGAGGGCAATGGCAGGAGGCTTGATCCGCCCCCGGAAATCAGACAGATCAGCAGATCATCACGCTCTGCCGCAGCGGCAACTTCAAGAATCCGGTGCGCCCCGGCAACCCCGGCAGCGTCTGGCAGAGGGTGACCCGCCAACCTTGTCTCGAGCTTTTTCAAATCATAACCACATCGGTCTGAAACATTTACACAGCCGTCATAAAGACGTCCGCCCAGAAGCTCTTCAACCGCCGCCGCCATGCCGGCACCGGCTTTGCCGGCGCCGATCACGCTGATTCGCCTGTAACTGTCGAGAGCAAAAATACGACCTGCCGTGCACAATGCACTGCCATTTATCTGCAGCTGTTTTCTGGTAATCAGAAAAGGGTCGACTGCAGCGAGCACCTCTTCGTAGGCGGTAAAAAGCGATCTGCGGGCCACGGCAGCCGACTGCGGCAAAGCCGCATCAACAAGGGCAGAAATGTTTTTGATACCAGATCTGCGCATTCTATCGGCAGAACTCCACGCCGGTCTTGCCGTCAGGCATTTTGACGACTTTCATCTCAAGGCCGGGCCTGGGGTTGAAGCAGCTGATCCCGAGATATTCAGCGTATTGCTCGGCATCCTGAATTTCATCGTATGAATCCTCAAATGTCCGGTGCAGCCTGATCACCCGTTGATTTTTAAGTATCAGACAGGTCTCATACCAGAACTGCCCTGTCGAACCGCCGTTTTTGGTTGTACGCTCACGCGAATCGATTGCCACACAGGCAATATCGCCAAGGGCACAAACATATTTTTCATGCAGTGACCCGAAGATGCGGGTGGTTCTGAAAAGGGCATTGCGGGTTCGGTCGAGCACGTAATAGCGCTTGATACCGTAATAAATTGCCCCGAACAGAGCAAAATAAACAAGAAGTCCGATCAGCGCCTGCAGCGTCTGCATTTTGCCCTCAGTCAGAGCCCTTGCAACAAATGCGACCGGGACAAACCCGAAGATCAGAAAAACAAACCAGCGCAGCATGCTGTCGATCGGTTTGATTATATCAAGTCGTGGCAGTTTGCGGATATCGAATTTTTCATCGGTGTCGAATTCAGTCATTTACTGCGTCCCCTTACCTGCGCACCAGAACGATCATGGTCAGATCGTCACCCGGCCTGGCTGTTCCGAGCCAGCTGCGCCAGGTGCGCATTATATTTTCATAATATTCAGCGGCATCGATATGGTAACAGTCTGCCAGCAGATTGAAAAGGCCATCATATCCAAGTTCCTGCCCCTTGTCATTTCTCGCTTCAACAATACCGTCGGTATAAAAAATCATGGCCTGGCCAGATTCGATCTGCAACGGCAGATTGCTGTAAACATTCTTTTTGAAACCGCCAAGAACCGCACCGGCATGGCTGATTTCATTTGTCTGCCTGGTAACCGGGTCGAAAATTACCGGTGAACAACCGCCGGCATTGGCGTAAACCGCCTGCCCTGACTCGCGATTGAGAAGCAGATACTGAAATGTCATGACTTTGCGCTGCACTCTGGTTTTGATGCCCCAGACAATCTGGTGCAGCCGCAGCATCAGAGCGGCCGGATCTTTATGCAGCGCCCGACCGCAGATAACCCCCGCCTTGGCCATGGCCATGATCAGTGAAGCTCCGACGCCATGGCCGGCCACATCGCCCAGCAGCAGAGCAAAATGCTGATTATCGACGTTGAAATAGTCGTAGTAATCGCCACCCAGTTCGATCATCGGCAGGCTGTGACCGTAAATGCTGTAACCCTCTACAGCCAGAGGCTTTGCCGGCAGCAGTCTGGCCTGAACGATGCTGGCGATACGAAGCTCTTCAAATTCGGTCATGCTGGCGTTAAAAATCGCCGCCATTTCAGCAAACTCATCGCTGCCATCCTGCGGAAGGCGAAACGAGGCATCGCGGTTTTCCAGGGCCAGAGCGGCCTGATGCAGCCTGTCGACCGGCTGCAGCAGATTGAAATAGAGAATGGTAATCATCAGCACAATCAGCGAAGCCGCCAGAAAAGCCAGATAAAGCATGTCGAGCGCTTCCTGCCGTATCAGTTTTTCAATTTCGGCGAGCGGATAAAGAACACAGAAACGCACCTTTTCGGCACGGTTGCCCTGAAGACCGACAAACAACTGACTTTGCCCCTGAAATGTAATTATTTCAGGCTCCGGCAAAGGGTACTCAGTTACACGCAAAAACAGCGCATGAATGTCTGGTTTTAACAGCAACTCCCAGACAGATTCACCGTAAAGTCGACGATCACGCGCCACAAATACCTTGAATCCATGAGGGTTACGCGTAATGGCGCTCATGGCCGTTTCAAAGTATTTGTCCTGAAAAGCATTCATATCGAGAGCGATGAGAGCAAAAATATCAAACAGTTGCGGTTGAAAAATGCGAAAGGATTCGACAAACAGAAGAAAGTTCATGCTCCCCCAGCCTGCCGGCCCAATAGACCCCTCGGCCTGTGCCAGATCGTGCAGAACCATATAAATCGGCTTCTGAAAAAAGGTTTCGATCATAAATAACCTGTCTGCAGAAGTTTCGGGCGCCGGCAGCGAATTCAGCCCCGCAAGATGGTGCTGAGCCAGAACCAGAACATTGTCACTCTCGGGGTTATTGCTCTCGTAAAGCTCCCCTTCGCGGCCAGTCGAAACAATTTTAAAGGCATCTCCGGTTTTGCCTGCTCCGGCAGAGCCATAATCGGCATTGACAAGATGAAAACCGGTGTAAACGTTTTTAAACCGGGCGTGAATCTTCTGCAGGATTTTTTGCACGTAAGCAGCGCTGAACGATTGATCTGACCTGTCGAAAACAATCTGGTTGACCAGGCGGGTATAGCGGGCAAATTCGCCCTGAAGACTCTGATCGATTTCTCTGACGAATTCATGCATCTGCTGATTTTTCTCTCTGGTAAGAGCCGATTTCTTATTCAAAAGGTAATCAACGGCAACGCCGGCAAGAATCAGCATCGGAATGCCGGCAGAAATAAGCAGCAACAATCCAATCTGCGTCAGCATCGACAGATTATCGACCCTGAAATCTGCTCCCCAGCGCCGCAAAAGAATCGCTGCCAGAAACCCGCAAAGCATTACGACAATAAGAGCAAGCCTGCCTGGATTGAACGCGGAGCCGGGCAGGCGATATCTGATCAGCATAGTTGTGTTGGCCCGGGTTCTTACAAGGGTGAAAAGAGAATTATCCAGTTCCAGAAATTCCTTGCCGGGAGAGGCAGAGAATCCGGCTGATGCCAGTCTCACCTGTCTTATCGGGATCTCAGAGCCATTCAGCCGGCCGCTGCGGATCATCGCAAAGCTCAGGCGGCTGCGATCAACTCCTTCCAGCAAAGACTTCAGCCCCTGTTTGCCCTTGAGTTCAGTCGTCGGGATTCGGACCAGAAGAATGCGACCTTCGATGCGCCCCATCCAGACCCTGAATTTGTCGGCGGCAAAGTTTGTATAATAAAAAATTCCAGAAACAGCCTGAGCATTGTGGCCAAAACCAGAGGCATAAAAGTTTGGACCAATCAAAGCGCGTAACCTGTCGACTGCCTGATCTCTCGCTGGTGACTCATAGCCGGTCAGAACTTTCACCAGATCCGGCCCCGATCTCTGTAAAATCGGGTAGTCATCACTTTGCCGGCTGAAATTATCAGCACAAAGCATGCCCTGATCATTAAAAACCGCATACTGTGCGCGGCTGCTAATTTTTTCATGAAATTCGGCAACCCTTGCAGTCAGATCCTGAGTGGTTGAAGAATTAGTACAGAAGGCCGTATAAGCGTTGCTGATAAACTTATCTTCACTTGCGTTGAGCAAAAGATCGTTACGGATTTTTACCAGCTCCTGCCCGGCGATACTGAGGTCAACACTCCGGCGGTTGCTCTCAAGGTAGCTGAGCCCTTCATACAGACCGAAAGCCGGAACAATTATCAGGGCCAGCACCAGATAAACGCTGGCAAGCAGACCTGAACCGCCTGAAACTGTCTTCTGCCTCTTCACATATACCTCAACATCAACATGGTGCAATCATCCTGGGCCTTTTCGACCCTTTTTTCAATAGTGACGAAAACCTGCTCGATATGAGCCCTTAAACTACCACGGGCGCTTTCTGCGACCAGCTTTGCCAGGTCCTGAAAACCGATCTGCCGGCCGTCACGGCTGACGCTTTCCACAAAGCCGTCAGTGAAAAGAATCAGTCTGTCGCCCGGAAAAAGCCTTATTTTAGCCGGTGTAAAAACCCTACGGCGGTCAAAACCTGGTGGAAGTCCGCAGATTTCACTGAGCAACTCAGCCCGGTCGGCACCAGCACGCAAAAGCATCGGAAAAGGATGCCCGGCATTTATAAGCTCCGCTTCGCCGGTTTCTGCATCGACAACCGCACAGAGAGCGGTCATAAAATCTTTGCTGCCCTGGGTTCGCAGGCTGCAGAAAACTGAATTGAATCTTTCCATAAGCCCCGGCCCCGTAACTGCCCCCTGACCTTCTTCAAACAGCATGACCGCCCGCGCCATTGCCATGCTCAGTGCTGCCGGAATGCCATGCCCGGTAGCGTCACCGATAAAGGCCAGAACCTTTTTGCCTTCGGTCTTTGAGAAATAGAAAAAATCGCCACCAAGCTCTGTCATAGTACGCGAAAACGCTGCCGCCTCGATTCGGTCGCACGAAAGAAATGGCTCTGATACGAGGCTTTCCTGAACAACTCCCGCAACCGCCAGTTCCTGAAGGTTTTCAAGGGAGTGATTGAATGCGGCAACCAGACGGCCCAGTTCGTTGTTGCTTATCTGTGGCAATCTGGCGTTAAAATCACGCCTGCCGATCGCCTCGATGCCCTCACGTATTGCCGAAAGTGGTCTGAATATCCACTTCTGCAGCAGAAAAACCCCGGCAACCGCAATAATCAGAAGTAGTGTCGCAAACAGAGATGCTTTAAACATTATTATTTCTGCATGCGCCTTGACGGTTTCGGCAGGAATCATTGCAGCAAGAATCAGGCGGTTGAGATTCTTTCCGGGCATTGCCACAACGACAAAATTGCGATTGTTCAGCCTGACCTGACCAGCCTGAACCGTCTGACGATTAATCGAAACCTTCATGAGCCTGAGAAGGTTTTCATCGGCCCCCGGCGGCGCCAGAACAAACCTTCCGTCGCTGCGAGCAAGAACGGCAAAACTGACATCAGCGCCCTTATCCAGAGCAGCGATCTTCTCTCGGGCATACCTGTGATGCAGCCTGCCAAGCTCCCAGATAAGAATCCCAATCATCGATTCTTCCATTTTTCTTCCGTCAGGCAGCATCAGGCGATAATAAGCGCCCACTTCAAAATCGCCAACCCCGAGATAGGTAATCTTGTTCTGCTTGATGTGCAGGTCCTGTGCCAGGTGAAAAGCCAGCGGCGAAAATTTTTCGCGTGCACCGCTGATATGCTTGCCGGTAATGATCTTCAGTGCTTCAACACAGGCGCTCTTCATCACGCCGCGACTGCGCGAAACCTTCTGGCTTATGTTCTGCAGGTAATCTCTGGAACTGAGATCTATCAGAAGAATTTCATCATGCCAGACTTTCTGGCGCAAGTCGTCATTGAAGCGTACAAGCGCAGCATGGTCTTCCAGCATTTCTGGCCTGTTCATTATGGTCGAAGAAAGATACGCCGTTGTTTTGTCTGCAATCTGGCGCAAAAACCACTGATAGTCCGCATCTACTTTTTCAATTGCATGCTGCAGCTGACTTTTCAGGTCGTTGAGAATTTCTGCCTCACTGTGAGCGACATATTGCATGGTCAGCGAACTGATCGCCAGAAGAGGCATAAAAACTGCATACACAAAAAATACCGACACCTTCAATTTTACGGTAAGCGAAATGGGGTGCCGCAACTGGTAGACAAGTATTATAAAACCTGCGATCAGAATGATCTTTGCAAGAAATGCCAGAGAAACATTGCGCATTTCAGCCACATCGGCGGATCTGCCGTCAGCCCAGAAACAGAACCCACGCCACCGGTTGTTCAGAAAACGACACGCAATGGCAGATTCCGCTTTTTCCGGGGCATAAAACCCTAGCTCTTCGTGCCTTGCCAGAGCCATAACAACTTCGGCCGCCTTCTTTTCAGACAAGGCCGGCACCAGATCGTCGTTTTCCGGCGGGTAAGGCGCAAAGCCGGTTATCGTATCAGGATCAGTGCGGTTCAGGGCCTTGACTGCCCACTGCAGACCATCTTTACCCCTGATAAAAGACCGACTGATAAAGCATAGCAGCCTGAAATCGCTGCCAGAGCCATACCAGAGATGAAACCTCTCTTCACCAGCCGAAACGAGTATGCTCCTTCCGGATCTCTGCGGCCGAAAAGGAATCAGCAGATCTTCAGGGCGCAGCAGGGTGCCGAGAAGAGGCTTTAAACGCTTCAACCGGGTTTCGAGATCAAGAATCGCCTCATGCCCCAAACCCTCGATCGACGCTTTTTCAAGCTCGGCCGTCAATTGAAATGCCTGCCTGAAAAGGTAATTGAAACCGCTCAGGTCAGAATGCTTTTCGAGTGGCAGGCCGTTGGCATCGGCTATAACAAAAGAGAAAGCACCGGGAAACATTGCCTTCAGCCTGGCGAGTTTTGGTCTGACACTGGCAAAGGTCTGCAGCCCTCCCGCAGGGGTTTTGCAGAGGCCCGACAGCAGAAAATGCGCAAACTGTTCGTTCTGAACAAAAAATTCGAGGCGGTCGAGCCGCTCTTCGAGGCGGCTGCTCAGCTTCTCGTGACGGTCTGCAACCATCCGGTCCAGAACGGCATCCATGCCCTTGTGAATAATCAGCCCCGGAACGACGATGAAGCACAAAACAGCGGCCAGAGCATTAAAAACCGGAAAATTGCGCGAAAAAATCCGCCGGATAAAGGCCCTTAACCTGTCACCGCGACTTCCGGAATTTTTTTCGGCTTTTTCATTCTTTTCGGCTGACAAAAACAGAATCTCCAGCACCAGGACAGATTTTTTCGGGCTGAAAGCAAAAACGGCAGAAAACAGCTTTGCCATCCACCCTGATATTGTAATAGAATCAGGTAAAATTTAAAAGCGGTACAAACACCGCAGATCCGCGAGGTAAACATGCCAAAACCCAGAGTTTTTGTAACCCGTGAAATACCAGATGCCGGGCTGCAGCTTCTCAGCCGCAAATTCGACGTTGAAGTCTGGAAAGAATACGCACCGCCACCGCGTGAAGTCACACGCGAAAAATTAAAATCGGCCGATGCCATGATCTCTCTGCTGTCCGATAAAATCGACGCCGAAATGCTCGCGGCCGCCCCAAACCTCAAGATCATCGCCCAGTATGCCGTCGGCTATGACAACATCGATGTCAAAACCGCCACCAGCAGAAAAATCTGCGTCACCAATACCCCCGACGTGCTCACCGACGCCTCGGCCGACTTTGCTTTCGCGATGCTGATGGCCGTCGCCAGGCGCGTCGTCGAAGCCGATCGCTACGTCAGAGAAGGTAAATGGCAGGTTGCCTGGCACCCGGCCATGCTGCTCGGGCGCGACATTTTCGGCGCCACCATCGGCATCGTGGGAGCCGGCCGCATTGGTCAGGCGGTTGCACGCCGTGCTCGCGGCTTCAATATGCCGGTTCTTTATTACAGCGGCTCAGCAAAACCAGAATTTGAGGCAGAATGTAAAGCCACCCGCGTTGAACTCGATACGCTGCTGAAAAACTCAGACTTCGTCAGCCTGCACGTGCCGCTGAACGATAAAACCCGCCTGCTCATCAACGCCGAGCGACTGGCACTGATGAAAACCTCGGCATACCTCATCAACAACGCCCGCGGCCCGGTCGTCGACGAAAAGGCACTATATTCTGCCCTCATTTCAGGCCGCCTGGCCGGTGCTGCCCTAGACGTCTTCGCCAACGAACCAACCCCGGCCGATAACCCGCTTCTGCAACTGCCGAATGTTGTTGCCGCACCGCATATTTCCAGTGCCAGCTTCGCGACCCGCGAAAAAATGGCCGAAATGGTCGCCGAAAACCTTCTCGCTTTCTTTGCCGGCAAAGAACCACCGGATCTCGTGAACCTGGAAGCATACAGCCAAAGCTGATCCGAGCAGGGCAAAAATACGACAGAGCACTAAGCCCGCTGCATCTTCATGAAAAAGAGCAGCGGCATGCCTTCGTAACGGGCCGCCTTGGTGCATTGCGCAATGAGGCGGTCGTCGACATGATGCTCTTCGATGCGTAAAACACGCAATCCAGAAGTAACAGCCGCATTGAAAACATCAGACAGGCTGTGGCAAAGGCTCTCTGGCAAAATATGAGCGTTGTTTTCGCTGTTTTTGAAGCGGGCGGTAATGCCGAGAAGATGCATGGCCGGGTGCAGGCCGCTGATAAAAATGTCGGCATCGGGCCGGGCAACTTTGCGAATGCCCCCGAAATAATTCGGCAGATCGCTGATGTGCTCGATCACCAGACTCGAAACCACCAGGTCGAACTGCTCGTCCGGAAACGGAAACGGCTTGTTGAGATCGGCATTCCGCCAGTTGATATTATGATCCGGGCTTTTTTGCCGGGCCTTGCTCAACATGCCTTCTGAAAAATCAGCACCGGTTATCGTGGCACCGGGAAAATGCTGCCGCAGCCAGATAGCCAGTCGGCCGGTACCGCAGCCACAGTCAAAAATATTCTCATACCGCCTTTTCAGCAGCTCAGGAAAAAGGTGCATCTGTTCCAGCATTATCAAAGCATTCGATTCTTCGTCATAAATTTCTGACCAGAGATCGTAGCCTTCCTGAACTCCCACAACTTTGGGATTCTCGGGCAGATACGGTGTTTTAAAAGGCACGCGCGGCATGGCTTTTGACATCGCTTTTCCTTTGCAGAACAATTTACCCCGACAATATGCCGCAAAACTCCCGACATTGCAACCAGACGCCTGCACAACCCGGCTGATAAGCCGAAGCTGCAGCTTAAAAATAACCAGTTAAAAACGTTGTGATATAACCCGAGTTTAACAGTTAAGTAACTTCAAAAAAGCCGTGAATATTTTGATTATTCGCGGCTTTTTTTGTTTGCTTTTTACGTGTTTTTTTGATATTCTTTTTAAGACGTATCAGACGCA
>Ga0116194_1000284_pt1 | contig 53189 bp, 43 predicted proteins | sample AD_SCU001_MetaG_FD_89887 | JGI IMG/M metagenome (GOLD analysis project Ga0116194, IMG submission 89887) | Active sludge microbial communities of municipal wastewater-treating anaerobic digesters from China - AD_SCU001_MetaG | ecosystem: Engineered > Bioreactor > Anaerobic > Digestate | place...
CGCTCGATGCCTGCGGCAATCTCAGTGTCTTTGCCGGTATTTCAGAGTCAGATGACCATATTCTGAAAACAATCGGGCCACTGCTCAGACGAAAAGCGGCCAGACTGCTTTTCGACCGCCTGCCCGCACAGCAGGTTGCAAGTCAGGCACTCGTGACCGGCGGCAGCTTTCCGGTGTCCAATCATCCTGAATGCACGTTCAGCGGCATGCCGGCTGCGATCGCAAGGTTTACCCGGATGCAGTGCCATGACGGTTTCACGCAGGCGCACCTGCCGGAAGACCTGAGAAACGACAATGCCGCAACAGGAATATTGAAACTCGTCGACGGCAGATATATTCCACAATGAAACTTCAAGGAGTCACACCATGATTAAAGACGGCGAATTCGGTGCCATAATTCAGCGCGACAAGCAGACCTATGCGGTCGCACCCCATATTCCCTGCGGTGTTGTCACCCCCGAAATTCTGCGCAAACTTGCCGATGCAGCAGAAAAATACCAGGCAGCGGCCCTGAAGATCACCAGCGCCCAGAGAATTGCCCTCGTCGGTCTGAAAGAAAACGACGTCGAAAAGGTCTGGACCGACCTAGACATGGACAAAGGCGCCGCTACCGGCCTGTGTGTCCGCAGCATCAAGGCCTGCCCCGGTACCGCTTTCTGCAAACGCGGGATTAAAGATAGCCTTGGTATGGGTATGCAGCTCGACAAGCTCTATCACGGCATGGAAATGCCCGGCAAAATGAAAATGGGTGTAAGTGGCTGCGCCAACCAATGCGCCGAAACCTGTATCAAAGATATCGGGCTGGTCGGCTTCAGCAAAGGCTGGAAGCTTCTTGTCGGCGGTAATGGCGGCGCCCTGCCGAGACTTTCAAGCGAGCTGGCTTCAGAACTCGACGACCACCAGGCTCTCGAAATGGTTGCCAGACTGGTTGACTTTTACAAGGCTAAGGCAAAACCGCACCAGAGAATGGGCCTGCTGATCGAAAAACTCGGCGGCATCGAAGAATTCAGAAAAGCTTTCGCCGAATTCAGACCCTAAACAAAATCTTCTCCTCTGCCGATTCCTTTCCTGTATGCGCAAAAGAATAATTTACGCTCTGACAGGTTTTTTCTGCCTCACTATAGTTGCAGTTATGCTCAATGGGGCAGCGGTGCGCCGTTCGGTCGAACGGGGCGTCAAAGACGTTATTCCCAGAGGGCAACCGAACTACGATGCGATGTTTGCCGACGGTAAGCTGAGAATCGCGGTCTTCTGGGGCTGGGATCACCCCCGCGACACGATCATGGGGTCGTTTCCGGCCTTCGAGACGCTGAACGGCAAACGCCTGTATTACCGGGGCAAACCGGTATTGATCGAGATCGGCATGATCACTCAGATCAACCAGAACCCCAAGGGCATCTTCAAAAAAGCCCTCGAAGACCCGACCATCGACGTGGTCATTTATTCAGGACACGCCCGCTACGGCGGCGGCATGGCTTTCGCCTCGATGGATGACATCTTCAAATGCGGCAACGGTGATCTGATTGAAGACCGCCACGTCACCCCCTACCGTATCGTGCGCGCCACCGCAGAAGATCTCGACGCAACCGAATTTCCGGCGAATGCTTACAAGATTATCATGCTCAACTGCTGCGATTCGCAGGGCCATTTCCGACAGAGCTGGGGAAAGCGCTTTCGCGAGTGCTCGGCACCTATCGATCTGCTGACCGTCGAGTTTCCGGTATTCAATCTTTACGATCACCGGCGCGTGCTCAATCTGCTGCGCGACCTGCTCTCGTTCTCAGACTGGAAAACTGTAAAAAAGCACTACGACTCAGAAATTCACAAGCGCAAAAACCGCCTGATCATTGACCCGGTCTATATCCCGTCAGAAGACGACATGGTCCTCGACCGCGACTACTGATTTTTTGCAGATTGTCGGCCGGTGCCTTTTTTATTGAACCCCCTGCCCTTTTGCTGTACACTTTAGGCTGACGATTCAGCCTGACAGCTAATTGGGGGGGAAACATGAAACTGCGGTTTGCGCTGCTTTCTATTTATCTTGCGTTCTTTTTGTCTCTGCCGGCCTTCTCGCAAAGCCGGATTCAGGTTCAGGAAATACAGCAGCAGAACAATATTTCCAACATTGGCGCTGTAATCAACCAGCAGGCGAATGACACGCCAGAAACTCTGCAGATAATCAACTCTTCTGAAAACCCTGAGTTCAGTAAAACCAGGCAATCGGGGCAGCCGGTCGCTATCAACACCATTAAATCACTGGTTCCCTATGAAGATTTGTATAAAGTGCTGCAGAAAGAGGTTGGCAAATATTTCATTCTGCCAATCGAAGAATTCGAAAGCCTGAAAAAGGCCAAAGAAGCCTGGCTTGCCTCTGAATCTGCCCCGGTAGCCGACCCGCCACCGCTTCTCTATCAAGTGAACTCAGCCCGCCTTGCGGGACGCATCGAAGAAAACTTCGCCTTTATCGAAGCCAGCTTTAAAATTGAAACCTATACTGATGGCTGGCACGAAATTCCTCTGATCTGGGGCAGTCTTGCGGTTGAATCGGTCAGCCTCAACGATCGCCCGACCACCCTTAAAACCAGCTGGTTCGCCGGCAATGCCCGTCAGGTTCAGTTCGGCAAAATGAGCAAGCAGAATATCCTGCAGAACGTCTATCAGTCATTTGGCGCAACCAACGACACCCTCAGCCAGAACAACTGGAAAGATACGATGTTTTCGTTGCCCGTATCCGGAAAAGGGCTGCACGACTGCCGCATTGCTTTCGTCGTGCCGGTGCAGAACATCGATGATCTCTTCAATCTGCAGTTCAACATGACCCGCATACCGCTTGCATTCATGGCACTTAAGTCAGAACGCGACGTTCTTTCGATCGACACCACCAGCTTCAAGGATTTCAGTGTCAGCGAAGACAATGCCGCCGGCGGCTGCGAATTTATCGGCTGGCTCGGTGCCAACAGCGATGTCAGTATCAAATGGCGGCGCAAATTTTCGAAGCAGTCGCTGGTAAAAGATGAGCCCAGGCCCGTGACCGATGAGCTCCAGGGTCAGAACCAGAACGCAACTCAGACCCCGGAAGTCGCTCCCGTCCAGATAACCGAGCCGGCAAAACCGGTTATAAAACCACTGGTCTACGCCAGATCTCATACCCTTGCCAGCCTTGGTGAAACTTCCATTTTCGTTCAGAAAACTTTCAACTACACGATCAGCAAAGCTCCGGTCGACACCTTTACCTTCAACCTGCCCGATGATGTCGAAATCGTTGCCGTTAATGCCGACCGCCCGCAGACCCAGAAAATGACCCGCGAAGGCGGCCAGAAAAAACTGCGCATCGAATTTCAGCCGGGCCGCGAAGATGTCTGCCAGATCGAAATCGCCTATGAAGCCCCGGTAGACCTTAATCTGCCGGTTATCAGCCTGCCCGAGATCACTCCGGTCGGCGTCGAAAGAGAGCTCGGCGCCATCGCCGTCGAAGCCCTTTCATCAGTTGAAGTGCAACCTGGCAACAACGAAAAGGAACCCTTGAACAAGGGCGTCTACCCACTCGATCCGCTCGAAATTCCGCAGCCGCTAAAAGACAAAGCCACCCGGCCACTTCTTCTCGCCTGGCGTCAGAACGTCAGCCCCGCCGGCATCAGGCTTCGCATCAAACGTTATCTCGATGTGCCGCAGCAGACCGTTGTCGCCGACAGCATGGATGTGAAAACCACTTTCACGACTAACCGTTCGAGCAGCACTCTGGTCACCATGAGTATCCGCAACAATAACAAACAGTATCTGCAGCTGCAGCTGGCATCAGGCTCAGAAGTAGTATCGACATTCCGCGGCGGTGTTCCGGTCAAGCCGGTTAACAGCAAGATTCCCGGCGTGGTTCAGATACCTCTTGAAATGAGCCAGATCGTCGGCGAACCGGTTGACATGAACCTGCAGATCACTATCAAGGAACCGGTTGATGAAGTTAAGTGGCGCGGCAGTCTGGCTTTTACGCCGCCTCTCGTCGACATACCGGTCTCGCGATTTTCATGGTATCTCTACGCCCCCGAAGACTACCACCTTTACGATTTCTCAGGCACGGTCAAAGACCCGCAAACCCGCAAAGACCCTTATTTTTTCAGAGGTTTCATGCACATGCTGCGCGCCGCCTGGCTGCTGATAAGAAACCCCGATGCCATTGTTTTCATGATTTTCATGGCTGCAATAATCCTGGCAATCGTTTCACGCAAACTGCTCGTGGCAATATTGACCTGGATCTGGAACTTTATCTGCACCATATTCGGCTTTATCTTCGGCGGCAAGGGATTCAGACTCGTCGAGCTGATGATTGTCGTCATAATCATTGGTGTTCTGGCCGCCATGGCGGTTCCGAACTTCAGAAAAGCGAGAGAACAGGCCAGAGACAAGGCCTGTTACGCCAATCAGCGGGTTCTACTGGGTGCGGTTGAGATGTATAACATGGATGCCCAGCCCGACAATATGATGACCTCACTCGACATCGACCGGCTGGTGGATGGAAAGTATCTGAAAAATCGGCCACACCCACCAGAAAGCGGTTGCCGTTATTATTCACAGGGTAACATTGCCGAAACCGGCAATATCTACTGCCAGCTGCACGGGCCGATAGAAGATGTTGCGCAGCAGATGGCTGCATCCCCAAGAAGCGACATGGCCGCCAACGAGATGGACTTCAAACGTGAAGCGAAATCTGCCAGCTTTGAAAAATCAAAGACCAGAGCTCTTGAAGGCAAAGACATGCAGGCTGACGCGATGGCTCCTGGCGCTTCTCAGGCAGGCTTCGGCAATGCCAGAGTCCGCGGCATGCAGCCGATCAAAAGCAAGTTTATCATGACCAAAAATTTCTACACCCTCGAACGCGACCTGGTAATGGCCGAAATTGCATCAGACGGCGCTTTGATTGCCAATTCGACCTGCCCCAGCGTCAAAGTCAGCTATATCTGGAACTCGGTTTTGAATTCGGCAGAGGTCGTTGCCTTCATCATAGCGGTTTTTAGCGCCCTCTACTTCGTTGCCGGGTCGTTCCTGCGCGTGCCCGAAAAAATAACCTTTGCCGCGATTATCGTCATTCTGATTTCGCTGATCGACCTGAAGCTTAAAAGCATCGGTGATGCGGCAAATGCAGGTTTCTGGCTGGCAATTGCCGGTGCGGTAATCTGGAAACTGGTCTGGCTGCTGCGCTTTGTCAAGCTGCCAGAAACAGATGTCTCTGCCCCGCCACCGACAATCAATCTGAATGCCGGTAGTCCTCCCGATGCAGGCAGAGCAAGCACAGGCATACTGCTGCTGCTGACTTTCATGATGCTGGCGATTGCTTCCGTTCCCGCAATTTCGGCAGACTTTCGTGAGATCAGAGTCATGGCCCCGTTTCAGGACCTGTCAAAAGTACTGCCCTCGGGCGACCGGGTCGTCATAATCCCCGAAGAAGACTACAACTACCTTAAAGACATAACTCCAAAACCCGTTCCCGAAATCATCGCTCCCAGCGAATATCGCTTCGAAGCGGTTAAATACCACGGAACCATTGAAGAGAACGGTGTCAGATTCAAGGCTGAGTTCAAACTCAACCTGTTCAACAGCAGCTGGAAAAAGATCGGTCTGCTCTCTACCGAAGCCGTTCCATCTTCTGCGTCTCTGAATGACAACCCGCTCGCCATGACTCTTATCGAGGACCGTGGCGAAACCTCCTACGGTTTCATGACCAATGCCTCTGGGCCCGCAATGGTAACCGTCGAATTCTTCATTCCGATTTCATCGAGCGAATACCGCCATCTGAGAAGATTCGATCTCAAAATGATTCCGGTCTGTATTTCGACTCTGCAGCTGACCATCAACGAAAAAGACTGCGAAGCCTGGATCGACCCGGGAGTTTTGCGCAACAGTGAGCGGACACCGGATAAAACCGTTTTTCGTGCCATTCTTCCGCCCACCCAGGTGGTCAATGTCGAGCTTTACCGCAATGTCAGCATGGCAAAACCAGAAGAGATAAAACCCGAGCCGACCGCCGACGAACCCCAGGAGGAACCGGTGGTAATCGAAGAAAAAACCCGCATCACGGTTCGTCAGCAGAATCTTCTGCACTTTAAAGAAGGCTTTGTTACCGGCACCAGTATCTTCGAATTTAAAATTATGGGCGGCGCCGGTATCGCCACCGCCAGCTTCCAGCTGCCCGAACGCATCAGGGTTCTCAAGGTCGAAAACAAGCTCATTGAAGACTGGAAAATTGTTGAAGAAAAGGGGCGACGCCTCGACATCGTGTTCAAATCAAAAATTCGCGGCAGCACCGAAGTTGCCGTTGAATTCGAAGAAGATATTCAGAACCTCAAAGACGGCACCTACAATGTTCCTGAGATTATTCCGCTCGATGTTGAACAGTCCTGGGGCCTGCTGGGCATTGGCTGCATGGCAGCCCTCGAAGTTTCTGTGAGTGACGCACCGCAGGGTTATTCACCCGTGGTGGCCGCCGAGTTTCTCAAGGACTGGTCACGCGAACGCCCTGAAAAAACTCCGTATGCCTTCAAGTTTCTCAGACACCCGAACAGCATGTCGCTTTCTATCACGAGGCCCGAAGACATCGAACAGCAGACCGCAGTCATCGACCGGGCCGAGGCCATGACCCTGCTCAATGAAGATGGTTATCTGCTGACCCGTGTCGTTTACGAAGTCATCAACAATTCTGAACAGTTCCTGAAAGTTAAGCTGCCAGTCATAGGCACTGCAAAAACAGAACTCTGGAGCACCCAGGTAGCCGGGCTTTCGGTCAGATCTGGCTTTGACCCAGACTTTGGCGCTTACAATCTGCCGATCGTCAGATCAACGGTCGAAAAGGGTGAGTCCAAATCCTTCCCGGTCGAAATTGTCTATGCCATCAAGCTCGGCACACAGCTTTCAGCCTTCAACCACACCTACGTTGAGCTTCCGACTGCCCATCTGCCTATCAGTGAACTGAGCTGGATAGTCTATCTGCCAGAAGGTTACGAGCTGATGCGCGAAAAAGGCAATGTCGACCGCCTGATGAAAACCGCAGAAACGCGATTTCTCGATAACAGCTCATATTTCTCGTCGATGAGCTCTTACACCTCAATGCAGAAGCGTCAAAAAGGGTCTTCGCAGATTCAGATGCAGTCTCGACAGAGCGAAAAGGTTTTTGGCCAGAGCGGGCTATTGCCGGTCAAATTCAAGATTCCGACAACCAGCTGGCCAATCTCTTTCTCGATGTTGCAGATCGATCCGAGCGGTAAAGCCCCGCACATCGAAGGCATGCTGGTCAACCCGAGAAAGGGCCGCGGCTTTCTTTTCCAGTTCATCATGATACTGGTCGGCATAATCATGGCAGTCGGCCTGATCAAGATGTTCACCTCAGAGAACCGCTACGCCTGGTTCCTGGTAACTGCGGTACAGGGCATCATTCTCGCAGTGGCCGTCTATCTCAAGCTTTATCAGGCCGACCATTTCGTGCAGCTTGGCTTTTCGGCAGCCCTGTCACTGTATCTGCTGAACCGCTTCTTTTCCTACAAACCCCAGGCGGCTGAATGATGGCAATGGAAGAATTCGCGCCGCTTAACGAAAAACCAACCGGCAATGCCGCAGGCATGGCATTGCCGCTGGTTCTTTTCCTCGTTGCCGTCTACTTCTGGGACTCAATGCTGGTATTGCCAATTAAATATCTGACGGTCTTCTTTCACGAACTATCTCACGGGCTGGCAGCGGTTTTTACCGGTGGCAGCATTGTGAGAATCGAGCTCAACGCCAATCAGGGCGGAGTCTGCTGGACAAGTGGCGGCATAAGGTTCATTGTCATCAGCGCGGGCTATCTTGGCAGTCTGCTCTGGGGAAGCCTGATTCTTCTTGGAGCCGTAAAAACAAGGTTTGATCAGCAGATAACTGCTGGTCTTGGCGTGCTGCTTCTGGGAGTGACTCTGGTATGGGTACGCAATCTTGAGGGCATAATAATCTGCGTTCTGACCGGTTTTGCCCTATTGGCTCTGGCTGCCTATTCGAATGAAAAAATCTGTGACCAGTTTCTTAAATTCCTTGGTCTGACCTCATGTTTTTATGTTCTGATCGACATCAAAGAAGACCTTATCGACCGCTCGGTAAGAGGGTCGGATGCTTATAAAATAGGCGAAATGCTGTTCTTGCCCGACTGGCTGGTTGGTATTGTCTGGCTCGCCATAGCCGGGTTCGTCACCTGGAAAGTTCTTGCCTACAGCCTTAAAGAGTAAAAAATTTATCAAGAGGTGCCAATATGAGTTTTAACCTGCAGGAACTGCAACTGCTGCGCGATCTTCAGCTCGAACTCGATGGAGTCATCGAAAAATTACAGACCGCTCACCACGATCTCGAAACCTCTCTCGGGAAGGTCTTTCTTTTTCTGGCGGGCAAATTGAACGTGGTTTCGCTTTTCGTTGAAACTCAGGATGAAAACCTGAATCACCGGGTTTTCTGTTTTGGAGCCTGTGATGATAATATCAAAAGACAGGTACCGCAGCTGCATCAGATAAACAGAGCGATAAACTTCAATTTTAACGGCATACTCTGGTATGCCCAGCCAATCGAGATGGCCGGCAAAAACACCGGGGCAATAGCTCTTGCCTTCGCCCAGGATAAAGCCCCCGAAAAGAATCTCGGCAGCGCCATGCTCGATTGCATCAGCGAGCTGCTCGACGGCTTCTTCTTCGGAATTCATTCGAGCAGTCTCAAACACAGCCTGATCATGGGTGTGCAGTCAGCGCTGAAAAATCATTCTATCGTCGATTCTATCGACGGTGCTGTTTACGTACTGAAAAAAGAAGTTCCGTTCAGAAAGCTTATCATTCTTTATTCTGACCATGAGCTGACCGGCATCGAAAACATCAACTATCTGGTATACGAAGGTGATCAGAGAATTCACGACTCGGTAGAAATGAAGCATGCCGGCCTTGACGCGTTCATCAAAGACCATGGCAATTGTCTCTCTGCCAATACTGAAGCCTTAAAAAAAGTGGTCGGCGAAGAAAACCTGACGATAACTTATCTGCTCGACGGCCTGATCGAAGAAAATCTGATCGGCAAGTTAATTTTCGTGCCCGAACACGGCAACAATTTTTCAATTTTCTCACGTGAGATCGTGCAGGTGTTTGCAGAAACTCTTCGACAGCGACTTGTCGATTTCAACCGTGAGCGCAACGCGCTGCGCAAATTTTTCCCCGATACCGTAATTGCCAGATTGATTGCTGAACCTGGTTACGAAAAGATTTATCTCACGCCGCGCGAAGCACAGATCGGTATCATTTTTGCCGATATTTCCGGCTTTACCAAAATGAGCGAACAGATTCTCAAAACCCCTGAGCGCATCACCAACCTCGTCGACAAGTGGTCGAACGGTATCATTCATCGGGTTTTTCCGATTGGCGCATGCCTTGACAAGGTGGTTGGCGACTGCCTGATTCTGCTGTTCGGCCCGCCGTTTTATGAAGCCGACGCGGCAACCATCGTCGACAAGGTGCTCGAATCCGCCAGAATCATCGTTGACTACACTAATGAGTTTCTGCGTCTGCCAGAAAATATAGACATTCAAAAACACCCCGATTTCGAAAAATTCGGGGTTGCCATCGGCACCAATTACTGCCCGGCCGTTGTCGGCCTGATCGGACCCAACGACGACCTCACCGCCTTCAGTTCGGGCATGAACATCACCGCACGCCTGCAGGGTCTCGCCAAAGCCAACCAGATTCTCGCAACCGAAAAGGTCAGAGAACTGGCCATGGCCAGCGGAAAATGGTCATTTACCGGCCCCGAATCGGCACCGGTGAAGAACGTAGAAAAACCACTCGTTTACTACCACGTTAAAAAATCAGAAAAATGACAAAACCAGAAGCGGACGGTCACTGGACCGTCTACATACTCGAATGTCGCGATGGCAGCCTTTATACTGGCATAACCAACGACATCGGGAAGCGTCTGCAGGCTCATAACGACGGCACCGCCGCCCGCTTTACCCGCGGGCGCGGGCCGGTCAGCCTGAAATACACCGAACCGCATCCCGATCGCTCAGCCGCATCAAAACGTGAAGTCGCGATAAAAAAACTGAGCCGCACAGAGAAACTGCTGCTGATAAGGCATTTCACCGAAAATCAGAAAAAAGCAGCCGCAAAACGCCGGCGAGGCAAAGCGTCAGAAACAGCAGATGCCACCTCGTGAACCGTGAGATGGCACCTGTTATCAGGCAAAAATAGGGCCAGAAAAGCTGATCAAGGCTTGAATCTTTCATCGACGACCGGTTTGAGCTTGCCGGTTCTCGGGTTGCGCTTGATTTCACCCGGTTTGAACCACTCGATTACAATGTTCATCCAGTTATCGTTGAGCGATTCAGCAATCTTGTATGAGCCCGTCTTGAGAGCTTCGATTACCTGCCGGTCGGGCAGCTTCTTTTCGGCTTCGAGGCGCAGACAGAGCTGATCTCGACCATTTGCGGTCTGAGCTGCAATCTGAAAAGACTGGCTGACGGGCAGACCCGCCAGACCAGCGGCCACATCGACCGGCATCAGATTTATGCCACCAATGACAAGCAGATCATCACAGCGGCCAAGCAGTTCAAACGAGCGGCCGCTGAAACCACAAGGGCAATTGCCGGTTTCAACCCAGCGACCGAGATCGCCGGTGCGATAACGCACCACCGGCATCAGAACGCGATTGAGATTGGAAGCAATTATTTCGCCTGATGCGTTACCTGTTACCGGTGTGTGATCGAGCGGGTCAAGAATCTCGGCGTGACAGTATTCTTCGAGAACGTGATGCACAGATCCTTCGAGATGCATGCACTGCCAGCCGACCGGCCCCGTATCGACACAGGCATAGCCTGCCGATCTGATCGACACAGCCCCGATGGCTTCGCGCAGGAAATCGCAGGTCTGCGGCCGCAGATGCTCGCCGCCGTAGAGAATTTTTTCGATTCTGATATTGAGCCCACGTTTCTTAATTTCTTCGGCAAGGTTGATGATGATTGACGGCAGGCCCACCACCGCGTTAACCTTGAATATCTGCAGATATTTAAGAATGTTTTCGAGGTCAGAAGCGCCGCCAACCGGCAGGTTCAGACAGCCAAGGTTTTCGAGTGCCCGTCCGGCAACGTTGAAGCTGGTCCAGAGGTTGCCGGCAATAAACAGGTTCGCGACCCGGTCACCGGATTCGAGCCCGGCATTGCGATAAATATCGGTCAGAATGTCGGTAACATAGCGGTATTCTTCGTTCGAATAGAAAGTGAACTTCGGACTGCCGGTCGTGCCGCCCGAGGCGTAAACATAAGCATCGGTCATCGGCCCTGTAAGAATGTCTTCTGATTCAGGCGGCGAATTGCGATAAAAAGTTTCGCGGTCGAGCAGCGGCAGTTTATGAAAATTCTCAAAACCGCAGCCACCCGCCTTATCAATAATGCGGCGGTAATAAGGAGAAGAGACAATCTGGCGCAGCAGCCATTCAACCCGACTTTCGGAATTTTCACGATATTCGACGTCAACCCATTCAACCAGCTGGCGCAGCAGAAAATTGCCTTCGTGCGGCGCACCATCGTGCCCCTCACTCATGCCACCAACTTCGGTGATTCGCTTAACGCCGGCACCGAACAGCTCAGCCTCGAGTCTGGCAGTCAATTCAGCGCCACAATGAATCCCGGCAGTCTGCAGATAGGCAGACAAGGGCTTTACCTGCTCAAGCAATGTTTCAACATCGGCCACAACTTTGAAGAACAGAGTGCGGTTCAGACATGACACCTTGAACGTCGAATCGTATTCGAGAACGAGTGTAAAACTGAAATCTTCCGGGCAGACCAGCCGACCCTCACCCTTTGCCTGAGCCATTCTCGCCAGCTCGCGCACCTTGCGGATCTCGACTTTTTCGTCAAAACTGAGGGCGCCAAGGGGCAGTTCGCTGCGCAGCTGCACCAGCTCATCGAACATGGCTTCAATCAGCAGATGCGCCGTTTTCACATCGCGGTCAATGATATAGACCACATGTGGCGAAGAACAGGCCTGCTGGTCCCAGCGACAGAGGTCGAGAGCCAGACCCCGCACCATCGATGGCGAAGGCCCTTTCCTGATGCGGCTGCCTTCTACCACGGCAAATGAATAGCGCGGGCCGTTCTCGATCAGCGAAGTTGTTGGCCCGAGTCTTGATTTAAGCGACTGCAGAGCTTCATGCCCACCCCAGAAAACTATGGTCAGTGGCGCCTGAAACAGGAGGTTCTCGATGGCAGCATCGCCGCCTTTCCAGAGCAGTGCCGCCTGGTTCGGCCAGATTATGCCTGCCGGATCATGCTCTTTGATGCTCTCAATGAACAGCAGCGGAAAAACCGGGTCGACCCGCGACATCTTCAAAATATTGGCATTCTTGGTGATTATGCCCGAAACGAGGCTGTCGACCGCGCCGACAAAGACGTTGCCGGCGGTCAGATGCAGCAGTACTCCACGCGGGCGGGCGCACAGACGATAGCTGTGATGCGGCCGCTCACTGCCGCCATCGAGAACCTTCAGGTCACCAAGCTCCCCTCTTATGCGCTTTTCAACATTGGCGCGACGGCAGATAGCACTGATTACACCAAAACCCTCTTCGATCATTGCCGGGCTGAACAATGTCAGCTCCGGCAGAAGTTTTGCCGCTTTTTTGCGCAAATGATAGGCTGGATCAGCCCAGGCATCGGCAACCCGGTCGAGAATATCGACAACACAGGCAATGTCAGGATCAGCCGCCAAGGCAGCGCGTTCTGTCGCTGCCGCCAGTATTTCACCGACTGTCTCTGAGGTCAGCCAACCGGCATCAACCTCCTGCCCGAAAACCAGACATTTTTGCTTTTTCATGGTTGTTTACCCGTTATTTTAGCAGGTCGAGCGCGGTAATGGCACAGCCTTTGTGCTTTGCCAGACCGGCACGCCCGGTAATTCTGAAAGTTTTTCCTGAACGGCCACAGGGACAGTTGCCTTCGATAACAGCCTTGTCAGTGGTAAGCAGAGCAATCGAGGGATAACTCGAAAGATACGGCGTCATCAGGTAAAGCAGGCCCTCTTCACCATCTTTAACTGGTTGCAGCGTTTCGGGGTCAACCGCCAGAGCCCTGGCAAAAACCGGAACATGCAACCGGCCGGCTTCGCAATCAACATACGGAATTCCGTGTTCGACCATACCAAACAGGTCACGCAGGTTCTCGCGGGGCATACCCAATACTCTCTCGATACGGTCTTTGAAAAAGTCTTTGGTGACTTCCTGGTCTTTGTGCATTTTCCAGCCGCCACCGGTAATGATATAGGAATCTTTACCAAGGTTGAGCGTCAGACCTTTTTCTTCGAGGCGGTTGCAGACCTGCCAGAGATAGGCCGGAAACCCGAGAATCCGCACCGGTTCGGGTCTACGGCTGAACTCGATCAGCTTTTTTACTGTGGCATCGAGGTCGAATTCAAAGTCATTGACGGCCTTGTTCCAGCGAATGGCGTAAAAAACCGAACGCCGGCCTGTCAGACCAGTCAGCATCTTGTCTGAAAATGCCGTTCCGACACTGCCGGCAACTTTCGGGTCATAGGTAAAACAAAGGTAATTAACCCTGCGACCACGGTCGACCAGCCCAAGCGAGGCAAAAATACTGTCAACGATTTTCCAGATGCGGCGATATGATCGATTATCAAGCACAATGGCGCTCCTGCGCCCGCCAGTGCCTGAAGAAGTCAGTTCAATTTTAACCTGCTTTTCTGGCACCGAAATCAGCCTGAATTCTTTAAAAATAGTCACCAGCAGCGGCGGAATCTGCTCGGGCAGATACTCTTTGCTGAGATCGGCAACGCCGCAACCGGCAAGAAAAGCCTTGAATTCAGGGCATCGGGCGGCATGCCAGCGCAAAGCCTCGTTCATGGCCGCGTTAAAAAGTTTTTCACTTGTGGGGTTGTGATCGAAAGCGTCGGGCAGATCAAAAAGCTGCCCACAACTGACAAAGGGTTTTGCTTCAGCCAATTCTCCACTCCTCGTCGAAATCTGGCTGGCAGCGAACCAGCAGGTCATACCAGCACTTCATGAACGCATCGAGAAAACGACGGTTGTTATCAACCAGGTGCATATCCATAAAATCGAGGCTCTCGAACGAGCGCGAAAAAACGAGAAAATCTTCGCGCAATCCATCATCATTGATTTTCATCGCCGGGAAATAGGCGCAGGGCAAAAACCTGGCATCGAGTGCCATTCGCTGTTTCTGCGGCAAATAAGCACTCACCAGCATTTCGATATAGCGCATGCCTGACTTTGAGGCCTCTTCACAGAACCACATCAGTGTTCGCCTGATATCGGTGCCCGAAAAGCGATAGCCGACGATAACCCCATTGCCATCGAGCGGATTGAAATTCACAAAAATATCGGCGGTGCCATCTTTGGCGGTAAACAGCATATTAGGATCGGTAAATGGAAAGAACACCCGCTTCATCAGATCTTTATCCTGGTAGCGGTAAAATTTTTCGCTGATTTCTTCGATATCGCTCTGCACGTCAAAAGCGATAGCCTGCCCCATTTTGCGCGGGTCTTCCTCGTCGATGATTACCGTTTCGGCTTCTTCGAGATTGAGTTCACCCCTGACAATGTTATAAAAATCAAGCATTTCAGGAATCAGCTGCGGAGTCTTGCGCCGGTATTCGAGGCATTTGGGGCCAAGATAAACTTCTAGACCATGCGTTTCAAAAGACTCTACTTTGCGGACATTCGGAAAAATACCGGTCGACAGAAAGCCGAGATGTTCGAGAACCACCTGAGGCGCAAAGCTGACAGTTCGGGTTGTGGCATAAATAATATCGCAGACACGCGTTTTTTCAGTAAGCATCTGCAGGCCATGCCTGACCATCGTCCGCATGACATCCTGGCCGCGAAATTCGTTGAGAACCGCAGCTGCGTATGACTTGCCGATTTTGTTTACCGGGTCGATCGCAAAAATAACCGAGCCAATCAGGCGATTCTCGATTTTGGCGACTGTCCAGAAATAGGCGGAGTCTTCGACCTTCTTGGCGATAATTGCCGGATCGGCAACGTCGGGCAGGGTGTACTTACCTTTATAAACCTTGATATAAAGGTCGATAATCGCGTCGACATCGTCTCTTGAAGCAGGCTGAAATACGACTACACGTTTATCGTGCAGAACGAGCTGCATTCAGAATTCCCCTTTCAAACACGATCGCCGTTACAATCTATGCACGCTTAGTATACCCGCCAGAAGAGAAGATAGTCAATACGGCCCACCGCAATTAACGCCCGCCACAAAACTGCTGAAATATGTCAGATGACTCGCATTCTGATATAACAATGCCTGATAGAACTAGGCTCGCCATGATGTTTCGGTGGCCCATTTTTCTGCGGCAAAATAAATCAGATCGACCGCCGGGTCTTTAACTTCAGGATACATCCTGGCGTTGGCGAGATTGCCAGCAAGCCGTTCTTTCAAACGCCCATAAGCACAGGCATAATCTGGATGGGCACGCAGAAAATCACGAAACAGCAACGGGTAACGCTGATTGGCTCGGCCGGCCACTCTTACATGCACGTTGGTCGGTCGATGCCCAGTCGGCGGCTTGAAAAACCATTTGCGCCACTGCTCAGGGTCGGCAGTCTGGCCCGGTGGCACGTGATCGGCATCCGCAATCTCTGAGCGGGTAAAGCCGATTGCGGTCATTGCGGCCAGCAACTCTTCATCAAGCGCTCTGACGGTAATCTGGACATCGATAATGTCTTTGGCTGCCAGCCCCGGCACCGAGGTCGAGCCAATATGGTCTATGCGCAGCGCCAGCGGGCCGAGCCCGGCTGCCAATCGGTCACAGATAGCCACAAATTCTTCAGGCCAATGCGGGTCATAGTTTTTAATCAGCCTCCTGACGCCATGCCATTGACCGGTTTCAATCAGTTCAACGCAGGTCTCAATCGCGACCTGCAGACCTCTGATTATTTCCGGCAAAGCCAGGCCAGCAACTCTGCCGGCACCGGCCTGCAGCATTGCTGAATTCATAAGCATTTCGGGGGTTGCTGGCACATGTATAAACCCGCCCATGATCTCTGGCATTTCATTGGCAATCAGATGCATCAGCCGGAACATGACATCATTACAGACATAAGTGCCGGCCGAATCGGACAGCGAAGCCGAGATACCGCCAGCGGCGATTCTATCAATGATTCTGCGCATCGGCAGGCCGGTAAAATAAGCATTTGGTGCCGAATAATCAATGACGCGGTCAATCGGTTGAAAACCGTCATTATCAGCTATCTGCGCGTCATTGACGTTAATCGCCGCCCTTTCAACACTCAGGCATTCTCTTTTTGCTGCCAGCCCGGTGCAGATTACGATTTCCGGCCGCAACTCTCTGATCGCCTTTTCAACAGCCGGCCAGGCGCCCCGAAAAGAAACCGGCAGCAACAGCTTTTGCAGTCTGAAACCACCGATTTGCTCCGGCAACCCCTCGACTCCTTGCCACGAAGAGTTCACGGCAAAACCTTCAAAGGGTGCAAACCCTGTTACCAGCACGATTTTTTCTTTCATTAAAGCAGGCTCCCGCATAGATTTATGCCCCGGTCAACGGTCGAATCAATATACCAGACCAACCACCAGCAACAAAACACACCCTTGTAAAAATAGCTCTAGAACCCTTTATTTCAAAAAAATTTCGCAATTCTTCATCATTACAACACTTGTGCCCTGAAAGCTTAAAGGCGGGAGTCTTTCTCTAAGACCTCGAGCCGGGGCCTTCGAGTTCATTGTTGCACAAGAATTACATAGTTCTCCGTCATCCTGAGAAGCCTGCGCCAGCGAAGGCGGGTGGTGAAAATCTTACATATAGCAGCTTAGATACATGCTTTCCCCCTCCAGTGGCAAACACATGGCCGACGTATCAATAACCGGGGCAACTGTAGCGCTGCTGGCAAAAAAACACTTCAGGGCGGCAACAGAAAAGGAGAAGACGGATCGTGGCGCCTGCAGTTGGCGACGACTCTGGCCACGCCTTTATTGGCATAACAATATCGGCAGCCGGCCGGGCAGGTTGAGTAGGCACCGATATCGACACTTGCGACACAGCCGCAGCCGGGCCGCTGATTGCGATCACGCGGCAGTTCAAGATTGCGACCAGTAAGCTCAGCAATAATCCGGTCATCGATGCAGCGACCCGGCTGAATATTAAAACACCGCAAATCAACCGGTTCGCAGCAGCTTTCGATCGACAACCCAAATTCTGTCGCGGTTTCTGCAAAGCTGCCGGCGATTTCACCAAGCATTTCTTCTGTAAGTGACACTGCTCCAAGCTCACGCAGACCAGCCGCAGCCCCACGATAGGCATCGACAAAGCTGATGACCACGCGGCGCGTTTTCCCTGCCAGAGCGTGGCAATATGTGGCAAAACTGCGTTTATGCCATGCAATGTCGTATTTCGGAGTAACCACAATCGGGTCGTAGCGCCACACGACCCGAGCCGCGCCAACGGCCTGCGCCAATACCGAAAAAGTCTTCAGCAGCTCGCTCTTTTCTGGCAAGCCCGGCTCAACATCCTGGTCATAAGGGTTCAGCGTGAACTGAAAATAGAATTTATAAGCCTGTAACGCGCCAATGCGCTGCAGCAATGGCGCCGGGTTCTTGCTCCAGAACACAAAACAATCGACATCCTGAGGTCGCAGCGACACTTCACGAACCTGCCGCGGGTTGAATGGATTCGCAACTTGGACAAACCCGGCCGCCAACCGGTTAAAAAACCAGTCGGAATAGTAAGCCGGTATATCAGTTCGCCGACTGGCACTGATTATCATCTGTCAGCAAACCTCTTTCAGCAATATCAACGGGGCCAATATAACACCTCGCAAGCGCTGTCAGTCAATAATTAACACACGAAAAAAAGCGATGCTTGCTTAACTATCTCTAGATAATAATTTCTGCAGGTCAGGCGATTGCATAAGCAATACTTGTTTTTGCCAGGGCGGCATTATGCTTCTTGAGCCAGGGACGGCGAAAGCGGCGGTGAAAATTTGCTGGTTTTGTCGACTTTCATTAGAATTAAAAAACAACCTGAAACGTCAGGGTGAAAACTTTCGTTGAGATTTGCGGTATTCTTCCAAAAAGGCAGGGCTGTCTGATGAAAAAACTGTCGAGACTTAAGGGTTTTACGGTCGGCGTTTCGCTGGTGCTTCTTTCCCAGGGCGCCCCCTGCATTGCAGCAGACAATATTCAGTCTGCCTACGATGCTATGCAGCAGAAGTTGACAGAATATCGCGATGCGGTATGCATCCAGACCGACCTCAACGCTGTCACCCTCAAACGCGATGCTTATTTCAAGGCGAAACAGGCCTACGAGAAGCTCCGCCAGGCCGGTAATCAAGGCGTCGACAACGTCAAACAGGCCGCCTCACAAATCCGCCAGGCAGCCGCGCCGGCAACCAGTTCTGACAAGCCAGACACACAAACGCTGACAACCGCCGCCGGTATTGACCGGGCAGTGCAGAAAGCCGTCAGTGGCGCGAAGGTCAGCGAAAAAGATCTTGATATTTCGTTCAAAGAAACCAATGACAACTCGCTTGAGCTGCAGACCGGCGAAACCTTCTGGCAATCAGTCACCCGGGATCTACAGGGCGCCAAAAAGAGCATCACAATTCAGATGTTCGGCATGGAAGCCGATAAAACCGGCTGGGAATTCGCCCGCCTGCTCGCAGAAAAAGCGAAGCAGGGCGTTGAAGTCGTGCTGGTCGCCGACCGCTCTGGCGCCCGCATGGCCGGCTTGAAAAATCTCACCTCGAAAACCGAAGAAGAAAAACTTTTCGATTTTTACCGCCAGAATGGCGTCAAAGTCGTTCTTTACGACAGAATCAGCAAAGCCACTTCGGTCGGTCAGAAACTCGACTTTTTTCATTTCGACCACCGCAAGAAGTTCATTATCGACGGCCAGATCGGCTATGTCGGAGGCTACACCCTGCAGCAGGAATCGCGCGAAAAGAAACACGACATGATGGTGCGCTGCCAGGGCTCGGTGGTCAACCAGATGCAGACCGGCCTGCTGCTCAGCTACCTGTACAATGGCGGTAAGCTGCAGGACAAAGATGCGGCAGCCATTCGCGAACGTTTTTTCCCAAAACCTGCAGTTAAGGGCACTTCGAACGCCAGAATCACCTACAATATTCCGCGCGGCGTTCATGATGTGCATGATGATTACAAGAAGCAGATCGACGCTGCCAAAAACTATCTCTATATCATCAACCCATACATCACCAACAACGACCTGATCGACCGCCTGGCAGCCGCTGCCAAACGCGGTGTCGACGTGCGCATCGTGCACCCGGCTTCGGCCGAGAACCCGCTCAATGACGCCAATACCCGCTTTCATTTCGACAAGCTCCGCAAAGCCGGCGTAAAAATTTATCTCTACGAAGGCGAAAAAGGCCTCGGGAAAGTGCATGCTAAGGGTCTGATCGCCGATGACCAGTTTGCATCGATCGGCAGCTGCAACATGGATACAATGGCGCTGCGCCACAATTACGAGTCGAATGTCGCCTCAAAAGACCCGGAATTCGTGAAAAAGGTTAAAAAAGATCTGTTCGAAAAAGATTTTACCGTCAGCAAGCTCTATGAGCCGCCGAAAAGCCTCTGGGAAAGAATAAAGATCAAGGTTAAGGGCGGCGCTTCAGAACTACTCGACCGCTGGGACTGACCACGGCCATTTTATTCTGTGATTTGTCTGCCTTTCGATGCCTGCTGCCATTAAGCTGATTCTGGTATTTCGCGCATGAGTGGCATTTTAACCTGTGCTATCATTAGGCAATGATAAATTCACAGGTTCAGCAACCGACAGACCTGATCGTTGCCGGCGCCGGGCCGGCAGGCATGGCTGCGGCAATTGCGGCAGCCCGGCAGGGCGCGCGGGTTCTATTGCTCGAAAAATTACCTTCGCCCGGTGCCAAGCTCAAAGCCACCGGCGGCGGGCGCTGCAACCTGGCAAGCAATCTGAGCAACGCAGAAATCATGCGGCGGTTCGGCCGCGATGGGCGTTTTATGACCCCGGCTCTGCAGGCTTGCGACTGCAGCAGGCTGATTGAATTCATGGCCGAAATTGGTGTTGAATGTCATGTTCCTGATGGAATGCGGGTTTTTCCGAAAGATCATAACGCCGGCACGGTTCTGTCTGCACTTGAAGCCGAAATCAAACGTCTTAACATCGAGCTTCATTGCTCACAGACAATAGACGCTCTGGTTATCGAAGCCGGCATAATCAAAGGCGTAAACTGCAACAACAAGCTTTTTCTGGCCGAAAGTGTCATTATTGCAACCGGTGGCAGGGGCTACCCAACCCTGGGCTCTGACGGTAGCGGACTTAAACTGGCAGCAACTGCGGGCCATACTGTCACTGAACTGTTTCCGGCGATGCTGCCGCTGCAGACCCGCGAAACATGGGTAAAAAACTGCCGGGCCGACACAATCGGCAAAGCCGAGATACGCATAGACCTGCCCGAAGCGAAAAAACTGCAGGCCCGCGGCGACCTGATATTCACATCTGATGGCATTCGCGGGCCAGTGGTTCTTGATTTCGCCCGCGAAATCACGCCACTGCTCGCCAGATACGGTGAGATTCCGCTTCTCGTAAACCTGGTAAAAGGCATGAACGAAGAAGAGCTGAGAAAGCACATCGACAACAGACGCAAAGCAGAGCCAAAACTGACGGTGGCACAAGCCCTGTCTGGCCTGCTGCCTGAACCGCTGGCGGCAGAATTATGCCGACAGGCCGGGCTCGACCTGGCAAAGCCTCTTAAAGATCAGCCCGGCAGCAGCCGTGACCGCCTGCTCAAACTGCTGGTCGCCACGCCGCTGACCGTGATCGGGCACGCTGGCTGGGAAGCCGCCATGGTTACACGCGGTGGCGTTTCGCTTAAAGAAATCAGACCCGAAACTCTCGAAAGTCGGCTGATCAGAGGCCTGTATTTTTGTGGCGAAATCGTCAATCTCGACGGCCCATGCGGCGGCTACAACCTGCACTGGTGTTTCGCCAGTGGCCTGCTCGCTGGCCAGCGTGCCGCAAATTCGGCTGCCATCGCCGGGCAATCTTTATCTGTCACAGAAAGTAGTTCTATCAGAAAGTGAGAATAACCATGTTGCGCCTTATTCACCTGCTGTTGTTTCTCTGCTGTTTTTTTTTTCAGCGGCACCTGCTTCTGCTGATGCCCCTTACGAAACCTTCAATGTCAAATACCGCGAAATTGCGCCTTCGGTCCTGCGTGACACAACCGGTGTCGTTACCATAAACGCCGATTTTAGCTGGGAAAACGGCTACAGCGTTAAAGATGTTGAGCTCAAAGCTTACGACAAAGTTGCCGGCAGTTTTGTCGCATCAGAAGCAATCAGTCTTCAGAAGCAGACTCTTGCGCTCAGTTCCTTCGGTTATTCAGGCATTGGCAGCTATCGTTTTCCGATGACCGAAGAGGAAGGCGACTACTGCCGGATAGTTATCGACCCGAAAAGCGACAGAAGAATCTGGATCAACACTCAGATTCAGGCAAAGGGACTGGAGAATGGCGTAGATAAAATGCATTTCGATGGCCTCAAGAATCTTGTGGCTGTAGATTTGTTCGTCTTTACCGACAGTGGCAAAAAGAAGCTCTATGCCGAGCCCAGCCGTGAAAGTTCATTTGTAGTCGTCGACAGCAAAAAGCACGAATTCCTGCTTGCTGCAGAAGTTAAAAATGGTTTTGTCAGGCTGGTTTCTGAAGAAGCAATAACTCTTCAGTCAAAAGACGGCAAAGAAAACTCCACTCCCCGGACGCTCGGCTGGGCCAGAATTCGCGACAACGAAGGCCTGCTGACACTGTGGATCGTTGGGGGCCCGAACTGTTGAACGGAGTTCACATTTCCGGCCAACTGGTGTAAAATGGCACGGTAAATTATAACCAACGGAGGTCATCATGCAGAAGGAACGCAAAGCAAAGGTTATTGAAGTACTCAACAAGGCCCGCTCAATGGAGTTGCATGCTATTCATCAGTATATGAATCAGCATTACGGTCTTGATAATGCTGATTATGGCGAACTGGCAGCCAACGTTAAACTGATTGCCATCGACGAAATGCGCCATGCCGAAGCATTTGCCGAAAGAATCAAGGAACTCGGCGGCGAGCCTACCTCTGACCTGGCCGACAAAGTAAAAAAAGGCCAGCAGGTCAAGCAGGTGTTTCCGTATGACGCCAAACTTGAAGACGACACCCTTGATGCCTACAATCAGTTTCTCAACGTCTGCCGTGAAAATGGCGACAGCATTTCAGTGAAGCTGTTTGAAACCATAATCGACGAAGAACAGGCCCACTTCAACTATTTTGACAACGTTAACGGCCATCTCGAAAACCTTGGCGACACATACCTTGCCAGGATTGCCGGCACCCCGGCCGATACCGGCCCGGCCTCAAAGGGTTTTGTAACCCAGAACGCCGCCTGATTTCTCTTATATCAAAGGGGCTGTCGCATAGAAATATGAAACAGCCCCTTTTTATATTGCGTTAAATCGACAACAAAAGTTTAAAACGTGAAAAATGGGCAGTTTTTTCCGGACCAGTGAACAACAATGCAAGCATGCCAGAGCGAGCATGCAAAAAACAGCTTTCAATAACCGGCAGTAAGGTTTTTTTTCAGATTTGCCGGCAATTCCAGAGTTGTGAGGTCAAAGAGGCAGGCGTATTCTGACTTGATGCCCTGCGAACCAATTTCTGCAGAACAGGCGGCACACCATGAGGTTTTTTCTTTTTCTTTTCGCCCTGGTAATTTTGTTGTCTCAACCTGCCGATGCCGGCAGCCCGAAAGACAAGGAACTTTTCGACAAGGCATCTGAGCTGACCTATGAAGGCCAGCTGAAAATGGCCGAAAAGATGACCGGTCAGCTGCAGGAAAAGGAAAAAACCGGCGCCACCGCAGAAGATGGGACTTCAATGTTCATGACCATGATCTTGGGCGCAATCGGCACCGGTTATTTCATATTCGGAAAAAAGCAGTCAAGATTCACCTTTCTTCTCTGCGGTGTAGGGTTGATGGTTTTTCCGTTTTTTGTTTCCGACTTTATGGTCAGTATGATTCTGGGTCTCGCCATGACCCTTGCGCCATTCAAAATTGAGTTCTAAGACCTGAGAGCAGCAGAATATCACAAAGCCAGCCTGTTTTCTTTTTCTACAGAGCTGGCCCGTCATACAAATTGCTGTTTCTCACCCCGCCAGGCCCATCGCCAGAGGTTGATAAGGCCGCGCAGCAGTTCATCGAAAGCCAGCGCCACAGCCAGCCCGACCGCGCCAAGTCCGACCTTGAAAGCAAGCAGCCATGCAAGCGGCACGCACACGAACAACATTACAATAAAAGCAGTTCTGGCAACGAATTTGGCGTCACCACGCGCTTTCAAAGATGGCGCCAGAGTTGTATTGAGTCCTCGGCCGGCTTCAAGCAGGATGTATACCGCCAGCATCGAGCGGGCCGTGGCAGCAACCTGCTGGTCAGCGGTAAAAAGGCATAAGAGTCGCGGCGACAGCGCGTAAACCAAAGCCGCCGCGGCCGGACCAACCAGAAACGTCATCAGACTGCTGCGCAGAACCATCTTGCGCGCTTCTTCAAACTTGCCGGCGCCGATAAGAAAGCTGACCTGCACCTGGGCACCCCACCCCAGCGCAATGCCAGGCAACGACGGAACCGCCGAAAGAGTGCCGGCATAGGCGCGCGCAGCAAGGGCAACCGCCCCCAGCCCGGCGAACATGCGACCGATAAAAAGCTGCGAAAGGGCGTAGGCGAAAGGCTCAAGTATCACCATAGCAGCAAGACAGATGATCGGACTGATCTCGGCCAGCAACCCGTCCTGGCGCCCGGGAAACCTTACAGACAGCCGCAACAGGAACATAAAAGATGCGGAGGCAATTACAATTGCCGTCAGGTTGCCAGACAACTGCGACACCGCCACCCTCTCGATACCGGAAAGCTGCAAACCGAACAAATCACCCGGCAGAAGCCACAGACAGAGGAAGCAGACAGAGTGGTTGCACAATGCCACCAGCAGCGGCAGCAGACTGTTGCCGGCACTGCGAAAAACAGAGGTAAAATATTGGCCGAGGGCAGTGCAAGCGAGTGACCACTGAGCGATGCGGCAATAATCACCGGCATAAACAGCGGTGTCGCCTTTTAAACCAAGAATTTCGGTAATGAAAAACTGCCGTCCAGAAGAAAAAACCGTGAGCATAACTGCGGCAACGATCAGAAACAGGCCAAGAAGAGCACCCCGCAATCTGGCTGCGCTATCTTCATCGCCATTGCCTGTTACACGGGCAATCAGAATGCCGCCAGCCTGAGACAGACCGAGAAACATTGTCTGAAACAGCCAGAAGAGATTGTTAACGACTCCGACCGCACCCGAAGCAGCGTCAGCAATTCGCCCAAGCAGCGAAAAAAGCAGCATGCTGACCGCAAAAGAAAGCAGTAACTCAGCAAGTATCGGCCCCGAAAAACGGCTCAGACTTTTCATTTATTTGAATTTCTTGAAGAACGAGTAATTCTTCTTGCTGCCATCTCGCAACTGCCAGATGACACATTCGCCGGCTTCAAGCTCAACATGCGTCAGACCGGCAGAGGCGACGATAAAATGCTCTGAAAACACATCATGCAGTCTGGTCTCAGAGAACAGCCAACCCCAGGGCAGAGACAATGTCGCGGCACATCTGCTTCGGCTGTTATTCCAGGTCACCAGAGTAAACCGTTCCGGCTCCTCTTCACTTGCCCTGAAAAAAGCAAAAAGCTCGGGGTGCAGGTCGGTAATCACCGGCCGCCAGATGCCACTGCGCAATTCAGGCGACGCAGCCCGCAATCTGGCGAGCGCCTTTATTTCATCACCATAGTGGAGGCTGGTGGCAGACAGGCGTTTGTCCCACGGCATGCCGGCACGGTTTTCGGGATCAGAACCGCCTTTGAGACCTATTTCTTCGCCATAATAGATCATCGGTATCCCCGGCAGCGTAAACTGCAAACGCCGCGCCACAGTTATCTTTCTGCGGTCATTTTTAAAATCTGTATTGGTACGCGGAGAGTCATGCGAAGCCAGCATGAGAAAATGATTACAGAACCCATCGTCGTAAGCCGCCTGCAGGTTGCGGGTCAGCTGACGGGTATTAACACTTCCCGCCAGACACGCCTTAACCGAAGCAGTGAAAAAATAGCTTTGCGTAGCATCCAGAGCCTTGAGCCAGGGCACCGAAAAATTGGCAACTTCGCCAATCAATGCAGCATCAGGAAACCTGGAGCGAAACTCGGCGGCAATTCTATGACAGACCGGCAGACTCAGATCGTTGGCACAATCGAGACGGATTCCGTCAAAGCCTTTGTTGATCCAGAAAGCAAGAACGTTGTCTTTGCCAGCAAACAGATATTCCTGCACTGCCGGCTCAGATAAATTGAGTTCCGGCAGACCAGGGTAACCCCACCAGCAGAGATAACTGCCATCTTCCTTGAAAGTAAAACGGCGACGCATCTCGGCATCACCCGCCAAAGCTGCCATAAACCATGGATGCTGGTTCGAAACATGATTAAGGGCAATGTCGCAGACAATCCGCAGGCCGCGTCGATGCACCTCTCGAATCAGCTGCTCCAAATCTTTCCATGTGCCCAGCATCGGGTCAAGCATGCAATGATCCGTAGTTTCATAACGATGATAAGAGGGCGCAGCATTGAGCGGTGTGAGCAGAATGGCGTTGGCACCGGTTGCTGCAATATGATCGAGGCGGCTCAAAATACCCGGCAGATCGCCGCCAAAAAATTCACGGCCGCCGCGACCGCTCTTGCCCGGCACCGCCGACCACGCAACCAGTTCGTGCCCTTCCGGAACAGCGATTTTGCCGGAACGGCAAAACCGGTCAGGCATGATCTGGTAGAAAATCGCGTCAGAAATCCATTTACACCCGGCTGCAACATTCATGCTCATCTTTATCCCTGTCGACCTGACGTTTTTTCACAACTTTGGCGCGTTCATTATGAGAACATGGCCGACAAAAATCAAGGGGGTACAGGCATTGCCATCAACGGCTGAAGAGTTTTATCATGGTCAAGGAACATTTGAACGAACAAATGTTTGCAACGACGTCAAAAGCTAGTTTACGGGCAGCCATGAAACGAGACAGAAAGCATCAGTCACCACTTTTTCAGCTGTTATCTTTTATCAGAAGCTATTTTACCGGGCCGGCAACCAGAAGGACAGATTCGGATGGAAGCCCTGCAAGCTCGATCAGCAATGCCGGAGCAGCAGCTGAATCATCTGAAACGACATTAAAACAGAAAGACAAGGGTGAACTGTTCGTTGTCTGGGATGCCCTTGGCGACGGCCGGGCCGTCGGGATATTCGAGAGTGAAGACCTGGTCAGGCAGATCCTTGCCATAAACCCTTTTTATTATCGCTATTATCGCTGCAAACCGGGCCAGGCAACCCAAACCGCTCTTGAATGGCTCGACGAAAAACAACGGGCTGATCTGCTGCAGCTGCTCTACCATTCACAAATTCCTGAAAAATCTGCCAGACAACGGCCGGCAACCGATGGCGTCATCAGAACCGCTGAGCCGACTGATCTTGACCGACTTACCGAATTATGGCTTTCGGCCTCACTCGAAGCCCACAATTTTATCAGCAGCGACTTCTGGCAGCAGAACTCCGAAAAAATGCGCCACAAATACCTGCCCGCGTCAGAGAACTGGGTTTATTGTGAAAATGACCGTATTCTCGGCTTCTTTTCACTGTTTAACGACAACCTCGCAGCTCTCTTTGTCGACCCGGCAGCACAAAGCCGCGGTATTGGCCGAAAACTGCTCGATCACGCCAAGGTTTTGCGGCCGAACCTTTCACTGAATGTTTATGAGCAGAATATCAGAGCGGTGAGCTTCTACAGCCGCAACGGGTTCAGAGTGATTCAGGCTCAGAAAGACCCGTACACCGGCCACAGTGAACTACTGATGCAGTTTTCTGCCTGAAAATCTCAGCGCAGCCAGGTGCCGTCTTCGCCGATTTTGCCAGGACCATTGCGCACCCAGACACCAGCCGAATTGCCCTTCACCGAAAATGTGAGCGACCTTGTCGATGTTGCTACGGTTTGAGCCGCCCCGGTGACCGCATCGATATAATCACCGGGCAAAACACGGCTTACGGTGATTTCCTGATCGATAAATGCGCTCAGGCCGATGACCGCATAGCTTTCGGCATTGTTGAAATTGCGCACGAAACTCATGCCGGATACGAATTCTGAGCCATTTTCGAGCGACCCGAGGCTCAGTGCCGGCACTGCCGCACGAATCTGGTTCAGGCGCCTGACATGCTGAAACAATGGGTGAGCGATTGCCTCCTCGATGACCGACTCTTCGAGATTACCGCCAAAATAGGCCTTGCCGGTGGCGGAAAGCAGATCGGTCGGCAAGACGAACTTCTGCGGCATGCCTTTCATGAATTCGATTTCTTCGCCCATAAGCAGCATCGGTACGCCGCGAATTGTCCAGAGCAGGTTATAGGCATTTGCCGCTTTCCAGGCATCACCCGAAAATCTTGTCAAATTGCCATTCTCAGGGCCAAGATCGAAGTTGTGAAAGAAAGTGACGAGTGTCAGCGGGTCGGCGTAGGCACCATCAAATTTGATCAGATTGCCGACCCCGGTAAAATGCCCGTTGACAACCGAGGTCGCAAAGGCCTTGAACAGCGGGTAGTCCATGACTGCGATGCCCGAATTCTGAACCCCGGGGTCCATCGGGTTGTTTTCGTTGCGGCTATACCACCACGGGCAAAGCTCAGAAGGCTCTTTGCCGCCGGCAACCAGACGGCCAAAACCTTCAAGAACCGGCTCAACATCGGCAAAAACGATCAGATCAGGCTTAAACCGCCGCCACATTTCTACCATATAAATAAGATCGCGCCGGTCGGTATTTCGGGCAAACTGAATTCTGAAACCATCAACGCCCATGCCGATGTATTTTTTACCCAGCGCCGCAAAGAAATGGCGAATTTTCCAGCTGTCGGTAACGAGATCGATGCTGTTATCGTCAAGATGAGCGCGCTGCACCCGGCTGACCGTGAGATTTTCGTCAGGCCTCAGCCAACCCTCACGGTGAAACCATTCCGGGCTCAGCAGCTTCTCATCGGTGCCAAAAAAGCGCTCGGGGTGAAGATTCTCGGCCGGAAAAACCGCCCCGGTCACCGGGTCTTTCAAGGGCCCCGCACCCCACGGGTCACGGTAACGCAGATCCTTGAACCACTCGGGTGCGCACGGGTTATCGTTATCCATGCGGTAAGGGTGCTTATAATTGCCTAGATTGAACACATATGGCCACTGCGCCTTGATCGGGCCGCGATAAAATTTAAGCGGCAGTCGCGAAATGAAATAGTGATTTCTGATGCCGTAATTGCTGACGTGGTTCACCACCAGAGTCTGAATGACCTTTAAGCCCTGCGCTTTTGCCGCGTCGATAAAATCCTGCCATTTAAAGTCATCAGAGCTCAACCTGGGCTCAAAAGTCTCATAATCATAGGCATTGAAGCCCATAAAATCGAGGGCGCCACGATTCTCGACCGGCGGCGTGACGCATACGGCCGTAAATCCCAACTCTTTGATGTAAGCCAGCCGTGAAGCCAGCCCCTTAAAGTCGCCGCGATAGTGCGGGTCATCTTTCTGAATGCGTTCGCGATTATAAAAATTGTTTTCGATATCGCCGTCATAAAAACGGCTGGTAATGACCGAATAGATTCTTTCACGTCTGATATCAGCAGGAACAATGATTTCCGCTTCCTGCGCCAGCGAGGCCGGTAAAGCGGTCAGGCCCAGCACTGCCGCGAGAATAAGATTTCTGAGTTTTCCTGCCATAATTTTTTACCTGATCCAAGAATCTGTTTAAAATCACCAGGCTTGCAAGGCTATTTTTTAACGGTTTTACAATGGTTATCAAACGCTGTTTTTGCCGACAAAAACTTAATTTTTCTCGGGGCTTGTACCATTTTAGCGGTTGTGCTATTCTTGGCACACTTCAACCATCAAGTAATATGGAGCCCCGCCCTTGCCAATTTCTGAGCTGATTTCGCGCTACCTTGAAAGTATCGGGAAAGAACGCAACCTGTCAGTGAACACGGTGCGCGGTTACCATACCGACCTCGAATTCTTTGCCGCGTGGCTTCAGAAGCAGGGCATAACCGAATCGTCAGCACTCGAAAATCTTTCGCATGCCAGAATCAGGGCTTTCTGGGCCGAGCGTCGCAACGGTGGCCTTTCGGCACAGAGCATGCGCCGCGGCCAGTCAGCCCTGCGCGGCCTGATGAAATATGCCATGCGCCACCACATTATCGCCAAAAATCCGGCCGAAAACATGGATTCGCCGAGACGACAACGGCCGCTGCCGCGCGCCCTGAGCCAGGAAGATATCAATCTGCTGCTCAACGCCCCCGATTTAACCACCCTTCTGGGCCTGCGTGACCGTGCCATACTGGAAACCCTATACGGCAGCGGTCTTCGGGTTTCTGAGATTGCCAGCATGACTTTTTCCGATATTGACATGAGCAACTGCATGATCCGTATCACCGGTAAAGGTCAGAAAGAACGCATCACACCGATGACCCCGGCGTCACGCGATGCAATTCAGGCCTACTGCTCGGCGCGGAATGCCCAGCAGCCAGAGGCTAAGCAGCAGCCGAAAATTTTTCTCAACCACCTGGGCACACCGCTTTCGACCCGCAGCATCGCACGGCTGATCGACAAATATGCCCGGCAACTGGCAATGATGATGAACATCACACCGCATCAATTCAGACACAGCTTTGCCACTCATCTTCTCAACAATGGCGCCGACATCAGGGGCGTGCAGGAAATGCTCGGACACAGCAGTCTGGCGACCACACAGATTTATACGCGCATCAGCAAAGAAAAACTCATGCAGACCTATCGCCTGAGTCACCCAAGATCAGGAGAGAAACAATGACTTATCACGGAACAACCATTCTGGCGGTAATCAGAGACGGAAAACTCGCCTTTGGCGGCGACGGCCAGGTTACCCTCGGCGATCAGATCGTCAAGGCACGCGCCCAGAAGATCAGGCGACTCGGTAGCCACCCGATTATCGGCGGCTTTGCCGGCGCCACAGCCGATGCCTTCACCCTTTTCGAAAGATTCGAAAATAAGCTTGATTCGATGTCTGGCAACATGACGCGCGCCGCAGTTGAGCTCGCAAGGGACTGGCGCATGGACAAAGCACTGCGCCAGCTTCAGGCAATGCTGCTGGTCGGCAACAGCGAAAAAATTCTCGTTCTTTCGGGTCAGGGCGACGTTCTTGAGCCCGACGAACCGGTTGCGGCAATTGGCTCTGGAGGCCCTGCGGCTCTTGCAGCCGCCAAAGCCATGCTGCGCCACACAGACCTCTCTGCGGCCGAAATCGTCAAGAACGCCCTGATCATTGCTTCAGAACAATGCATTTATACCAATGACAAGATTATTGTGGAGGTTATGCCGTCTTGAGCAAAGAAGCCATCAATCTTCCCGGCCCTGAACTGACACCGCAGGAAACCGTAGCCGAGCTTGACAGATATGTCGTGGGTCAGCACAAGGCCAAACGCGCCGTGGCCATAGCACTGCGCAACCGCTATCGTCGCCGCCAGCTGCAGAACTCGCTGCGCGAAGATATCAGACCGAAAAACCTTCTACTGATTGGTCCGACCGGCGTCGGCAAGACCGAAATCGCCCGCCGCATATCAGGCATCGCCAATATTCCATTCGTCAAGGTCGAAGCCACCAAATTTACCGAAGTCGGCTACGTTGGCCGCGATGTCGACTCCATGGTCAGAGACCTGGTCGAAGTCAGTATGAATCTCCTCAGAACCAGAAAACTTGCCGAGCTCGAGCCGAAGGCACGCGAGAAAGCGCACGAAAAAGTTCTCGATGTCCTGCTTCCGGAGAGCCGAAGATACCATCCGTTAAGTGGTTTCGAAAAATCCTCAGAAAAGTTTAGCAACGTGTCGATAGGTATTGAAGAGACTGATTCAAATGCATCAGCCAGACAAAAACTCTCTGAAGAACTCAAATCCGGCAGACTAGACGAAAAGGAGGTAGAAATCGACGTGAACGAGCACCAGACACCCGTAGTCGAAGTTTTCTCCTCCCAGGGCGGCTTTGAGGAAATGGGCATCAACATGCAGAGCATTCAGAGCATGATTGGCAATATTCTTCCGGGTCGCAGCCGCCGCAAGCGTGTTACAGTTGCACAGGCCCGCGACATCTTCTTCAGCGAAGAACTCAGCCAGCTCATGGAACATGAAGATCTGCAAAAGGAAGCCGTGTCACTGGCACAGGAAAGCGGCGTCATCTTCATCGACGAAATCGACAAGGTCGCCTCTTCATTTGTCAGCAAAACCGGCCCCGATGTTTCTCGCGAAGGCGTGCAGCGCGATCTGCTGCCGCTCGTTGAAGGCACCAGCGTCATGACCAAATATGGCATGGTTAAAACCGACCATATCCTGTTCTTTGCCGCCGGCGCTTTCAATGTCAGCAAGCCTTCCGATCTGATTCCCGAGCTTCAGGGACGTTTCCCGGTGCGTGTCGAATTCGACAAACTGAGTGTCGAAGACTTCAAACGCATTCTCACCGAGCCGAAAAACTCTCTGGTCCGTCAGTATCAGGCCATGCTGGCCATCGACAACCTCGAAGTCGAATTCACCAGCGAAGCCATCGAGCGTATCGCCCACTTCGCCTGTGAAGCGAACGAAATGCACGAAAACATCGGCGCCCGCCGGCTGCACACCATCATGGAACAGCTGATGGACGAAGCATCGTTTTCGGCACCTCAGAGTCTGACCGGCCGCTATGAGATTACCCGCGAGACTGTCGACCGGGTTATCGGACCGCTGATGCAGGACCGCGATCTGGCAAGATTCATTCTCTGAATTCATCGCCTAAGGGGAAAAACGAAAAATGTTCGAAAGACTTACCGGAACTGCGACTTTCAATCTGCTTGGCAAGGGCCTTGAAGTATCGTCAAAGCGCCATAAGGTTATTTCAAACAACATTGCCAACGTTAACACTCCTCTGTTCAAGCGACAGATTGTCACTTTCGAAGATCAGATGGCTAAAGTGTTCGATGGCAAGGTCGATATCGTCGGCCGCCGTGAAGACGACCGCCACATTCCGATCGGGACCATCAACTACATGGATGTCGACCCGGTCACCATAAAAGATAGAATTCACGTAATGCGCAACGACAAGAACAACGTCGACATCGATGTTGAAATGAGCGATCTGGCCAAGAATACCATGACCTATCAGATTCATTCCAGCCGCCTGGCCGCTATGTTTGCAGGTCTTAACGACGTAATCACCAGAGGAGGTAGAGCATAATGACAATGTTTCGTGGCATTGATATTTCTGCATCGGGCCTTACCGCTGAACGTCTGCGCATGGACGTCATCTCGAACAACATCGCCAACGTCAACACTACCCGCACCGAAGATGGCGAACCGTTCAGAAGAAAAATGGTCATTTTTCAGGCCAGGCATGCCTATGGCCAGCGCCCGTATCTTGACCGCATCAACCCGCAGGAACCGGGCCGAGGCGTCAGAGTTAACGCCATTATGGAAGATATGACCCCGTTCAAAATGGAGTATGACCCGAATCACCCTGATGCTGACTCCGAAGGTTACATCAGACGCCCCAACATCAACATAGTGCACGAAATGGTGGACATGATCACTGCCACACGTGCCTACGAAGCCAACGTTACCTGCATCAATTCGGCAAAAGACATGACAAATGCCGCTCTAAACATCGGCGGAAGAGGGTAATAAATGAAAATTGACAGTAACCATCCTTTGCACGGCGTAAGATCAAAACCTGAGCGCCCACAGACGAACGCCAAGGAACAATGGGGATTCTTCCTCGACAAGTTTCAGACAGCGATTGATGAAGTCGACCAGCTCGGCAAACAATCGGAAAAACTGACCCAGGATGCGGTTCTCGGTCGTGTAGAAAACCTGCACGATGTCATGATTGCTGCTGAAAAAGCGAAAACCGCAATGAATCTCACCTTGGAAGTACGCAGCAAAGCACTTGAGGCATACAAAGAAATAATGCGCATGAATTTTTAATTTTTAGTCTTTACAGAACGGCTTTGCCGTACTATAACTAATCTATCAAATCCCGCCAAAAAAAAATTATAAATACACAGGGCACCACAAAGAGTAGGGAGTAGCAGGCAATGACAGATTTTCTTCGGCAGTTATGGGAACCGATTGCAAAACTGCCCCGATCGCAGCAGATCGGGCTCGCAGCCTTTGTAATCTTCGTGGTTGTGGGTATTTTAAGCGTATCCATGTGGGGCACGCAAAAAGAATTCATACCCCTGTTCGAAGAACAACTGAAAATCGAAGATGCCGGCAAAGTCACTGCCAAGCTTACCGAACTCAACATCGAATACAAGCTCGGCAAGGACTCAACAGAGATTCTCGTCCCGCTCACCGACAAGTCCTACATTATTCTGCAGCTTGCCCAGGAAAAAACACTACCCCAGGCCAAACCTGGCTGGCAGAAACTGATTGACGAGCGGTCGCTTTTCTCCGGCTCCACTGACAAGGAATTCGATCTGAACTATGTGCGCGGCCTGCAGATAGAGCTTGAAAACACTCTGAAGCGTATGGGCCCGATTGAAGAGGCCAATGTCAGCATCACCAAGCCGAAAAAAGAAGTTTTCAAGGAAGACCAGAAAGAGCCTTCTGCCAGTATTCTTCTGCAGCTGAAACCAGGAGCTGAAATTAATCAGGATCAGATCAGAGCGATCAGAGACTGGGTCTGCTCAGCTGTGGAAGGCTTGCAGCCAGACAAAATCAGAATCGTCGACAGCGAAGCCCGCGATCTGACCAGAGTCATTGAGGACGATGAGATGATGACTCTCGATAAAACCCAGACCGCTCAGCTCAAAATCACCCGCAACCGCGAAAGCCACCTGCGCAAGGAACTGCTCAACATTCTCGAAGGCATGTTCGGCTATGGCAAGGCGCTGGTAAGTGTTCGACTCGATATGGATTTCGATCAAAAAGAAGCGGTCAGCGATCTGGTAATCCCGCCAATCGAAGGTTCGAACACCGGCATCATTCTTTCTGAAAAACTCGAATCTGAAAAATACGAGGGCAAGGACCTGATCGAAGACGGCGAACCCGGAGTCAACTCGAACCTGCCCCCCGGAGCCCCCGCCTATCCCGGCACCGAAAATTCGACTATCAACAAATACGAACGCGATGGCACCATCAGAAACTATGATGTTGGCCGCTCAAAAGAAAAATACGTTAAAGAGCAGGGCACCATCAAGCGCCTGACCGTATCGGTCGTTCTCAATGGCGACCCCGAAGAATTCAACACTCTCAATGACCAGATCACCGAAGTCGCCAAACAGGCTGTCGGCTTTGACAAACTGCGCGGTGACAAGATTTCATTGATGGTCACTCCGTTTAAAAATGACGAGGCAGACCGTGCCAAAGAAGCTATTGCCCTGAAGAAAGAGCAGGAGAAGCAGATGTTCATGATCGTTGTGGGCCTACTCATGTCATTCCCGGTTTTTCTGGGCGTGATCTACATTTTTGTAAGAGTTTCCAGAGCCAGGGCCCTGGCCCGCGAGCAGCAGAAACTGCAGGAAGCGGCCATGGAAGCGGAAAGACTGCGCCAGGCCAGAGAGCAGCAGGTGTTCCAGCAGAACGAACAGCAGTGGAAAGACTGGGAGCGCCGCTTCAAGGACATCAAGAACTTCTTCCCCGAAATTGGTGACGTCGAAGAAAAGAAACGCAAAGTCCAGGATCTTCGTCATCAGGCTTACCAGTATGCCAGCGAAAATGATGCTCTGCCTCCTGATTTTGACGAAATGACACCCGAAGAACAGTTCATCTACCGCGAAGCTTTCCAGAAGAAGGCCGACGGCACTCTCGAAGAAGGTCTCGAAAGACTCTCTGCCATCATTGCAGAACGCGACCGCGCCCGTGAAGAAGAACTCGCCCGGCTCAACGCTCAGGCAAACGCGCGCGAACTGCTCGAAGAACGCGTCAGAAATCTTATCGAAACCAAACCCGAAGATGCAGTACAGGTTGTTCGCCTGTGGTTAACCAAGCAGTAAGGAGAACGACCCTGTGGCCGAGAAAGTTCAAACCGCAACCATCAAGCCCGAAGACCTGCCGATTCTCGAAATACCAGGCAAGGCAAAAGCCGCCATTCTGCTGATTTTTCTCGGCCCGGAAACCAGCGGTTATATTCTGCAGTCGCTCTCGGACGCTGAAATCGAAATTCTCACCATCGAGATTGCCAAAGCCCGCAAAATAACCACCGAAGAAAAACTTTCGGTTCTCTTTGAATTTGAACAGCTGATGATGGCCCGCAAGTTCTATTCAGAAGGCGGGCTCGAATATGCCAAGCATCTGCTCGAAAAAACCATCGGCCCGGGCAAGGCCCTCGAAATTCTTGCCAAAATGGGTACTTCATTGCAGGTTCAGCCGTTTGAAGCCGCCAGAACCGCAGATCCGACCCAGCTTGCAACCCTGATTCAGAATGAGCACCCGCAAACAGTCGCACTGATTCTTGCCTATCTGCAGCCAGAAAAGTCGGCGGTAATTCTGCAGTCGATGACTCCGGACACCCAGGTTGAAATTGCCAAACGCCTCGCTTTGATGGATAGAACCAGCCCGGAAATTACCCGCGAGGTCGAAAACTACCTCGAAGAAAGACTGTCGTCGATCATCGGCCAGGATTTCACCAGCGTTGGCGGTATCGATTCACTCATTGGCGTATTGAATGCGGTTGAACGAGCTACCGAAAAGAACATCATCGAAACCATGGAAGTGCAGGAGCCAAGTCTGGCTGAAGAAGTCAAGAAACGCCTGTTCGTATTCGAAGACGTTGTTCTTATCGATGACAGAAGCCTGCAACGCCTGTTCAAGGAAATCGACATGAAAGACCTGTCGGTTGCCCTCAAAGGCGTCACAGACGAAGTCAAAGAAAAATTCTACAAGAACATGTCGAAACGTGCTGCTGAAATGCTCAAGGAAGAAATGGCATACATGGGCCCGGTGCGCATGCGTGACGTAGACCAGGCACAGCAGAGAATCGTCGCCGTGGTCAAAAAACTCGAAGCCAGAGGCGAAATCGTTATTTCACGCCCTGGAGAGGAGGAGCTGATTGGCTAAAACTCAACTTGGGGCCAGCACTGGCCTCGAAATTCTTGCAAATATCATGCGGCATTGCGATGCCAAAACCAACCGCCATATAATGAACGGTCTGCAAAAAGATGTGCCGCATGTGGTTCTTGAGCTTCGCAAGAAAATCATGATGTTCGAAGATCTTGCTTATGCCGATGCACGTGGTGTGCAAAAGCTCCTCAAGCTCATCAGAACCAGAGATCTGGCAGTATCGCTCAAAGGCGCCCCGCCGGCGGTTCTCAAAAACCTTGCCAACAATATGTCGCAGCGCGGCCTCAGCGACCTCAAGGGCGAAATAACTCTGATCGGACCGGCCCGCGAAGCCGATGTCGAAGCCGCACGCGAACGCATCATGGCTGTGGTTGCCGAGCTGATCAACAGCAAAGAATTGTATATCAGCCGACCCAACGACGATCTGGTCTATTAAGGAACTTGTGAATGGGTAAAATCTTCAAGGCGAATCAGATCAAAATCGACACTGAAAAGCCTGTCTTCGTTCATCATCATCAGAAAATTGTCAAACCCGAGCCAGACATTGACCCGGCCGAAGACGCCTTTGCCGAAGAAGCCTTCAGAGCCCTCTCTCCTGAACACCTGGCCGGGAACGGCGAAAAGATAGTCACAAAAACACCTGAAGAGAGCAATCAGGAAGTTTCTGAAGAAACACCGGAATCGGCCCCGGCGCCCCGTAAACCGGAAAGTTTTCTTTCGCAGGCGGCAAGAAAATCGCGCCACGCTGCAGCTCTTGAAGCCATCAAGGTTAAAGAACTCGAACTCGAGGCTCTTGAAGAAGAACTGCGTGAATGGGAAGCTGCTCTGCAACAGAAAGAGCGCGAACTGACCACCAAAGAGCAGGAAATCAGCCATGGCATGATCAAGCGCCGTCAGGAAATGGAGGCTGAGGCTGCCAAAACCCTGCAGATGGCCAGAGAAGCAGCCGCATCGATCGGTGAAGCCGCCAAAGCCGAGGCCGAAACCATCAAAAAGGCTGCCCGCCTCGAAGTCGATTCATTGCGCGAAAAAGCTTACAAAGAAGGATATGCCGCGGGCGAAGATAAAGGCCGCGCCGCCGGCGAGACAGAAGGACTGCACGAAGTGCAGCTCGACTGGAAAAACCTGATGCTTGAATCAGAAGCCCTCGTCAACGAACTGCAAACCAGCCGTATGGGCATTCTAAAGTCTTCTGAAGAAGAAATGCTCAAGCTCATCATCGCCTTTGCCAAATCGGTCATCAAGGTCGAGCCGATCGCCCAGCCCGAAATCATTCTGCATAACATCGATCAGGCTCTGAACCGCGTTTCTGAAGTCGACAAAATTGTCATGCGCATCAATCTGCGCGACAAGAGCATGTGTCAGGCCCACAAAGATCAGTTTCTTGCGCGTCTCAGCTCGGTATCTGAGCTGAGAATCGTTGAAGACAGCACTCTGTCACCCGGCGGCATAAAGATCGAGACCGGCGTTGGTACCATTGACGCCACAATCGAAAGTCAGGCCAGAGAACTCGAAAAAGCTCTGCTAGAAAAATTTCGCAAAAATCAGGCGGGCATCTAAATGAGTTTTTCATTTTCTGAATATTCATCGGTGCTGTCGAACACCGACCCAATAAGGGTAAACGGCCGGGTCACCCAGGTCGTCGGCTTGCTGATCGAAGCCACCGGCCCGCAGAACCCGGTTGGTGACATCTGCCATATCATGACGCCGCAGGGCCCCCTGCCGTGCGAAATTGTCGGTTTCAGACGCAGTAGTGTTCTGCTGATGCCACTGATTCATACTGAAGGAATAAGGCAGGGAGCAGAAGTCGTGCCGACCGGAATGCCACTGACCGCACCCGCTGGTGATGAACTGCTCGGCCGCATGCTCGATGGACTTGGCAACCCGATCGACGAAAAAGGTGACCTGCCGCACGGTATCACCCGCGTTCCCATTAACCGCGATCCCCCGAACCCGCTCACACGCAAGCGCATTCTCAAGCCATTGCCAACCGGCGTCAGAGTTCTTGATGGGCTGCTGACAATTGGCAGCGGCCAGCGCATGGGCATCTTCGCCGGCTCTGGCGTCGGCAAAAGTACGCTGATGGGTATGATCTGCCGGTCATCGCAGGCAGACATCAACGTCGTTGCCCTCGTCGGCGAGCGAGGTCGCGAAGTCAGAGAATTTCTCGAAAAAGACCTGGGCGAGGAAGGTATGCGCCGCTCGATTGTCGTAGTCGCAACCTCTGATCAGCCGGCGCTGGTGCGCGTCAAAGCCGCCTTTACCGCTACTGCAATTGCCGAATATTTTCGCGATCGCGACAAAAACGTCATGTTGATGATGGACTCAGTAACCCGCTTCGCGCTTGCTCAGCGCGAAATTGGCAATGCCGTCGGCGAACCGGTTACCACGCGGGGTTATACCCCCTCAGTATTTTCACTGCTGCCAAAATTGCTGGAACGGGCCGGCACAGCCCGGAGAGGTTCGATTACCGGCATTTATACAGTTCTCGTCGAGGGCGGCGACATGGATGAACCCGTAGCAGACGCCGTCAGAGGTATTCTGGACGGGCATCTGCTCCTCAGTCGTGAGCTGGCAACTCAGAACATTTTTCCCGCTGTCGACATTCTCGGCAGTATCTCGCGTCTTATGCCCGAAATCACAGACAAAGGGCATTTCGAAGTCGCAGGCAAACTGCGCAACATTTACAGCACCTACAAAAAAAATGCCGACGCCATCAGCCTCGGGGCCTACAAGGCCGGTTCTGACCCCAAAATCGATGAGGCCATCAAGAAGAATCCTCTCATCGAAAATTACATCAAACAGGGAATCAAAGAAGCTTTCAGCTTTTCTGACTGCGTTGCCGAACTCTCGAAGATAGTCGGTGGCTGACCATGGCTTTTATCTTTCGCTTTCAACAGATACTCGAAATCTGCTTTCACGAAGAAAATGAAGTTAAGACACGCCTTGCAAAAAAGGATGGACAGATAGCCGAGACAGCCGCAAAAATCAAACAGCTGAAGCAGGACTATGCCACCGGCCTGGAACAACAGTCGGCAGACCTGCTCGCCGGTGATATAATCAAGGTGCAGATGTACCCGGCCTACCTGAAAACGTTGCAGCAATCCTGGGAATTTCAGGAAGAAGAACTTGAACGACTCGAAAAGCAAAGACAAAAAATTCTCGAAGAACTGCTCGAAAAGCAGAGAAATCGCAAAACCTACGAAAAAATGCGGGAAAAAGACGAAATTCAGTATAAAAAAGATATGCTCAAACGTGAGCAGAAAAGGCTCGATGAATTTGGCAACCGTCCGAAAAAAGGCCTGATGGAGACAGACAATGCTTGAAAATATGCATCGACTGCTCGAAAAGATCGACAGTCTTGAAAAAAGCTTCAGCGGGCTCGCCCCCAAGAAGAACCGCAGACAGCAGCAGACATTTGCCAATGCCATGCATGAAGCCACCAAGCAAAATGCCTCGGAGCCCGCAATTACCGCTTCTCCGAATACAGATCTCTCCAAAAGTATCAAAACTGACCTCGACACACTGATCGACAAATATTCAAAACAGCATAGTATCGAACCCGAAGTTGTCAGACAGCTGATTCTGGTCGCATCAAACAATGACCCGAAAGCTGTCAGCGCCAACGGAAATCTCGGGCTGATGCAGTTAAAACCGAATGTTTTCGCCGACTCAGGCATGAACGACCCATTCGACCCCGAACAGAACATCAGCGTCGGAACTCAGCATCTGTCGAGTATGCTGCAACGTAACGGCGGCAGCCTGCCACTGGCCCTCGCCGCTTACAACACCGACTCCGCAACCGTAAAAAGGTTTGGCGGCGTCCCGCCATTTGCCGATACCCAGGGGTTTGTCGGGCAGATATTGAGCGGGCTCGGAAAAACGGATAAATAAAAGGAATTGACCGATGCCGGAAAATGAAGTCGATCAAAGTAAACCTGCTGCAGCCCAGGAAGACACCGAACAGGCGCAGATAAGACCGCCATCGCGAATATATCTCGCCCTGAGTCGGATAATTTATATGTTTCTGCTTGCGTCGCTTGGTGTGGCAACTTTTCTCACGGTTCTGACCCTGGATTTTCTTCAGATTTACCCGTTTCGTTACAAGATACCGGAAGAATACCGCAAATACTGGCCTCTCTCGTCATACTATGACTTTGTTCAGCTTCATCAGCTGCCAGAAGAAGAAAGATATCAGCAACTGATTCTTCAGGAACAGGAGCGTTTCAATCGCCTGATCACCGAAGGCAGCCGCGACCTCGAACGCCGGGCCGTATCTCTCGAAGAATCTTACCGCGCCCTGATGCGCACTCAAAAAGAACAGCATCAGCGCGAACTTGAAGAGTTGCGCAAGCAGCGCGAGACTATCGAGCTTGAAAAAAAGAATCTTGCCAATGACCGGCAGGATCTTGAAAACCGCAAAATTGCGGTCGATGAGCTTTCACAACGACTTGCCTCAGAAACCCTCAATATCGAATCAAGCCTGATCAGGTTCATGGAAAAGGAAAATCGTCTCGACCAGGTACGCAGCATCGCCGCACAGATGGAACCAAAAGCCCTTGCGAGAATTTTCGATGACGTGCCCGATGACCAGCTGATTTACGACATTCTTGGCGGTCTGCAGCCCTCACATTCCGGCAAAATACTTGGCGGCATGGACCCTGAAAAGGCCGGCCGCATCATGAAACTTGGCAAAAGCCCGCTGACACTGCCCGAACCAGGCCCATCGCGCAACTATATTCCACCGAGCCTGCAAAACCTCATCAACGACACTCAGGCAAATCTGCGCTGAAAAACTTGCCTCTTCGCTCAGAACGAATTAGTATGAGTTTTGATGAGCAAGGCGTTCAACAACCCATATTCGCATGGTTTTTTCCGTTGCGCAGCAGCGCGACCGGTAATTGCTATCGGCCAGCCCGAGGTCAATGCCAGGCGACAGATTGAGCTCATAAACCAGCTTAGCCAGCAAAGAGCCGGTATCGTTGTTTTTCCGGAATTGAGCCTTACCGGCTACACACTTGGTGATCTCTTCCAACAGAAAACCATCCTCGACGCCGCCATCGATGCCCTGCAAAGCGTTGCTGCAGTCAGCGCCGACAGAGACTGTCTCATCGTCACCGGCCTGCCGTTGCTCGCCGGTTACCGCCTGTTCAACTGCGCGGCCGTCATTCACCGCGGGCAGATCCTTGGCCTGGTTCCCAAAACCTGGCTGCCGGATCATCGCGAATTTTATGAAAAGCGTCAATTCTGCAGCAGTCGCGAACTCGACATCTGCGAAGTAATTATTTCCGGCAGCAGAATTCCGATCGGAACCGATCTGTTATTTGCGTGCCGACAGTTTGAGCATGTTAAAATCGGGATCGAAATCTGTGAAGACCTCTGGGCGCCGTTACAGCCGTCAACTTCGGCAGCCATGGCCGGTGCGACGCTGATCTGCAATCTCTCGGCCAGCAACATTGTCATTGGCAAAGCAGAATACCGCCGACTGCTCGTCAAAGCATCTTCTGGCCGTAACATCTGCGGCTACGTCTATTGTTCTGCCGGAGAAGGCGAATCAACTACCGACATGGCCTGGGACGGACACATGATCATTGCCGAAAACGGTGCACTCGTAGAAGAATCGAAACGATTTTCGGCCGAAAGTGACTGCATCATCACCGACCTTGATCTCGAAAAGCTTCAATTCGAAAGGCTGCGCAATAACTCATTCAGAGACAGCGCCGCCGAATACTGCAATAATGGCAGATGCTTCAGAACCATAGATTTTGATTTTGCCGAGCCTCAGGCGGGGGAATTGCCACTCATGCGAAGAGTGCCGCGATTTCCTTATGTGCCTGACGAAGACAGCGAACGCAGTACTCGTTGCGAAGAGGTTCTCAACATTCAGGTACAGGGTATTTGCACCAGGTTGAAAGCCACCGGCGTAAAAAAAGCCGTAATCGGCATTTCTGGCGGCCTCGATTCAACTCTTGCCCTGCTGGTGACTCATCGGGCCTTTATCCGTCTGGGCCTGCCGGTCAGTGGTATCGTCGCGGTAACCATGCCCGGGTTTGCAACTTCAGAGCATACCCGCAACATTGCCATCGACCTGATGCGAGCCCTTGCAGTCGATTACCGTGAAATAGACATAAAACCGTCATGTCTGCAGATGCTCAAGGACCTCGGGCACCCCTTTGCAGCAGGTAAAAAACAATACGACATCACCTTCGAAAACGTTCAGGCTGGTGAACGAACCTCGCATCTGTTCCGCATCGCCAACCATGAAAACGGCCTGGTCGTCGGCACCGGCGATCTCAGTGAGCTGGCGCTCGGCTGGTGCACCTACGGAGTTGGCGATCACATGTCGCACTACAACGTCAATGCCTCGGTGCCCAAGACCCTGGTAAAATTTCTTATCAGTCATCTGGCAGAAGCTTTTCCGACAGAAAGCACCGCAGCCAGAACACTGCAGAAGGTTCTCGCAGCAACCATTTCCCCGGAACTGATTCCTGTCGAAGGCGAAGAGCAGGTTCCGCAACAAACCGAAGCGACGGTCGGGCCCTATGAATTGCAGGACCTGCATCTTTATTACATCAGCCGTTTTGGCTTCAAGCCCTCAAAAGTCGCTTATCTTTGCTGGCAGGCCTGGCTGGCCTCAAAAAAATACAGCCTGCCAACCATTAAAAACTGGCTTAAAGTTTTTATCAAAAGGTTTTTTGCGGCATCGCAGTTCAAACGCAGCTGTGTCCCTGATTCACCAAAGATCGGATCCGGCGGATCACTTTCTCCGCGCGGAGACTGGCGGGCTCCCAGCGATATGTCTGCCGAAACATGGCTTGCAGAACTCGAAAAAAATATTCCTTAAAACTGACTTGCGGGTCGGCATTTTTCTGTTATAATCATATTATATAAGAATAAGAAAAGCGCAGCAAAGCTGCGTCTCGTGAAAACTAAACCGGGGAACAAAACTTATGCTTAAAGCCTTCTATCGGCCCTAACTGAAAAGGCGACTTTTCAGTTCAGACCTTGCCAAAGGTCTTATAACCCAACAATATCCCTTTTGAGAGCTGATACCAGCTCTTTTTTTTTGCCAGAAATCACTGCAATCTGGCAATCTGCCGACCGATCGAGGCGGCCTGAGCTCTTGCGGTTCTGGTTGCCTGGTAAACTCTCTGCCGAAGTTCTTCGTAACGTTTTGTGCGACTGTCAGTAGAATTTGAAGCCTGAGACGAGACCAGCATTACGGTTTTTACCGAAGCGACCATGGTCGGGCGTGGCTCGGCACTCTGTTTTACTGTAGGCAGCGTAGCTTCTCTTGTTTCAGTCGAAGAAGCCGCGGCATTTTCTAGACTGGTATCGGTTGCCGGGATTGCTTCTGAGTCATGAAAAAGCACGGTTACAGCAACATCTTTGCGGCTTTCGAGCTCTTCAACTATCTTTTCGCCCTTTATCTCGGGCTGTTCGAGAATCAGTCCGGCAGAATCGGCGCCCGCCAGGGGGGCGGCTTTGACATTCCGGGACTGGTAGTTGTGAAGTTTATCCCTGAGCGCCTGAATTCTCTGATTCAGCTCGCGGCCGGCAATCGTTTTCTGCGCCATGGCCTGATTGGCTCCACCCAAAAGCATGCACCCGGCAATTACCAGACCACCAATGAACCTACGCATCGAATAACCTCCAGAAAGCTTCATTTCTGTTAAGGTTATCGACAGTTCAGACTCACAAATTGAGAAAAATCAGCTGTCGCTGCCATAGGCTCCCAGCTGCCCGGATCGGTCAGAGGCATTGATCACCGGTGAACCTGCCTGCAGACGATAATCGAAGTTTTCTTCATTACCCCCCACAAAAAGCGGGTCGAGATTTATAATCGCAGCCCCGTTCTGATCACAATTCACGGTGGCCTGCGAATAGCCATAAATATTGTTATATGGGTATGACCTGCCGGCACCGCCGGTCTTGTCTTCAATACCAGCCCCGGTATTATGATTTTTACGGTTCACGATAATGCAGTTTCTTATTGTTGGCAGGTCTGAGCCTTCAACGATCATACCATTGCCGGCGTCTACCGTCAGATACTGCAGGTCTGCTGCAGCAGCCCCGGTAACAATCCCAGTCTGCACCGACTGTATCAGACCATTGCGAATTTTCGCCGGGTGCCGGTCGACGACCCTGAGACCCGTTTCGCGAACTTTTCTCATGCCGAACCTCGACAGTTCGAGACCCGAGTTGCCGGCAATGATTGCCCCGGCAGCGACATTCACGGCCTTAAGGTCTGTTACGGTGCAGTTAAAGGTGTTTTCTATCGTCAGAGCAGTCTGACAGTCTTCTACATTGAGCCCTGAAACAACTGTTCCGCTGGCAGTCTGCAAAGAAAAACCCGTCTGGCAGAACCTGACAGAAACACTGGCGATTTCAACTGTCGAGCTGTAAATAGTAAATGCCCTCTCAGCACCAGAAATTTCAATATTCTTCAGCACGCTGCCCTGCTGCCCGACAGCAGCTACCAGGCGTATGCCATCCCAGTCAGTTCTTGTCGGCACTCCAGAGGCAGAAATCATGCGAATCGGCTCTTCATCGCTACCAGCCGCGACAATAGTACCTTCAACGATCAGCTCACAGACATTCGGGCGAAAACCGGAACGACCATTATCTTCGGCAGCAAAACGGACAACGCAGCCCGCTTCGATCGTCAGAGTCCGACCGGCCGGCACAATAAGATCGCCATTGAGACTGACCGGGCTCCAGGATTTTTTCCAGGTGATATCTTCAGTGATGCAGCCTCCGGCAACAATGCTCACCAGAGGACTCATGGGGGAAGCATTGCCATCGAGATCTACAGTCTGCATTCCGTATTGATAAATGCGGCCAGGTATCGCCGTTTCATCAACCAATGAATTCTGTGCTGCAAAAATCTCACTTTCAGTCTTTAGCAATTTTAAAGAACCGTAGTTTTCACTTCTGAAAAGCTTGAAGCCCGAGGCCGGGTCAACTCCGGTATAGCTCCAGCTGAGAACCGGACCGTTGTTTCCCTGGGCTACTTTCAAATAGTCGATCACGGCAGGCGCGCCCTGCAGATCACCGAACGGAACCGTTTTGAATGAACCGGGTTCTGCTGTATAACGCCGCCCGTCAACTGTGGTCCCCTGAAGGTCGTAAAGATATTCAGAACCGGCAAACAGGTTAGGCAACACAATCTGATGCGAAGAGAGGGCCGCAGTCGGAGGCAGCTGAATTCTGGCCCCGGTCTTTTCGCGCCAGCCAATCAGAATCGACATCGGCTCCTTGCAGGTTACATCGATTACGGCCCGGTTGCTTTCGCGCACGGCGACCGCATGCGTAATCATGTTGTCAATTGGCTCAACAACGATACTGACGCCTTCAAGAACCTGACCATAAGAGATTTCTACGGTTTTTGACGCAAGATAATAACCGCTTCGCTGCACGCTGAGGCGATGAGAGCCGACATCGAGCGAGGTAAACTCAAAATGCCCGTTCTTGTCAGTCTCAGCCTTGAACAGAGAGCGATGCGAGGTTATAACAGCGCCAACCACGGGGTTTTTGAGGGTGTCGCGAACGGTGCCATTTACAGAACCCCGCTGCGTGTGCATTTTATTCTCACAGCCAGAAGCGGCCAGCAGGATCAGAAGCAAAGAAAAGGCCAGAAGCGCTTTTCCAGAAAATATGACAGTGGTAACTGCACGGTTAAACTGGCGGATCATAAGCGCGAAACTCCGTATCTGCCCAGCTCTGAGCCATAAATATCCTGAAGTTTCAGAGTCGATTCAGACATCAGTCGATAGTCGTAAGGATTTCCGGCAGCAAACTTAGGATCAATTGAAAGTGCCCCGGTTGAACCAGAACAGCCACGATAATTTTCGGCAAAACCATAGACATTGTTAAAGCCATACTCAGGCATAAACACTGTCAGGTTCTCAATCCCGACCGAGCCTTTCTGATAGCGGTCAACAAGAATATTGTTCTGTATGGTGACGTTACCCGCTTTGACCAGAATACCGTTTCTGGCATCGATGGTCACGTGATCGATATAGTTGTCGTATGAATGCAGAATGTTGTCACAGACAATGCCGCTGCCTTCATGGCTTACAATCAGGGTTCTGATTATACGATTGCGGCCCCAGATTCCTTTAATGCCAACCGCAGTTGCGTAGATGTCGCAGTCTTTGACAATGACCTGATCTTCATTTTTGTCGGTCGAGGTGACTATGCCGGTATGAACCTCGGAAAAAAGCCCGTTCTCAACGGTTATTCTGCGACAGTTCTTAAGTTCGAGAGCCACCGAAGCGATCTCGTTGAAGCGGCATGAAGAAAGACTCATTACTTCGCGAATGCCATCGAGGCGCAATCCATACTGCGAATATGATATCTCAAGATTGCTGATGCGCATGTTAAGCGCCGCGACATCGAGGGCATAACCATTGCAGCCAAACAGTCTTGCATGACTGATATCTGAAATACCCGTCTGCGACGACAGAATTCTGATACCGGCCCAGTGGTCACGTCTGCCCGAGCCGTTCAACGGTGCAAAAACCACCGGAGACTCAGCGTTGCCAACGATCTCGATGCGGCCCTGAACAGTAATTTCAACCCTCTGTTCATCAGAACCGGCGGCAAGCGAGTCGGTTTCGCTGACGAGAATTTCGGTGCCGGCTTCGATCACCAGGCTTGCGCCCGCCGCCACAATCAGGTCTGAATAGAGCCTGACCGGCGAATCAGCAAGGGTCAGAACCGTTGTCTGACTGATAACGCCCGGAATAAAAACCATTTCAGAGACAGTCGCCTCTGATTCAGCCCCGAGACTATTAACAGCTTTCAGAGCATATCTACAGAAACTGCCGGTCACCGCTGCCCTGTCAACGTAGCTGACTGCCCGGGCATCGATAATGTTTTCATTTATTTTAAGCCATTCACCACCTTTAACCTGGCGGTAAAGGTTGTAACTGGCCGCCGGGAACCCTGAAGCGGCATGCTGCCACTCGACTTCTACGGCACCAAGGGCAGTAAACGGGCGAATATTGAGGCTGGCCGGCGCAGAAGGCCTATCGGCCCCCTCTGTTTTGAACGAATAATCATAAGAAAAATAGCTGGCGTTTTTCTCATCGAGATACTGCACCCTGAAATGGTAAAGGGTTTCTGGCAGCAGACCTTCAATAACCAGGCGATGTTCGTTTGCTGGTCTCTGTTCGCGAATCAGGCTGCCATAAAAAATGGTTGTACCATATTCGACATTGCAGATTACGCTTTTATATGTGTTCCAGGAAATCTCGGCGCTGGTCGAAGCGGTTTTAACAACCTTGACGTCGCTGATACGGTTTGGAGCATTGGCCTTGTCGAGTCTTATAAAGTCGAGAACCGTTGAATCGCCGGACTTAATCTCGATCTGCCGTTCTTCAATGGCAAAATCCGGATGAAGTATGACGATATTATTGATGCCGGCCGGCAGTTCGGAGAGATAGAAACCGCCGTCAAGGCCACTCAAAACCTTTTCACGTTCGGCAAAAATCGAAAAGACCTCAGCATTGACAACCGCGTTGCCCGAAGCATCGATAACCCGACTGTGCAGACTTCCGGTCTGCGACTGCCGCAGCCCACAACCGGTCAGACCGGCCAGAGACAAGAAAATTGCCAGCAGAGCAGCCGGCAAAAGAAGATTTCTGATGCTGATTTTTTCAGTCAGGAACATCTTCTGCTCCTATGGTTTCATAGTCATAACCGGCACCCTTAACCGGGCTTCCAGAAGAGGGCTTATAATTGAAACCTTCATTCAGCAGACTGGCGAATGGGTCGCCGCCCTGCAGACCCGGGCCGGCAAGTTCTGTAAAACTGAGATCGCCGGAATATCCGGTCAGAGCCGTGCCGTCAGAGTTGGCATATTTGCGGTTACCGGCGGCATTCCAGATCCCGTTGTTCTGAATAAACTGGGTATTTGTCGCGGTAGAAGGGTTATACGGAACACTGCCACTGTACATAATACCGACGCCGTTGCGGCTGTTGTCAGCAAGAACCAGATTACTTCTGACAACCGCCTGGGCAGTTTCTTTTATTTCAATGCCAACGTTGGCCTGAACCGTGTTGCGACGAACTTCGTCTTTACCACGACAGATGATGCCAATGCCGCCAGAGCCGTGGCCAATTATGTTGTATCTGGCTTTTGAGGCAGCTTCACGATTTCCCAGATCGATGCCGCAGGCACCAGAAAGGCTTATGCGGTTGCGCTCGATTTCGGCAAGCTTGTTATCGAGGCAGATGATGCTGTTTATGCACCTGCTGATCTGACAGTCGAGTATCTGAACTTTCACCTGATTGTTCTGCAGGTCGATGCCAGAACCACAGGTTTCGATAGTCAGACTGCGAAAAGCCTGATCCCGCCGGGCCGATGTCATCTTGACCGCCGCCTGCCGGCAGCTGTTAAAAGACGATTCTTTAATCTCCGGCAGACCGGCGACCCCGTTGATGCCGTTTTGCGCATACGAAAGACGCAAACCTTTGATCAGACTGGCCCCGAGATCTGAAATATTTTCAAAAGTAATGCCATTCCAGTCGCCAGGCTGCGGGGAAACTGCCGACGAGGTCATGGTAACCGGCTGCAGCAAAGTGCCCTGAATCATCAGGGTACCCTGAACGCGAATATCAACGAGGTCACCGGCGGAGTCGGAATCCCACTGGTCACCCTTTGCAACCGCGACCGTAACCCCCTTGTCGATAATCAGACTGGCGTTGGCTGCAATCGTGAGATCGCCGGTGAGATGATAAGGTGATTCCTGACTGGTCCAGACAGAGTTGGTGGTCATAACGCCGGGCATCACAAACGCTTCGAGGTTTGAAGGTGACGATTCGTCGCCCGATCCGGAAAGCCTGGTGACCCGGTAATAATATTTAATGCCGGCCAGAACCTCGTTATCAATATACGTATTCTGGTGAGTCACTGTTCCGAGGCGGTTGAAAGGCCCCTGCGCCGTATTCGATTTATGAACGGCAAAACCGGCAAAGTCGGCACCGGCATCAGAATTCCAGTTAAGTACGATTGCATTGCTGTTTGCAGCTTTGCTTAGCTTCAGGCCTGTCGGTGGTTCACCCCGTGTGGTAACGAGAGTATTAAAGGTTTTCACTTCTGATTCAAGCCGCCGACCGGTTTTGTCGATCGCAACGCATTTAAACCTGTAACTTGAAGCAGGTATCAGGTCGGTCAATTCATACTGGTGCAGAAAAACAAGCTCGGCATCGGTCGGAGTGGTTTTGTCAAACAGAGCGTTGATGCCATAACTGACACTGGCACGCGCCTGAAATTTCGTATAGAAAGTTATTCTCGCCCGGCTCGAAGTAACTCCGGTAATCTGAACATCATAGATTTCACTGTCAGCGGGCAGAGCAAAATTAACCCCAGTGACAGTTTCACCACTCACAACTTCGATATTCTGTCTCTGACTCTGATAGTTCTCACGAGCCGCAGTGATTTCTGTAAGCTGCGGAGTCAACGAAGTCAGCACCCACTTGCCGTAAACGTCGGAAAAGGTTGCAGCTTCGGTGGTATAAACTTTAACCGCGCTTAACGGATTTCCTGATGAATCGGTTACAAGACCGGTAATGCTGCCACGCGCCGGCGAGTCTGTATTCATACAGCCAGCATGTGACATGAGGGCAATAATCAATAAGAAAATGGCAATAAGTCTGATTTTTTTCATTCAGACATACTTTTCGGTATTTTTTACACTAAACATTAGAAACAAAAGATTGAAAGAAAAGGGTGATTAGAGTTACATTCTTTTAATACGCACGCTTGTAATTCGAGCACAACAAAAGAATTCCGGAAAGGAAACTGGTAATGAAGAAGATTTCTGTCAGAGCCCGCGACATGCAGGCCTCACCAATCCGCAAGCTCATCCCACTCGCCGTAGCAGCACGCAAGAATGGCGTAAACGTTTTCCCGCTCAATATCGGCCAGCCCGATATTCCGACCCCGAAACCGATCCGGGATGCAATTCGTAATTTCGACCAGGAAGTTCTTGCCTACAGCCCGTCTCAGGGCGAAGATTTTCTCGTTGAAGCTTTTGCGGGTTATTACAAACAGAACAATATCGATATCGCCGCTGAAGATATCATCGTTACCACCGGCGGCAGCGAAGCCATCTTTTTTGCTTTTCTGTCTATCTGTGATGCGGGCGACGAAGTAATCGTCTTTGAACCTTTTTATACCAACTACAACGGCATCGCCTTCGAAACCGGCGTCAAGCTCAAAGCCCTGACCACCTATGCCGAAGACGGTTTTCAGCTGCCGCCGGCAGCTGCCATTGAAAAGGCGATCACAGACCGCACCCGTGCCATTCTCATCTGTAACCCCAACAACCCCACCGGCACGGTTTACTCACGCCAGACCCTCGAAGAACTTGCAGCCGTCGCCAAAAAGCACAATGTTTATATAATTTCAGACGAAGTTTACCGTGAATTCACCTATGATGGCCTGCAGCACACTTCAATTCTGCAGATACCGGGCATGAGTCAGCACGCGATTCTCATCGACAGCATCTCCAAGCGCTATTCGGCCTGTGGTGCCCGGATAGGTCTCATCGCCAGTCGTAACCGTGAAGTAATGGGAGCCTGCATGAAGTTTGCCCAGGCCCGCCTCAGCTCGCCGACTATCGAACAGTGGGGCGCCAGAGCCGGCATCCTCATGGATCCTTCTTATTTTCAGCCCATTCTCGATGAATATCAGCGCCGCCGCGATGCAGTAATGGCCGGTCTGGCGAAAATCCCCGACGTTGTCTGCAAAACTCCAACCGGGGCCTTTTACGTTATTGCCAAGCTGCCGATAAAGAATGCAGACCGCTTTGCGGCATGGCTGCTCACTGATTTTGTACACGAAGGCAGTTCGGTTCTGGTAGCTCCGGCGGCCGGGTTCTACGTCAACCCTGGCCTGGGTCTCGATGAAATACGAATCAGCTACGTTCTCGAAGTTGCCAAGCTTGAAAAAGCCATGGATGCACTTGCAGTCGCAGTGAATCAGTTCCGGCGCCTCGAAGAAAAAGAAAACCAGCAGGAGAAAACCGCCTCTGCCAATGCCTGAACAGACCAGACCGACCGTCGAAATTCAGGTTGAAAAAATCCCTGGAGTGGCCATGCCCGCCATGGCCACTCCGGGTTCAGCTGGCTACGACCTTTGCGCCAGCCGACACACGGTAATCGCGCCTCACAAATTCGCAATGGTCCCGACCGGGCTGCGCATAGCAATGCCACACGGTCTTGAAGCCCAGGTAAGGCCCAGATCCGGCCTGGCGGCAAAACATGGTGTAACGGTATTGAATGCGCCGGGCACCATTGACAGCGATTATCGCGGCGAAATCTGTGTAATTCTGATCAATCACGGCGACAATGGGTTCGTCATCGAACCGGGCATGCGTATCGCCCAGATGGTTTTTGCAAAAGTTACCGAGGTCGAATTCCGGGTCTGCAACGAGCTTGGGTCTTCTGACCGGGGCGAGGGCGGGTTCGGGTCAACCGGCGTCAGATAGTCTAAACACGAGGTAAAAATGAAGCGAAAAAAAGTTGCAGTAATTGGTTGCGCAGGAAAAATGGGCCAGGTGGTCTGCAGATATCTGCTTTCTCATAACAGCTATGAGCTTGCCGCCGGCATTGACAACGGCCGGGCCGGAGATGATCTTGGCGCGGTCCTTGGTCTCGGCAGCACCGGAATCACCATTTCTCCAAATCTGCAGACAACCATTTCCGAGTCACACATTGACATCGCTATCGATTTTACGACCCCTGATGCGGTTGTAGCCAATGCTGCGGTCTGCCTTCAGGCCAAGGTTCCGGTTCTGATCGGCACTACCGGCATCAGCCAGGAAGATCAGGTTAAACTCGACAATCTCGCACAGAAAATGAATACTGCGGTCATGATCGTTCCGAATTTCGCCATTGGCGCCGTTCTGATGATGGACTTTGCCAAAAGAGCCGCCAGATACATGAAGCAGGTTGAAATCATCGAACTGCATCACCCGCAGAAGCTCGACAAACCCTCTGGCACGGCCATAAAAACACGCCAGGGCATTCTCGAAGAACTTGGCATAAGCGATGAATCAGCCGCAGAACAGGTTCCGATACACTCGGTCAGACTGCCCGGACTGGTCGCACACCAGGAAGTAATTTTTGGTGATATTGGCCAGACCCTCACCATCAGGCACGATTCGCTGAACCGTGATTCATTTATGCCCGGTATTGGCATTGCACTCGGGCAAATGCATTCATTTACCGGTCTGAAAGTCGGTCTGGATCTGTAAAAAAATTCGGTTTAAAGCCTGCGAAGAATTGTGTCGATAGTTCCTCAGGAACATAAAAAGTTCAAAGGAGGCGCAAGCATGATTCTTCCGAATACCCCGCTCTATCAGGCAAAGACCGATGCCGAATTCCGTATCAGAATGATCCAGCACATCAAAACCGCGTACAAAGACATTCTGGGAAAAGACGCCAATCTGCTCGATCTGCCCAATGGCCTCGAAATTGTTCAGGCAAAAATTCAGCAGAGACTGTACGACATGAGCAACGGTCAGATCAATCTCTTCAGAGATGAAGATCGCCGCGAGCAGCTCGCTGCCTGATGCCCTGAAAAAAGTTTCATCCCCCCTGTAAAGAAAATGCCCCGGAGCCAAATGGCTTCGGGGGTTTTCTTTTTATACTGATAAAAAAATCAATCGGCCTCGAAGGGGTTCTGATCGTTGGTTCCGGTTACCGGAGTCCGGTCTGAGGTAAACAGTCTGAAGAATTCACCGATCCATAATACCAGCGAAGTGCTGGCGATAATGATCAGCCAGGTGGCGAGATCAAGCGGCTCGGTTCTGAACATGCTTTTGCCATATTGAACTATCAAAAACTGCCCAAGAACGATTGTCGGAAGAATAAAGATAAACCCCTTGTTCTCGGTTATGCGATTGAATGCCGATTTTTTAAGCCCCAGGGCCCTGGCATTAAACATGTTCCAGACCTGCAGCATGACAAAAACA
>Ga0116194_1000285_pt1 | contig 53062 bp, 39 predicted proteins | sample AD_SCU001_MetaG_FD_89887 | JGI IMG/M metagenome (GOLD analysis project Ga0116194, IMG submission 89887) | Active sludge microbial communities of municipal wastewater-treating anaerobic digesters from China - AD_SCU001_MetaG | ecosystem: Engineered > Bioreactor > Anaerobic > Digestate | place...
AACCGGCAACTATGTCTACCTGCTTGGGCTTAACCAGATCAACCAGTGGCTGACTGAGGCCAACGCTCCGGCAAGCATGAAGCTGAACCAGCTCACCGACGTAGCCGTTTCTGACCAGTGGTGGCAGACTGGCGGCATGATTTACGCCTACGATGCCACCAAAGGCAGTGTCTACTGCTTCGTTCGTAACGAAAACGGCACCAACGGTATTCCCAGTGAAATCAACGTCAGCGCTGACGGAGTTCTGCCCGATAAAATCGGCGCCGACGGGCATGGTTCTCTGTATATGCTGCGAACCGAGTATGAACCGGTCAATACGACTTCTTTCCGTGACGGCAACGAAAACCGCAAGTTTGCCAACGGCACTATGGCCGGCGGGATTCCACTGTTCAGGGCTGAATACAAGCAGAATGTCTATAAAACCGTCTACCGCCGACTTTATGACCAGGGCGGCCGCATTGAAAAACTGAACAACCGCGTCAAGCTTGGCACCAACACTTTTGTCAGAGACTACATAACCTCCGACAACAACATAAGTTCCGCAAAAATATGGGTTTCCGGTTTTGTACAACTGGCACCGATCATCAATTCGAATATCAGAACCGAACTGGCCGTAATCAACTCACCCTCACCGCCCCGCCCTTCAAGCCTCGAAGCCAGAACCGACTGTGTCGGTCCGATGGTTTCGGCAACCACAGGCTTTGAAAACGCTGTTCCTGACGCCAATGGTGATTACACCGACGACAAAGACTATTGGTTCATGGTCGAAAACGCGCCATACTTCGACGCTAACGAAGTAAACATCGGCAACGTCGGCGAAGATGCCAACAGCAACGGCCGCATCGGCCAGTTCCCCAACACCATCCAGAAATCAAGTATTCGCTACTACTGGAAAGTCATTCAGACGCACGATCGTTATGGAGCGCTGATGACCGCCCCGGCCACGATTCTCGACATGGAAACCGACGGTGTCAGCGGTGACTATCTGTTTCTTTTCCCGCCAGGGGCCGGCAAATTCAGAGTTGGCGTCAAGGTCACCTATCGTTATTACGATTACCGCGATCTCCCGGTTGGCGCTCTGTCCAGCCGCAAGGGTGACGTTCTCAAACCGCCGCTCACTGAAGTCCCGCTTGTTTCGGCCGGCCAGGATTCCGAAAACTATGCCTGGTCTGTGATCAGCATCAAGCAGGTTCCGCCGGTAATTTCACCGCAGGATCGCGGTGTTATCATGAGCGGTATCGGCACTTCGGCCAACCCTAACGACCCGATGCTTTCGAATTATAAGCCAGGCCCCACAGCCCTTGGTTATGGCTGTAACAATGCTCTCTGGGGCAACGAAAGATGCCGTCACACATTCTGTAACCCTGCCAATACAAGTCTTGCACCAACAGGTTTCATTCTCGACGGCAGCAGTCTCGTTCCGAGCAAGGCAGTACAAAATGCCGATGGCAGCTGGAAACTTGAGTATTCCACCACGCCCTCATACTGGAGCCTCAGACTGCGAGAGTCGAACTACAATCTGGCAAGAGGTGTAAACCGTGTTGCTTCCATGACCAGTGAAGAACCACCTGAGCCCGACGACAACAACCTTATCCCGGGCAGCGTCAGATGGGTTGGCGGCCTGTCGGTAACCTGGAAATCTGAACTGAAGCGCGGGTCAGAGGTCATTATCGACAAACAGATAAACACCACCCAGGCGGCATTACCGCTCACACAGCTGCGACAGCTTTTTCCCGTGCCATCTGAGCCGGCCAGCTACACGCTCAGCGTTGATTTCAGAAGAACCTACCGCTACGAAATTTATCAGGAAGTCTGGCGCAGAGTTGGTGGCACGCTGGTTCGCGAAACCAAACCGGTTCCGAGGGTTATCAACATGCGTATCTGGTCTGATGCCGAAGTGCTCGTCACCGACAATACGCCGCCGAACCGCTTCTATCTCAACCCCTATGCCGACATTTCGAACAGTTCGACGAGCCCGGTGTCGCAGGCTTATTTCATCAACAACAATACGCTTTACGGCACCACCGGAGAGGGCCTGAACGAGACCGAATCACCTCCGGCCGGCAACCCGGCGCAACTGATCTTTGTGGTCGGCGACAACAATCCGATGGCAAACAGCAGCATCGGCAACCCCGGCCGCGATCCGTATCATTCGACAGTCGCCGGGATTGGCAGCAAATTGCGTGTCTATCACAATACTTCCAATCAGATCGGCACTTTCACCTATGATACGGTGCACGGAATCATGCCGCCCAATGTTGCGCCCGGATCAACCATGACTGCCGAGCAGGCCGAGCAGCGGCGCTGGTATTCAAGCGGCTCGAACGCGTCATATAAGCTGACAGCGGCGGCTATCAACAGTCAGGCTGAATTCGACACCATAACCGGCACGAGCGGGCTCTATAACAAGAGCTTCTCTTATCGGGTCTACACGATCAACCTCAGTGATCTGGCACATTTCAGCCGCGAACTGGCCAAAGACGGCAATCAGCGCTGGGGTTACAACGGGTCCTGGTCGCCGCGCATGCATCCGCAGCACGCCAACAACAGCAGCGGCTACAAGAACCTCGAATTCGGTCTGGCCTGGCGCGAAGCCTGTTACAGTGCCGGCAACGACCTCAGCATCGCCGCCCAGAAGAGTGGCCAGATCGTGGTTCGCGACAATGACCGCCCGAATGCCTTTGTCAGAGCCAGCCAGGATAAATACCTCGACCAGAATTTCATGGTTCCGAATAATATCGAAACCGGCACCGGTGCGATTCCACCGGCCTGGGTGCGCTTCTCTGCCCCGGGCATGAACGAGTCTGTCAATAACGGCCCCGAAAACTGGAACCGCGACGACAACACCGCTGCCTTTGCGCCACCCTTCAGGCTAAGCGCCGGTCAGGTTACCAACGTCCTCTTCCCGGCAGGTCAGGAACTCGAAGTCGACGTTCCGGTGCGCTTTGAAACCCTTACCGCTGATAACGCCGGCACAGTCGCAACCCTGACCTACAAAATCGTCGATGCGGCCGGCACAACGCTCGCCGATGGCACCTTCGGCGCCAGTCTGCCGCTGCAGTACGTATTCAGACAACCGGGGCGTTACAAAGTCATTCTTGAAATCAGCGACAATGCGACAACCTGGCCAAGTAACCCCGCGGCCTACGCCTCTGACGCCGTGCCAGGCACATCGCCCGGCGTAAGCCCGCAGGTCAACAAGCGCAAGGTCGAAGCGGTATTCGATGTCGTGCCCACTCGCCTCGATTTCAGGGTAATCGAACGCAACCGCATCGGTCAGTGAAGAAAGGCAAAGTGATGACTCAAACCGCCCGCAGGTCTCGATCAGGCATCAGCCTGGTCGAGATCATGCTGGCTTTTCTGATCCTCTGCACTGCTGCATTCTCTGCCGCCGGCCTCATCAGCTTCGGGCACCGTGGCACGACGGCGGATTTCCGGCAGGGCGATGCTCTACAGATCCTTGTCGACAGACTCAACCGGCTTTCAGCCCTTCCTTTCGCCAGGCTGGATTCATTTCTGATTTCGGCCGGCTCTGACGAATACACGTTCAACAACCCGCTCGAAGGAATCGAACTTGGCGACGAGGTTAAAATCGACAAACACACCTACAGAGTGCACGCAACCCTGAAAAGGCAGAAAATCACGTTCAACTCATTGATGGAGCTCAGTTTCCCGAACCCGGCCTATAACCCGGCTTCCCCTTCGAGCTGGATATTCAGGGACCGGCCGGCCGAAACCTTTGACGGCAGCAGTGCCCCTTACGCGGTGATCAAGATCACCGTTTCTGTCAAGCCGGTCGGCGGCATGACCGACGAACGCGAAGTGGCGGCAATCACATTCGTTGCCGACCTGGAGTCATAAATATGGCAATTCCCTGCAGAAACAGGATTTCAGCGTTGATCTCAAACCGCGCCGGCATGGCGATCATGGTGGTGCTGTCTATCGCCTCGATTCTTCTACTGCTTGGCGTCACCTATCTTAAATCGTTTTCGCAGGCGACCGTCACCAGCAAACTGCAGCTCGACCAGATTCAGGCCGAATTCTTTGCCAGGGGCATTCAGAATATTGCCCTGTTCAAGGTCAAACGTTACCCTGACTTCTTTCTCAGGGCTTACAGACACATGGTCTATCATCGGCGGATCGCTGCAGGCGAAACGGGCCTTGGGGCACCAATCGTGCCGGCCACAAACCCGCTGCCGTTCGCCAAGTTCACAGGGGCCTATCCGGGCAATCCGCGTGACATCCTCAATCATATTCCTGATGCTGACGACAGCCGTGACAAATTCACCGAACCGCTGCGCATCGCCACCTACTCCACCCAGTTTTCGCTGCTGTCTGCCGATGATTTCAAGCGAGGCTTCATCGAAATCGTCGTCAATCTGCGCCTCGAAGGCAAAGATCTGGTTGGAACCTACCGTATGAGTCTCGACGCCAGTCAGACAGCGAGGCTATAGCATGAATGACAATTTTATGACTGACCAGCGCGCCGATCGCGGGATAACTCTGACCGAGATTCTCATCGCTACCGCAGTTTTTTCAATGTTCATGATTTCTGCCTTTGGCGTTTTCAGCTCGAGCCAGACAGGCTTCGACACGGGCTCATGGCGTCTGCAGCGGCAGAAGCAGGCACAGATTTTTCTGCTGCGCCTCAAAGAAGCTCTCGAAAAAGCCAATCATGCCTACGAAATCAGGCCTGACGGCAAAACCAACCGTCTGGGCGGCAGCCGCGATATTTTTGTCAACGGCACCTGGCGCGACAAACTGGCTTCGGCCAGCGACCACGCGGTAATGTTCTTTTCGATAACCACGCCTTTTGTGCCGGCAGTTCCTGAGCTGGGTCAGGCGCCAAGAATAGGCAGCTGGAAAGGCTGTGCCCTTGAATGCCGAAAAAATGTTCTGCGTTGCTATCAGACCGGCAACTGGAACCAGATGCCGACTGTAACACCGGCCGAAGTGGGGTCACCCGACCTCGGCAAATTTGCGTTCGGCAATGTTACCGGTGACTTTTCGATCAGCCTTGAAGACGTCAGCGGCATTGGCGTTTACGTACAGCAGGCCACCGACGCGGTCGATCTCGGGCGCCCTGAAGTCTTCATAACCGTTGAGGTAATGCTGCAGAAGCCGCGCTCGAAAACGATCGTACAGCTTAGCGAGCGTATTACAGCCAGGGTTCATGACCGCACCGTTGCCGAAGTCAGAACTGCACCTGCAGGTTCCTGGCCGCTGAACTGAGGAAAGCACATGCATAAACTTTTCACGGTCATTCTGCTGTTTCTGCTGCTGCCGGCTCCACAGCCTCTGCTGGCCTGCACCATGGAACCCAGCATCTGGAAACAGGTCGAAAAAACCGGCGGGCCTGGCGATGCCGGGGTTTATGCGCTCGTTGATGCGCTGCTGCAGTTTCGCGATAAATTCGAAAGAGAAATGCGCAACTGCGGTCTGGCAACCGGCCCGATCCGGCTTTTCCGTGCGGTCCGTGCCGATTCTACCCCCATTTCTCAGGGCGATTATGACAATCTGCTTGCGGCCCTTGACGTTGTCTGGGCAGATGCTTCTGCCGAAACTTTCACACAGCTGCAACAGCCTGAATCAGAAGCGACTGGCAGCGTGGCGTCAGGTTGTTACCGGCTGCAGCTCGAAATTTCCGCTTCCGGCCATGATGCGATCATTCTCAACGACCTTAATTTCAAGCTTTATCAGCTGTACCGCACAGTATTACGCGAAGAGGTCAGAATTTTAACACGGGTCAGCGATTCAGCCGGTAACCCGCTTTTCATCGATGAGTTTACTGTCTCGCCGACCATACTTGTCGACCCGATAATTTCGCCGCTCGGCGGCTATCTGATCAGGCTCGAAAAGAATTCTTCCAGGCCTCTCGTCATTGATTTCGGTCAGGTTACCGACGGCGGCGAGCATGTTCTGCGCTTTAACGACGCTTTTCACCAGCCGTCCTCTGTTCCGCCCGTTTTCACCGCTTCCGCGCCGGCAATTATCGACTGCCCCACCTGTGGAGAACATTGATGCACAAGTCTACCTGTCTTTTTCTGGCTCTTTCGCTCGTTGTCATTTCACTGTCCCCGGCTACGGCCGATCCACTCCATATCGCGGTACGCAGCCTTGATTTAAAGCTGTTCCGGCAGACGATGCAGGAAAACCCGGCAGTCAATGCGACCGATTCAGCCGGCATGACGCCCCTGCATCATGCCTGCGCTCTTGGTGCTGTCGAAATGGTAACCTCACTGCTGGCACAGGGTGCCGACATCAATTTTCGCAGCAATGACGGGCGCAACGCTCTACATCACACGGTAAACATTCAGGCTCTCTGTTTCAATCCGCAGCCCCAGGCCGGCGAAGTTACGATCTGCCCGCTGACGGTTCCGCAGCTTCTGGCTTCGGCCGGCATCGACGTCAACGCCGCCGACAGTGCAGGTGAAACGGCACTGCATATTGCGGCGCGCAATGGGCTGGTTGGCGTCATCGCCACTCTTCTCCAATGTGGGGCCAACCCTGACTGCCGTAATCAGGCAGGTGAAACGCCCCTGCATCTCTGCGGCGGCAGCCTGGCACATCTTGCCGCCCAGGTTCTTCTCGTCGGGGGTGCGAACCCGGCTCTGGCGAGAAACGACGGCCGTCTGCCGATCGACATGGCGGCGAGTGCCAGCAATGCCCTGCTTGTAAACATGATAAAACGCTATGCCCAACCGGAAAAGCCGTGAATTCATATTGTCTGCCGGCCTGATTCTGGCCGCGCTGATACCCGCCTTTGCCTGCACCGGCGGTTGTCCGGGCAATGGCTGCACGGCAGTCGCCTCAGTGACCTTTGCCGTCCCTGATTCGAGCATCAGTGCCGACACTCTCGCCGGTCTGCTGAAGTCAGGTGCGCCGCTGCAGCTGGTTGAATACCGCACCAGAAATCAGACCCGTGACATAAGCATTCCCGGGGCCGTCATCGTCTACGACGACATGCCACCGGCGAGTTTCGCCGCTGTTCTCAGCGCTTCCGGCAGTCTGACGATCGTCTACCCGGGCATCGAAGGTGGTCAGCTGGCCTCTTTCGTAGCCGATCTCAGAACTCTGGGCTATCAGAGCATAATCGAATACCCAGCCGGCCTGCATGGCTGGCTCACCTACGGTTATCAGCCCGCCGGCTCACCGCGCTGACCGGCACTGGGGAGTATGATGACACTGAGAATTCAGTCTTTTTTGCTTCATGTCTGAAACCTTCGACGGCAAGGGGAAAATATGTCTACAGATGCAGGTTTTATTGAATTTGTAATGGACCAGATCGAGTGCCACGACCGGGTCAGGTTTCGCAAGATGTTTGGCGAGTATGCCCTCTACTTTGACGACAAGGTTGTGGCTCTGATCTGCGACAATCAATGCTTTGTCAAACCGACCAACGGCGGCAGAGCTTTCATCGGAGAAGTTACCGAGGGGCTTCCCTATCCCGGTGCCAAACCGGCCCTTCTCATAGACGGCCGCCTCGAAGACCGCGAATGGTTCACCGAGCTTCTCCGCATCACCGCGAAAGAACTTCCGGCAGCGAAACCAAAGAAGAAAAAATCCTGAGTTTTCCAGGAGTCAGTCTGATGATTTACGGGGGCGGGTAATCATGTCGAAGAGGCGGCCGTCGATGATCAGGAGGCCGGAGAAGATCAGGAGCATGCCGAGGATGTCGTTGGGTTTGAGGGTTTCGCCGAGGACGGTGCTGGCGAGGAGCAGGGCGCTGACCGGGATCATCAGGGTGACGAGCAGGGCGTTGGTGGCGCCGGCGGTTGAGATGATACGAAAGTAGATGATGTAGGCGATGCCGGTGCAGAAAACGCCGAGCATGGTCAACGCCAGCCAGGTAAGGGGCTTGAGAGCCATAAAGGCCGGGGGTTCGGCCAGCAGCAGGCCGGGCAACAGAAAAACCAGGGCGCCGATCAGGCTGACGGCGGTAACCATAACCGACGGCAGGTGTTGGAAACGCCGGGCGTAAATACCTGCCAGAGCGTAGTTGAAAGTGCCGCCGAGAATGGCCAGCTGCGCCATGCCCGCCAGAACGATGCCGCTCGCCAGCGACGACCAGACCATTGCGACGATGCCGGCGATGCCGGTCAGAACGCCGGTTACCTTGCGCCAGGTCAGTTTCTCGTCATCGGTGAGAAAATGCGCCAGAATCATCACGAAAACCGGCGAAGTGGCATTGAGAATCGAGGCGGTGCTGCTGTCGACGAACTGCTGCGCCCAGCTGATCATGTAGAAAGGCAGACCGGTATTGATGACGCCCAGAAAGCCGATCGACAGCCACGAACGCAGATCACGCGGAAAAGACAGGCGCATGAACCGGCAAACCATAACCATAAAAGGCACCGCAAACGCCAGCCGGAAAAAAATCAGCCAGAATGGCGTCAATTCGCGCAGCGCAATCTTGAGGAACATGAACGAGCTCCCCCAGATTACCGACAATATTATCATCCACAGCCAGTCTGTTGCTTTCATAATGCCGGGCTGATGATACAACAAGCCGCGCCGGAATGCAGAAAATATTGCAAACTGTTGCAAGCGATTGAACGACAGCCCTTTGCCCTTCGCCCCCTTCGACAAGTTCAGAAACATGAAGGGGCAGACTTACTAAAACACCCTGTATTCTAAATTGAACTGGATTCCCGCCTTCGCGGGAATGACAGGGCTTAAAGGCAATGCAAGGAAGACAACGGGAAAGAGTAAATTGGTTTGACTTGACGGGAATGGGTATTTATACTGTCAGCGGGCCGGCAGGACGCCTGCCGGTGCTTTTGGGCATTCCACAAACAGACCGGAGAGAGAAACTTGAATAACAGCCAGAATACTGCCAATAACGTGCGCCACAGCTACCCGATCGCCATTCGTGACGCTTCGATTAAAACCGCCTTCGGACTGCTGCTGCAGACACTGCCCTACGCCATGATCAGATTCGGAATCCTTCTGGCGGTCAGCCTGGTTACCCTGGTCTGGGCCATCATCACATTCGGTGGTGCTGCGTTTCTCAGTGATAAAATTCACGGTATCTTCGGTTTTGGCTGGCTGGCCGGTCTCGGCGGTATCTACGGCTATATCTGGTATACCATCGTGCGCTACGGCCTTTACCTGATCAAATGTGGTCACATCGCCGTTCTCACCGAGCTGATCACCCATGGGCAGATCGGCAACGGCAACGAAGGCATGTTCGCCTACGGTCGCCGCATCATTCAGGAAAAATTCACTCAGGTAAACGTGCTGTTCGCTCTCGATCTTCTTGTAGACGGTGTGGTCAAGGCATTCAACAACACTCTCGACTGGATTGGCAGCCTGTTGCCGATTCCGGGCCTCGACAGCCTGATGAAGCTCGTGAACAGCGTGCTTTTCATGGCCTCTACCTACATCGACGAAACCATTTTCTCGTATTCGCTCGCCCGCGGCGAAACCAACCCGTGGCGCGGCGGCCAGGACGGCCTGCTCTACTACTGCAACAACGTCAAAGAAATTCTTAAAACCGCTCTCTGGGCGGTAATTCTCGACAAAATCTGCACTTTCCTTCTCTGGGCGGTATTTATGGCACCAGCCATGCTTTTCGTCTGGGTATCGCCATTTCCGGTGCTCAGCGGCGCCGCGATTCTCGCAGCCTTTCTCTGCGCCGCCAACGCCCGCAGCGCTTTCCTTGAACCACTGTTTCTCATCATGGTCATGATCAAGTTCCATGTCGCTGCCGAAAATCAGCCGGTAAACCTCGACTGGGATACCCGCCTGACCACCCTCAGCGGCAATTTTGTTGAAATCAAGGAAAAGGCAGCAGCCTGGGTGACTTCAACAAACCCGTCACCAGTGCCAGAAGCGGGTCAGAGCGGTGTCTGAAACCTCTCTCAGCAGCGGCCAGCTGAAAAAACTCTGCGACGCTGGCAATAAGATCAACGCCCTGATCGAATCGCCCGATTTTCTTGAAGTCAGAAAAGGGCTCGACGCCTGTGTCAGCCTGCTGCGGGAAATGGCCGCCATGGGCACAGTCGATTCGTATCTGGCGGCAAAACTGGCGCTTGCCTTTGCTGCCGGCCTGGCCATTACAGAGCAGGGCAGTCTGCTCAGTAACCTTTTCGAGCTCGGCCGCCTTTTCAACGACGACGCGAAAGTGCTCGAAGCGCGGTGCAATCTCGGTGAAAACTATGATGGCATGCAGCTCGAAACCCGACTCGAGCCCAGAGACCTGCGACTGCTGTCGATGGGCATGTTTTTCGCCTGCAACCCTGAATGTGTTCAGCTTTCAGTCGGTGACGCCATTGTCATTCTGCAGATAAAAATGGTCGAAAAAGTGCTGCTGAAGCTCGAAATTGAGCAGGACACGCGAAAAGCCGAAACCCTTAAAGAAGAGTTGACCGGCTCATTCACGAAAATACCTGCCCTGGTATTTGAGCACCTGAGCCACAGTCAGATGCCGATCAAACAGTTTTTCATGGCTTTCTGGGAATACCTGCTCGAAAAAACCTGGGGCAAGGAAATCCCCGAAGACTGTCGCCAGCCCTTCGGCCAGATGCTGAGCCAGATTCCGGTCGTTGAAAGACACAACCACATCAGACTGCTGCCAATGCTTGAATGGCACATCGACACCGAATCGGCCAGCCCGGTGCAGGTCTTTACACCAAACGGACTGCCAGCAAAAAGAAGAACCAAAGCAACCGGTGACCTGCAAACCGGCTGGTTTCGCGAAATACCGATGCTGGGCGGTCCCATCCGGGTCATACTAACGCTGTATTTTCTCATCAGTCTGATCGCGGTCGGCCCGAGCATGGGCTTTTTCTGGACCATTATCGCCATAACTCTTGCCTCGACCTATTACCGGGTCTGCCTGCTGTTCAAAGAAGACATGAACGAGGGCATAGCACCAACCGCCGCGTTTCTCATCTATCTGTTCGCCGGCTTCATGAGCATCGGCGCCCTGGTTTCAGAGACCCTGATCGTCGGTATGATGGCGGCCCTGTTCATAAACATCGCTTTTCCGGCGGCATTTGGCGTATTTCTGAGCGGCCGGCGCAAAATCATCGAAGCCTTCACCGATATCTACAAAAACGATAAAAAGCGTCTCAAATAAACGCAGACACCTGCGGGGCAGCGGCAGATCGGTGGCAAAACTGCTTGACAAAGCGGCGGCAAAATCGGGATATTATTGCAGAAGCTCTGAACCAGAAACGATATCAACAGAAATAAAGAGGCAAAAACTTGAAAGAACTGGCATTACCAATCACTGATCCGGTGCTGATTTTTGCCATTCTTCTATTCATCATTCTTCTGACGCCGCTGCTGCTCAACCGCCTGCGCATTCCGCATCTGATCGGCATGATCATCGCCGGTGCCGCAGTCGGCCCGCACGGGCTCAACCTGTTGCACCTCGACAGCGCCATCGTGCTGTTCGGCACTGTCGGGCTTCTGTATATCATGTTTCTCGCCGGGCTCGAAATCGAAATTGCCGACTTCAAGAAGAACAGCCGGCGCAGCCTGGTTTTTGGCTTCTACACCTTTGCAATACCGATGTTTCTCGGCATTCTGGCCGGGCACTACTGGCTGCAAATGCCAATTTTGTCATCGGTTCTGCTGGCGAGCATGTTCGCCTCGCACACCCTGATCGCCTACCCGATTGTCAGCAGTTTTGGCGTTATTCGCAACCAGGCGGTAGTTGTCGCCATCGGCGGCACGATGATCACTGACACCATGGCCCTTCTGGTTCTGGCTGCCATCGTCGGAGTCGCCAGCGGCACGATTACCGAGGGGTTCTGGCTGCGCATGGGCCTGTCACTGACTACCGCCAGCGCCGTGATTCTTTTTATTTTTCCGATTATCGGACGCTGGTTTTTCAAACGCTTTGACCAGAGTGTCGCGCAGTTCAACTTCGTTCTTGCCATGGTTTTTCTGGCCTCATTTCTTGTCGAACTGGCTGGCGTCGAACCAATAATCGGGGCTTTTCTCGCCGGGCTGGCGCTAAACCGCCTTATCCCGAGAGTATCAGCACTGATGAACCGCATCGAGTTTGTCGGAAACGCCCTTTTCATACCGTTCTTTCTGATCGGGGTCGGCATGCTGATCGACTACCGCGCCTTTTTCAGAGATTTTCACACCCTGAACGTTGCAATCACCATGACAGTTGTCGCCACCGTCGCCAAGTATCTGGCCGCCTGGCTGACCCAGAAAACCTTTCACTATTCAGACGATGAGCGAAGGCTGATCTTTGGCCTCAGCAACGCGCAGGCGGCCGCCACCCTCGCTGCGGTTCTGGTTGGCTACAATGTCATCACCGGATATACGCCAGAAGGCCTGCCAATAAGGCTTCTAGACGACAGCATTCTCAACGGCACGATTCTGATGATTCTGGTTACCTGCACAATTGCGTCGCTGGTGGCCCAGAAGGGCGCAGAAAGCCTGGCTCTCAAGCGTCAGCTCGGAAGCGAACACCATGAAACCGGGCACGAAGAACGCATTCTCATTCCGATCGGCAACAGTGAAAATGCGGCAGAACTGGTTAATCTCAGCGTGACTGTCAAATCCCGCCAGAGTCACAGCAGCCTCTACGCCCTGACCGTCATCAACCAGGCAAGCTCTGAAGAACTCGACGAAAAAGAGGCCCAGGCAATTCTTGACGTGGCCAAAAAAGCGGCTAGCGCCACCGACAGCAAACTCAAGCGCCTGCTGCGCTACGACCACAGCGTGATCAACGCCATCAACGGCATAGCCAGACACTACCGCATCACCGACCTGATTCTCGGCCTGCATCATCAGAAAAGCCTGAGCGACACCTTTCTCGGGCACCTTACTGAGGGCATTCTCAACAGCTGCAATGTTACGACGATGATTTACCGGCCACGACAGCCTCTTTCGACGATCAAGCGCGACATCGTCATCGTGCCTGATCAGGCCGAGCGGGAAGTCGGTTTTCCGTTCTGGGTGTCAAAAATCTGGAATATCGGCCGCAACACCGGTTCAAAACTGGTTTTTCATGCCACGGCACGCACCTGCGAATACCTGCGTGAAATCAACCGCAAGTTCCAGATCGAAGCTGAATTCAATGTCTTCGAAGACTGGAACGACTTTCTCATACTTGCCAGAGACATAAAGGCCGACGACAACCTCATCATCGTCATGAGCCGCCGCAGTGGCCTCTCACACAACCCGGGTATGGAAAAGATCCCTTACTATCTGAACCGCTATTTCACCAGCAACAACTTTATTCTCATTTACCCGATGCAGATTGGCGTCGACGATAACCGTGAATTCGACATGGCCAGCCCCTCTTTTCTCGAGCCGTTGATGGAAAACTTCACCCGCCTCGACGAACTGGGCCGCACGGTAGTAAAACTGTTCAGAAAATTTGACCACAAAACCGGCAAAACCAACGGCAAAAAACCGCCCGAAGACGACAATCCAACCGGTTAGACCAGACGCTTTACCATGCGCACCTGATTGCCACAGCCAAGAAAGGTGCATTCATCGAACTGCAGGCGGGCAAGCATGATCCCGCGCCCATGGCATTTGATAAGGTTTTCGGGGTCATTCGGGTCAGGCAGATTGTTAAAGTCAAAGCCTTCGCCCTGATCTGTAACCAGCCATTCACAGCGTTCACGATTCAGTTTGAAATCAATCTGCACTTTGCGGTCGCGGTATGGCGCTGAATGCATGCGCTCCTCGATGACCTGTTCGAGACCATTCGGGCCACGCTCAATCGCCAGGCTCTTTTCTTGATAGCCGATACCAAGGTTGCCATGTTCGATTGCATTTATGAGGATTTCCATTAGCCCTAGCCTGATGCCGAGGCGGTCTTTCGGCTCAAGTGCTGACTCGGTTTCGAGAATCAGGTGGTCGACGATTTTGCTCAGCAGGTCAAGGCGGTTCGAGATGTCCATGCTCAGTTCCCGCCTTGAAATGCATCCGAGCACCTCACGCTGCATGGTTCGATGTTTCAAAACATCCGAATACTTATTGATGATTTCCTGCAGGTCTTTCATCAGAGCTGGTTTGATCAGATAATCGTTGGCCTTCAGCCGCAGCGCCTTCAGCGTGTATTCGGGAGCATCCAGAGTAGTGTTGATGATAACGAGAGCCTCGTTATCGATCTTGCGCAGCTTTTCGAGCATTTCGAGGCCATTCATGACCGGCATCTGAATGTCGGCAAAAACAATATCGGGCTTGAAAGCGTTGAACGCCTGTAGACCGGCCTTGCCGTCGGCGGCGGCCCGAGTTTCATGGCCAAGGCCCTCGATGGCCATTACCATGAATTCTCTGGTAACTTCTTCGTCTTCAACCACAAGAATTTTCATGAACTTCTCCTGAAGACCTGAGAGTAAAAATCAGCGTGGTTCCGTCATGTTCATTCGAAACGAACGACAGATTACCGCCAAGGGTCGCGGCCATGATTCTGGCAGAGTAGGTGCCGAGCCCGGAGCCCCTGTCTTTTCCGAATGTGACGTAACGCTCGAAGAAACGGTCGCGAATCTTTTCTGGAATGCTGCCGCTGTTATGAATCTTCACCGTTGCTTCATGGCCGTGATAAAGACTGACTTTTACCAGCCCGCCATCAGGCGAAGCCTCGATAGCGTTCTTGACCAGATTCGAGAAAATAGAAGAAAACAGCAGCTCTTCGCCTTTAACTTCGAATGTTTCGCTGTCCTGCGGCTCGCGGTCGTCTACACGAATATCACAAACGACATCGCGACTCGCTGCCAACCCGGAGCATTCCCGCAACACTTCGCGCAGAACCCTGAGAATGTCGACACCGGCCGGTTTGAGTTCGTAAGTTCCCTGTTCCATCTTATAAAGATCGAGCGAGTGATGGATCATTTCCATCAAACGTCGTGTGGTTCTGATCTGCAGATTGAGAATATTCTGCTGCGCCTGATTGAGGGGCCCTGCTGCCACCAGCATTTCGGGCGCATTCATGAAAACGGTCATCGGCCCTTTGAGGTCATGGCGGGCAATGCGCTCGATGTCTTCGCGCAATCTGATGTTTTCCTGGAGAAGGCAGTTCTGTTTTTCGAGCTGACGCATCGCCGAAGTCAGACTGAGATGTGTTCTGACGCGGGCTCTGACGATCGCCGGGCTGACCGGCTTGACGATATAGTCGACCGCCCCGAGAGCAAAACCGTTCACTTCATCGATCTCTTCGTCGCGGGCCGAAACAAAAATGACCGGAATCCTGTCAGTCTGCGGACTGGCCTTGAGGCGACGACAAACTTCACTGCCATCGATGTCCGGCATGACAATATCGAGCAGAATCAGGTCGGGCGGGTTGGGCCCACTGGCGAGCTGCAACGCTTTCTGGCCATTCATGGCCATGATTACCTCGTATTCAGTTCGCAGAATACTGCCAAGAATCTCAATATTATCGATAATATCGTCTACCACAAGTATTCTTGGCTTCGTCCGGTTTTCCATGCTTTGTCTTCCCGTGTTATTTGTCAGCTTCGATGTCGATCTGCAGCCTGGCAGCCAGCTTCGTCAGGGGCTCGACGGCCTGGTCGAATTCGCCGGTTCTGACGGCTTTTTCCAGGAGCGAGTATTCTTCCTGACTGCATACGGATCGCAATTCTTCACTGAGATTCTTATAACATTCTATCAGCTCGACGCTGCTTTGTTTAAGAAGTTTTATCAGAACCGGCAATTCTTTATGAAGTTTCTGGGAAATCTGCGGCGTTGCCTGCCCGTCAAACTCGCCGACTACCTGCTGCTCGGCCGGCAGGGCCACCCTTAGAGCAGAAATGAGAGAACCGAGTCTGACCGAGAAGTTTTTCATTTCAGTATCAATCTGGGCGGCAGGTCTTGCTTCTTTGATGCAGCGTTCGAGATTCTGGGCCTGTGCGAACACTTCAGTTGCCCCGAGATTGCCTGAAACACCCTTGATGGCATGCACAAGCTGGACGGCCCGGGTGGTATCATCCTGTTCGAGAAGCTGTTTAATTCTGGCTGAAACATTCGCCTGCTCTTCGACGAAGCGGCGCAAAAGCTTGACATAGAGAGAAAAGTTGCCCATAACCCTTCGCATGCCTGAAACGACGTCTAGCCCATCAACCCTGAAGCTTTCGGGGCTGCTCTCGGCAAGAACTTTCACCTGCTGAGCCCTGGGAATCTGCTGATCCGGGCGGCAGAAACGTCTGATCGTCTGAAAAAGATCTTCGGGGTTGATCGGTTTAACGATATGGGCATTCATGCCTGACTGCAGACAGCGGTCGCGCGCATCGCTCATCGCATGGGCAGTCATGGCAACGATCGGCAGATCGGCAAATCTTGAATCTGCTCTGATCATGCGGGTCGCGTCGAGGCCATCCATGTGAGGCATCTGAACGTCCATCAGAACTATATCCCACGGAACATCAGCCGCCATTATTTCTTCGACTGCCTGACAGCCATCACTGGCGATGCGCACCGAGCAACCAGCCTGCTGCAGAAGTTCGAGCGCGATTTCCTGATTGATCAGATTGTCTTCGGCGAGCAGCACCCTGACGCCATAGAGCTGGTTTTTCCAGTCGTGCTCCTCAAAATGCTTCATGCCCTGACGGCGCAGCACCGGGGCGAAAATGCCAATTACCGTATTCATCATATCAGACGGGGTTATCGGAGCCATGATTACGTCGTCGGCAACTGTGCTGCGAATCGTTTTATCATTGCAGAGCGCTGAAAATTCTTCGCGGTGAGCGACCAGCACCACCGCCGGACGCTTTTTCAGTGCCGGGTCACTGCGAATGGTGCGAGCCAGTTCTACACCATCGATGTCTGGCAATTTAGCATATATAAAAATCAGGTCGCAGAGCTGCTCTTCGGGCTGACTTCTTAACTTTTCGAGAAGTTCGCGCCCGGAAGGCACCAGCCTCACAGTAGCGGAAGACATTTCAAGATGTGCCATCAGGCCGCGCCAGGGCAGCACCCGACTGTCGGTAATAATGAACCGGCGACCGCCGAGAACCTCTGAAACCGGCTGAGCTTTTGCCGTTTCAACCCCGAACCAGGCCGAGAAAAAGAAGCGACTGCCGCGACCGGGCTCTGATTCAACCTCGAGTTGACCGCCCATGGCGTTTGCCAGCTTTCGCGATATGCTCAGACCAAGGCCGGTGCCGCCATATTTACGTGTCGTCGAGCCATCGGCCTGCGAAAAATCTTCAAAAATGCGCTTCTGTTGCTCTGGCGAAAGACCAATACCGGTGTCACGCACCGAGAACTCAAGCTTGACCTGCGACTCGATTTTTTCGAGCAGCGCGACTCTGACCTCGATCTCGCCGCGTTCGGTAAATTTGAACGCGTTCGAAACCAGATTGGTCAGAATCTGGCCCAGCCGATGCGGGTCACCAACCAGATTTTCAGGAATATCGGGCGGAATCATGAAAAAGAAATAGATTTCCCTGCCGTTGCCGCCTGCCGAAACGACATTGGCAAGGTCGCTCATCACCTCGTCGAGAACGAAACTGGTATTTTCGATGCTGAGCTTGCCGGCCTCGATCTTCGAAAAGTCGAGAATATCGTTGATCAGTTCGAGAACCTTATTGCCCGAAACAAGAATCTTATTGAGGTATTCATGCATCTTGTCAGGCATACCAGACTTCAATGCCAGGTGCGAATAACCGATTACCGCATTCATTGGCGTTCTGATTTCATGACTCATATTGGCGAGAAATTGCGTTTTCGCGATGTTCGCACCTTCGGCAGCCTTTTTCGCCTCTTCAAGCGCCTTCTGGGTATTCAGGCTTTCGGTAATATCTTCTTTGACCGCTATAAAATGAGCAATCCTGCCCTCGGCATCGATAACCGGAGAAATATTGGCAGACTCCCAGTAAAGCTCGCCCGACTTGCGTCGGTTGCAAAATCGGCCGGTCCAGCTTTTTCCGCTGAGAATTGTCTGCCACATGTCACGATAATATTCTGCCGGATGAACCTGCGAATTGACGATGCCCGGAGTCTTGCCAATCACCTCATCACGGCTGTAACCGCTGCTTTTACAGAATGAGCTGTTGACATACTCGATCACACCATTGGCATCAGTGATGACAACCATATTGGCACTGTTTTCGATGGCGCGTGACAACAGCATCATGCCGTGCATCGAGTCGGCGAGTTCGTTCAGGGCCTGTTGCCTGCCGTAGAGAGCGAACGCGAAAATCGAAAGAACGATACTGAGAATGAAACTGCTTATAAGTACAAAGGCAGAATCGAAACGCTGCATCGAATCTTCGTAAGCCGGCAATGAGAAAAACCTCGCATGTAAAAACCGGCCACAGATATCGACGGTAGACGTTGCTACAAAACGTGATCTGCGACAACTGCCAATGCCAAGACCGGTTGAATCACACACCAACGCTTCTGCACTTTCTGAGGAGTTGTCATAAAGCTGAACGCCGATCTCATCTCTGTAACTGCCGAGAACTGAGCGAACATATTCAACAAGGTAAACCGGGCTGATCACCATGCCCCACAAATGCCGGGTCTCTGACGCCTGCCCGTCTGATTGCATCTTTCTGACAACCGGAAAAACCCTCAGAAAACCCGTTTTGGCTTCGCCCGTCGATGAACTCTCGATCAGATTTATTCGACCCGAAATTGCGGAATTACCCGTTTTTACAGCTTCCTCAACCGCCTGCCGCCGAACCGGGTCGGACAGAAGGTCAAAGCCAATGACCCTGTCGATCTGGCTGCCCTGTGGCGAAACCATGATCACCGGCAGGTAGCTCTCTCTTTTACCGTCAGGCTTTATCTGCAAGGAGGATGACGCGAGAATGACCGTATCTGTGCCGCTATGCAACAGGCTGTCGTTGTCCATGAACCGGGCAAAACCAATCGCGTAAACCCCCGGGTAAAAACGCTTTACCTGTAGAGATGCGACAAACGAATCCCATTCCTGGCTGGTTACTTCTGATGAGGCTTCAAACAGAGCTGCGCAACTGCGCAGAAGCGCATCGTGTCCGTTTGAAACGGCGGCAATACGATGCATAAACTCAAGCACCGACGAGCTGAACTGAATTCTGTCACGTTCAGAATCGTGAGCCGTAACCTTTTGCCAAACCCAGACTGAAGCGACGAACGACACAACCAGAACCAGCCAGGGAATAAGCCACCCCGAGGTTTTTCGACCTGCGCCATGCCTCTTGAGAGCCGAAGCATCGCCATTCGACGGCTTCCGGTCCATTTTCTGCACCTCTGATCAGCCTTGTATCTGAAACTGCGTCGCTGCAGAACAAATGAAACCGGCAGCGGCAGGCGACCGGCACACCTCAGCGCAAGGTGTACACAGTCTCGATTTTCTCCTCCAAGTATAGCACGACCGCAAAATACGAAACGGATTATTCAGAAAAAAATCGGGGCCGTTTCGCCAGTATGCGAAACAGCCCCTGCCGTAAAAGCGATAGATTATTTGTCGCGCCGGATAATGTGATAGCCGAACGGGCTCTTCACCACACCCGAGATTTTACCCACTTCAAGCGCGTAGGCGGCATCTTCGAACTCTTTTGCCATCATACCCCGACCAAATTCGCCGAGCGAACCGGCAGCCGATTTGCCGCTCGGGCAATCGGAGTTTTCAGAGGCGATTTTGCCGAAGTCTTCGCCCTTTTTGATGCGTTCGAGAAGTTCTTCGGCCAGTTTTTTTGCCTCTTCGTCGCTTCGCGTCGCCTCACTACGCTCGGCGCCCTTATAGGCAAGAAGAATATGGCTGGCAGAAACCTTGTCGCTGACCGCAGCGGCCGCGCTGGCAACTTCTGCCGTGCCCGAAGCATCGGCAGGCGGTTCCGGCTTCGGCTTCGCTTCGCTGAGATCGGCAGATTTCAGCATCAGGGGCCTGACCCGGTGTTCCTGCAGAGCATAAAGCATTTTTTTCGCGTTAGCCGCAAGCTCATCGGCAATAGAACGAACCCCGGCATCTGAACCGGCGTATTCAGCGCCAAGCCACAGCAGATGCATTTTGCCTTTGCCGGGAATCTCGACTGCACCAGAACTGACAAGCAGCTGAAGCTTCAGACCATCGAAACTTTCAACAGTGAGCGTCAGACTGTCGGACAGGTCTTTGTGCAGCTCCGGGCTGTCGGTTGCTATAAAATCGTCGAAGGTCAGATTGGCAAAAAAGTTCTGCACTGCCGGCAAAGCCGACTGTTTCGTCTGCATATCCTCGGCAAGCCCGCTTAAAACAAGGCTGTCGGTAGCACCGGCGCGGGCCAGGCTGAATTTTTCCCTGTCGTCTGAATATTTCCAGGCGATCTGTTTCAGCTTGTCGGCACTGATTTTGACCAGCTCTTTGCCCAGCCAGTTTTTCTGATCTTTATCGAGCCAGATAAAGCTCGACAACAGATAAACATAGTCAGACCCGCCAAAACGGAAATACTGGCCGTCGTTGCCAAAACCCTGGCTGCCATCGACCGATTTTGCCTGACGCCCCTTGCCCAGATACAATTCTCTGACAGTTGCGCCCGAAACGTCTTTGAGAGTTATCAGAGCGCTGTCGGCGCCACTCACTGTCGCAGCATCGACAGCGACAGAAGCAACGCCGAGATCGGCATGACGCTGCGGGTTACCGCTGACGCTTTCAACGATCTTGGCGGCATTGACCTGCTGAAAAAATTCTTCGAGGCGGTTTGAATTGACGCGCATGTCATACAGACCGGGTAGACGCCAGATACCGTTGACCTTTTTCAGTTCGAGCGAACCCTGGTCGGATTTGAGGGTTATACCAGAAATGCCGTCGATATCGGCAGCTTCAACCAGGTTTTTGCCGACAAACGGGTCAGGAGCCACTTCAGGCCGGCTGCCATGCTGCAGCGCGAACGCCACAGCCACAAGTACAATGGCAATCAGCAATAATTTCAGGTTTTTCACAGCATCGACCTCCTGGTGTTCTGTCTGAAATAGATGAAACTGCCGAGAAGCATCACAAGAATCGGCATCAGCAAAAGATTAACGAAAGTAACCCGGGCACCGAGGCTTTCGATATCCTGGCGCAGCAGTTTGCGGATTTCGCGGCGCCGGCGCATGGTTTCAGACTGTTCGGCGCGGGCCCGTTCAACCTCGCCGCGCTGTTCGGCACTCAGAATCAGGCGTTCACCATCTTTCTTCTGAGACTGCAGCTGGTTGATACGGTTTTGAATCTCTTCGAGCTTGCGGGTCAGGGTGATTTCTTCTTCCTGCCACTTTTTCTGGGCTTCGCGCTCGATCTCTTCGACTCTGGTGAAAGAGCGGTTCGAACGGTTGCGCGAGCGCACCGCGATCAGATCAGAAGAACCGGCGAGCAGGTCGACCGAGTTGGCGATGAAGGCCAGGTTGTCGTTGAGCGGCTGCAGCAGCAGGCTGCCGAAGAAGTTGACCGCTCTGACCGAGTAATCGTTCTGCAGCAGGTCGGTATCGGCGACCACCATTACTGAAACGGCCGAAGCGGCTTTGGCCACGTGTTTTGTCTTAAGATCGGCATGGCGAGCCTCTCTGACTTTTTTCGCGTCTTCAGTTTCGCCTTCAGGAGCGGCAATCGCCGGGGGTTCTGCAAAAGCCGAGGCGAACTGCCCTCTGACCATCGCCGCAAGCGTCTTCTGACTGCCGGTTGCCGGCAGACTGCGCACGATTTCGTCAGGAATCGTCATCGCCTTCATGATATCAGTTTCGTTACCGGCGGCTGTGGTCTGCAGAACATTGGTGAATTCATGCGTCGAACCCTGCGCCTTGCTCAAAAAGCCCGAATTAACCAGCAGCATAGTGTTCAGCTTACCGCTGACTGCAGCTTCACGGTTAAATGATTCGCCCTTGATGCTCAGCCAGAGCGGATGATTGCCAAGTCCCTGCGGGCCCATGTTGACCTGGGTGGCCGAATTGACGTCGGCGGCAAGTTTCTGCGGGCTGTAATCGATACCCCAGGCCTTGAACAGGGCCGGAACATCGGACGAGCGATTCATCATGCCCATGAACGGGTTGGCGGCGGCCTGCTGGTTATCGGCCATCGCTGCCGGGTCGACCATGACGATCGCCCGACCGCCCTTGACGACGAACTGGTCGATCGCATAAACCGTCGATTCGGGCAGATTCTTCGGGTGAATGACCATCAGCAGATTGATTTCGGGGCTGATAGCCTCACTGTTCTCTTCAACTTTTCGGATATCGAAGTTCTTGCGCAGTTCTTTGACAAAAAGCCAGTCGTCGGGCTGCCCCGGCTGGGGCGCCATAAACGGCATACTGTCAGCCCTGAGAACCGGCAGTGACGAGAGAATGCCGATCACCGGTTTTTTCGCGGCCGCAACCTGAACGATGGCACGGGTAATGTCGTATTCAAGAAATTCTTCGCGGTCGACGGCAAAGAACGGAATCACTTCTTCTTTGTCAGCGGCCATAGCCACCATGCCAAGATAGAACTTCTCACCGGTCGGCAGTCCGGCAGCGGCGAGACCGTATTTGACGGCCCATTCTTCGACATCGGTGTCGGGCTGCGGGTCGAGAATTTCGAGTTCGAGCCGGCCACCGCTGGCAGACACGTATTCGCCGAGAAATTCCTCTACCCTTTTCCCATACTGTTTGTAAAGAAAAGGCACGTTGGCCATCGAACGCGAAAAGTAGAATTTGAGGCGGGTTTTGTCATTGAGCTTGCCGAGTACTGCCCGGGTGCCTTCAGAAAGCGTGAACAGCTTTTCGGCGGTCAGATCGGCACGCAGAACCGCAAAGCCCGCAATGAAATTTACCGCGATGAGAATTACGCCGAACAGCAGCACTGAAGCCAGTGAAGCCGCAATGCCGCCAATTTTTGCATTATGATTGGTATTGCTGGTCATTGTCTGCCTCCTTACTCGGCTTTCTTGCGTTCAAGCACCAGAGCATTGGCTGCGAGCATGAACACAATCACCGAAATGAAATATACCAGATCGCGGCTGTCGATCAGACCACGCTGAAAGCCCTGGTAATGCGTAAAGAAACTGAAAGCCGAAATCGCATCAGACAGCCAGACCGGCAGGTAACGGTTCAAAAAGTCGGTAAAGACACCGACACCGAGCATCAGCATCGCAAAGCAGGCAACGACCGAAATTACAAAGCTGATGACCTGATTTTTCGTCATCGCCGAGAACAGGCAGGTCACCGCGAGAAAGCCGCCAGCCAGCATAAAAGAACCGAGATATGAACTCAAGATGATGCCATAATCAGGGCTGCCAAGATAGGCGACAGTCAGCACCATCGGAAAAGTCAACACCAGAGCGATACCGATGAACAGCCAGGCCGCGACGAATTTGCCGGCCAGGGCTTCCCACAGGGTAATCGGCAGAGTGAACAGCAGTTCAATTGTGCCGCTCTTGCGCTCTTCAGACCAGAGGCGCATGCCTACTGCCGGCACCAGAAACAGATACAGCCAGGGGTGCCAGATAAAAAACGGTTCGAGCGTAGCGATGCGGTTTTCAAAAAACCTTGAAATGAAGAAAGTGCAGCCCGAGGTTGCCAGCAGAAAGATCACGATAAAGACATAAGCCACCGGTGATTCGAAATAGCTTTTGAGTTCGCGTTTCAACACAGCTTTGAAGTTTCTCATCTGGCAACGCCCCCTTTCGTCAGGCTATAAAACACTTCGTTCAGATCGCCCTTCTCGACGGTGAAACCGTCGACCTGCCAGTTTTTCTGATGAATGAAACTTGCGGTTTCATGAGCAATCGACTTGCCGCTCATCGGATAAAGACGTAGCCTGATGACTTTTTTGCCGTTCTTTTCAGCACCGCCCTCTGCGGCCGATGGTGTCAGGTCGGTCACACGGTCGACGAACTGTACCTTTTCGAGACCGGCCAGGGCATCTTTAGCCTCGACGCCGATAAGTTCAAGAGTTATGGCGCCGTGCAGTTTCGAGCGGCTGCGCAGCTCTTCGGGGCTGCCGTCGGCGACGATTTTTCCCTCGCCGATGATGATGGCGCGGCTACAGACCGCTTCGACCTCTTCGAGAATGTGAGTCGAGAGAATGATGCACTTTTCGCGGCCCATCTGCTTGATCAGGTTGCGCACTTCCTGCTTTTGATTGGGGTCGAGACCATCGGTGGGCTCGTCGAGAATCAGATACTCAGGGTCATGCAGAAAAGCCTGCGCGAAACCGACGCGCTGCCTGAAGCCCTTCGACAGGGTATCGATCTGCTGATAGGCAACCTCTTTGAGATTGCAGGTCTCCATAATCTTTTTAACCCGGTTCAGGCGCTCGTCACCGTCATAGCCGCGCACTTCGGCCGCGAACATGAGAAAGTCAAAAACGTTCATGTCGCGATATGACGGCGAAGATTCGGGCAGATAGCCGATCTTCGCGCGCGCTTCGAGCGGCTGCGCGATCACGTCGAAGCCGCCGACGGTTGCCGTACCCGATGTGGGTGGCAAAAACGTGGTAATCATTTTCATGGTTGTCGATTTGCCCGCGCCGTTCGGCCCGAGAAAGCCAAGGATTTCGCCCTTGCCGACCGTGAATGATATGTTGTCAACGGCCTTTATCGAGCCAAAATGCCGGGTCAATGACTGTACCGCAATCATGGCAAAACCTCCTTACATTCTTTCTGAATATCTCTTGACCCGAAAGAATTAAAAAGGTTTCAACTTTTTTATTTTTTTGATTTCAGCTAGAATCAAATCAATTACAACAACGAGGCTGACATGGAATCATCGACAGCAGCACATCCGTTCATCGTCAGAGACTGCGGTTTCGGAGTGATGGAATTCATCAGCACCGACACCGTGATCGACGGCTCACACCGGTCGATCGGAGCGCTCAACATACTGGCACGCAAGCTCAAGGGCGTGGTTTTTTCGCTGCAGCCGCAATGCCGCCTGACCCCCGACGTCGGCCCTCAGCTGAAGCTTATTTCTGAAAAAACCATCTTGAAGATGGCTTATCAGAATGAAGCTCAGGTACCGTTTGCCCACGATTTCGCCGAAGCCTTCGCCGCCCCTGATGATGCGGTCTGCAGCATCAAAAGTGCGATTGTCATCGAAAAGGTGATCAAGGATTTTGCCGATGTCACCCCATTCAGGACTTCGGCGCTGAACATTCTCGACATGCTCAAACAGCCGGATATCTCTTTCGACAAAATTCAGAAGGGCATCATCGACGAGCCCCTGCTGATTGCGCGCATTCTGCAGGTGGCCAACTCGGCCTTCTATATGCGCCGCAACCCGGTAGACAACATCGAAAACGCCCTCGCCTACCTGGGGCTTGAGGGCATAAGACAGGTTCTCGTGCAGCTGATTTTCCAGAGTCTGGCGACCAAATACTTCGCACATCAGAAAGACAAGTTGATCCACGGCGAATGTTGTGCACATCTTGCAGTCAAACTGGCTGAAAGAAAGACCAAAGACCTCATGACTCTCGGGAAAATACGTGTCGCGGCCCTGCTGCACGATGTCGGCTCGCTGGCTCTGCAGTTCTGCTATCTCGACGAATACGCAAAAGCCCTTTCCAGAGCTGTTTCTGAAAAGCTGAACATTCTGACGACTGAGAAAGAAATGTTCGGCACCACTCACTGCGACGTCGGCGCCAGGCTCGCAACTGAATGGAAACTGCCCGACTACGTTAAAACCTGCGCTTCAGATCATCACAGCATTGTCTCGGGCCCGTTCGACAAGATCGTTCGGCCGGTAATCTGCGCCAACGCCTTTCTCAACAGCGCCATCGACAAGCTGCCGGGCCTTGATTTCTCACCACTGGCGAAAGAGTTCTCGGTTACGCCAAACACGTCAGATAACGAGGCGAGAATGGAACTTCTTGCCTTCTTTACCGAAACCATGAAGTCTTTCACGCCAGAATCGGCCTGAACTGACACAAAACACAGCTGCCCTTCTTCTTTCAAGCCTGAATTAAACACAATTAAAGCAGGTTGACTTCAAAAATAGTCAATGCTAGCTTTGTGTACCCCTTTCTAAGGGTAAGTCAGGAAGTTGATAAGGATCGATCATGAAAAAAATTCTCACCGCTCTCGCCGTGTTCTGTGTGCTTTTTGCCGGTTATGCCTTTGCTGCCGTTGAAGAATTCACTTTCCCCGATGAAAAAGTCGACCTCGTGTGCCCGGATGGCTGGAAACATGAAATGACTGACGAAGCAATCCGCATGGCTTCACCCGACGAAGCTGTCCAGTTCGTTTTCGAAGTTCTCGATGTTAAAGACCTTGAAGCTGGCCTCGAAAAAGCCAAGGCCGAAATCGATAAAGCCATCGGCACCACCACTTTTGGTGAACCGGTCGAAGAAAAAATCAACGAAATGCCAGCCATTACCTTTGAAGGCACCTGTGCCGAAAAGGGTCTCGAAGTAATGGTTTCAGTCATCATCACCCCGGCCGAAAACGCTCTCTGTGTTTATTATTTCGCCGCCAAGGCAGCTGAAGAAAAGCATGCCGCCGGCATCGCCGAAGTAATCAAAGGCATCAAACCTGCCGCGCCTGAAGCCGTGGCCCCAGCTGCAGCCCTGACTGCAACTGAAGAAACAGAAGATACCGAAGAAACTGAAGGCACCGAAGAAGAAACCGCCGGTGACGAAGAATAATTGAACCAGTCGCCTCACTGAACAGTCAGGGTGTCTGCCTCATGGCAGGCACCCTTTTCTCACAGGAGAACCAATATCAATAAGCATCTTTTAACCATTCTCACCCTTCTTTTCATCTTCTGCCTGATCAAGCCGGGTTTCTCTCAGGGCGGGCTGAATGCAAAATCAGAAAAAGCCGCCGGGCTTTCTGGTAAAACTCAGATTCGCCCATCTGGTCCGGGCAAAAAAGCTGCGGGCTGGACAAAGAAGTTAATCGACCAGACTGTTTCAGACACGTCTGAAAACGATGATTCGGAAGATTCTTCCCTGTCGGATTCAGACGAAGAAGGCTCTGAGGACGACGTAATCACAGAAGATTCAGAAGAAACGGCAGAAGAAAGTGAAGAACCGGTTGAAGAAGCAAATGAACAGGAGTCAGAAGAGGCAACAGTAAAGAAGCCTGAAATTAACCTTACCAATCCTGGCGACTGGGAACCTTTCATAGAAATGGACGCGAACTTTTTCCCATCATTTCTGATTTCCACCTCCATCATCAAGCTTGATGCGCCAGAAACTTCCGACCCAACAATTCACGGTGATCAGAATGGCCTGATCGGCATTGCCGTCAGAAACCCCGCAAAAGGCACCCGGGTGCGTCTGACCATCAGTGAAAATCTTATTATGAACGCTGCCACCGTCGAAGCCACTCTGGAAAAAGCTGATGAAACCTATTTTCTCTGCCCACAGATCAGCTTTAAATACGACGTTTTGCTTAAACAAAAGCAACCTCTACCCTTGAGCATCAATTTCGCGCTGTCGGTAGACGGTAAAGAGCCAGTCACCAGAAGTAAAACCGCTCTCATACGCTCGATAAACGATTGCCCAACCTTCTATGTCAGTCTGGCAGATGAATCCTATGCCGACATCAGCTTTCTATTCGCTGCTTACGTTAATGAAAGCCACCCGATGATAGATGTACTGCTCAAAGAGGCGTTGAAAACAAAAATCGTCGACGGCTTTGACGGCTATCAGTCAGGCGACAGCGATGAGGTTATCAGACAGGTTTTCGCAATCTGGACAGCCCTGCAGAAACGCGGCATAAAATACAGTTCCATAACCACTCCATCGGCGCATTCTGAAGTGGTTTACTCTCAAAATGTCCGGTTCATAGAAGAATCATTGAACAACATTCAGGCGAACTGCGTTGACGGCAGCGTTCTCATCGCCTCCGTGCTTTACAAAATCGGCATAAATCCATTTCTGGTAATTGTTCCTGGGCATATGTATCTCGGATTCTATCTCGATGATAAAGCGGAATCATATTGCTGCCTCGAAACAACGCTGCTTTCAGCGGGCAAGGGCGAAGATTTTTTTGTCGAAACACTGCAGGCAACCATGGAAGACTTCCAGAAGCATGAGAAAAAGTTCATTGCCGACAACGACCCAGACTACCAGATCATCGACATCGATGAAGCCCGTCAACTCGGAATTGTTCCGATCGCGTTCAGCAGTCACTGACTGCCTGACACCCTGACCGCTCAGTTGCGCTTGTGTGCGAAGACAGAGCAGGCTTTCTGCGACTGCAGAACCCATTCGCTGTCTTCGCGCCTGGCTGCGACCTCGGAAAGGGCGGCAAGAATTTGCTGTTCAAGAGGTGAAGCAACGCAAAGTATTCCGTATTCACACGGAACACTGTGACCCTTCTTGTCGCCGGCTAGACGAATAGCTCTCAGGCGTGCAATAGTCGCCCCCTCGGCCCCGGCCTGCATGGCGGCATGTACGAATGCGTCGCCTTCGCCCTCGTGGCAGAGAAAGCCGATTTCACGATGTGTGTAGACCGGCTGCCCCGAGCTGTCGTAATTTGATTCCATGCCGAAAAAGCGTTTACGCCAGGCAGTACCCTTCTTGAGATCGTCGATTGCAGCAATAATCTGTTCGATGCTCGCTGCGTGTTCCTGGCGCCCGATTCTGATCAGCGGGTCGACTATTCCGGCCCGTATCGGGGTCTGGTAGAGAAACCCGCCGCCCGGCCGGTCGAGGTGCCCTTCTTCGATCAACAGACGCTGCAGACCGTCGGCGTCGTGCGAAGGCACCATAAGGTATACCAGTTCTTTTTCTGGCGAAATGGTGACGCGCAGAAGCCCAAGCCGATCACGAATACCGGTGCCAATACCGATACTGACTACAGGAACGCCAACTCCGAGCTTCAGAGCAACTCTGAACAGGTTGGCGCCACTGCCGGATTTCGATTGAATACCGGTTATGAGCGACAAATCTTTCAGCAACCTCAGGTCGTCAACACCTTCGCAGCTGATTTCTGAAGCATCCATGCGGGTTATTTCGGTGAGTTCCTGGGCAAAAACCGCGCCGCGACCAGGAATCTGCAGCTCAAGCTCCTTGATCAGTCGGCAGAGAACAGCATCTGCCGCTGCAACAGGAACAGTAACTCTGAAAATCTCGGTGGCCACGTCGCTGAATTCCATGCCCAGCCCCGGAATTCCGAGAAAACTGGTATTAACTTTCTGCCTGACACAACGCGAGTTCTCAGCAAACAGAGTTCTGACACCGAGCCCGGCGAAAATCTCCATGATTTTACCGTTCAGGCTCTGATGTGCAATGAGAGTGATTCTTGAAACTTCGCGTGAAATGCCTGTAAGATCATTCATCGCCGTTCACCTCCGTCTGAGCCTGAAGAAGCTGGCGCTGACGCATCTGCACGATGATTCCGTAAATCAGCATCGTCAGAACCGGAAACACCGATGCCATCGCCACGATGCCAAAGCCGTCGACCACATTCAACTCGCCGCCAATCCCCAGACCCATGGCAAGAACCAGAGGCACGGTAATCGGACCGGTGGTTACACCGCCAGAATCCCAGGCGATGCCGGCAAAATCGTCTTCACTGAAATAGGTCAGAATCATCACGATCAGGTATGACGGCAGCAGCAGCCAGACTACCGGTATCGAGTAAAGAATGCGGGCAACCCCTGCCACAAGCCCCATGCCGACCCCAAGCGAAACGGTGTAAATAACCCCGCTTTTTTTAACGGTTCCGACCGTGAGATCTTCGACTGTCGCGCCCAGAGCGCTCAAAGCCGGTTCGGCCACCGTCGAGCCGTAGCCCATGCCGAATGCAAAAACAAAAACCAGCGCGATACCGATCATCGTCAATTCTGGCCCGAACATTGGCGGACGTTCGACGATATGCTCGTAACGCCGGGCTTTTTGGTCGAATCTGGTCGCATCGAAAGGCACCGGGTGCGGGATTCCCTTGCGATCCTGCAGATAAAAAAACCGGCTGACCGCACCGCTCTGTGAAAATGAGGTCAGAACCGAGCCAAGATCGAATGGTTCGAGGATAATGCGCCCCTCTTCGTGCGTTTCACTTCTGAAAACCTGTGGCAGCGGGCGGCCGACCTGGTCGCCAAGCGGGCCAAGCCCAAGCCTGATGCCGCTGGTGAGAATGCCCATGCCGGCCAGTGCAAAAAGAATGCCCAGCAAAACTTCATCAGTGCGCCGGGGTTTGTCGCGCAAAACGACCACAAGAATAAACACAAGCAGCATTACCAGTGGCACAACGGCTCTAAATGCCAGTTTTGCCTCGTTTTTCATAACTTCTGCGCTGTCGAGAGCTGCGACCCCCTGAGCTGCCGGTCGCCCCGACATTTCGAGGGCCACCATCGCCCGTTCATTTTTTGAAGCACGCCTGACCAGCCAGTCGTTCAATGAAAGTGCCCCCAGCAGTTCAGAGCGTTTCTCGTTGTCGGCCACAATCCGCAGAGCCGCTTCATAGTTAAGCTGATGACCATAGAACGACCGTCGGGCCGCTTCGTCACCACGCTGAAAAGCAATGGCCTCCAGATCTTTTTCATTTTTTACCAGTTTCATGGCATTGACACGATTGCCGGCCGAAAAGAATTCAGCTGCAGGAACCGGTCTGGGTGTGCTTGAATTCAGCCAGGCGCCCATACATAAAACACCGATGACCGGGAAAAGCGAGGCGAGAGCAACGATACCGAAGCCGGACGCCGTACCTTCGTGCTTGCCTGCCGAACGGCTGACCCCGATACCCATGGCAAGCACCAGAGGAACAGTCACCGGGCCGGTTGTGACGCCACCCGTATCCCATGCCAGATTGAGAATATGGCAAAGGTTTTCGTCGCGAGAAAAAACTGCGGTCATTGCGAGCAGAACTGGCACCAGAAAATAAATAAAGGGCTTGATCGACACGCCCCAATAGAATCGCACCATACCGAAAGCAACCGCAAATCCGACACCTGCACCGATAGACATGACCAGCCTGTCGGTTTCGACTTCCAGCAGGCGGTAAAGCAGAGGGGTTTCCCAGGGCGTGACAGTTATACCTGCCAGTCTGAGGGCGGCAATGGCAGGCTCGGCCAGCGTAGCGCTGACCCCGAGCAGCAGACCAAAACCCATGATTACCGCAATATGGCAACGTTGCGGCAGCTGCAGCCCCACCCTTTCACCGAGTGGCATCAGGCCAAGAAATAACCCTTCGAGAAAAAGGGCCAGACCCAGCACAACCATGCCGATCCCGGCGGAAACCTGCAGTGCATTGGTTGGCGGCTCATTGAGAACAACAATTTTGAAAGCCACCAGATAGAGAATAATGAAGGTGACAGATCTGATCTGCTCATAAATCCGCACTCGGGCGTAATTCCAGATCATCGATACCGCGACGCGGAAAGGGATGTGAATCCGATCAGGCAGTGCCATAACTCCCCCGAAAAAAATTGAAGTGACTTAAGATACCGTCAGTCGCAGACAGGCGCAACAAAACCATGAAAGTCCGCCTTAATTCAATCATGTTAGCCGGTCTGCCGGTTCTTGTCAAACGCCCGGAAAAACTCTTCTCCATCCGAACCCAACTCTTGGCAATATCTCATAATCATGCTTAAATTAAAGATGGGGATTATTACCGCCTTATTATATGGAGGCTTCAAAATGATAAAATTCAACTCCGTCAGAAATACAGGTCTATGCCTGCTGATGATAATCTTTTTACTTTCAACCCTCCCGGCTGTCGTGGCAGAACAGGCGACGATGGGCCTGAGTCCCGAACAGATCAAAGAAATCACCACTAAGGTCGACCCGGTTCTAAAGGGAAAACCGGTGAGCGACATACCCGAAGAAGACCGGTCGCAGCTGTTTCTGGCCGAAGGTTTGTTCCCGGGCTCCTATGACCTTTTTTTCCGTCATGCCGAATATCTCGCTCTAGAAAAGCGCAGTTACACCGAAGCGGTACCCAGGCTGAAAAAAGCCCTTGAATTGAAACCCAAAGATCTCGCCGCCCTCGAACTTCTCGCAAACTGCTACACCGAGCTAAAAGAGACCTCAGAAGAAGTCTCCTGCTGGGAAACCATTCGCCACCTCATCGAAGACGATGACTCAGAAGCAACCCGTGAACTGCGCGAACGGGTCACGCTCAACCTCGGTCGCATGGCCGCCGAAAATGAGATGGTCATGCGTCAGGGCCGGCGCTTCATCATCTATACCCCGGTCAGCAGCGACCATTTTCACGTCGATAAAGAGCTGACTGACGAGCGTCTCGAAGAGGTTTTTGCGCAGGTTACCGGCGATCTTGAGTGTTTTCCTGCCTTCAGAACCTCGATTATCATTCTTGACCCGGTCAAATTCAACGAAGTTAAGCCGACCTCGTGGGCCGGTGGCTTTGCCCAGGGCGGCAGATCGATGACTCTCAAAACCGAAAGTTTCCCGCAGACCGACCCGGAATCGCGCCTGCCGGCCAGAAAGATACTGCTGCACGAATTTACCCACAACATCGTCGCCATCGCTGCCGACGGGCGTTGCCCGACCTGGCTCAACGAGGGTCTGGCGGTATTCGCCGAGAACAAAGACGACAGCTTCACCGAGTTCAGACCGCAGATACCCTCGCCGGAAAATATGATGACACTCGAACAGCTCGAAAAAGAATTCTACGACATCAGGCAGATCGATGGCGGCCCCCGTGTCGCGGCCGCCTACAATCTTGCCGGCCTTTATGCACGTTTTCTGATTCAGAATTACACCATGACCGCCCCAAGACTCATGCTCAACGAGCTGAAAAACCGGAAACCTCTTGAAGAAGCCCTGCAGCAGGTCTGCACACTTACAGTCGCCGCGTTTGAACAACGGTTCCGCAACTGGGTTCACGAACTGGCAAACCAGTAAAATCCGCAGGCTGCTTGCATCGCCCGCAGCGCACCATTATAATTGGCGCAGCAGATTTAACTTTGTGCAAAAAAGGCGGGCCACTGAAAAATGCAGGACTTTTATACCAATCCGGCTGTTCCGAGCCTGAGCATCGACACCAGCCAGCCAACCGCGAAAGACAATGCCCTCGCCGTCTGGCCCGACGTCATTGCCTACATTTTCGCGGGGTTTTGCCTGTCTTATCTGATTATTACCTCAATCGAAACAAAAGACCTCGACATGGCTCTCACCTGGGGCGCCGTCGGCTTTGCCGCGCTCTGGGGCTTCACCGGCTTCAGACACGGCCTGTTCAACGAAGTTTTATTGCTGGCCCGACTCGCAGTGCCCGCCTTTCTCGCCTGGCAATTCGGAAGCGAAGTCGGCAGTCTTCTCGGCATGCCAAATTTCATCGGCCTCGCAGTTGGCAGCCCGCTGGTTTTCATGTTGTCGTATTTTATCGTCGGCCGGGTTTTTAGAGAGCACATACTCAAGCCAAAGATACCAACGCTTCCGGGGCAGATTCTCGGCCTGTTCGCCGGTGTTGTCGAAGCCGGTGCAGTGATTGCGGTAACCGGGTTTGCCCTCAGCTACATTCCGACCGGCAATTTCAAAATGGAAAACTCACTGACCGCAGAGCTCGGCAAAGCTGTCGAGCAGGCGTTTTTTCAGCCGATGCTGGCATCGGTTGCCACCGGCCCGGCCAGTATTCTGCCGCTGCTGGCCGACAAAAAATTCATCGAGAACGCCCCTAAAGTGGACTGGGGAACGATCGAAGTCGAACTGACAACCATTGGAAACCATCCGAAGATTCAGTCTCTGATCGAAGATCCCGAACTTACAGAACTGGTAAAAAACAAAAAAATTGCTGAGTATGTTAAGCATCCCAAAATCAGGGGCATGCTCACCGACCCAGAACTCGGCAGAATCGCCGAAAACATCAACTGGCAGAAGATTCACAATATCATCGAAGCGGGCATGCGCCAGCAGAGACCGGTTCAGACACAGCAACCGGACAGTCCACTGCCGGCGGAACCGGGTCAAGCACCCGACACCGCCCCGTTCCAGTTGCCTGTGTTGGCTCCCTAGCCCACTATCACATTTGAATCCGTAGTTTTTTCGTCACTCCCGAGCAGAGGTGACGTATTGCCTGCCCGTTCCTGAAATCAGATTTTGTCAGAGGCCGGATCTCAAACATGCCTTCGGGCTGATTATATTGAATCATAAAAAAAGCGTTACTAAACACTTGCAAAGTTGCCGTTTATGGTCTAAAAAGGAACTTATCTGGAGAGGTGCCGGAGCGGTCGAACGGGGCGGTCTCGAAAACCGTTGAGGGCTTTGCCTTCCGCGAGTTCAAATCTCGCCCTCTCCGCTTAAAACAAGTCCTCAGGGTTCCATGAACCCATAAATCCCGCTGATAAGGCGGGTTTTATTTTTTTTCCGGCATTATGAGACGCGCCACATTCAGCTGACAATTTGTGGTAAAAATCTGTGGTAAGCACAAAAAAAATAAACCGCTTACCACAAATATGACATCAAGCCTTATCAACAAACGAATTCAAGACTGAGGCTCTGACTTTAAAACATGCCCGGCCGGATAATTTCGAATTTCTCGGCAACAATGGCCTGAAAACTCTCAGAAATGCTGTTCCAGTCAACAACATCCACCCTGAAAGGCAACACCGAATTCTGCAGCGCTTCTTTGAGAAGGCGCATCCGGTCGAAAGAAATCCTGGCGTTTTCAACCAGAGCGATATCGAGATCTGAAAAGTCTTTTGCGTTGCCTTTAACCCTTGAGCCGAAAGCCCTTATTTCTGCTTCCGGAGCATGTTCGGCGAGAATCTTTCTGACAATTTCCAAATGTGCCTGAGAAATATCAATCATTTCGAGCTGTTAAAACCACGAGCAATTTCTCGGCTTCGACAACGAATGCCAACGCAAAGCCGAACACTTCTTCGGAGATCGCCGGATCATAAGTATGGGAGGTCAGATTCCTCGCCTCGTGAAAACGCATCCAGTTTTCAACCTCGGTAATGAGACGATTTTCTGCTGCAACTCTGAAAAGCTCTCTACGGGTTACGCCATCGACGGCTGTTCTGCTGACATTTATTTCCAGCCATCTTTTAATAAATTTCCAGCAAAGCTCATAGGTAAATTCAAAATTCTGAATCACACCGGCCTGCAAAACCTCTTTCTGCACCTGATCCTGAGAAGCTGCAAGCGTTTTGATGGCAAAATCTGCAGCGCGGCGCAGAGACTGAATGGCCTTTTCCAGACTGCTCAGGTCGAGAAGCATTGCGAACCTCACTGATGTTCAGGCTTGGCTCAACCGGATGTAAAGCTTTCCAAAGCAATCCGGAAGCACCAGATACAAATAGCCGGTACAAGCCAAGAGCCCGTTCATCAGAACGGGCTCTTAACGGTGCCGGGGACGGGACTTGAACCCGTATGGCTCTCGCCACACGCCCCTCAAACGTGCGTGTCTACCAGTTCCACCACCCCGGCGGGGGACGTGATGGTGATTATAGCGCAACCCGGTTTTACAGTCAACAAAAAATTAAAAGTTTTTGTTTTGAGATTTTTTTCACAATAATTGGACAAGATACTCAAGTTACAGGTTCATGGAGCCTTTTTCACAACAATCGAAGAAAAAGCAGGTTTCACGTTTTTTCACAATGGCCGGATGATCGAGAATCTTTGCAATATTTCACAATGGGCCGAATTAAAAAGAGAAATAAGCTTTGCGATTTTTTTCACAATAAATTAAACTGTCTTCTGAAACCTTACGGGTCGAAAATAACTGCCGCACATCTGGACAAAAACGTCAGACGGTGGCAAAATCAGCAACGAAAATCGAACAGAAAAACCAAGGAAAGCCGGCCATGCTCGACAGTTTTGAAAAATATCTGTATCAGACGGTTTTTCCGATGCAGCCACCGGAAAACATCTACCACTACACCACCCAGAAAGGCATTCTGGGCATCGTCACCCGTCGCGAAATGTGGGCAACCCAGGTGCATTTTCTCAACGACAAGAACGAAGTCTTTCTGACCTTCAAGCTGCTCGAACGCGAACTCAAAAAACAGGCCGGGCGGGCACAGAATCCGGCCATAAAAGCAATACTCAACGACATCAGGCGCAACCTGCCCCGCATCGACCAGGGGCACATCTGTATCGCCTCATTCTGCGAAGAAAGTGATCTACTCAGCCAGTGGCGCGGCTATGGCAACCAGGGCAAAGGTTACGCCATCGGCTTCAACCTCAAGGAACTGACCCATATCGCCAAACGCCAGCATTTCGTTCTCTGGCCCTGTGTCTACAACACCGCCCTGCAGATGGAACTGGTAACCTATCTGATCGACAGCTGGTGCCGCAAATTCGGCGGCCAAAAAACCGTTCAGCACGATAAAATGCTGGCGATCATCAACACCAGCGTCTGCCAGCTGGCCCCGATCATCAAAGACGAAAGCTTCTCAGAAGAAAAGGAATGGCGCCTGGTCTCATCGGTGGTTTCGAGCAAATCGCCGCAATTCGCCTTCAGAGAAGGCGAGTTTTCGCTGATTCCGTATTACAACTTTCAGATTGAGGACGAGCACGGCCGGCTGAGCATCAGATCGATCGTCGTCGGGCCATCACCGCACATGGAACTGGCGCGCAACAGCCTGTCGACTTTTCTTGCCGCCAGCAAACTGCCGGCCGTCGACATCGTCAGCTCGAAAATACCTTTCCGCAACTGGAAATAGCCCCGCCAGCTATTGCCAGCGGGGCTTATAGGACGTATTTACGAAAAGCGCCTGAGCTTCAGTCAATCTTCGACGGTTGCGGCGTTGTTGAGATATTTCTTGTATTCGGCGGCTGAGAGAACGATTTCGGGGTATTCATTGCTGACCCAGAATCGCCGGCCATCGGGGGCCTGGCGCCATTCGCCGTCGAGCAGGTTGACTTCGTTGCCATAGATCATCGCGACTTTCTTCTTGCTGCGCGGGAAATTCGGCTGTTTGCCTTCGCCATGCCATTCTTCGAGGAGGTAGGCAAGATCCGAGCGTCTTTCGTGCACGACTTCGAAGTTGACTCTTTCGAGAAAGCGGCTGAGAATATCTGATTCTGTGGCTTCGGCAGTTTCGACGAAGCGCTGAATGTCAGTTTTCGAGGCCAGCAGCGCCGTAAAAAGCTCAGACTCGCGCAGCTGCAGGGAAACATCGCGCGATGCTTCCTGAGTGCTCATTGCCCTGTCATTGGCCATCAGTTCGGCGACGACGTCACACCAGGCGGCAGATACGGTGAATAGTGCGAATAAAAGAACCAGCCATGAGAGCCTGTTAACTTTCATATCAGCCTCGGTTAGAAGATTTGCAGTTATCTTATCGCAATTTGCGTACCATTTCTCAAAGGCCTGCCAGCAACGATAAATACAGAATTACTTTCTTATCGCGGGCAAAAGTGCTAAATTATCAGCAGTCGGTTGCTGAGAAATTACATGAACAAGCCAAATCTGATTATTCGCATTCACAACTACAACAGGGTCAGCCTCGGCGCCATCCTGGGTGCCTGCCGCCCCACCCTGCTGCAGCATTTCAATGTCCTCACCTGGGTCAGCGACGCCCCGCCACCGGCCGAGCTCGAACTGAAACCCTCGCTGCTCGTCTGCTCTTATATGCAGCCGCACGAAAAGCCGGTCGAAGCCGAGTTACGCGCCGTCAAACAACAGTTTCCGCATCTGGAAGCAATATGCGGTGGTGCTCAACCGACTTCGGCCCCCGAGGCCGCTGTCAATATGGGTTTCGACTACGTGGTCGCCGGTGAAGCCGAAGATTTCTTCCCGGAATTTCTTGAAAAGTGGCTCGCCGGATGCGCCGAAAAGGGCATTCTTCAGACGCCGCGCGGCAAGGTCAACCTCGACCTCTACCCCGGCTTTTCGTCAATAACCGAATATCTGCCGCCTATCGAAATCAGCCGTGGCTGTCGCTTTGGCTGCATGTTCTGCGGCGTGCCCCGCCTGAACGCGGCGACGTTGCGGCATCGCAGTCTGGACAGTATCGAGGCGGTCATAAAGGAATATTTCAGGCTCAAGCCGAGCCGCAAGCGCATCAAGTTTCTGGCGCCCAACGCTTTCGCCTACGGTTCCGACGGCCTCAAACCCGACCTGAATGCGCTTTACGGGCTGCTCGAAATGCTCAAGAGAGTTGGCGTGCCCGAGATCAATCTCGGCAGCTTTCCTTCAGAGGTGCGCCCTGACTTCGTCACGCGCGAGGTCATGGAACTGGTAACTCCATATCTGTCGAACAAAACGATCGTCATGGGCGTTCAGACCGGTTCAGACAGCATGCTTAAACGCATGAATCGCGGGCATAGCCGCCAGCAATCGATAAATGCTATCTCACTGATCCGCGAATTCGGTTTTCAGCCGCACGTCGATTTTATCGTCGGCAACCCCGACGAGACCGAAGAAGACCAGTTCGAACTGATCGACTTCATGGAGCAGATGCTGCGCGACTACGCCATCCGCATTCACATGCACACTTTCGTGCCCCTGCCCTCGACCCCCTGGGAAAACAAACTGCAGTCACCGATCAACGAGAAGGTCAAAAAGCACCTGCGCGACCTCGAAAAGCGCGGCGTTCTCGACGGCTGGTGGGAAAACCACATCGGTCACGCCCGCCACGCCAGAGGCAACTCCTGATTTTTTCGGCAATTTTTCAAAAAATATTTGACTCGCCACCCCGACGGTGCTATAATCAACCCCATCGACGATGGGGTGTCGTCTAATGGTAGGACAGCAGTCTCTGGAACTGCTTATTGGGGTTCGACTCCCTGCACCCCAGCCGCAAGCCCGCTGCAAAGCGGGCTTTTGTATTTTCCGGCGTTCATCGACTTTTCAAGACCTGCCATTTTTCGCCAGATAATCGCAACTCCCCAATTTTTAGCTCCGATATGGAGAAAAAACTGGAGAAAAGCATGGAGAGCCTCCCATTTTCCTTCATAGTAGCAAATCCACTTTAATCCACTACACAGCAACAGGGCGGGTTCCTTCAATCCAGGGCAACATTGTCCTTCGCTTTTCAGGCGAAGAAATCTTCTCTCATGTTGATATCTGTGTGAACGAGGTAATGCAATTTCTCAAAAAGAAGTAGGTTGTTTCACCACAGCAATATCTTTTGTCTGCAGCTATTACAAACTGTAACAATTTACTGTGACATCCAGGGCAAACGTAAACTTTTCCTTGTCTTGATCTGAAATTGCCAAGTCCATGTACTTTTTTCCCTTGCCCGTGTATTCTTGAAAAAAAATGGGGGGAGAAAGTATGAAACCCGGTTCTTTTCTGGAGCATTTTTCAGTTATTCCCGATCCCAGGAGCACTACTAACAGGAAACATCTGCTGATTGATATTTTGTTTGTTACCGTTTGCGCAGTAATTTGCGGGGCAAAAGGGTGGGACGAAATTTCAGAATTTGGTAAGTGCCGGCATGATTGGCTCAAACGGTTTCTTGATTTGCCCAACGGCATTCCTTCTCATGAAACCTTTCGAGATGTTTTTCTCTTCCTTGACACAAAAAAATTCAATGAAAGCTTCGGCAGCTGGGTTTTGGATATTGCTCAAAAGATCCCCGGTGAAATTATTTCAATTGATGGGAAAACGAGTCGGCGCTCTTTTTCAAGCAATACGAAGCCATTACACATGGTAAGCGCCTGGGCAAGCAAGAATTCGTTGGTGTTGTCTCAGGTGAAGGTTGATGAAAAGAGCAATGAAATCACGGCTATCCCTGAAATTCTATCCGTCCTGGACATCCACGGATGTATTGTAACCATTGATGCGATGGGTTGCCAGAAGGACATTGCAGAGAAAATAATGGCAGGTGGCGGCGATTATATTCTCGCCCTGAAAGGTAATCAAGGAAACCTTCACGCGCAGGTAAAGGACTTCATGAACATTTCTGTAGAGACTGTTTTTAAAGACGTTCCGCACGAAAAAACGGTAACGATAGAAAAAGATCATGGCAGAATCGAAGCTCGGGAATATTTTTTGGTAAACGAGCTTGATTGGCTGGAAACCAGGCAGGCCTGGAAGGGGTTAAACTCAATTGGAGTTGTTGTTTCCAGGCGAACCATCCAAGATAAAACAACAACGGAAACAAGGCTGTATATAACCAGTTTAAAATCCAATGTAAAGCTTTTTGCAGAAGGGGTTCGAAGCCATTGGGGAGTTGAAAGTATGCACTGGTCTCTGGATATAGCATTTCAAGAAGACCAGTGTCGGAAGAGACTAGAAAAATCAGCAGCAAATTTCGCTATTGTTCGCCACATTGCCCTGAACCTGCTTAAAAAAGAACAGTCATATAAAGGAAGCATCGTCAGAAAACAATTCAAAGCAGCCCTAACAGAGGAGTATCTTGAGAAAGTCCTTCAATGCTAAATAAAGTAGGCGTTTGCCCTGCTGTGACATCACTTTGGAATCGAGCGGCACTTCTGGTAGTATTGATATTCAATTACACTTTCTTCTGGTGATCACAAATGGGCAAGAAGCCTTTTAAAGACGAAAAATTTACTTTTGAGCATCTGACAAAATCGATCAGGCAGGCGCATCAGGAACTTGCCACACAGACTTCGCGTGCTGTCAATGCCGGACTAACCCTGCGAAACTGGCTGATCGGTTATTATATCGCCGAATACGAGTTGATGGGTTCAGATCGAGCGAAGTATGGCGCTGCCCTGCTGGATAAACTTTCTCAGGCTCTTGTTAAATCAGGCGTCAACGCCTGCGCGCGGCGGCAACTTTATAATTATCTCCGGTTTTATCAGCTTTACCCTCAAATTGTGCGGTCAGTGAACGCACAATTTAAATTTATTCCTCCCGTCAGCATGGCAGAACATTTCGAAAAAGTGCGGTCAGCGAAAGCACTTTCTGAAAATAAACATCCAGACGTTATCAATCGACTTTCTTATACGCACATAGAACAGCTGTTAACGCTGGAAGATGATACCAAAAGAGCTTTCTACGAGATCGAATGTATTCGTGGCAACTGGTCGGTTCGAGAACTGAAACGCCAGATTGGCAGCCTGTATTACGAGCGATCTGGTCTTTCGCACGATAAAAAGAAGCTTTCAGAACTGGCAAATCAGGCGGCTGAGCAATCCAGGCCAGAGTTAACCATTCGTGATCCTTATATATTCGAGTTTCTGGGCCTGAAATCCAGCGAGGTTATGGGTGAATCCCATCTTGAAGACCAGTTAATCGACAAGTTGCAGAATTTCCTGCTGGAGATGGGGCAAGGTTTCTGTTTTGAAGCTCGTCAGAAGAGAATTCTGATCGGTGACGAATATTTCTTCGTCGATCTGGTTTTTTATCACCGGATTCTGAAGTGTCATATTCTGGTGGAGCTGAAGCTTGAGCGATTCAGTCATGAAAACCTTGGCCAGCTGAATACCTACGTAAACTGGTATCGCAAAAATATGATGGTTGAAGGCGATAATCAGCCATTGGGTATTCTTCTCTGCACCGATAAAAATCATGCTCTGGTCGAATATGCCCTTGCGGGCATGGATAACCAGTTGTTTGTTTCTAAATATCAGCTGGAGCTGCCTAAAAAAGAAGACATGGAGCGATTTATCGAAGAGCAGATACAAATTGCCGAATAATGAATTAAAACCTCGGCGGGATGTTCTGGTGAAAGCGGTGAGACATAGTTCTACAGGTGGTAACAAATTTTTACAAGATTTAAAACCAGCCCCCAAAGCACCAAAGAAGCCTAATTTTGGCCCCCTGCACCCCAGCCGCAAGCCCGCTGCAAAGCGGGCTTTTGTATTTTCCGACCATTTTCAAGGTGCCATCCTGGCACCTTGAAAAGCTGGCGGGACCTAAGGCGATATTTTGGATAAAATTGCTGACAGGGGCCCGGGCAGAGAGTAGAATGGCGGCACGACACCATAAAAATTACAGAGGTAGCCAATGCTGACCGGGGAAATACGCAACAAAGTCGATGCACTATGGACCGCATTCTGGACCGGCGGCATCGCCAACCCGCTGACCGTTATCGAGCAGATTTCATATCTGCTGTTCATCAAACGCCTCGATGATATTCATGCTCTCAAAGAACTGCAGGCCAACCGAACCGGCAAGCCGGTCAAAGACCCGGTCTTCAGTGACGGGCAGCAGCACCTGCGCTGGTCGAAGTTCAAGCACCTCGAACCCGGCGAAATGTTCAAGCTCTTTCAGGCTGAGGTGTTTCCGTTCATCAAGAACATGGCGTCAGCCTCCGACACCACCTTTGCCCGGGCCATGGCCGATGCGGCCTTCATAATTCCGAAGCCCAGCCTGCTGGTTCAGGCGGTCGAGCTCATCGAGGATATTCCGATGAAAGACCGAGATACCAAGGGCGATGTCTACGAATACATGCTCAGCAAGCTTTCTACCGCCGGCCAGAACGGCCAGTTCAGAACGCCGCGCCACATCATCAAAATGATGGTCGAGCTGATGCAGCCGAAGATCAAAGATTTCATCTGCGACCCGGCCTGTGGCACCGCCGGCTTTCTGGTTGCGGCCGGTGAATACATCAGAACCCACCACGAAATCGACTACCATGCGGCCGAAAATCGCGAGCATGTGAACGGCCGCCTGTTCAATGGTTTCGACTTCGACACGACCATGCTGCGCATCGGCAGTATGAACATGATGATGCACGGAGTCGAAAACCCGCACATCATGTATAAAGACTCACTTGCAGACAGCAACAAAGAGTCCGAGCAATACACCCTGATTCTTGCCAATCCGCCATTCAAAGGCAGTCTCGCCGAAAACGAAGTTTCGAAGAAGCTGCTCGAAACTGTTAAAACCAAAAAGACCGAGCTGCTGTTTCTGGCCCTGATGCTGCGCCTGCTTAAGGCCGGTGGCCGCTGCGCCGTCATTGTTCCAGACGGGGTGCTTTTCGGCGCATCAAAAGCCCATCTCGACCTCAGGAAAGAGATCATCGACAATCATCGCCTCGAAGCGGTCATTTCGCTGCCGGCGGGTGTTTTCAAGCCTTACGCCGGGGTCAGCACCGGCATCATGGTTTTCACAAAAACCGGCACCGGCGGCACCGACAAGGTCTGGTTCTACGATATGCAGGCCGACGGCTACAGTCTCGACGACAAGCGCAACAAGATCGACGCCGACGATATCCCCGACGTTATCAAACGCTGGCACAATCTCGCGGCCGAAAACAGCCGCAAACGCACCGACCAGTCGTTTCTGGTTCCCGTCGACGACATCAGAAAAGAAAAGTATGACCTGTCGATCAACCGCTACAAGCAGATCGTCTACGACGAAGTCAAGTATGACAAGCCCAAAGACATCCTCGCCGAAATCATGCAGATGGAAAAAGAAATCCAGAAAGGCCTCGAAGAACTCGACGGTATGCTGGGATGAAGCTTATTTATATTGATGAATCAGGTGACACCGGATTTAATCTTAATGACCCGCAACAGCCTATATTTGTTTTAGCGGCTTTAGTAATACCAGATTTACTTTGGCCACATCTTGAAAGTGAATACCGGTATGCCATAAATGAATTTTTTCCTGATGGAATTCCAGAAGACTTCGAGCTTCATGTTACGGACATGAAGGCAAGAAAGAATCATTTTAAAAATTTCGACAAAGAACTTGGTGCAAAGTTTAGAGACCGGGTCCTTGAATTCATTTCCAGGCTTGGGGTAAAAGTTTTTTACCGAAGAATAATAAAAAAACAGTTTCAAAAATTTTGCGAAGAACGCTTTGGTATTGTTAGACTAAGTCCTTATCTCATGGCTCTTTCGATGCTTTGGTTCGAGATTAACAAATATCTTAACGCTCAAGAAGATTTTGGCATGCTGATTTTTGATGACAACAAGCATTATTTACCAGACGTAGAAAAAGCCATTCGATCTCTTCGACTAGACCTTAGATTCATGCTGTCCAACAACAAGCTTATCGAAAAGGGCTTCTTTGTTGATTCAAAAAAAAGCATTCCGATTCAGTTAACAGATTTGCTCGCTTACTATATCAGGAAATATGAGGAACATAAGCTTGGAAAAACAGTTAGCAAAATAGATCAAGACTGCTTTTCTGCATTAGAAGGAATTGCGCAGATGAATGCGAAGATACCAGCCGAATTTAATGAGTTATTAAAGTGGGCAGAAGAAAATTGGAGATAAAAAAGCGGCCGCCTCTTACGATGGAACCGTCAATTGACGATTCGCTGGCAGTCGCTAACTTGAATATACGCAATGCGTGTAGATTTGTCAATGAATATAAAAGGAAGTGCTGCGTATGAGTTGGCCTGTTAAGCCATTAGGACAGATTTGCGGGATAGTAGCAGGCCAGTCTCCCCCGTCAGAAACTTACAACAAAAATCAGGCTGGCATGCCTTTTTTTCAGGGAAAAGCAGATTTTGGCGAGTTATTCCCAACAGTTCGCACTTGGTGTTCAAAACCAAATAAACTGGCAGAACCAAACGACATACTGATTTCGGTAAGAGCGCCTGTAGGGGCAACGAACCTATGCAATATCACCGCTTGCATTGGTCGAGGTTTAGCCGCAATAAAACCTTCCGATAAAATTGATCAAAAGTATTTACTGTATTATTTTCGGTATTTTGAGCCCATTTTGTCAGAATCAGGTAACGGCGCAATTTTTTCAGCAATAACAATGTCTGATTTAAAGGAAATACAAATCCCCCTGCCGCCGCTGGAAGTGCAGAAAAAGATTGCGGCGGTGCTGGAAAAGGCCGATGCGTTAAGGCGCAAGCGCGAAGAACAGATAAAGCGCCTCGATGAACTGCTGCAGGCAACCTTCCTCGACATGTTCGGCGACCCCGTCACCAACCCGAAGGGCTGGCCTGTAAAAAAGCTAGGTAATCTAGGCCTGCTCGACCGAGGCAAGTCGAAGCATCGGCCAAGAAATGCTCCAGAATTGCTTGGAGGGGCATATCCTCTGATACAAACTGGTGATATAGCAAACTCTGATTATTACCTTACTGAATACAACAGCACCTATTCCGACATTGGATTAGCGCAAAGTAAAATGTGGAAAGCTGGTGTATTGTGCATTACTATCGCGGCAAATATTGCAAAAACAGCGATTCTTGGCATTGACGCCTGTTTTCCAGACAGCGTTGTTGGTTTTATTCCAGGCAAAGAAACTAATGTTGAATTTATTCATATCTGGTTTTCTTTTTTTCAACAAATTTTGGAGAACAATGCCCCAGAATCTGCTCAAAAGAACATTAATCTTGCCATTCTACGTGATCTTGAAGTAATTGTGCCCCCCTTAAATGAGCAGGATAAGTTCAAATGTGTATTTAAAAGCATTCAAAAGGATCTAAAATCACAGCAAAAGGACAGCCTCGCGCAATCGGACTCATTATTCAACTCCCTCATGCAGCGGGCGTTCAAGGGGAAACTGGAACTTAAATGATTTTTATGCGGTACCCGCGCCGGCGGCGGCCCGGAAGAAGCTGCAGCGACGCGAAAGCGATTTCCCGAGGCTGAGGTTGTTTTAGCCGCCGAACTGATTTAAAATAGGATATATCCAACTGGAGAATTGATCAGATGCCTGTTATCTCAATGTTTTACGGGATTATTGTCGCGATGTATTTCATGGACAATAAAAAACATCAAATGCCCCATATCCACGTAAAATACCAGAATGATGAGGCTGTCGTTTCAATTCCAGATGGTGAAGTATTGGAAGGGCAGATTCCAAACAATAAGCTAAAACTCGTCATGGCCTGGATCGAAATACACCGCGATGAGCTGATGGCAGACTGGGAGCTGGCTTCAAAGGGCGAACACCCTTACAAAATCGAGCCACTGAAATAAAATGAACCCAAGAGTAAAAAAAGTAAAAACGGGCAGCGATTTCTCTCTTCACCTGACTTTTGAAAACGGTGAAGAGAAAGTTTTCGATTGCAGGCCATACCTGGAAACAGGGATTTTTCGGGAACTAAAAGACCCGAACTACTTTTCCAGAGCTTCTGTACAGTTTGGCACAGTCGTATGGCCACACGAACAGGATTTCTGCCCCGATACATTGTATCTGGAGTCAAAAAAAATTGAATCGGCATAACGCCGGCGGCAGCCCTGAGAATGGCTGACGGGGCAAAACCGGCTTTATAAAATGTTGTAAGCAGATAGAATAAAGTATTGAGAGCAGCGTGATGAACAACAACACACAGAGCGATAAACAGCAGAATAAGAGACAGAGTAACTTCAGCTTTATCGATAACGAACTGAAGCAGATCAGAGAGTTCGCACAGATAGCCGAACTGCGGGGGCGGCTCGATACCAGGTATGCCTGTTTCCAGGCGAGGCTGGCCGCCGAAACGGCTATAAAATGGGTATTCAAGGCCGAAAGCTCGCTGTCGCTGCCCTACAACACCATGCTCGGCAGCCTGATCAACGATACCGGCTTCCAGAGAACTGCACCCATTCAGGTTAAACGCAGCCTGACCATCATTCAGAAATACGGCAATATCGCCGCCCACAGCGAAGAGGCGATTCCGGCATCTGATGCCGTTCTTGTCGTCAAACAGCTGCACAGCGTTCTTTTCTGGCTGCACCGCACCTATTTCGACGTCAAACTGCAGTCGGAATTCAACGACCGGCTGATTCCGGATGCCGGCGATATCGCCAGAACCAGCCGGGCAAAAATCGTCGAACTCGAACAGAAGCACGAAGACGAGGAAAAGAAGCTCAGAGAAGCCCTTGAGGCCGAAAAAGCCGACAAGGAAACCTATAAAGCCCGACTGGCGCAACTTGAAGAAGAAAACCGGAAATTCAGAGAACTTTTCGCCGCCCGCAAAGCCGAGGCCGAGGCGGTTCCTGATACCCATGATTATTCAGAGGCAGAAACGAGAAAGCTGCTGGTCGACGTTCTGCTGCGCGAAGCCGGCTGGCACAAAGACACGCCCGGCCTCAGAGAAGAATACGAACTCACAGGGGTCGAACGCAACAAGGAAAGAACCGGCACCGGCCTGGCCGATTACGTTCTTTTCGACGACAACGGCCTGCCGCTCGCGGTTATCGAAGCCAAAAAGACCACAAAAGACGCAAAACTCGGAAAATACCAGGCGCTCGACTATGCCAACGCCCTCGAAAAAAAGTTTAACCAGCGCCCGATCATCTTTTATACCAACGGTTACGAAATCTACATCTGGGATGACCATTTCCACCCCGAACGCCAGATTCAGGGCTTCTACAAAAAAGATGAGCTGCAGCTCGCCATCGAACGCCGCAAAACGAGAAAGTCGATTCTGAACCCGGCCATCAACCGCAAAACCGTCGAACGCCCCTATCAGCACCTCGCCATAAGGGCCGTAACCGAGCATTTCGAAACCGCGAACCAGAGACGGGCGCTGCTGGTGATGGCCACCGGTTCAGGCAAGACCAGGCTGACCATCGCCATGGTCGAAGTGCTGCAGAAGGCCAACTGGGCCAAGCGGGTGCTGTTTCTCTGCGACCGGGATTCGCTGGTAAAACAGGCCAGGGGCGCCTTTAAAAAGTTCCTGCCTGACTGCCCGGCGGCCGATCTGCGTGACGCCAGGTCTGACAACCTCTCAAGGGTCTGCCTGTCGACCTATCACACGATGATGAACCTGATAAATGAATTCAAAGACGGCGAGCGCCTGTTCTCGCCGGGCCACTTCGACCTTCTGGTCATCGACGAGGCGCACCGCAGCATCTACCAGAAGTTCGGCGCGATCTTCGACTATTTCGATTCCTACCTGGTCGGGCTCACCGCCACACCGCGAGACGAGGTCGACAAAAACACCTACCAGATGTTCAATCTGACGAAAGAGACCGGCCCGGTGTTCGGCTACAACCTCGCCGAAGCGATCGAGCAGGGCTATCTGCTGAATTACTACCGGGCGAAAGTGTCGACGAAGCTCAGCCGCGAAGGCCTCACCTACGCGAAACTCAGCGACGAAGACAAAGAAGAGTATGACCGGCATTTTATCGATGAAGTTACCGGCGACAGGCCCGAAAAGGTCGGTAAAGAGGCGATCAACAAATGGCTGTTCAACATTCCCACCGTCGACAGCTTTTTAAAAGATCTCATGGAAAACGGCATCAGAGTCGGCGGCGGCGACCGGCTCGGCAAAACCATCATTTTTGCCCGCAACAGCGATCACGCCGAATTTATCGTCAGCAGGTTCGACGCCAGCTACCCGCAGCATAAAGGCCATTTTTGCGTGCAGATCGATTACACCCTCGGAAAAGACGCCGAAGGCATGATCGAAAAGTTCAAAAAAGCCGACGGAATGCCGCAGATTGCCGTGTCGGTAGATATGCTCGATACCGGTATCGATGTTCCCGATGTCGTCAACCTGGTATTTGCCAAACCAGTTTATTCGAAGGTCAAGTTCTGGCAGATGATCGGCCGCGGCACCCGCAAATGCGAAAACCTGTTCGGCCCCGGCGACGACAAGAAGTGCTTCTACGTCTTCGATTACTGCGAAAATTTTGAATTCTTCGAAACCAACCCGGGCGGGGTCGAAACCGCGGCCGTGATTCCGCTGAGTCAGCGGATTTTCCGCAACCGCCTGCTGTTGGCCGATGCGCTGGCCGACATTTCGGGCGAAGACGCAACCGCCATCAGGAAAGAAATGCTCGACAGCCTGCATGAATACGTGACCGGCATGTGCGATGAAAACTTTCTGGTGCGCCCGCATCTCGAACTGGTGACCAGGCTGAAAAACCGCGCCACCTGGGAAAAACTCGATGCCGTAACGCGAGCAGAGGCAGCGAAAACCGTTTCCGGGTTGCCCAGCCAGATCGACCAGGAAGACGAATACGCCAGACGCTGGGACCACCTGCTGCTGAAAACCGAACTGGCGCTGCTGGAACACGAGGCATTGCTGCAGACCGGCAAGGCTTCGGCCGAGTACCGGTCTCTGATCAAAAAGATCATAAAAATAGCTGACAAACTCGAAGACAAGACGACGATCCCGGATGTGAAGCGGCAGCTGGCATTCATTCAGGCGGTCAAAACCGATGAATTCTGGCAATCTATGAGCCTCAAGGGGCTCGAAGAGATTCGCAAACGCCTCAGACTACTGATACAATACATCGATCAGGATGACAAAAAACTGGTTTATTCGAATTTCACCGACAGCCTGACAGGCCCGTCTGTGTTCGAGCCCGGCACCGAAGCTTTCAAGAATGATGAGCTGGCGGCCTACCGCCAGAAAATGAAGGCGGTCATCAACGAAAACCTCGACCGGGAAGCCATCTGGAAAGTGCGCTGCAACCGGCCCCTGACCGGCGACGATCTCAGACAGCTCGAAGAAATTCTGCGCCTGAGCACCGAAGAAGATAGGGAAAAATTCAAAGAAGCCTACCAGAGCAACTTTCAGGCAAAAACCGGCAAAGACGACCCGAGTCTCGAACTGCTGATCAGGTCGATTGTCGGCATGAGCCGCGAAGCGGTCGAAAAGGAATTCGCCGACTTCATCGAAGGCTCGCGACTGTCAACGCTGCAGCTGGCGTTTGTGCGCAAGATCATCGACTATTTCGTCGAAGACGGCTTCGTCAGAGACGACATCCTCTATGAACCGCCATTCAGCGACATGTACCACGACGGCCCCGAAGGCCTGTTCGGCGACCGCGTCGAAGCTCTCTTCGCCCGCATCCAGCGCATAAACCGTCTAAAAACCAGCCCCAACAAAGCCACCCGCGGCAACTAACCCCGCCACACCCTTTCCTGAAATCCCTTCAAGGCAATTGTGCCACCGCGGCACCACTATTTCGTTGCAACTGCAAATCTCGTAAAGCTGGCCGTTTGAACCTTCGGTCTGAGTTAATAATAGGCGCGCCAAAGGCATCACAGTATCACAGGCTTTTTTCGGATAGGGCCTGCAGCCATATAGATAATAATTATTCAGATGAATAGTTACGGAATAATCTATTATTAATAAGCTCATAATAAAATTATCTGTGATACTGTGATTTCATAAGGCATTGCAGCTGACGGCCCCCTTCAACAAAGGGTTTCCATGGATCACAGTTTCAGGCATTCTGCTGTGATTTCCTGTGATAGCTGTGATCGGACACCCCAGACCCTGAGCACCAAAATCACCAGCTGTCACCATCAGATTGGTGCTGTGCAAATCCTTTTCAGATAAGGGTTTTAAATGCTTTTCACCAAATTCACCAAGATTTAGAGTATATATGCCTGAATTCAGTCATTATCGATTCATCTGAATAAGTATATGTATATGCTGATTCCTGGTGATTTTGGTGACAAACCCCTGCATTGCCTGTATTTATGCTGACTTCAGCATGGTTTTATTTTGGTGCTGGCCGTGGTGAATTGGTGCCAGCTACCAGAATTTTCATTTGACTTCCCGGCAAATCGTGAACATATTCTCACCACAGCCGGCTTGTGCGCAGCCATTTAATATGAGTGCGCCTTTGTCGATAGACTCTGCGTCTCAAAATTGAACTCACAACATGAGCAAAGACCTTATAACAGGGAATCTTGAAAACCGCATTTATACCATTCGCGGCCAGAAAGTCATGCTCGATTCTGATCTGGCAGAGTTATACCAGATCGAAACCAAAACGCTGAAGCGCGCAGTTAAACGCAACATAGATCGTTTCCCCGCTGATTTTATGTTCGAGCTGACGAAGGAAGAGGCAGAAAATTCAAGGTGCCAAAATGGTACCTTGAAAACGAGGCAAGGTTACAATATCAAATATTTGCCATACGCCTTTACAGAACAGGGCTTGGCCATGTTGTCAGGCATCCTGAACAGTCCGGTTGCAATAAAGGTTAACATTGAAATTATGAGGGCATTTGTAAGAATGAGAGCTATAGCAGCCATTCATGGTGAGTTCAGCGTTAGACTGGCAGAACTTGAAAAAACAGTTAAGACGCAGGGCGGCAGCATAGACTTTATTCTTGACCTAATCGACCGGGAACTGAAAAAGAAGCGAATTGGCTTCAAGCCAAAATGAACTCTTACTTTCTTGAATAGCCAAACTTTAACTCCTCAGATTGCCTGGAAATGCTTAGATTATGAGCCCATGGGAATTGTGTCACCACTGGCGTCACAATATTTTAGATACCCAGCAAACAGAACAAAGAACTTACCACGGCAGCTGTTTGATGGCTTCGAGCAGCACCTCTGGCCGGTAGCGTTTGCCGTAGCGGTTCATGGTTATTGAATCAACCTTGTGGCCAAGAAGTTCGCTGATCGCCTCACCTGGGGTCTTCAGTTGCTTAAGCTCATTGGCAACTGAATGCCGGATACTGTGGAATGTTTTCTTCGGGTCCTGGGTAATGTATCTGCGGTTGAAGGTGGTAAACCACTTTCCCAGCTGATGACCGTAACCGTTTACTGAATGCTGCTGCAACAGTGGAAAAAGCCGATCACATTTCTTTTTCTTAATAACCTCCAGGTATTGTAATAAACCAAGACTTTGAAGCTTCGGATGAACAGGTATCTTTCTTCTGCTGGTCTCATTTTTGAGGCGTTTATCGCCCTCAGGATTTATATCGAAACACAGAACCCCATCTACGGGAGTTATGTCTTCAACACGCAGCTGGCAGATTTCCCCGAGCCGCATTCCAGAATACAAGGCGATAATTGCTGATTTTGCAATCGGCTAAAAAAAAGAATCCGGGTTATTACCCGGACTGAAAAATAAGGAGGCAAACAAATCCATAGCCCCTGTCGAACCAAAGCGATGTTTTGTTAACCAAAAAGTTTCTGATGCCGTCAAACAAACGCAAACATCAATAAGCATTGAACTATTTGTATGGGCAGATTAAGGCGAAAAACTACATGAAATTTTTTTTCAGGTTCAAATTTTATCGACTGCCATTCAATTACATGTTTCACACTGGGCCGCTTAACCGGCAACGAAGCCTTGTTCGTCCAGATCCAGCCGATAAACAGTATGAAAGACAACGTCAGAAAAAAAGCCTAAATAACCAGAATCAATGTTTTCCGACCTGAGTGAAGTAAAAAAATGCCTCACTAGTAGTGAGATTTTTTACAGACCCGAGTGTCGCGGAATTGTCATATTTGACCCAATTTTCACAATATGCTAATCTTGGTGATTCCTGCCGAAGCCGGAACCTTAGTTATTTAAATATTCACAGTGTGGGAGGCTTTAGATGTCAGTATTCTCACGTTACAGACTTGCAGCAATTTTTCTGGTCATGCTTGTCACTGTTGTCGGATGCCGTCTGATCAGTTTCTCCGGTGACGATTCATTTCCTTCTATCGGAACAATTTCGGGTAGAGTCGTCAAAGATACTTCTGACGCAAATCTGCGAATGGCTCAGGGAATTGCCTCTGGAGCAGCGAATGCTGAAGTATGGCTCGATGAGCTTCCAATTATCAGAACCTTGACCGATGCTGATGGGAATTTTACCCTCACCGGCGTTCCCAACGGGACCTTTCACATCGTCGCGCGTTATTTCAATGGCGGGGTTGAAATGAAATTCAGACTGGTAACCCCTGTCGTTGTAAACGGTGACACTCCTCAGACTGTTGCAGAAATTAAACCTCTGCCAGCCAGGGTCAAGATTACCGGGATTCTTCTCGGAATTGACAATAATCCTTTGCCAACCGGAACAAAGCTTTATATCTGGGGCGAATCATTTGAAATCCAGGAAGGCGGTAAATTCGAAACTCCTTTCCTTCCCGAAGGTTTTCTTGAAAATGAAATTTATTTTCCCGGAATCGGCGGGCAGCCTGAATGCCGGATTCCGGTTCTTTTCGGCCAGTCAGATCCCCCTGTATTTTCTGAATTGAAAATATTTCCTTACGGTCAGCATCCTCCTGCTGTTGGCATTTCCGTTTCAGACGGTACAAAAATTACTTCAAGCGTTCCTGTCACCGGTCGATTGACTCTTACTCAGCACGTTTACGACCCGGTCGACCAGGAGAAGGTTACAACTCAGTGGAGCGCTTCACGAGGGATTCTTTCAGATACTGCTTCACCTGGCATTAAAATCTGGACTCCACCGGTTGATGGCGGCGTAGCAACAATTACGCTTAAAGCTACAGATGGAGAAGGAAGTTCAAGAACATCCAAAATACTGGTAACTGTTATCGGTCGACTTTCTTCTGAAAAATCAATTTCAGCTTTTGGCATCGCAAACCCTGCGGCCACAGGAAGCATAAATGAGACAGAAAGAACAATCCAACTGTCTGTGCCTTACGGAACTGACCTGACGAATCTTACCGCTACTTTTTCGCTTTCAGAAAGAGCTATCGTAAAAGTTGGCGCTACCGTTCAGACAAGCGACACAACCGCTAACGACTTTACCTCACCGGTAACTTACACGGTTGTTGCCGAAGACGGCAGCAGCAAGGATTACACTGTAACCGTAAGTATTGCAGCTAACACAGCAAAAGACATCACCGCATT
>Ga0116194_1000293_pt1 | contig 52161 bp, 55 predicted proteins | sample AD_SCU001_MetaG_FD_89887 | JGI IMG/M metagenome (GOLD analysis project Ga0116194, IMG submission 89887) | Active sludge microbial communities of municipal wastewater-treating anaerobic digesters from China - AD_SCU001_MetaG | ecosystem: Engineered > Bioreactor > Anaerobic > Digestate | place...
AAGAGGCGCTTTGGCTGGAAGATAGAGCAGAGGCGTACTGCAAGAATATATTCTGCTGTCGCATGCATTGCGCTCTGGCACAATCTTTTGAATCTAAATGCAGGTTAATATGTCCCACAGCCTAACTTTTCAATAACCTTAAATACTTTTTATCTATCTCATTTTTATGGAATTTAACATTCTCATCTGCGGAGTAGGAGGGCAGGGAACTATTCTCGCTTCATACGTTCTTGGAAATGCAGCATTAAAAGACGGGCATAAGGTAAGATTGGGTGAGATTCACGGCATGGCCCAAAGGGGAGGTTCTGTTGTTTCTCATGTAAGGATGGGTGATGAGGTCTATGGCTCTGTTATCCCCCAAGAGAAAGCAGATATTATAATCGCATTTGAACCACTCGAAGCCTTAAGAAATATATCTTATCTAAAAAAAGGAGGAAAGACTATACTAAATACCGAGAGAATAAATCCAATCTCTGTATCACTTGGGGAATGTGATTACCCCCCAATAGATGAGATATTGTTTAATCTTTCTGAAAAAGGTAAAGTATATCATTTTAATGCAACTGAAATTGCAAAAGGCCTAGGTAATCAGGTCACAATGAACATGGTAATGATGGGAGCCCTCTCCCTTCTTGAAACTCCAATAAAAAATGAGACGCTTTTAGAAACAATAGTATATGTGCTATCCAAAAAAGCAGAGATAAACATGAAAGCTTTTGAGGCAGGAAGAAAAAAGATGGAGAATCTGCTGTAATTTAGATTTCTGCTATTACGGTCTCTCCCGCCTTTACATTGTCCCCAATTTTTATTGTTGTTGAAGATTCAGAAGGATACATAACGACTACTTGCGACCCTAGTTTTATTATACCTATTCTATCTCCCCTTTCTAAAATTTGGCCCTCATCCACATAACATTCAATTCTTCGTGCAACTGTTCCGGCAATCTGAACTGTAACTGTCCTTATATCTCCATCAATTACGACTATATTTCTCTCATTCTCTACAAGGACATTTCCAAAAGCAGGAAGATGACCCCCTTCAATGTAAATAATATCTATCACCTGGCCAGATATGGGTGTCCTGTTTACATGAACATCAAAAAGCCCCATAAAAATGGAGACCATTGTAAAATTTCCTTCAATAATGCCTTTTAGTTCTGGCAAGTAAATCATTTCTCCATTTTTTATTGTAAAAGGGATTTCACCGTCTTGCACAGTATCTATAGATATTACTTTTCCATCAGCAGGAGAAACAATAATATTTTTATCTATAGGGATAGATCTTTGTGGGTCCCTGTAAAAATTAATGCTAATAACAACAAGCCCTATAATAATTAGGCTTAGAAAAATAGCTACGTTTCTCTTAAATTTGGACACCACAAATGTTAAAAACATAGGTATTTATTTAAAATTAATCGTGATTGGTGTTCAACTAACGAAAACTATTATAAGCTATAGATAGTGAATATTGTTTATTAGACCTAGAGGTGGTCCCATAGTATTTATAGAAAAAGTCACAATGAAAGGATTCAAATCCTATGGTAATAAAACTCTGACACTTCCCATTTCTAAAGGGTTCACTTGCATTGTTGGGCCAAATGGAAGCGGAAAGTCAAACATAACAGATGCAATATGTTTTGTTGTCGGTAGGATATCTGCAAAATCAATGAGGGGCGAGAGACTCTCTGACCTTATATTTAACGGAACAGAAGATGAAAAGAAAGCCGAAGAGGCAATTGTTTCAATTACTTTTAACAATGAAGACGGCGGACTTCCAATTGATGAGAAAAAAGTTACCATCTCCAGAGCAGTAAATCTCAAGGGAGAAGGAGAATATAGAGTTAACGGAAAAAGAGCTACTAGGTCTTATGTTTTAGATATCTTTTCTTATGTAGGTGTAAGGCCGGATGGGCATAATATTGTAATGCAGGGAGATATTGCACACTTTATTAATATGAACCCTGTTGAGAGAAGGGGCATCATAGAAGAAATTTCTGGTATTGCAGAATTTGACGATAAAAAAGACAAAGGGCTAAGAGAACTTGAAAAAGCACAAGAAAATATAACAAGAGTTGAGCTTGTAATCTCTGAAGTTAAAAATCGTCTTGATAGGTTGCTCCGTGACAAAAAGGACGCTGAGCGATACCAGGAGATTGATAAAGAAATAAAAAATAAATGGGCTATTTACTATCACAGCAAATTAAAGGAGTTAGAAGATACAAAAATAAAACTTGAGACAAATATCGAAAAAGGCCAGAAAGATATTGAAGAATTACGGATTTTAGTTTCTAAAATTGTTCAAGACATATCTAATAAAGAAAAAGAGCTATTAGAACTTGATGACGAATACAATCGCAAAATGGAAATGGACAGTATCAACATAACAAGGGAAATTGAAAAAATTAAAGGAAATATTTCCTCAATTAATCAATCAATCGAATATGAAAAAAAGGAACTTTCCTCAGTAAAGAAAGAGATTGACGAACTAAAGAAAGAGATCTCTGACAATGAACAAAAAATCAAGGAACTATTAGAAAATAAATCTAAACTAGAAAAAGAAAGCGCTGAAGTTGAATCAACTATTAGGAGCAAGGAAGCTGAATATAGAAAACTCCTTGATTCGCTCTCTGGTAAAGACGGGATGTTTTTAAAGATTAAAGAGAGTTTACTTGAAGTTGATAGAAAACTAGAAAAGAATAGAAAAGACTATCTTGCACTAAACAAAGAACTTGATTCCTATAATGCATCTGTTTCCCTTCTAGATCAAGACACCAAACGAATCACAGCAGATATCAAAAAGATAGATGATAAATTATCGGATATTGAAAAAAAATTAAAAGAAAAAGAATCAAAATCTTCAGTTTACGACTCCAATCTAAAAAATAACAGTAATGAACTTACCACCCTAAATCAAAGATATCAAGGTCTAAAAAGTGAGTTAGTGAAGGTGGAGTCTGATTCAAAACAGGCTTTATCTCAATTTGAACATTTAAAAGCCAGAATAAACGTAAAGAAAGAGGCTCAAAACGATATCACCGGTGGACAAAAAGCGATTGCAGAGATTTTAAAAGCGAAAAAGGATAAATTAATTCCAGGAATTTATGGAACTATTTCAGAGCTTGGAACTACAAAAGAGGAATACAGTCTTGCACTTGAAGTTGCAGCAGGATCAAGGCTTACAAATATTGTTGTTGAGGATGATAATGTTGCAAGGGAATGCGTCAAATTCCTTAAGAATCTAAAAGCTGGCCGTGCAACATTCTTACCCTTAAATAAACTTGTTACTCCAAGAATAGCAAATGCTCCAAAGACAAAAGGGGTAGTGGGGCTTGCAATTGAATTAGTATCTTTTGATGAAAAATTTAGAAAAGCGTTTGAGTATATATTTGGAAGAACTTACATAATCGAAAATATTGATGTTTCTAAAACAATTGACAATACAAGACTTGTAACACTTGATGGTGATCTGGTAGAATCATCAGGGGCTATAACTGGTGGTTATTATACTCGAAAGAAATTTTCTGTTTCTTTTAACATTGAAGAAGATAACTTTTCCTTAAAAGATTTGGAGAAGAAGTTATCCGAATATGATTCAAGAAAACAATCTCTCAAAACAGAAATAGAAAAACTGGAAGAAACCTTGAAAAATCTCAGTATAAATAAAGCAGAGTCAACTTCTGAACTTGCTACAACTAATAGAGAAAAAGAAGAACTCTTAAAAGAGAAAAATTCCTTACAAAAGGAAAGATTATCATTTGAAAAAAATATTGAGGACCTGACAAAAAAACTTGAAAAACAAAAGAGTCTGTCTTCTGATACAAAAATTAAAATTGATCCCATCTTAAAAGAAATAGAAAAACTTGAGGGGGAGAAGGCAAACGTTGAGAAAGGCATAGAGGATTCTAGTACCGGCGAAATGGGCGAGGCTCTTGAGATCGACCTTACAGATCTTCGAAAGAAAAATTCTGAGATGGCCTCACAGATATCATCAATTAATTCAACTCTTGAATACCTTAAACAATCCAATATTAAATCTTCTGAAAAAATCGATTTAAGAAAGCCTCAAGAAGAAGTGGCTTTGAAAAAAATATCTGAGTTAGATAACAACCTAAAGGAAATTAATGAAATCCTGAAAGAAAAAGAAAAAGAAGATTCTGTAATAAAAAAAGAATTATCCTCATTTAATCAAAAAAAGAGGAGTCTTTCAACTGATACTTCTGATTTGAGAATCAAGAAAGATAACAAAATTGAGAAAATATCAAAATTAGAATCGGATCTCAATTTATGGGCTTCTGAAAAAAAGACTATACTGGAAGATATAGTCGAATTTTCCAGACACGCTTCAGACTATGAAGCACCTCAAGAATTTTCCAAACATCCAGACAAACTTAAAATTGAGATTGAGTCATTGGAAAAGGAAAGAGAGAAATTAATGCCAATTAACATGAGGGCAATTATAGAGTATGAGGAAGAAGAAGGTAGATACAATACCTTAAAACTTAGAAGAGACACTCTCATAGAAGAAAAGAATGCAATTCTAAACTTTATAGCCGAAGTTGAGAAAGAAAAATCTGAAGTTTTCCTCAAAACATTTAATGAAATTGCTTCCAACTTCTCAGATATATTCTCAGATATATCTCCAGAGGGAACAGCACAACTCCTTCTTGAAACAGAAGACAATCCCTTTGAAGGCGGGATAATAATAGATGCTAAACCTTTGGGTAAAAATGTTAAGGCCGCTGTATCATTAAGCGGTGGAGAAAAAGCTATTACTGCACTGTCCTTAATATTTGCTATCCAACGTCACAAGCCATCCCCTTTCTATATACTTGATGAAGTAGACGCAAATCTTGATGATGCAAATGTAGAGAGAACTGCTGAAATGATAAAGAGGCAAGCTGAAAAGACACAGTTTATTGTGATTACCTTAAGGGAAGGGATGATGTCCAGAGCAGAAAGATTGTTTGGAGTTTCAATGTACAAGAAAGGACTCTCAGCAATGGTCTCACTTGAAGTCGAGAAAGTAGTTAAACAGGCGGAGGCATTAGCCTGATCCAAGAAGATGTCCTGATACCAGAGATAGGCCCAATAGACGTTCTCATGGATCTTGTCCTGTCAAGGGAAATAGATCCGTGGGACATAGATATAATAGATCTTACAAATAAATTTTTGGACAGAATTAGAAAATTAAAAAATCTTGATCTAAGGGTATCAGGCAAAACAATACTTACAGCCTCCATTCTTTTGCGAATGAAAAGTGAACAATTGATGAGGGAAGATGAAAAGAAAGAAGAAGACGACGAATTTTTTGACTTTTGGGAAGATATTGAAAATGCTGAATTTGAAATTGACGATATTAAACCACCTTTAAGAAGAAGAAATGTTGGCAAGATGACACTCCCAGAGCTTTTCGAAGCCCTAATCGATGCTTTGGAAGAAGGAGAAAAACCAAAGAAAAAGATCATTGCTAAACTGGGCCCTCAGATTTATCAGATTGATGAAATCAAGGCCGATATAAGAAAACAGGTAGAAAAGTTATACCAGCACCTATTGGAGCTAAAAGGCATAAATGATCTTATCTATTTTAGAGATTTACTTGAGGAGAAAACAACAAGAGAAATAGCAAGAATATTTCTGTATATATTGTTCCTTTACAGTGATAAAAAGATAGATGTCACCCAAGAAGAGATGTTCGGCGAGATATTCATCAAAGTTCTGTAATCTTTTCAATGAATCCCATTTTGTATAGCTTGTAAAAGGTAGGAATATCAAAAAGTTTTGGAATTTCTTTTTCGGTCACCCTGCCTTTTGTATGCATTAATAAAAACACATTGATTTCTTTTTCTGAAAATCCTGCAATCTCTTTCAAATAAGCAATATCGTGAGATTTTGCTTCCTCTGAAAGAACAAAAGAAGTCTTCATAAGTTTTTTTCTCGAGAGTCCACCTTTTGGCAATATTGATAGGATGAAAAGAAGGACAGTAATAACTGAAGTCCCTTGTAATATAGGCTCTATGGTGTTTAAAACACCTTCTCGGGTAACTTCTACATTCATTGTATATATCTCAATATTTACTGAAGCATTTGTTGATAGTAAAGGGTCAGTTTCAAATATTAAGTAATATGTTTTTGTTTCCTTCGGGACATAAGGGAAGTTAAGTTTATCAGTCTGATAGAAATACTCCAAAGGTTTTAGATCATCGGGCTCTTTTTGCCAGACTAAAAAACCCTCTAGATCAGTCAATGAAATATTAATTCTGCCAGTAGAAGAAAATACTATTTGATGTATTTTCCTCCCTTCTAATGGCAGAGCTATATACTTAGGGTTATCTCTGGACACAGAAAAGTTCTCACTTAATTCTATCTGTTTGATATTTTGCTTAACTGCCTTTTCCTGTCCAGAGTAGTAAATATATATCAGGGGTAACTCTATAAAAAAGAATACAAAAAGAAATATTATTAAATATTTATATCTCATATAATACACCCCAAAGCATTTCAGAGCTCATAAGCCTCATCATCTTTTTTCAGATTAGCTTTCTCATCACGCTTGTTAAACTACTATTTGAAATATATAAACTTTTGTTCAAAAATTAGTTCTGACGTTTGTTATCAATTTTCCTTTCATGAACAAGTTCAAGAATATCTTCGACATCCTTTGAAGATTTAATCTCTTTTTGGGTAAGTATGGGAACACCTTTAATATTTTCCTTTACTTTCTTTGCATTTACTACGAACATTGCGTCTTTTTCTGTAATATCGGAGATACTTGCCACAATCTCTGCCTTCTTTTCAAAGATGTATGTTTTAGTATTGGATATTCCTGTGATTAAAATCTCCCTCTCCTTCAAAAGAGCATTAAAAGGGGTTCTCTTTGTAGGAAAGACTTTAAATCCTTTGTCACTAAGATCCCCCAAAACAGTTTTTTCAAGATCAGACCTTGCAGCGTCAACAGGCTTTTCTTGAATAGTGTTAATTTCTTTTTTGTCACTAGTTTTAATTATGTATATCGGTTTAGTTATGCCTATATCCAGCTCTTTTTCTATCTTCAGAACAGAATCAATACTTATTCTTTTGTCTACGTTTTCAAACTCATAGACAGAACTTTTTGAAACCCCTATAAGTTCAGCTAGGTGGCTTATAGACATCCCTCTTTTCTCTCTTTCTTCCTTAATTAGACTTCCGTCGACCTCTACAAAAAATCCCCCTCTATCGGCATATATCAAGGGGGGATTGCCTTCTATGAAAAGGTCTTCTAGAGTTTCAAGTGAGATACAGTTTGTCCCGTGTCTTGAATAGACAGTACCGTTTTCAATTAAGCCTAATTTTGTCTTTGCCCCAATTACAAGTGGTGTTGCTTTCAAAGCTTTTGAGAGAATTTTAAGATCCCATGCATGCTCATCAGAAAACGTATCAAGGTTTACTAAGGCCTTTATTATAAGAACTATAAGATTTCTTCTTGCAACAATGTCAAAAGAGCATTGAACCCTAGAAAGGGCTACCTCGAAACCGCCTTTTTTCAATGTTTCAACAATATTATCTAGAAGTTCTTGCTTTTCCATCGTAATAATGGTATAAGAAAGGTTATATAAATATATACCCTCCTTTTTTTCGTGATAATCGGTCTTGATGATACAGATTCAGTTGAAGGAATGTGTACAACTTACATTGGAACACTTATTGTAGAGGCTATAAGAGACCTTGATATAAATATTATCAGGGAACCTCCAAAATTATTGCGTTTGAACCCAAACAATCCCTATAAAACAAGGGGGAACGGAGCTGTTTCAATCATTATAACTGATACTTCTGACCCAAAGATTCTTGAAAAAATAAAATCTGTTTCCTTTGACATCGTATCTAAGTATTCGGAATCTGGAGAAAATACAAATCCAGCAATTGTTTTTCTTGAAGATAACTCAATTACTCCAGAGATCCAATTGTTTGCCAAAAGGGCCCTTCATGAGATGCTTTCAATAGATGAGGCTATTTCATTATTAAACAAAATTGGAGCTGATTATAATTTTATTGGGAATGGTAGGGGGCTCATAGGAGCGCTTGCATCATGTGCATTGCAATTGGAAGATTTCACCTATGAACTGATAGTATATAGAAGCCACAATAAAAGAGGTAAAAAATTTGTCAGTGAACATGGTGCAATGGAGATAGAAAAGAAATATTCCCCTAAAATATTCTCAAGCTATGATTTTGAAAATCAGAGAATGGTTATTTCACCGCATTCGGACTGCCCCATATTATACGGCTTAAGAGGCGAATCTCCAGAACTTCTATTGGAAGCTGCAAAAATGATAGAATCAGAAATGCCTTTCAAACAAAATCTCTTTGTAACTAATCAGGGTACAGATATGCACCTTGAAGAAAAGAATATTGAAGAAGTCCTTCCATATTCATCTGTCATAGTTAATGGAACTGTTTCTAAGAATCCTTATACTGTTCCAGGGGGTCATGTCTTTTTTGAAATATCAAATAGTAAAAAAATTCTATGCGCAGCTTATGAGCCTACCAAAGGATTTAGAAACATAGTAAGAAATCTTTCCAAGGGAGATGAAATAGTGGCTTATGGTGGTGTCTTAGAAACAGAGCACGGGCTTACAATTAATCTTGAAAAGATTGAGATAACAAAGTTAGCAGAATTCTATAAAACAGAAAAACCTATATGTCCTGTATGCAGTAATCAGATGAAGTCAATTGGTAAAGAAAAAGGTTACCGCTGCAAGAAGTGCCATACAAAAAACAGAGAAGTTTCAATTGTTCCAATTCCTAGGGGAATTCAAATTGGGATATATGAGGTTCCAATGTGTGCCAAACGTCACCTATCAAAACCCCTTCTACGCTATGGCAGAGAGAAAAAATTTGAAAAAGAAAGATTTAAATTTGATTATACTAAATTTGATATGAAATTTGAAGGGATATAATGTTTTACACAGCATCTGAAGAGGATATTAAATCAGGGAAAACAACTGATTTTTACTTTATCAATACAAAAAAGATTCTTGAAGAGAAGGACATTAATAAAAATGTCGTCGTTGAAGTAACAGCTTCTGGCCTCCCAAATAATTATAGATGGGGGATACTCTCTGGATTATATGAGGCGCTTTTATTGCTTGAGGGCTACAATATTGATGTTAGTGGTCTTGAAGAAGGCTCACTTTTCTATCAACAAGAGCCTGTTCTTACAATAGAAGGAAATTACAGGGAGTTTTGTGATCTTGAAACTGCATTATTGGGTTTACTCTGCCAGTCTTCAGGCATTTCAACAAAATCTGCCAGACTTAAAAAAATGGCAGGTGAAAAACCAATACTAAGTTTCGGTGTGAGAAGGATGCATCCCGCAATAGCTCCGATGATTGATAGAGCCGCTTACCTAGGCGGCTTGGATGGGTTTTCCTGTATAGGGGCAGAAAAAATTATAGGAATGAAGGCTTCAGGAACAATGCCACATTCCCTTGCCTTAATAATTGGCGATTCAAAAGAGGCTTTTATTTTATTTGATCAGATAATAGATAGAGACATACCAAGAATAATGCTTGCAGATACTTTTTGCGATGAAAAGAGAGAGGCGTTGATCGCAGCAGAGAATATAAAAAATCTTGCTGGTGTAAGACTCGACACCCCCGGTTCAAGAAGAGGGAATATGTCAAAGATAATACAGGAAGTCAGATGGGAGCTTGATATTAGAGGATATAAAGATGTAAAAATATTTCTTTCTGGCGGACTGGACGAAGAATCTTTTAAGTCATTTAAAGATGCAGATGCTTTTGGTGTGGGAACCTCAGTTTCAAATGCCAAAACAATTGATTTTGCACTCGACATTGTGGAAGTTGAAGGTAAACCATTTACTAAGAGAGGAAAACTAAGCGGTAAAAAAACAGTTCTTAGGTGCCCAAAATGTATGGCTGGAAAGGTCGTCTATGGCAAAGCAACTGAAAAATGCGCATGCGGAGAAAAAATGAAACCAGCCCAGATAAACTTAATGAAAAAAGGAAAAATATTAATTGATTTTGAAGATGTAAGTGATATAAGATCTAACGTATTAGATCGGATAAAAAAAGTTGAGTTTTGATGAAGGTACTTCTTGCAACTGCCTGCGGTGCAAAAAAAAACAAAGGTAAGATGCCGGCAATAGATCTTTACAAATCATCAAGGATAAAAGCTGTTTATAAAAGAAGAGACGGAGCCGATTTCGCAGTATTAAGTGCGAAATATGGCCTTATATATCCTGATAAAATAATAAAAGATTATGAGCAGATACTTGATTTCAAAGGCGTAAAAAAACTTATGCCCCAAGTCACAGAGTTCATTAACAAGTACGAGCTTATTGTATTCTTTAAAGGAGGCTCCAGAGAAGAATACAGAGAACTGATTAAACATGCATCAGAGGCAACGAATAAACCTTTAGTTCTAATAGGAACTAGAAATCAGGAAGATATTGGAAAACTAGAAGAGCTCTTAGCGAGATGCACAAAAGGCGATTTAGAAATAGGTGGGATAGCACCTTCAATCGAAACTTATAATTTACCATAGAAAACTATTTTAAATCACAATAGAGTTTGTTATTATGAATCCTCTCCTTCTAAATCCTTTTCGAGAGGAGGCTAAAGGATACCTTGGCATTAGTTTTGACGAGGTATCACAAGACCTTTTAGACTTTGGAATTAATAAAATTAAAACCGAAGTAGAAAATACCAAAAATAGAAAATATCTACTTCCTAGCGGATCAGACGAGGCAACAGATATTATATCATTTTATCTTTTTTGTCAGGCTCTTTCAAAAAGGCCTTTCTCAAGCGAATCAAGGCTTTTTGCATCTGTAAATTCAAAGGTATACAGGTCAAGATTGTCAGAAGCATTGATAACTGAAAAAGATAATAAGCAAATAAAGGACGAGATTATAAAAACTGTTAGGGAAATAATTGAAGTCATACCATTTCATATGCCGGATATAAACAGGATACTTGAATTTAGGGCAAAAAAAGCAAAAGGGATTATAATAGAAGAACCGTTTTCTATCCTTAAAGAAATTGATCTTAAAATCACCGATGAGATTATACGGGATATGGAAAAACTTGGATTTTTCAAATTTTCTTCAGAGTACTATTTCATTAAATGGACCGATGCAGAAACTTTAGTCCAATACACCGATAGCTACATTATTAATGGATATATACTTGTAGACAAGAGCAAACTCCTCAATGCATACATGAAAAAAATGGAGCAGAGAATTCTAAGTTATATTAAAAGCATAGCAGAAAAAACTAAAGAACTGAAACTCCCAATATATGAAGAAATTTTTAGGGAAGTGTCAAAGATATCGGGCTCTCTGACGGAGATTGAAGTTCAATCAGAAGAGTTAAATCCTGAAGTTTATCCCCCGTGCGTTATAAAGGCTTTATCGGGTGTTGGTGCTGGTGACAGAAATTATGCCATCACATTATTTTTATCTTCTTTTTTATCTTATTCAAGGCTCTTGCCCTCAACAAAGATATTCTCAAAAGATGAAAAACCTTCCCTCAATGAAAATCAGATTAATATTTTAATAAATGAGGTCATACCCTTGATTTTATCTGCTGCAAACAAGTGCAATCCACCCCTACTAGAAGATCAACCCCAAGAGGAATTAAATATATACTACCACCTTGGATTTGGCCTTGCTTACCCTACATTGGATAACTTTGGGAGGAGCAAATGGTACATTCCTCCAGGATGTGCCAAGGTGAAGGAAAATGCACCAACACTGTGTGAACCCGACGGCTTCTGTAAGATGTATTTTTACGAGCTAACAAAAAAAGAGATACTTGAAAATATCAAAGGTAAGACTACAGGTGAAAAAATATTGCTTGTTTTGAAAGACAGGATGAGAACTGTAAATGAAATCATTCAAAAAACTGGCGAACCTGAAGATGAAGTAAAAAAACAGCTTTTAGCATTTGTTAAAAATAAAACGGTCACAGCCAGAAGAATTAATAACCCATTCATGTATTATCTAAGAAAAAAACGGGCTCTTAAAAGAAAAGCGGATATTATTCGCTAATAATCATCTTATCCGTATATATTTTACTATTTATTTATTTAAATGAATATATGACGAAAACTATTTAAATATAAAAATCATATAGACATCATGTTTCTATCTATTTTGGTTTTTAATAATTTAATATTAGGAGGGATATAAACGAGTGGAGCTATTATAAAGGAGGCTAGCATCTCTCAGACACCCAATGATCCCAGAGCACAAGTTGTAATTGTTGGAAACCCATGCGAGATAAACGGCGTAAAGAAAATAATGGCATTGACAAATGAGTTCAAAGAATTCTACAAAGATAGGGACGCAGACTATCCACACTGGCCAAAAAGAGTTTTCACCATAGCTGTATTCTGCAAGGAAAACTTTTCCCCAAAGTCAATACCGTCTTTCGTTGAAAAGGATATGGGACTACCCCTAGAAGAAGTCAACAAAATGAATATTTCTAGCGGTGTTTTCTATGCATACACAGACAAAGAGGTAAGGTCAAGAAAGATAAAAGAAGTATCAAGATACGCAAGGGGTAACTGTAGGCAGTGTACTGACTTTACTGGTGATTTTTCAGATATATCTGTTGGGAGTGTAGGAACACAAACAGGCTGGTCAACGGTAATATTGAGATCAAAAGAAGCAAAAGATTTGTTCAAAAAACTAGTTGATCACGATCTTATTGAAGTTTCAACAAATGTGCAAATGGAAGAACTAAACAAGGTTATTGATTTAAACAACAAACAGGCCAAAAAATCAATTAAGCTAGCTCAAGACAAGGGATTCAAACTTCCTTTTGTAGATTTGGAAAAAGATGATAATTTAGAAGGATTTGTTGAAAAGAGCCATAAAAAAGAGTTTATGGATTTAGAAAAAGAAATTCTGCAACCGGGGCTTTGTGTTGCATGCGGAACATGCGCACTTGCATGTCCGTGTTATAATATTGAAATACTTGAGGATGGGAGACCTTACAGTATTAGGGGCTGTCTGCCGAACTGTGGCTGTTGCTATATGTCATGCCCAAGAACACATTCCTTTAAGGAAATTCTCTTAAAGGATAAGGAAGAACCTGAGATTGTTGCAGCAAGAGCAAAAAATCCATATCATAGCCAAGACGGTGGCGTGATAACGGCCTTAATAACATACGGCCTTAAGAATGATATATTCTCAAAGGCTGTCGTTGCCAGGGCCGATTCGAAGTGGAGGGCATATCCGTTAATTACAAATGATCCTTCATTCCTAAAAAGAGCTGCAGGTTCTAAATATTCTATTATTCCACAAGTATATGGATTAAAGTTTGGAAGGTGATTTAATGGTAGATTTAGGTGTTGAATTTTTAGGTGTTGAATTTAAGAGTCCGATTCTCCTTTCTTCGGCCCCGCCAACTTTGGATGCAGATCATATCAAAAGGGCTGTAGAGGCTGGATTTGGCGGTGGAGTTACAAAGACTATATCTTACAGGCAATTCCATGATCCAAAACCAAGATTTCAAGGGGTCAAAGGTAGAAACAGACTATTTGGAATGCAAAATATAGAGCATATTTCCACCTATGTCTTTGACTGGTGGATAAAAGAGTTTAAAGTGTTAAGAGAGCTAAAGAAAACTCACGGCACTCCTATCGTTGCTAGTATAATGGCAGGTACAGATCTAGACGAATGGGCAAAATTAGCTAGAGATGTCGAGGCACAGGGTGCAGATATAATTGAACTAAATGTTTCATGCCCTCACATGTCAGACAGTGCTATGGGAGCATTCATAGGCCAAGACTGCCCATTGACCGGAGAAGTTTCTAAGGCGGCAGCAGAGGCTGTCAGTGTTCCTATCATGACAAAACTAACCCCAAACGTAACTGACATCGCATCAATAGCAAAGGAAGCAATAAAGGGCGGTGCAAAAGGAGTAGCGGCAATCAATACCGTCTTAGTTTTATCAGGAGTTGATATTACTACTGGAAATCCTTTGCCTGATGTATGGGGCAAGGGTGGATTTGGTGGTTACTCAGGACCTGCTGTAAGGCCAATAGGACTCAGGATGGTCGGAGAAATTGCAAGAGAAGGCATCAATATTTCAGGGATAGGTGGAATTGAGTCTTGGGAAAATGTAATTGAGTACATGATGATGGGAGCAGGTACAGTACAGCTTGCAACAGCTGCAATGTGGTACGGATTTGACATCGTAAAAGGTTGGAACGAGAATATTCTAACTTTTATGAAAGAGCATGGTTACGACTCGCTTGCAGACTTGAAAGGAATTACACTACCAAAGATTACAGAACTTGAAAAGCTTGACTATGTAAAGGAAGTCTATTCTGATGTTGATACTGAAAGATGCATCGATTGCAGAAGATGTGTCACTGCATGCAGAGACGGGGCTACAGACGCAATGAAAAATCCAAAGCTAAATGATGTCGACTATGAAAAGTGTGTAGGTTGCGGGCTCTGTAAGATGGTCTGTCCACAAAACTGTATTTCAATGATAATCAATAAGGATAAAAAATAAATATATTTTTTTCTTTCATTCTTTTACTTCTATCGATGCCCTAGGATTAAAAGGATTCATTCTTACTGCAAGAGAGAAGAGATAAGGATACTTATTTTTTAAATGTCCCATATATTCTATCCATTCATAGATTAGGATTACATAGGCTCTTTTCAGATCACCCTGTAAATGATTTAGATCTGTATCTGTACATTTTTTAAGGTCTTTTCTTAATGATAGTTCTTCTGTCAAATGTGTCACTGCCCAAAGAAGTTCTGTAAATGAATCATGTTCTAAAAGATTGGGATTTTCTAGAAGCCTTAACATAAACTCTCTCTTTTCAAATAAAAAATTTTTTAGTTCTTCTAAATCACCTTTTCTAATATCAATCTCATAGTTAATCTTTTTAGCCATCTCAAGTCTTTCCGGAAACTCCTTTTTTTGACCATGTATCAATGTCAATAAAATTTTCCTTAACATCATCAAAGTTTTTATCAAAATCATTAAGGCGATCTAGAAGCGTACTTCCCATTTCAATAAAAAAGGTACCAACAACCATATTCATTTTTTCCATAATGGCTTTCTTATCCCGCATGGTCAATAATTCATGGATGACAAGAGTCACCATAAGCACTTCAATGAATACAAAGGCGATATCTCCTATTAGATATAGAAAGATGTGGTGAACGTCCCTAAAAATAAAGTAGTGGAATATATATATCAAAGCTGATAATAAAATTAGAATAACTGCCCATTTCAGTTGCCATTTTACATTGCTCATGAAAATTTTCATTAATACTTTAATTTAAAGATTACTATTAATCCTAAATTAAAAATAAAAAATTAAATTATTAAATTGCGTCTTCATCAAGCTCTCCTGTTCTCACACGATAGACCCTTTCCACGGGACTTACGAATATCTTGCCGTCTCCAGTTTTTCCTGTTCTTGCACTTTCAATTATAGTATTAACGACTTTGTCCACATATTTTGTTTTGACGACCAGTTCTATCTTTATCTTAGGAAGGAGATCAATATGATATTGTCTTCCCCTCCACTGTTGTGTAATACCGCCCTGTTTTCCCCTCCCCTTAACTTCAGTTATAGTCATCCCAATACATCCAAGTTTATCCAGTGCCGCTTTAACATCTTGAATTTTTTCTGGCCTAATTATAGCTTCAACTTTTTTCATTTTTCAGCACCTCACATCTTAAGAAAGTCTGGGTAGGCATCTCCACCAAACTCAGTTATGTCAAGCCCTTTTATTTCTACCTCTGCAGGCACCCTTAGCCCTATTGTCACATCTACAGCCTTAGCTATGACTAGTGCGGAAACAAATACCAGCGCAAATGTTGCGCCCGCTCCAATTAATTGAACAATCAACTGGGATGCAGAGCCTGTAGTTATAAGGCCATTTGAACTTGAAAACAGTCCAACACATATAGTTCCAAAAAATCCACAAACACCGTGGACTGAAATAGCACCTACGGGGTCGTCTATCTTAAGCTTGGCTTCGATAAATTCAACTGCGTATACCACTATTATCCCAGCTAGTACCCCAATTACAAGGGCCCAATGTGGAGTTACAACTGCGCAAGGGGCAGTTATTGCCACAAGTCCAGCCAGTATACCGTTTAAGAACATACTGATATCCGGTTTTCCTCCCCTAAATCTTGTAACAGTCAACGCTGCAATACCGCCCCCAGCAGCGGCAATATTTGTTGTTATGGCAATTAATGGAACTCTTGATGTTAATGCAAGTTCACTTCCTGAGTTAAAACCGAACCATCCAAACCAAAGTAGCAAGCATCCAATAGCTGCAAGGCCTATGTTATGCCCCGCTATAGCTTGGGGTGTTCCATCCTTATCAAACTTCCCAAACCTTGGGCCCAAAATTATGACTGTGGCAAGAGCAGTCCATCCCCCCACGCTGTGAACAACAGTTGACCCTGCAAAATCATGGAAGCCCAAAGATGAAAGCCATCCACCACCCCATATCCAGTGGGCGACTATTGGGTATACTAAGCCTACAAGAATTATAGAAACAACAACATAAGCGCTGAATTTTATCCTCTCAGCAACAGCACCACTAACTATAGTGGCAGATGTTGCAGCAAACATTGCCTGGAATAAAAAGAAAGCCATTGCCGGGATCATAAGCCCTGGCCACGGGTCAGAATTTAATCCATTTATCATAAAATAGGCCAAATCACCGATAAACTTCCCATCTCCTGAGAAAGCGAGTGTAAATCCTATCACCATGAATACCACGCTCCCCATGGCGATAGTAAATACATTTTTTGTGATAATACTAATAGTATTTTTTGACCTTGTTAATCCTGCCTCTATTGTGGTAAATCCAAGGTGCATTATAAATACTAAAAAACTGGCAATTAACACCCATAAAGTATCTAATAAATTAATTTCCATAGACATTTTTAATCACCTTATTAGTTAAACCTCCAATATATTTTATATATACTAAACATATGTTTAATATATAGATAAAATATAGACATAAAATTCAGTATTTATTAGTATGGCTATATTTATGGTCAAATTAGGCCTAATAAGGCAATAAATTATTATATTTTGTCTAAAAAAATATTTTTTATTTATTTTGATAAGTATCAAATGAACATTTTAAAGAAACAATGGTAATATATTGTTCAGAAAGTGACTAAAATAAGTACAATGTAATGAGTTATTAGTTTATAATCTTATTAAATGTCAAGCCCATCTACTTTAGCTGGATTATAAGAGAAGAGGTCGCTAAACTCTCTTTTTTCGATCATACTAAGGATATTCTGCTTATTCTTATCGATTAATTTTATCACACTGAATGAATCAATATCTTCGGAAGCAATTAGAACTATCAAAAAATTCTCTGAAAGGGGGATTGCTATAATCTTCTTATCCTTGATCATAACGGACAAAGCTTCAGGTATCCTGTTTTCTATCCTTTTAGCAGCGTCAATTACCCCAGCCATTCTTGCAGCTATAATCTGATTATCCTCTTTTTTATCCATAACAGATATCAAAAGGCCATCTATTCCCATTATAAATGCATTTTTTATCTTATTATTTTCAAGGGTAAGATTTTTCAAATGCTTGATAAGGATGTCTTCTCTCATCAGACCACATATATCTTTCTTATTCTTAATTTATAAATATATTTAAACAAAATCTTCAGATAAGTTTAAATCCTAATCAAATAAAATGGCCCTATCACAACGGTGTCAAAATATGGCTGAAGAATACGAAGGCAGTGGAAGTTTAAACTTTAGAAGAGATGTTTTGATCCTCGTGGGATTTACTATTGGTATAGCAATTCTGCTTGATCATATTGGTTTCACACGAAATCAAGTCATAGCAACTTCGATATTGGCGGCAACAGTCATCGGGACTCTTCTTTTTTGGAGTTTTAGAGTCGCCATAGCTTTTCTTGGGATATCGATTTTATTGTTAACGCGGACATTGGATATCCCTCATCTTATTGAATTTGCATCGCTTGAAGTAATATTATTTCTTGTCGGGATGATGACCCTTGTCGGGATGCTAAAAGATGTTGGATTTTTTAGGTGGTTGATGATTAAAATCGTCAAACTGACTAACTTCGAAGCGCACCTCCTTTTGATTGTTTTTTGTTTACTATCTGCAGTCCTTGCAATGGCCATTGATGAGGTCACTTCCATTATTTTCGTAACAGCAGTCTTATTAGAAATAACAGATTATTTTGATGTTAATCCCGTTCCATATGTTATTTCCTGCGTTATGGCGACTAATATAGGCAGCTCTGGGACAGTTTTGGGGAACCCCATTGGCATATTGATTGCAATGAGGGGAAAATTATCATTTGAAGATTTTATTATATGGGCATTTCCAGTAGCAATAATATCTTTGATTGCGACTATCCTAGTAGTATTGTTCTGGTATAGAAAGGACGTAGCATTGTTTAAGTCAAAAATAAGATTAAAAATGAGAACAACAGAAAAATTGGCATTCCAGGACGAATGGGAATTTGTACCAGACAAGAAAGAATTTAAGATAGGTGTTGCAATATTTCTATCCACAATAGCGCTTATTGCTATGCACAAAAGACTTGAATCCTTATTTGATCTCCCACATAATACACTTCTTCTAGCAGCATCTTTAATAGGTGCAAGTATGGTCATGTTATGGAAAAGAACAAAAGCCAGAGAGTATATTGAAAAAGATGTGGATTGGTGGACACTGATATTCTTCATGATGCTGTTTGCAAAGGCGGGTACCTTGAAATATACGGGTGTAACAGATATACTTGCACAAAGCGTTGCAGGTATTGCTGGTAGCCTCCCAATTCTTACAACAATGATATTGTGGATAGCTTCTCTTGGTTCAAGTCTTCTTGATAATGTAGTGTTAGTTGCTGCATTAATACCAGTTGTCGAAAGTTTTAATAGCCTTGGAATTAATACTTTTCCATTATGGTGGGCTCTTTTATTTGGTGGGTGTTACGGGGGTAACATTACAATGATAGGGAGTACTGCAAATATAGTTGCTTTAGGTATATTAGAAAAAAGAAAGAAATATAGCATGAGATTCATGAAGTGGTTATGGATTGGGCTTGTAGTGGGGGGAATATCAACACTGATAGCAAATATAATCTTGGTATTCTTAATACCCTATATGCCAATAAGGTGATAATATGAAAATATTGATGTGTACTGATGGCTCCTTCTATTCTGACAGCGCTTTGGCGTATGGGGCACAACTTTTTTGTAAATCCCAAGAACACGAGGTAGTTGTTTTATACGTTATGCCAAATGTTCATGAAGAGTTCAAGTTTTATGAAAGAAAATTTAACGAAGAAGTAAGAAAGCTAAAAGAAGTTGAGCTCAAAAATGTTGAAACAATGGAAGATTTAAAAAATCTTAAACCTGTCGATGTCAGCTTCAAAATACTTGAAAATGCTTACAAATTATTGATGAAATTTGGGTTTGAGCCTAAAACTAAAGCAAGATCTGGATCCCCTGCCAATGAAATCTTGGCTGAGGCAGAGGAAGGAAAATATGAGTTAATTATTATGGGCCAGTATGGATTTACCAAACCAAAAAAGTCTGCCCTTGGTAAGGTAGCTTCTGTAGTTGTCACAAACAGCAAGGTTCCTGTTCTTATCGTAAAATAATTTTATTATTTACTTTTGCTTAAATCGCAGAAATATTTTACCTTTGCACTGTGTTCCATCATAGTTGTATGGACATAGGCTTCTTCTAGTATCTTACCAACAGCAAATGTACCATGAGCTTTAACAATACATCCTTTATGTTTTTCAAGAGATTTTGCAGCATTTTCTGCTAGCTCTTTTGTTCCAATATTTCCAGTTACTATTGGTATTTCATGAAAAAAGAATTTTCCTTCAGAGTCGTAAGGCTCAATTGATGTATTATGCAAAAGAGATTCTATAACTGCAAAGGGGCAGTGTGCGTGTATAATTGCAAGTGCAGAAGTCCGTTTGTAGATTTCTCTATGAACAATGGTCTCACTTGAAGCTATTAAGTCTAGAGATGAGGGTTTATGAAGATCCACAGTAACAACAGATGCTTCAGTTATCTCGTCAAGCATACAACCACTTCTTGTAACTGTAATACTATCCCCCACTCTAACACTAATATTACCAAAATGAGAGCTAAGATAACCCCCATCAACAAGTTTTTTACCGAACTTACTTATTTCTTTCCACATAAAAATTTCCCCTCATTTTTTAAGCCAAGTGATTCAAGTTTCTCCATAGTTGGAACTCCTTTAATCCATCCCCTATAAGTATAATATTCATCAAGTACAGAATTAAATTCATCTTTTGATATACCATCGCTGCCAAAAAATCTTTCTGGAAGGGTATCTTCAGAATATGACATATCCTCTCTGAGATTAAACAATCTCTCAAGATTATATATCCTCTCCCCAGTTTTTATAAATTCTTCAGATGTATACAACTCACCAACGCTCGCAGAAAGTAAATTTGCATATTCTTCTTCTGACAATGCAAAAGACGAGAATTGACACATTATCAATGAGTGAATACTTGCCGAAATATTTTGGAATATCTGTATAAGGCCACTTTTACCAGAAAATGATAGTCTGTCAATCAGCTTCGGCTTGCCCAGTATTTCTGGCCCCACCATGTAAGCTCTAAGATGGCATGCGCCCCTATTGGAAGTTGCATAACTCAATGCAAGCCCCAAAACACCCCGGGGGTCGTATCCTGGTATCTCTAGGCCCTTTACAGACATTGAAGACTCTTCTCTACCCTTACCTTTTGAATACCTAAAAGATCCCTGGCTTAAAGGCCCACCTTCGACTATCTCTTTAAGCGGCTTTTCAATATCCTTTTTCCCTTCTAATTCTATATAACAGCTTACAGCATTTCCTGCTGAAATGGTATCTACACCATAATCATTACAGATATAATTTGCCTGTATGATCTTTTCAATATCATCATTCATTGAGTTTGGGCCAAACATTGCAATAGTTTCATATTCCGGTATTTCTATATTTCGCTTTCTGTCCTCACGTTTGCAGGCTATAAAACAATTGTAACAAGTTTTCTTCTTGATATCATAATTTTCCGCTATATATTCCCCGGAAACCTTGTACGCATTTTCAAAATGAACTTTTCTAAAATTGTCAGTTGGCATTATCCGCATCGTGTTTATGAGATTTACAAGAGAAGGAGTGCCATAATAAGCCAATCCTTTTGATGCAACTGGTGAAGCATTTAAAAGTCTCATCGATTCTGATATGTATTTCTTCATTTTTTCGCTGTCAGATATTTGGATTTCTTTCTTTCCTCTGACAATAAATGCTTTTAATTTTTTTGAGCCCATTACTGCCCCAAGGCCGCCCCTTCCGCAGGCATGAGTGTACTCACTCATTATTGAAGAAATCGGTATTAATTTTTCACCTGCTTTTCCTACGCATGATACCTTAAAGCCGTCATTTGATAGGATTGATGTAGACTCCTTTACATTTTTTCCCCATATGTTTGATGCGTCTTTTATTTCAACATTACCATCGTCTATTTCGATATAAACAGGTTTTTCTGCAGCCCCCTTAATCACAACAACGTCAAAGCCCGCCATCCTAAGTTCTCTTCCAAAAAAACCACCTGCGCTCGAATCAAAGACAGTGCCTGTAAGAGGGGATTTAGAAACGACTATATGCCTCCCAGAAAGTGGAACAACAGTTCCTGTTATAGGTCCTGTTGCAAATATCAAAATATTATCGCGTGAAAGTGGATCGGTATTTGGAGGAAGCATATCAAATAGTAGTTTTACTCCAACACCCCTACCTCCAATATATTTACTGGCCATCTTTTTATCCAGTTTTTTTACTTCAATTTTTTCAGTATCTAGGTCTATCTCTAGAAGATTTTCTATGTAGGGCAAATGAATCTCCGTTTGAAACTAAAATATGTCACTTTAAGAAGTTTTCTTTTTCTTTATTTGTGATTTAATTAATTTTATTTAAGAAAATCGCAATATTAAAGCAAATATATAAAAAGACCTCTAAAACACAAGTTATTGAGTACGAATAAAATGACAGAAACCAAGGAATTTTCTCCATCAAACTCCACTTTCAATGTGAGTATATCAAAAAACTTTGCCATGCCAATGGCTGAAATAGTAGAGGATAGGCTGCTTTTTTTTAATGATGCCCTCATAAATATGACAGGATTTTCAAGAGACGATCTAAAAAATATCTCCTTTCCCGACTTATTATGTTGCAATGGAAAAGAAAACATACTTACCGTTCTTAATTCAAAAACAAAAGATAGCATATTCTCCTACACTACAACAGGGTCAGTCATGAATAAAAGCGGTGGAGAGATTTTATGTGAAATTAAGTTTGATTTTTTAGACAGAGAAGGAACTAAAACCATACTTGCTTCATTTAAAGAAATTGATCAGACTAAAGGAATCAATCTCTCTCCTTTGATATCGGAAAAACTAGACTCCATCAAAAGGCTTTCAGCAAGCCTTTCACATGAAATTAATAATCCTTTAAATGTCATTGTTAATTATCTATATATTATTGAGAATACCAATGACGACGAAAAAAGAAAACAATATATCCAGACTGTAAACTATGAAGTCGAAAGAATTGCCGGCATATTGAACTGGCTTTTGGATTTCTCATCTTATATGCACGGTGAGATATCTGCAATTGATGTAGATAGCGAGATAAAAAAAGCAATTGAATTAGTTGAAAACGATTTCAAATCAAAAAACATATCTATTTCTTTAAAAGAATGTGGCGATTGCATTGTTCCTTTTACTGAAGGTCAACTTCAAAGAGCCGTAATGAATCTCCTATTAAATGCTAAAGATGCTTTGATTAATATAGACCGCAATGCGACTGTAAAAATAGAAACTATAAAGAATCAAGACTACATTGAGATCAAAGTCACTGACAATGGTATTGGCATACCCCCAGAAAATCTTGAACGTATATTTGACCCTTTCTATACAACAAAATCATTTACAAATAACCGAGGTATCGGTTTACCTATGACGCACAGAATAATTGAGTCTCATGGCGGCAAGATGTACGTAGATAGCGACATAAATAAAGGGACTACAGTTAAAATTTGCCTCACAAGGGGGTGAATCAATGGATAAAGACGAGTTCAATATTCTAATAGTCGATGATGAAATAAACATAAGGGACAGCCTGAAAATAATCTTGGAAACAGAAGGATACACTGTATTAGATGCGGACAGTGGCGAAGAAGCAATCAAAAAATTCAAAAGTAATAGCATTCATCTTGTTCTGCTTGACCTCAAAATGAAGGGGATGTCTGGTGAAGAAACTTTAAAAAATATTAAGAATATCAATTCTGAAACAATGGTTATAATTTTAACTGGCCACGCAACCCTTGACTCATCACTTGAAGCTATTAAACATGGGGCCTACGATTATCTGAAAAAACCTGTTAGCGTAGACGATATAAGGCGCCTTGTTTTCAAGGCCTATGATAGGTGGAAACTATCTAATCTTGTGAAGCATTATAATAATGCATTGAAACAGAGATATGTAAAAAGAAACAAAGAATTACTTTCTGTGATTACTTTATCGGAGAAGCTTAGAGAAATTGATTCCTTAGAAAAAGGGGCAAAGCTAATCGTGGACACAATTCATGAGGCAGTTGGAGTTGACAAAGTAGTATTTTACTCAGTTGAAGGGGATGGGAATCCTATAATTTTAAATAAGATAGGATTTAACTTAAAAGAAGAAAAAAAACTCATTAATATTTATAATAACTATAAAAATAAAAATACGGCCCCTGTCTCTAAAAATAGTTTTTTCTCGCCCATATTTTTTGAAAAGGATATCATAGGGGCATTATATGTTGAGAAATTAGATACGCCTTTTGAACAAGAGGATGAAAACGTTATCATTTTAATATCTGGAGAATCCACTCCATTTCTTTTAAGATTTAAGTATAATATATCTACTAATGGAGAAGAAGAGGCACCTTTCCCAATTAAGTATGAACTCCCCTCCAGCAAATCATTTATAGTCTATGAAAAAAAATATGAGAAGAGTTTTGAAATCTTTAAGGACCTTGTAACACACAACATATCAGGTCTTGCAATAACAAGAACATCACCTGGATTACTAAAGAAAATATATGATCTTGAAAAGACGCCTTTTATTTGGTTATCAAAGATAGAAGGAGTAAATACAATTTCTCCTATTTACCTAAATAGCCTTATGAACCTAATAACAGATTTTATTAATAAAGGAAAAGATTCCATTGTTATTCTGGAAGGGCTTGAATATTTAATAGCTCAGAACAATTTTGATATAGTCTTAAAATTTATACAAGCGCTTAGAGATTTAGTTCTAATTGAAAATTCACGCTTGATTATTCCATTAAATAAAGACGCTTTTAGCCAAAAGGAGCTTGCACAACTTGAAAAAGAACTTGAAGTATTAAAACTAAAAAATTGAGAAAATCGCATATCTTAGCCAAATCTTTTTAAGCTTTTCGCTACAATTGTATTAAGATTTGCATGACTGGCAACCTAAATGATGAAGATTTAAGAAGGGAACTATTAAAACTCATAGAAGAAACAAGGAATCAAATCCCTAATAAATCTGAGATGAAAGAAGCTGTTATTGCTAGATCTTTTATAGTATTTGCTCTTGGATGTTTTACTGGGATTGAAATGTACACCATTAACCTATTCTTGACTTCTAAAATAGAAATAAGTCTAATGTTCTTGGGATTCTTCTTTGTGATAGGCTTTCTAATTGGTGTTTATGTAGAAAAAATAGATTTATTAAATATAAAATCTAAATATGGTCATTTAGATTATTGATTTTTTAATAATATTTTTGCTATATTGCCATAAGCAGGTCTTGTTATTGTTATTCCAATTAAAAGACCTATTATTGTAGTCACTGCAAATCCTCTAAGCATCCCCAAACTCAAATATGCAAGAGGGGCCATAGCCCCTATTGTTGTGAAGGCTGATGTGAATATAATAAAGAAGGCATGCTCAACTCTCTTTTTGATGCTCTTCCTTTTTCTCTTCTCTCCACCTTTTTCCATCAGGGATTCATCTGTAATAACTATCTGGTGGTCTACACCTGTACCTATTGCGGCAATAATACCCGCCATCGCGGCAAGATCAATTGTCCAGTGGATAACAGATGCAACACCCAATATTATAATAATCTCTGAGAAGGATATTAGTATTATGGGCAAGGAAATATAGATTCTTCTGTATCGAATGAAAACAATAGCTGCAACTGCAAGAAGCGCTGCAAGACCTGCAATCAGCACTTGTCTAATAAACTCTGAACCAAGTGTCGGTGAAATAAAGCTCTTCCCCACAATTTCTGTTGCAACAGGAAGTGCACCTGATTGAAGTATTATCTTTAATTCTGAAGTTTCTTTGATAGCCTCTTCTGAAGTCGCGGAAACGCCTTGTATTACATAAGATGGTGTAGCCGAAGCCTCTCCAGTGGCGAGATTTTCAGAGAGTAATGGAGAGTTCATAAGACCAACTACTCTTGAGAAATAGGCGCTTTGGCTCTCATTTTCTGCCATGATTTCTCTTTCAGTTTTGAATCCCATGGCAGCTATCTGATTGTAGATGTCTCTTCCAACTTCATTTTCTGTTGCAAGGACTATTACTCTTTCCTTATCCCCCACATAATTCTTCAAGAGTGAAGGAATTTCTGAGCTATTTGTATAAGTTACTATTTTTATATCGTCTCCAATTCTCCTTTCAATCGAAAATACATTTTCTATTTGAGGGATTGAAACGTTTACATCAATTCCTGATATATTAAAGTCAGATGGCAGGCCAGTTATGGAACCGTACATATTTTTGTTCATCACTATAACTGAATTTGCAGGCCTGTCAAGAAACATGTCTACTGGGTATCCGCCTTTGCCTTTAGCTACGTTAGCAAAAGTTTGCCCAGCTTCCTTAGTAATGGTGAATGGTACATTCCAGTTTATTCCTTCATATGAAGTTTGCCTGACTTCAGGTGGATCTACCCTTACAATATCTGAGCCTTTTACGGCAACTACTCCATCAATTCTTGCCTCGTATACCCCCTGCTCTTGGAGAATCTTAATGACACTTGCTTCTTTTTCTGCTGAAGTTCCTGAGACCTCAACCATTATATTGGATTCTCCCCACGGCCTTACATTTACATCAGATATACCAAGCCTGTTCAATCTTAACTCAAGCCTTGTAACAGTATCCTCCATTACATCATTTGCAACGGCTCTTTCAAGCTCCAAGGTAACAAGTGTTCCACCTTCTAGATCAAGGCCTGTAGATATGCCGTTAAAATTAATTGCAACAGCTGAAAATATCACTGCAACTATCAATAAGAGAACTCTGCCGTTCTTTAGAATCTTATTCATTTAGTCAGCCCCCTGCTTTCTAAGTGCATACCATTTCAATACTCCTGCATTGAAGAGCCAGGTCATCATAAGATCACCTATAAGGCCGAATATCAAAACAATAGCAATATCATCTAGGACATCAGAAGTAGAAAATATGTAAAGCGCCGTCAGCGCAGCAAGAGTGGTCATTGTCATTGTGAGCCCAGTGCCCATTGCATTTCTTATTCTTTCATTTATGTCGTCTCCTTTTTCTTTAAGAACTCTTGCCGTAAGAAGGATATCTGTATCTACAGAATAACCTATCAACATCAAAACAGCAGCTATGGTATATCTTGAAAGTTCAATCCCTGCAACTGACATAAATGCAAGAGCAATCAACATATCAGAAAAAGCTGCAAAGACAATAGCACCTGCGGGTATGGGCATTCTGAAAGCTATAAAGACAATAATAGCCATAAATAAAAATGCAAATAAAACTGCTTGAGTACCTTGCTTCAAAAACGAGGCGCCCAAGGAAGGTCCGATGTTCTGTACGCTTACAGCAACATCTGGGTATCTCTGATTTATCAAGCTGATTAATTTTGCCGAATCGACATCAGGCCCAGTTTCTACAATAAATCCTTCTGCCAAGGGGCTGAAAATTGATCTTACCTTGATAGTTGAATCACCTAGATTTGTAATAAGATAATTTTGAATTTCAGGAGTGTATTCAACTCCCTGAACTGTTGCAAGTGTTCCACCTCTTAGATCAACACCCAAATTAACTCCAAGAGTTGAGATAATGATAACAGATATTAATACTATAATTAAAGGGAATATTATCAATTTTTTATAATTATGCTTTGTAACGTCAATCCTATCAAAAATTTTTTCAAATGCCTTCATAACCTTCCTCCCCAAGGAAAACTCTTAAGAACTATTTAAATAACTTTGTATCATGTATTTTGAGCAGATTAAAGCGATTGAATCTACATTTATCACAGAAGTTTATTTTTTGGCGCCAAGGGGTGAATTCATACGATAGAAGAAAACGACAGAGTGCTTATATTAGACCCAAGGGGAAAGAAATACTTGATAACAGTCACCAACAGGGTATTTCATACAAATCTGGGAAAGCTTGACCTATCTGAACTTATTGGTAAGACCTATGGAGACAAGATTAAGTCCCACATGGGGAAGAGTTTTTCCATACTAAAACCAAATCTAATCGACTATATCTATATGATGAGAAAGATGCCCCAGACCATAAATCCTGATGATGCATGCCAGATAATTGCAAATACCGGTATCTCCAGCGGGGATACCGTAGTTGAGGCAGGGGCAGGATCAGGAGCGGTAACGCTATTATTATCATATACCGTATTTCCTGGAAAAGTCTACTCTTATGATATCAATGAGCGCTTTCTAAAGGTCGCTAAAGAGAATATTGACACATATGGGAAGGGAAATGTTGAGTTTAAGTTAAAGGATATCTATGAGGGCATCGATGAAAAGGATGTCGATCTTGTTTCTCTTGACCTCCCTGAGCCTTATAGAGTTGTTGGCCATGCCTATGAGGCACTAAGGGCCGGTGGATTCATATTCTCATTTTCTCCTTGCATAGAGCAGGTCATCGATTTCAGAAGAGAAATATCAAAATACGATTATACTGAAGTTAAATCAATCGAATGCATCATAAGAGAATACGAGGTAAAGGAAAAAGGCACAAGGCCAAAGACAAGGATGCTTGGTCACACGGGTTACATGTCATTTGCAAGAAAAGCCTAGGCTACCACCAGACTTCTTTTCTGCCGGCAAGATACCATACAACATTAGAAACAAAATGGACGAAAGGAGTTATTACAATTGATATCAAGACAACTTCAAAAGATGGAAGGCCCAGCGGGGCTACCAATATTATTGCACCAATCATAAAATCAAGCTGATCAAGCAGAGGGGCAGAATCACCACTTTCAATATTTAATCTCCTTTTTATGAAGCTGCCGAAAATATCCCCCCCAATCGCCCCTGTCCCCAAAAGAAAACCCCTCAAAAGAGCATATCCTAAGGAAGGGAAAGGAAGTGCGATATGCTGCAGCAGGCTTATTATAACTCCGGCAAGAATGCCGACTATAGCACCTTTTGTAGTCTTGCCTTTACCAAACAGTCGTTTACCATCAAAAAAGAGCCTCCCGCCATCAAGCGATGGACCGCCTCCCCAAACGGCGGGTGCCATATTCGCAATGTAAGGCGGCAGTATAAACCAAATGATACTGAATATTAAAAGAGGCGTTATTTCGATCATATTGGGTCTCGTTAGTTTTTTATAGCCAATGAGAGTGGAGTATTTAAACCTTTTTGGGGCGGTATTCTAATGATTAAAACTATCTTTTTTGAAGATAACAAGGTCAAATATATTGACCAGACCCTTCTACCAGGTGAATATAAAGTCGTTTCATGCACAGATGTAAAGAAATTGGAAGTAGCAATAAAGACTCTTGCAATTAGGGGTGCACCTGCAATCGGTGTGGCAGGGGCGTACGGCATTGTTTTAGCAGCATTAAGCTACAAAGGCAGTAACAAGGATGATTTTTTCAATGTTATACTAGAAGGAGAAAAGATAAAAAATGCAAGACCCACAGCAGTTAATTTGATGTGGGCAATTGAGCGCATGATGAGCTATTTTGACTCTATAAAAAACAAATCAATTGAAGAAATTAAAAATGAACTTATTTTAGAGGCAGAAAGGATAAGGAAGGAAGATGCGGAGATTAATAGAAAAATGGGGCAATACGGGCACCCCCTTATTTCCACTGGAGACGGAGTACTTACTCATTGCAACGCAGGAGCACTTGCAACTTCTGAATACGGCACTGCACTTGGAGTGATTAGAGCCGCAGTTGAGGCAGGCAAGAAGATTAGGGTTTATTCAGATGAGACAAGACCACTCCTTCAGGGTGCAAGACTCACAACATGGGAGTTAAAGGAAGATGGGATTCCTGTAACTTTGATATGCGATAACATGGCAGGTATCTCTATGAGACGAGGATTGATCCAGAAGGTGATAGTTGGAGCCGATAGAATAGCCATGAACGGTGACACAGCAAATAAGATTGGAACATATCAAGTAGCAGTTTTGGCCAAAGAAAACAACATACCTTTCTACGTAGCAGCACCTATATCCACATTCGATCCAAAGACAAAAACAGGCGAGGGTATACCTATTGAGGAAAGGAGTAAGGATGAGGTGACCCACATAGGTGGCAAGAGGATTGCAACTGAAGGCATAGACGTTTTTAATCCTGCATTTGATGTGACACCTGCTAAATATATCTCAGGGATAATTACAGAAAAAGGGGTATTAAAGCCACCCTATGAGAAGAGCATCAAGAAGTTGTTTTAAGTTAGTACTTGTCTAAAATTGACTTTATATTTTCTATAATTTTTTCAAAATCTTCCAGATTTTCATTTATTAATTCAAACGATAATTTATCATCAAGTTTCCCATATCTATGAACTATAATATTCCTGAAGCCTTTAAGTTCTTTGATTTTTTTTCCGATACCTAGTGATAATATCTTGTTTTTAACTAGATTAGTAATAACATCATCTTCTTCTCCTGGCGAGCTAAATTTGAGATCCGAATTAATAATTGCACAAATATCTAGGATATTTTCAATTATGTATTGTATTCTTTTGTAGATGCCATCCTTTAACAATCCTAAATTTTCAAAATCCTCAAAATCTTCTGGCATATTTTCAGCTATCAACGGAATGCTTTCCTCTATTTCATTTATTTTGGATAGAATAATTTCTTTTCTCATGTTATCATTTCTAGCCCTATATAGTCATAATAAAATCTTTTAAAATAATCAAATTCCCTAATGGTATCAAGAGCTACCTCATGAACAAAACTAAAATCCTTTGAATAAAGTAATCTTCCTTTTAGAACTTCTTTTCTAATATAGAGGGGAAGTTGCTGAAAGATTTTTACATCGTATTTATCGGTTGATAGTTCTGATAATACTTTTAATCTAAATCTAGACGCTTCGTTCTCTGGGCCTTCATAGTATATGCAGAGGTCAATATCTGAATTCTTATTTGCATTACCTGTAGAAGTTGAACCGTAGAGAAAAATAAATCTAACATGTTCAAATCCCTCTATTTTATTAATTAATCCTAGCTCCTTGTCAAGATTTATATCCATAACAATAATTAAAATAATTCTTATATTTAAATCGTTTTTCGATAGCTATTAATATATGGATCAATTTTAAGATTATTTATTCTATATTTTCTATCATTACCTTGTAGTTAATCTTATAAATAAATTAATTGCATATGCAAAACATGAAGAAAATATCTTTTATTTCAATAGTAGTAAGCGTAATATTTTTCTTATCTATCTTTTCCGTTGCAGGAGGCGGAATATTCAATTTTGAGGACGGTGCACAAGGCTGGACAACTACCGGGCTATGGCACTGGGTCACGCCATCAAACTCTGACTACCCAAATGCGCATAGCGGTGTTGGAAGCTTCTGGTATGGGGATGAATCAACTGGTGACTATGACGTCGGAGAAAACAGTGGAATGCTTATCTCTCCCCCTTTAGCTAACCCCTCTATACTTACTTTCTGGACATGGTGGGAGATTGAAGCTCTAAATCCAAGCACCTTTGACCTAATGCAGATCACATCAGACGACGGAACAAAGTATCTTTTTTTACAACTAAATCCCAAAGATGATACTTATGATTCATCTGGAGATTACAGTTCTGGTGGCTACAATGTGCCTGGAGTCTGGGTTAAACATACAGTTAATCTAAGAAATTATCCTGGAGTTAGCAGGGTGATATTCTATTTTGACTCAGGAGATGACGAGTACAATAAATATCAGGGATGGTATATAGACGACGTTACTATTTACGAGAGCGTAGTGCCTGTGGATAAAATACAAAAGATATTGAAGAAAAATCAAGATAAAAAATAGGACATCCCCAAGTTAATTTATTATTATTTCATTTCTGTTTTAATTCTTATTGATACAATTCTCCCTTTTCTGGTTTACATATTCTATCTCTTTTCCTTATTGGCTTCATGAGGTGAGAGATAGCCATTATTAATGGATGGATTTTCTATTATTATCTTGGAACATTGTAACGATATCTTTTAGGTGTAGATTTACTATGCTATTACAGAATTTAAGAGATCAAGTTAGGGTATTACCATTAATTTTTTATCACTTAATTTTTAATTACATTGCAGGAGATATGATGGATAGAGAAAGAGCTGAAACTTTAGATGATTTAGTCAGGCTGATAAAAAATGAATTTAACACTGAATTAGTTCTTCTCTTTGGTTCGAGAGCGAGGGGAGACAACTTAATCGAGAGTGACTATGATATAATCATTGTTAGTAAAGATTTTGAAGGCATTAATTTTATCAAGAGGATGGGATTAGTGCAGGATCTCTGGGGCGGGATTTATAGACTTCAAGCATTCTGCTATACGCCCGAAGAGTTTGAAAGAAAGAGAAATGAAATAGGTACAGTCCAGGAAGCATGCAAAGAAGGAATTGTTCTCTAACTGGTATGTCATAGTTGTCAAAAATAAATATGCTTCTTTATAAATAACTGGTCAATTTATTTTTGTTTTATTTATATGTGCGTTGTCAATTTTATTTTGTCTTATTTATAAATGACTTGTCAAAAATCAATAAGTTTAAATATTTATAATGTTAATGCTATTTTATGGATTATTTTGATATAAGCCAACTTTCAGAAAATAACCCATGGTGGAAGGATGAAAAATCCATTAATCAAGATATTAAAATTAAAATGTTTGATGAAGTTAGATATAAGTGGTATCCAGCATTAAGACATTACATTTCTCTAGATAAAGATGTTATATATACAATAAGAGGGCCTCGTCAGGTTGGCAAAACTACATTACTAAAAATCATAATAAAAGAACTTATCAATTCAAATAAAATTAATCCTGAAAATATATTCTTCTGGTCATTTGAAATGAACAATGCTGAAGAACTTAGTCAAATAATCCAAATTTACCTTAACTGGACTGGCGTTAACTCTGGCGATAGAAAATATTTATTTTTTGATGAAATATGTTCTGTAAAAAACTGGCAAAGAGAAATACTTCATTTATCAAACAAAGCTCTTTTTGAAAACTGTTCAATTTTAATAACAGGATCGCATTCTATGGATATTAAATATTCTGGAGAAACATTGCCTGGAAGGAGAGGGGGATCAGAAGATGAAACGCTTGACAAGATTCTTTTACCCATGAAATTTTCAGAGTTTGTAAAATTAATTGAGCCAAAATTCAATGGAATACTATCAGACATTAATTTAAATCATTCAAAAGAAAAACATAATTTAATTTTCAAATTTTTTGAAGGAGAAGACGATTCAAGAATGCAGAAGCTAATGCTTTACAAAAATGAACTCATCGCCCTCTTTGACCAATATATTGCCTGTGGCGGAATCCCATATGTTATAAATGAATACATGAATAAAAATAAAATATCCAACAATACCTTTAATATCTATATAAGTTCTATAATAGGGGACTTAAGAAGGTATAACTTCAAAGAAAACTATTTCAAACAGATAATTAGGGAGATATGTAGGACAGTTTCTGATCCTATTAGTTGGAACAATCTTTCTCAAAATACGGATATCAAATCACACAATACAATACAAGATTATGTGGGTGCAATGGAAGAGTTATTTGTTATTAACACAATCTATGCTTATTCAATCGATAAAAATAGAATTGTTTTTAACAAGAATAAGAAACTTTACGTTCAAGACCCTTTCATTTTTCACGCCCTTTCGGGCTGGTCTAACGCAGAAACTGATTATTTTATAAATCTGAAAAAAAATGTCCTAGACCTAGAAATCAAAAGTAAGATTATTGAGGGAATTGTACAGAATCATCTTTGTAGACTTGCATATTCATTAAATCCAAGAGACTTATTTGATCCAAAAGATCATGTGTGTTATTATAGAGACAAAAAAGGAAAAGAGATTGATTTCCTTTTACTAACAGAGGATAAAATATATCCTTTTGAAGTTAAGTATCAAAGCACTATAAAAAAATCTGATTTATCGAACTTTAAATCATTTGGCAGAGGGATCTTAGTGACAAAAGATAACTATGGTTTAAGTAGTAGCTATGGATGTCTTCCAGTTTCTTTACTCTTATTCCTAGTTTAATTTCTTTTTAATAAAAGATAATCGATAAATACACTACAAATGCATAGATTTTCATGAATCCAAAAGAAAATGAAATTATTATTTCATTTTTAAAAAAACACGGTGCTATAAAAATTGGAATATTTGGCTCAACAGCAAGAGGAGAGGAAAGGCCAGATAGTGACATTGATATCCTTGTAGAGTTTAGTGAGGTAAAAGACCTATTGGAATTTATAGGAATAGGGCTTGATTTAGGAGATATTCTGGGTAAAAAAATAGACTTATTTACAGAGGAAAATTTGAGGCCTATTATTAAAAATAGTGTAATGGAAGACTTAGTCGTGATTTATGATGAAGAAAGGTGAATATATCCTACACAGAAGTATTCTTGAAATTTCTCTAATGAGTGAATCCTCTCTAAAAAAAGATTGGCTAACTTTTGAGGAGGATAATGCTTGGGCAGATTTGTAAACATTAGTTTTATATCTTATTTTTCCAGATACAGATTAATGGACTCTAATAAATCTGATTTACTCTCTGAAGAACTAGAAATTAACTTAAAGAAAAGCACCCTTACCATAGAAGATACTATTATTCTAGGCAAAAAAGTAAACAGATCTTTGAATAAACATTATATTGATAAAACTTCTAATAACTTATGAAGAGATTTAATACCAAATTAAATAATCGAGTATAGTATAATTAGGAAGATTTGATGAAATAATTTGCTTTTTCTATATTTTCTAACATATCTTTTAGATATAATGTATACTCCCTTTTCAAATATAGATCACTTCTTTTAGAATAGTTTCTTTGAGTTCTTTTCGTATATCTTCTTTTGGAACTAAATCCACCCTAATTCCTAATAGTTCGGTTAGATAATTCTCTGCTTTTATTACACCTAAAAGACTAACAGGCTCCTCAAATTCAACAATTAGATCTATGTCACTTTTTTCTTTAGCAGAATTTTTGGCATAAGATCCAAAGATGCCTATATTTTTAATCTTATATCCTCTGAGAAGTTCTTCCTTCTCCCTTTCTATTATTTTTTCAATATCTTCAACATTTTTCATTAGATATATTTTGATTATACTATTATTTAAATCTGTGCCAAATGAATTTTATATATTGAATTAATTATGATAATGCCAAAATAATATTAGAGGAACTTTAATCTTCTAAGCAAAGCTCTATTGCTTCTTTAATGTTTTCCATTGCTTCTTCTATAGTTTCCCCATATGAGTGGCAGCCTTTAAGTTGTGGACAGCTTACAATATACACACCGTCTTCATCCATCTCAATAATAATTGGAAGATGTATCTTTTCCAGAGAATCACCTATTTACTATCTGTTACTAGGGATATAAACATTTAGCCAGTGTTAACAGTAAAAACTCCAAAGATTTCTTAAGAAGTATTTACATTGATAAGCAATAGATGCGAAAGCTTTAAATACTATTACCTATTAATGATAATGATACTAGATAACAGCTTATACATATATATGGCGAAAACTGATAATTGTTAATCATTGGGGTTAATTGATGAAAAGTATAACGATTAAGGGAATCCCGGATGATCTCTATTTCAAACTCATTGAGTGGAAAGGCCGCATGAAGGCAGAGAACTGGGAGGATTTTCTGGAAAAGATGGTAAAGATGCTGGAGGAGAGCTAAAAATGAGTGTTTCAATTTTTGAAATTATGGAAAAATCGTTTCATGATAATATTTTTATATCGTTTCACATTAGGGAGGTATTGGCTTGAAATATTATAATGAGGATAATGGACTAAAATATAATGAAATTAATAGAGATAATTACATGATTAACATAAATCATGATAGAAGCATTATGATAAAAAAACTGATCATTTCGAAAAAGGAGGTAGATTTGTTTGAATAAGAAGATTTTGAGTTTTATATTTGGATCATTATTGATGTTTAGTTTATTTGGGGCAATTGAGTTTCAGGAGGTTAGTGCTGCTAGTATTAGCGTCAACATCACGACAAGTGCCAATAATTATACACAACCCTATCTTAATGGTAATAACATGCCTGTTAGGGTAAGATTTAATTTTAATATTACTGGAACTCCTTCTCCCTCTTGGACAGTAGTAGAGATAATTGCTCCCGCAGGATTTGTTCTTGCGGACAAAGGTGTTCAGCCGGCATCAACAGGATTTACTATTGACTATGCACTTAGTGATGCGGATGGAGTTCTTCCCGCAAAAAAAATGGTTTATACCTGTAACATTACGTCTACAGGAACACGTACCATTAATCTAGATTTAGTTCAAGTTACTGCAGGTGAAGGGCCACATACATGGACTATAAATAATACGGCAGGTAATTTATCACCGCTACTTTTGTCTCCATCAGTAGTAGTTGATAATACTGCACCTACCTTCACTGTGAGTTATTCTAAAACACCTAATGTTCCCGGTGCGCCAGTTACCGACCCCGGCACATTTGGACTTGGAAATATTACAATCACAATTGTAGCTGATGATCCTATTATTGCTACTCCAACAGTTTCTGTTAAACAGCAAAACAAAACTCTCCAGAATCTTACTTATACCACTTCAACTACAAATCCTCCCTCAGCAGGAAATTTCCGATCACAATCTGGGGGTTTCCCGACTACTACCCTCATAGGAACATATAGCATCACAAGTACAAACGGTGCAAGCGACGGATTGGCTACGGTGACTATAAATGCTACAGATAGGGCGGGAAATATTGGAAATATTATTGATACAGCGACTACAGGATTAGATGGGCCAACTTTTATTGTAGATTCGCAATGCGATAAGCCAACATTAGTTTCTCCCACCAACGGTGCTATAGAAACAAGTGACGTTACCTTCACATGGAATGATATAACTGATGCTGCTGATCCAGTAGAATATACCTTACAATATTCTACATCTTCTACCTTTGCATCTAATGTTTATACAAGATATACAACTTCTCCTACGATTACATATGCCGCATCAGGGCTTACTAATGGGACATGGTACTGGAGAGTGTGGGCGACAGACTCTTTGGGCAATCTTAGCGGTACACCAACTTCACACACAACAAGGAGCTTTACAGTTTCGACTACTTCATCAGTACCAACTTTTAGAATTCGTTATCTTAAAACTCCAAAAATAGACTATAACACTACTCCTGATGTCGTTGGTGCAGGCTCAATGCAGATTAGGATTTATTCCTCCGAAGTATTAAAAACTAAACCAACAGTCCAAGTAAAGTTACATAACCAAACTACTTGGACTACTTTATCTGTATCTGAATCAGCACCTGCATCTGTTTTCACTGCGACATACAATGTGCCGACTGCAACTACAAACAATGGATTGGCCCAAATAACAATATCTGGGGAAAGTATGTCTGGTAATGTTGGAACTCAAATAAACGCTTCAGTATGGGATGTAGATGAAAGAAAATATCCAAGTTATCTGCCACAAGAAACGGATTCTGACGGTGCATTTTTCTATGTAAGTACCGCAACAGATACTCCAAGCATGTATAAACCTGATAATGGCTATGTAATCCCAAACAATAGAAATGAAGCCAATTTCACATTTTACAAAATATCTGATTTAACTTCTGAGAGGCCCGCTGACTCAGGACAAAACAACTGCATTACATACCACATACAGTATTCTACCTCACCTAACTTTACAACTAACGTTATCACACAATCAATAGATATCAACGAGAGCTTTTATAATCCAAACGATGCTCTCTTTTGTGGAATTCCAAATGGAGGATATAATAGTACTTCAGGAGATACATCCTATAACAATTGGTATGTTACTTGGCCAAGCAAACCAGCTGGATTTTCTAATCTAAGAATGCACAAATCCCAAGCACTTTCAAATGGCACATGGTACTGGCGAGTTTGGGCAACTGATAAACTTGGAAATCAGAGTCCAATACCCTCAGTCGGTAGGAGCTTCTTAGTTTCAACAACTGTTCCAAACTTGACATCTCCATCAGATCTTTCCTTGTTAGACTACAACAATCCAATACTAAACTGGGAAAACGTATCCTCTGCTACATTTTATAATATACGTTTATCAAGAACCGATTCTCCTGATAGTACACCAATTTTCTATGATTACACTGCATATCCGGATAAGATTGCCGTAAATAATTACACCGGGGACTATAACAGTGATACAACAAGAAAGACTGAATATAATGTATCCACTTCAAAACCTCCAACACCACCAATAGGACGTTTGGAAGATGGTATTTGGTTCTGGAAGGTTGCGTCAAGCCTTGATACAACAGTATACTCTGAAACTTGGAGATTTACCGTTGATACAACAGGTCCACCAGCACCAAATTTACTTACTTTGACAAATGGGCAAGTCAGCCAGAACAAGAGACCTACATTTACTTGGACTTCAGTATTAGATACAAATAATTTGTCAAATCCTGTAAGATATTATGTCCAAATATCTGGAAATGCAAGCTTTCCTGATTCTCCAGGTATAAGTAATGGTACAACTACATGGCCATCCACATCTAACTTTTATGGGCCATCAGATTGGAATTCCACTACTTATCAAAGAGGGCCACTTACTACAACAAGTTTTGTACCAACACAAGATTTCCCTGAAACATTATTAACAGACCCTGGAGCGGCATATTATTGGAGAGTTTATGCTGTAGACTCTGCGGGTAACCGTGGAACTAATTCATTAACTAGAAACTTCCGTATAAGTACTTCTCCTCCCTTAGTTTGGGGCGATATACCTAATACAGTAACTAGTTGTCAAAATGACTGGCCAACTGAATGTTTGAATATTCCTCGTGACAATTTAGGATTAGCACTTAGGTCACCCTCAAATGGATTTACCCTTAACTCAAGTAATCCACAACTTGAATGGAGACACTCTAGATGTGACTGTGTTGTAAAAGAGATATCAAGTTATATAATCCAATACTCAACAGATATTACATTTCCACCTGAAAAAACAACAGATGTATCTGGGATATTTCAGGTCTTAGGTATTAATGTTGACAATAATCTCTATGTCAACATGGGGTATACAATACAAACACCTTTGTACAATGGAACTTACTTCTGGAGAATTTGTGCAGTAGACACAGCTGGGAACAGAACACAGTTCACAGCCCCTTGGAGCTTTACAGTTAACGTTCCAAACAACGAAGGGCCAGCATCACAGTGCTCATCCACAGTTCCATGTCCATCTGGATACACTTGTCAAAATGGATCATGTGTAGCTGTAACATACTCCGCAGGAAACCTTACAATAACAGTCCAGAATGCAGGAGGCACAGCAATATCAGGTGCAACTGTTACAGTTGACGGTGTTGCGCAGGTAACAGATGCAGCAGGACAGGTAACATACACCGCACTATCCGGAGGAAATCACACACTAAACAATGTCACAGCATCCGGGTATGTAGACTACGGAACAAGTACAATACTTATCAACGGAAACACAACACAGACTTTAACTATGACAGTACCAGGTACTGAAGGGTATATCTGGGGAACAGTCTACTTTGATGCGATAGGAACAGCAGCACCAAATGTCTTGATAGACATATACAACCAGTCCACAGATGTAAAGGTTGATAGCCGACTTACAAACAGTGAAGGAAAGTTCCAGTCATCCCCGCTTCCATCAACAGGCACATACTACGCAAAGATCCCAGCATATGAAAAGGAACTAAGGGATTTACAGCCGACATCACTTACAACTGGAGAAAAGATTGTAATCCTTGAAACAAAAGGAACAGTCACAGGAATAGTCCAGGATGACTCTGGGCAGATAGTATCATCTGCAACAGTGGTATTGAAGAAGTACCCAGGAGAAGAGTTTGTCGACACAAAGACAACAAATTCAATCGGCCAGTTCTCATTTGATGCGCTACCAGGAACATATGTCATCACAATATCAAAGGCAGGATACGATGCATACACATCCTCATCATTTAGCGTGCAGTCAAAACAGACTGTGAACCTGCAATCTGTCCTTGGAAGCATCGTACTAAACTCAATAAGAGGAACATTGGCAGTATCTGTCAAGGATGATAAAGGTGCAACAATTAACACTGCCACTGTCACAATCAGGTCAAGCACTGGTGCAGTAGTTAGGTCCATTACTACATCTGGTGGTACAGGATCAACTCAACTTGCCCCGGGCGCTTACAGGGTGTCTGCAGTATCTAGCGGATTTGCAGAGAGCCTTCAACAGACAACTAACATCACTTCAAATCAGACTTCATCAGTGTCAATTACACTAGCCCCAGCAACTGGCTCCATAAGGGTCGTTGCAAAAGATGCAAGCGGCGCACCACTTGCAGGAGCAAGTGTCTATGTTGACGGCACACTTTCTGGAATAACTGATTCAGAAGGGGAGCTACTTGTCACAGGACTTAAGCTTGGAACACACACAGTCAGGATTACTAAAGGAGGATTCACTACTGTTGAAGAGCAGGTTACAGCTGGAGACTCAACAGTAATTGTTGACACAGCACTAAGGAAAAACAATCTACCGCTATACCTTGGTATAGGCCTTGGATTACTGATACTTGCAGGTGCACTTTACTACTTTAAATTTGGAAAACAGCAAGGGCCAAAGAGACCACCAATGTCAAAGGGATTAACACTACCATCAAGACCAGGCGCACCAAAACTAAGACCTCACAGGCACAAAGGCGGACTACCGCCATCCTCAATTAGAGTAAAGAAAAAGAATCTTTAATAATTTAATTTTTAATTTATCTTTTTCTTCTTTTCTTATTTTATTTAATTAATCTATTACCCACCCTACTGATTATCTTTATAAATATAAATTATCTATTTGGTATAATGAAGTTTTTCACTAAAAATCATCAAGAGTATATAACTCAACTTTTTAGCAAAATCGAAGATTATTATGGTGATGCACTAGTGTCCCTTGTAGTCTATGGATCTTATGCAAGGGAAGAGAATAAGTTTGATTCAGATATTGATTTATTTATTGTAATTAAAACAGATAAAAACAGGAGAGAGAGAATAAGAGAATTTGTCAAAGAGATTGAATCCCCACTCTTAAATTTAAGCCTCAAGCTTTACGAGGATAGAATATCCTCTGAAATATCAACTTTAATTCTAACAGAAAAAGAATCATTGTGCTTTAATCCTCTGTATCTTGACATGGTTACAAAAAGAATTATCATATTTGATAGAGATAATTTCATGGAAAATTTACTTATGAAATATAAGAATCTAATGAATGAATGTAAAACAAGAAAGGAAAAGTGTGGTAGTTTTGAATACTTTGTCCTTAATAATAAAAAGATATTAGAAGGTATAAAAGTTGGATAAACTTTCAGAAGACTATCTAAAACGCGCCATTATTAGATATGAAGTATTGAATGAATATCTCAAAAGAGAAGGGTATGCAGAAGTAGTAAGGGAAGCCCAGGAAACTGTGGAGCTTTTACTAAAGGCTGTCTTACTAGATATGGGGCTTATTGTTCCGACTATGCACGATGTTAGTATTATCCTAGATAAAAATAAAGACTTTTTAAAAGAGCCATTCTTATCTAATTCTGATAAAATAAGAACTATATCTAAAACATTGAGAAAAGAAAGGGAGGTAAGCTTCTACGGCGCTGAAGACTTTTTACCTTCTGAAGAATATGCTCAAAGTGATGCAATAAGAGCCATCGAAGATGTAAAGTTTGTTTTGGACATTGTAAAAAAAACTTTAGAACTTGGATGAAATACTAAATTCAAAAGGCGGACTACCGCCATCTTCAATCAGAGTAAAGAAAAAGAATCTTTAATAATTTAATTTTTTCTTATTCTTATTTTATTTCTAATTTTGTAAATACAAAGATTTAAATAATATTGTATTATATTTTAAACATATGTATTATTTATTAAACAATAATCCCAGTATAACGGAAAATCATCTCAAAGTTATTTCTTTATTCACCTTAGGGTATAACAAAAATCTCTATATAAGGGAAGTGAATAGACTCCTCAATATCAGCCCCAGGACAGCACAATTAATTCTAAATTCCTTAGAATCAAAGGGCGTACTCGAATCAATCTTCCGTGGAAAGATTAAATCCTATTTTTTAAGAAAAAATTCTACTTCTAAAAATTATCTTATATTAGCCGAGTCCTATAAAACTACCCTCTTTATGGACAAGAATCCCCTAGTTGGAGAAATTATAGAAAAGATATTACCTCTTATCTCGGGGATTGGCCTTATCTTTGGAAGTTATGCTAAAGGAACTCAAAATAAAGAGTCTGATCTGGATATATTTGTAATCGGATATATAGAAAATAATAAAATAAGAGAAATATCAAAAACATATCAAATTGAAATTAATCTAGTTGTTTACCCTTTAGAAAAATACAAATCTGTTATCAATAAAGATATATTGGTAAAGGAAGTATTGGAGAATCATATAGCCATTAAAAACATTGATGGATTTGTATTAACGGTGATGGGAAATGAGTAAGATATTATGGTGCCTAAATCAGAAAAACGGAATTAAATTAATTAAACCCAATTCAAACTTATCTCAAGCTTATTTATGCAAAGCGGAAGATTCTTTGGAATCTATTCAAGTTAATATAAAGAAAGAATGGAAGGTTGCCACTGCTTACTATACCATTTATTTTTCACTTTATGCTGTACTTATGAGAATAGGAATAAAGTCTGAGATTCACTCGTGCACCGTTGATTTTGTAAAGGAATATCTTAATGAATATTTTAATAAAGAAGAGCTAGATCTTATAGAAGACTCACTAAAAGCAAGAATCGATGTCCAGTATTATGTAGATAAAGATATCTCAGATGAACTCTACTCAAAATTAATTGATTTTGCCCCTGAACTTTTAATTAAATCTAAATCAATTCTTTCTAAACTAACAGAAAAGAAAATAAACTCTATAAGGGAAGAAATAATAAGTTTAACAACAGAATAATTCTATAATAGTTACTTTTTTAAAATCTAATTAAAAACCATTAATTGGACGTGATAACTTTGAAGAAATACATATCTATTTTACTAATTCTGATATTTCTGTTCTCTGGTTGCATCGGTCAGGGGACTGATAGTAGGCCTGAAAAAGTTTCTACTTTGGTAAGAGAGGCTTCTGTGCTTGTCCAAGAGAAAGGTGAGGAGGCATTCCCACAGATAAGAGAAAAAGGGAAGTTCTATACAGGCGACACGTATGTCTTTGTCTGGAAGGTCGAAGGGGATAATGTTACGAGGGTAGTCTTCCCACCAGATTTGGCGCAAGAAGGAACAGACGTCTCTGACTTTAAGGATGACAATAATGTCTCTATTACAAACATGTTTGTGACTATAGCAAATAGCGAAAAGGGTGAGGGATGGTCTGGGGAATACCTCAGGACAAATCCAGCGGACAATAAGATTGAGAAGAAAGTCACATACATAAAGAAAGTTGTTTACAACGACACAACATATGTCCTAGGCGCAGGATACTATATCAATTAATTTTTTTATTATTTAATATCTCCACTTATTTTTTGCCCGTTCCTTTAATTATGGACTTTTGAATAGTAATATTTATATAATAGTATTTTTAGTATATTATGATATATTAAAAATACCAATTTTAGTATATAGATATATCGTAGGTGCCCAAAAATGGTAGAAATATATGATATACTCCCACAAAATCCTTGGTGGGAGGATAAAAAACTCATTGAAAATGATGAGAAGTTAACAAATTTAAATTCTGCCCGTTATATATGGATTCCAAGAATTAAGTCCCATATAGATATTGAAAAGGATAGCGTCTATTCGCTTAGGGGCCCAAGGCAAGTTGGGAAAACTACTCTTCTAAAAATAATGATTAGAGAACGGCTAATGAAAAAAAATCCTGTTGATATTTGTTATTTCACATGTGATCTCATGAGATCAAATATTGAACTAAAGGATACAATTGAAGCTTATCTAAAATGGGCATTGAGACAGTCTAAAGATAGAAAAATAATTATGATTGATGAGATATCAAGAGTAGAGGATTGGGAGCTTTCAATAAAATTCATAGTTGATACTTATGGGCTTATGGATAAAACATTTGTCCTAACAGGTTCATCTTCCTGGGATTTAAAACATAGCATTGAGAGGTTACCCGGCAGAAAGGGTGAGATGAAGAATGGCAACATCAATAAGATACTTCTCCCAATGAAATTTTCTGAATATGTTGAACTAAAGTCCAAAAGTCTCGGACAGAAATTTAAGGATATGGGGCTTTTTGATAATTCAATAAGAATAGATGCTCTAAACGATATCTTAAATGGGGACGCTGAAAAATGGATTAATCCCTTAATTCCTCAAATGAATTCCTTAGAAGACATAATGGAGGATTATCTTATTGATGGAGGGATTATGACAGCTGTTAACTCTATCGCATCCACAGGAGCAATTCCAAATAGCATTTATGAGCTTTATCTCCAATTTTTTTTTGGAGATCTAACAAAACTTGGGAGAGACGAGGGTTTAGCTAAGAGGATTATTTCTGCAATCATTAAGCATGAAGGTAAACCCATAGGGTGGCTTAAAATTTCAAGAGAGGCAGATGTTTCAAGCACGGTGACAGTCAATCAGTACTGTGAGTTGCTTCAGACTTTATTTGCAGTCAATATTTATCCTGCAGTAGATTTCGATAAAAAAACGGCCAAACATAGATCTGAGAAAAAAATACAGATTCCAAATCCTTTCTTTTTCCATGCTTTTAGAGGATTCTTAGTAAATCCTGGAGGTAACTATTATAAAATGGCCCAAACATATCTTTTGTCTCCTGAAAATAAATCTATTTTGACAGAAAGTTTATGTGGTGATCATCTTGCTAGACTAGCATATAATTATTCCCCTACAGATTTATTTGATGTATCAAATTCTCTTTTCTATTACAGAACGAACAAAGGGGAATCCGTAGATTATGTTGTAAGGCTTGGGGAAGAACTTATCCCCGTAGAGGTAAAATACCAATCAAAAATTGGCAGTCACGACTTTAAGAATTTAAGAAGATTTGATAAAGGATTACTTGTCACAAAAAATCATATAGATCTTGATAATAAATATAGGGCAATCCCACTTAGTTTATTCTTAATGCTAATATGAACTATAAATAAGAATGTATTTATGTAAGAACTGTTAAGGTATAAAACAGCAGGTCATGCTAGGGGAGAATGGGACTATATTGAAGTTGATGGAGAAAAGATGGAAGGCTATTGCATTTATACCTATAGATCTGAGAAGGTGCACGTGTTTTACAGAATGAAGGATGATTTGACCAACATTGAAGAAGAGGTTAGAGAAAAAAATAAAGATTATATACCAAAGACAAAGAGACCATTATGGTGTTTTCTTTCAAACTTTAGAAGGATTCCAAAAAGTGAATGCTACACTTCACACTGCCCGTTTTTGGCATACTGTGACACTGATTAGGGGATTACACCCCGCAGATGGATATATATCAATAAAAGATTTATATTAGAGTTTCATAATACTGTTTATGAACTCTAGAATTAGTAATTTAATATCCAATAAAAAAATCATTAAATTCTGTAAAGATAATTATATCAAAAAATTATCCCTCTTTGGATCAGCTTTGACAGAAAACTTTAATCCTGAAAGTGATATTGATTTGCTAGTAGAGTTTGAAGATGGGCATACGCCAAGCATTTTTAAAATATTAGAAATGGAAGAAGAACTATCTTCTTTTTTTGAAGAATGTAAAATCGATCTAAGGACACCAAATGATCTTAGTAGATATTTTAGAACTCAAGTAATTCAAAGCTCAGAGGTAATTTATGCAAGGTCCTAGTCCTGACATTGTCAGAATTAATCAAGATATTCCTCCTCTTGAACGAAAAATTAAGAAAATAGTAGAAAAATAGAAAATAAGAAATAAATCAATTATTAGGGCGTTAGTGATCATATGCCAGAAAATATTGCTTTAGAAATTGAATCATTAGTCAGAGAAGCTGCATTTTTTGTCGAGGCACAGGGCGAGGATGCTTTCCCTATGTTCCGAACAGAAGGCAGATTCTTATATGGTGATATTTACGTTTTTGTCTGGATTGTTAAAGGTAAAAGGATTATCAGGCTTGTATTCCCCCCGGACAACATGGGCGAAGATATAGAAATTACAAACATGACAGATGCACGTGGTACAAATATAACAGAGATGATAATGAAGATAGCATATAGCCGTAAAGGCGAAGGCTGGTCTGAACCTTATCTTTGGAAGAGGCATGGGGAGAATATAGACTCAGAAAAAATATCATTCATCAAGAATGTCACCCACAAGGGTAAGACGTACGTCGTTGGTGCCGGGTATTACCTCGATTAACTGAATATTCGAAAATAGAATTATGAAGCCCTGGGCGGGGATTGAACCCGCGACCTCCTGCTTACCAAGCAGGCACTATACCACTAAGCCACCAGGGCATAAGATTTAGATTTTCATATTATTATAAAAGGTTTTTCTATAGGGGCCTGTCTAAGAAATAAGGTCTTTTGGTGTATTGATGGACTCTAATCTTGAATATTTTACTTCTGGCACTATATTTATAGATTTTTTTCTTTACTCTAATTGACAAGGGTGGTAATCCGCCTTTGCATCGTATTTTTCCGTTCTACGAATCTTACAGCAATACTTAAAAACTTTCAAATGCAACTCTTATTTATGGGAATAATAGTCCATGCAAGGATAAAGGATGGAATAATCAAAACTGACGAGGATCTTAAGAAACTCGGGATGGAAGGCGAAAAGGTCATTTTAGAGATAAGAAGGTCAAAAATAGATGAAATAGAAAAGAGACTGGTCCAATCAAAGAAAGAGCTAATTGATGAGAGCATAGAAATGACTGAATATGGTGTAGATATTGAATGAGCTCTCTCATATTCCAGAAAACTCTAAAGTATTTGTTGATTCAAATATTTTTACTTACTTTCTTTTGAAACGTGAAGAGTATTATAACTCGACTAAAAATTTTTTAAAAAGAATTGACGAAAGGGAAATTATAGGATTAATCAATTCCGTTGTTATTTCAGAAACATATTTTAATTATATACGAATTAAAATAAGTGAAAAATACAGAATAAAATAAATATAATCTATCACAAGACAATATTTATATATCTCTTTTAATAATTGGATATGATGGAAATATCAGATTCTAAGAAGGATAGGATATCTGAATTGATATCTGATAAAGATGTTAAGATAATTGGGGATGTAGTGATAGCTTTTCCACACAAAAAGCCTGTGAAGTCTTTTTTCAGGGACCATATGGAAGTCGATGAAAAAAAATGGGATGAGATGGTAGAAGACGAGGCTTATGAATGGACATACTAGATGTTGAAAGTTTTTCTAAAGGATTAATCTTTATAGATACTAATATTTTCTTGTATGCGTTTAATAAAAAGCATAGATTTTATGAAAGTTCATTGAGATTTCTCTCAAAATGTCAAGATGGAGAGATCCTAGGGTTTTCCTCAGTTAATTGTATTAATGAATTTTTTTACAAAGTTACTATATCTGAATTAGAAGAAATAACAGGAATGAATAAAACAGAATTACTCCCATATATTAAGAGAGAACCTACGCTTATATCGAAATGTCATTTCGCACAAAGAGCTATTGAGGATATATTTAAATCAAGAATAGTATTGTTACCTTTTACTGCTGAAATTTTAAAAACTGCTTTAGATATTTCAAATAAATACAATCTCTTGGCTAGTGACGCTATCCACGCGGCCAGTTGCAAATACTATGACATCAAGAATATCGCCACAAACGACAGTGACTTTGAAAGAGTCGATTTCTTAAAAGTCTGGAAGCCTTAAAGTCTAACTTATTTCTCCAAAATCTTGCATCTCATGCAGGTGCCATCCATTGTTGGCTCGCCACAAATCTCGCATACCCCAATTGATTCGGGGATAAAGCACTGATTTAATGCAGGGAGTATCTTATCATAGCCCGACAAAAGAGAGTATTTTGTTGTAGGCCTCACCTCTTCCATCCTGTCAAGAAACTTCCCCACCTCCCCCCGCATAGCATACAAAGCATATGGGCACTCTGATGAGTCAAAAGATAGATTATTATTAAGTGCAAAGATGACTATCTCCTTTTCCAAAAAATAACGCAGGGGTTTAATCCTCTCTACAAATTTGTCACTGATCTTCTTGTAATAGTTCTGGCCTCTAGAAAATCTGATTACATCGCCCCGCATGAGATTCATTATAACAGACTGATCCTCATCATCAAGATTGTGGCCTGTCGCAAGCTTTGTGCAAGATAGCTCCCTTGCTTTTTTATTCAAAATATACCTTCGTAAAACGCCGCAGGTGGAGCATGCATTTTCCTTGTTATTTTCAACAAAAGAGTCAAGAGTCTTTCCAAAATTATCCTTAAAAGTTTCGATGTGGTAGTCTATCTCAAGCTTTTCAAGTTGATTTTTTGCAGCATTAAGGGTGTGGTGTCTATACCCAGAAATCCCCTCATCAACTATGACGGCCTCCATTTCAAACGGGTATCTCACCTGAAGCTTTTTTAGAAGAAAGGCCAAAGTCAAGCTGTCCTTTCCGCCGCTTACGGCAACTGCAATCTTCTCATCCTTTTTTATTAGCTTGTCTTCTCTGATGCCGCGCATGAACTTCTTAACAAAATAGCTATTGAAATGCTCCCCGCAGTAGTACTGGCCTGACTGCCTTTGAAAATAGATTGCATCCTTTTTACACCTTGAGCACTTCAATTAACCACCTGAAGCAACTGTGAATAGCTCAATTGTATCCCCATCTGACAAAGGCTCGTCTTCGCAGATTATCCTGCCGTTTTTTATCACGACGTACTGCTCTCTCAATATGGATAGCTTTGAGAATACCTCAGAGACATTTCTAGCCTCTATCTCAACACTCCTCTTGTCCCGTAAAAAAACTACCTTTATCATAACATCATAAAAATGAAGGCAGGATATTTATTGCGAAGAGCAAAATGCCTATCACAGCAAATACCTTCTGAATCGCATTAGAGTTCGCCTCACTGAACTTTATATCGACTATCTCCTTGAATATCTTCCCCCCATCAAACAAAAATGGCAGTGGAAAGAGGTTTATGAGCCCTATGTTAAAGTTCAAAAGGAAAACCCAGAACAACACACCGCTTATTGGGGTTAAAATCTTCATGTTAACTGGCGAGTTGTAATATTGAGAGGTCACAATGCCAATGTAGCCTTTGCCAGCATCAGTTGGGTGTTCTTTTAGTAACACATCAAATGTGCCTTTATCAGATGTAATATTTAGCGTATCGCCTGGCTTTGAATTTTGCATAATGTCATAGAAGTTCTCTAGTGTTTCAATCTTTACGCCGTTGATTTCTGTTATTATATCGCCCTGCGATAAAAACGCAAACGCACCAGAAGATTCCTCAATTGACACTATCTCTATACCTGAAGGTGTCAAAAGCGGATTGATAACTGCCATGATTAACACAAATGCAATTAGAGCTGTGACAAAGTTTGCCATAGACCCCGCCGCATAGACCTTCATCCTTGTGAGCCTTGATGTTTTCTTTAGCTCCTCTTCATCAGGCTCAACAAATGCTCCCGGCAATACAACAAAAAGGGCCAACCCGACTGACTTCAGAGAGATGTTGTTTGCCCTTGCTATTATACCATGCGACCCCTCATGCACCATCAGGACTACTATAAGCCCTATCAAGCTGTACCAGAAGGGGACTGTAATACCCGGGATTACAAACCCGACCCCTGGTGAGGGTTCAGGTGAAAGCAAGACTTTAACAGCATTTGAAAATAGGAAGTAAAACACAGTGACCATCCCGACAACTGCGGCACCTATCCCGACTATGCTGTATACCCCCCAGATCTTTTTCCCTTTCTGTGAGATGTTATCAATAAAGTCATTGAACTTTTTAGTTCTCCACAAGAGGATTATCCCCTGGAAATCGATGCCATACTTTGAAAGGCTATACTTTTTGTTGACCTCGGAAAGTATGACCCAGAACATAATTATGCCTAAAAGCACGATATAAAGCGGATTCATATCCAATTCCTAAGATAATGATTTATATTTCTAACTGTAATTTTTTTATAATGAAGGAGAAAACAGTCGCATTTCACAGGAGAAATGTGGTTTATGACGACGAAAAGTGGCAGCTGCTTTCGTCAATTAGATCCAAGGCAGTTACAGTCATGGAAAAAATATCGGATTTTCACCCCATTCTCTACGGCTCGGTAGCCAGGGGGGATGTCCATAAAGCATCTGATATTGACTTTTTTATCGAGCATATACCTGAAACTTACCTACTCGAGATGGCACTTGACGACCTAGGAATCAAGGAGAGGAGCATCGTCCAGGCAACGCCTTGGCACCTTGTGAAGGGTGCAATCACGCTCTTCTCCGGGGAAACTATAACCTTCCCCATCACAGAGTCAAAGGTAAGGGAGATTGAGTTCTACTATTTTGGGGGGGCAATCGAGCTTGACGACTTGAAAGAAGATAAGAGGGTCCCTGGTGTCGATAAAAGGCTCGTATTGATAAGGCCAAATGAGCGGGGCCATATAGAAGAAGAGATAACTGGGAGGGAAGCTGAAGTATCAAAACTACTAAAAGTTTCAATTGACATTGTGAGAGAGCGCTCTCAAGTCCTCACAAGAAGGGATAAGATAGGCAGGACGGGCGTCTATTTGAATAGAGTTTTGATGAATGACGAGTCCTTTGAGCAAGTCTTAAAAGAGATATGCGATAAAGACTCAAACGTCAGACGGAGAGGTTAGACATGCACTGGGCATCAACTTTTGCTGAGAGAATTATAGCTGAAAGAGGAGAGAAGAAAGAGTATGTATGTGAATCTGGGGTTACACCCTCAGGATTCTGTCACATAGGCCACTTCAGAGAGGCCATCACGACAAGCCTTGTAGCGCTTGCATTAAAGGACATGGGATACAACTCCCGCCACATACACATGTGGGACGATTATGATAGGTTTAGAAAGGTCCCTTCAAATGTGCCGGCAAATTATTCTGAGTATATAGGGTTCCCGGACTGTAAGGTCCCAGACCCTGACGGGTGCCACAACTCATTTGCTGATCATTTCATGGAGCCTTTTGAAGTTTCACTTTCTGAAGCTGGAATGAAACCAGATTTTTTGAGGGCTTCAGATCAATACCAAAAAGGCATTTACAAAAACAATATCAAGATATCACTTGATAAAAAGGACAAGCTAATCGAGCTATTGAACAGCCAGAGGGGTGGAGAGAAGATCGCAGCTGACTGGTATCCAGTTTCAATTTACTGCCCAAAATGCGGGAAGGACATGACAAAAATCAAATCTTTTGATGGGGAGTATGCCCTAAGTTATTCATGTAAGTGTGGATTTGAAGAGACTGCAGACATAAGGAAGGCAAACTACATCAAGCTGAAATGGAGGGTGGACTGGCCATCAAGGTGGGCTGAACTTGGTGTTGACTATGAGCCATATGGGAAGGACCACGGCACGCAAGGCGGCAGCGCAGACACAGGGCAGAAAATAATACAGGAGATATTCAATAGACCTCCTATAATAGGTGCAACTTACGAGTTTGTATCCTTAAAAGGCGCAAGCGGAAAAATGTCATCATCCAAGGGAAACGTCATTTTGCCTTCAGATATATTGTCTGTCATGGAGCCTGATGTATTGAGGTATCTTTTTGTCAAGACAAAGCCGACAAAGGAGCTTAAAATTGCCCTTGACCTTGATTTCTTAAATGTTTACGATGAGTTTGATAGGGTTGAAACGACTTACTTTGGTGATGAAGAGATTAATAAAAGAGAAAAGTATGACAAGCTCTATGAATTCTCTAACATCTGGGGGTATAATGCCCTGCCAGCACAGCCATCTTTTAGATTCATGGCCGTCCTTGTCCAGATAACTTCTGATGTTGACAGAATTATAAAAATCCTAAAGAAGGAGGGCCACATAAAAAGTGAGCTTTCTGAAACTGACATCGAAAGGATAAAAACAAGGGTAAAACTTGCGTCAAACTGGGTAAAGCTCTACGCCCCTGATATAATAAAGTTTGAGTTATTGGATGAGCCCCCAAAAATAGAGCTTTCACCGGAGCAGAAGGAAGGGCTTAAAATAATCTCTGACCTGGTCCAGGGCGAAGATCTAACTGATGTTGAGCTTCACAATAAGATCTATGAAATAGCGACAGGCATTCCCATTGAGCCAAAAATGCTTTTTGGAGCCATATACCAAGTCTTGATTGGCAAGGAATCAGGCCCCAAAGCCGCAGCATTTGTAAATGCGCTTGAAAAAGACTTTGTGGTCCAAAGATTTAGGAGCTACTGACGCCTTCTGTATAGGAAGTATATCAAGGCAGCTAGAACTGTCCCGAATCCATAAAACGGGACATTTTTTGTTTCCCTGTAGTATGTGTTGACATTATCATCAAATGAGCCGTAAACTACGTATCTCTTGTTTTTTACGCTAAAGCTATCAACTGCAGAAACGT
>Ga0116194_1000310_pt1 | contig 50203 bp, 37 predicted proteins | sample AD_SCU001_MetaG_FD_89887 | JGI IMG/M metagenome (GOLD analysis project Ga0116194, IMG submission 89887) | Active sludge microbial communities of municipal wastewater-treating anaerobic digesters from China - AD_SCU001_MetaG | ecosystem: Engineered > Bioreactor > Anaerobic > Digestate | place...
AAGAATGCTTAAATATTAATTTTTTTTCAAAAAAGTTTTAACAAGCCAAATATACCACAGCTAGACAAAATGGGGTAACTCGCTCTACGACCAAGTCTTCCCAGATTTACTTCAAAACTTGAGTTATCACAGCTTAAATTCTGTTTCAACGGAATCAGTAGAATTTGCGTCAGTTTTTGCCGCATCATCCTCTTCGGTTTTTTCTATTTCCTCAGTTTCATTAACCAGATCGAGATACTGCTCTTCGGTCATGCCTTCGTCGACAGGCTGATCCTCGGCGTCTATCCAGCCGATGTCGGCCAGAGAAGCGTCTGATTGAAAGTCTTCTTCGAGAAAACCAGAATAATCGACCTTTTTTTCTTCAGGTATTCTGGTGCGACGCGTATCGAGCGGTTCAACAACGCCGGTCGGAGCGCCGACAAGCAGGTCTATCTCGTTTCCCTGCAGCAGAAGATCGTAATCTGCAGCGGAAGCCGAGGCCAGAATCGGAAGCAGAAAAATCAGGGCGGTCAGTAAACTGAAGCGCAGCATCATTTGCGGTCACCGTTGGTTATTATGAATTATCAGCCCCTGCCTTATCGGCAGAGTTGAAACATTGTTTAACGATTCTGAAACCGGGGCGCTTTGGGGTGGCGATTTTTTTTAAATTCCTGTAAACTTCGCCCATGAGCAAATACTTATTCAGATATGGTTTCTCGACCGGTAAAGAGATGCATTACCGCATCACAATCAATGGCGCCGTCGACATCTCGACGCCCGGCGGTGATATGAATAACCCTGTTAAGATTGATATATACATCAGCCAGAAGGTTGTCAGCTGTGATGAAGAGCAGGCGGTGGTCAAGGTTCGTATCGAAAATGTGCATGCTGACCCGCGCATGTCGAAAGAGCATCTGCCGAAAGCCGGCGTTGATTCGGTCATGCAGATCGACGCGCTTGGTAATGTGCGCTGGCTGGATGGCGTTGCCGCCTGGCAGGGCGCCGAACATTCGATGATGCGGTTTCCTGACCATGCACTTGAACCAGGCGATTCGTGGGTTCAGCAGGTCGAAGATGCCTCGGGCTCGGCAACGCCTTTCCATACCCGCTATCGTTTCAACGGTTTCGACCGCAAAAACCGCCGCCTGATGGTCTTTATGACCGAAATGTTTTCGGGGCACCCCGATGACAGAGACAGCCAGAGTATCGGCAGAGGTACCTTCGCCTTTGACAGTGAAGAAAAATGGATTCACGACAGCAGTAACCGTATCGTTTACGAATACCAGATTCCGGTGCCTGATAACCCGGCAATGAAGATCGTGACCCGCACAACCTTGAATATCGACATGGAGCGCCTGCAGAAATGAGCCTCAGACAGATTATTGCTGCTTTTGCCATCTTTGTTGCCGGCTGCAGCCCGGCAATCGGTGAAAACGTTGCATCCGGCACCTCAGATGCAGAGATTGCGATCGAGCCCCTTAAAAAATTCGCCAGTCAGGTTGTCTACGGCAACCGCAGCCTGCTTGCCGCGGCCCATGACCTCGAAAGCTCGATGTTTGCAAGGCATAGGTCGCTCGAAGTTTTTTCGCCGCAGTTTTATTACAGCAGCGATGCCAGCAAGGCGGCAAACCGCAGCTATAACCCGATTACCGGGCTCGAAGAAGATTACAGCACCCGTCGCCATGGTTCCGGCGCTGGCATTGCGCAGCGAACGCCGCTTGGCAAAATCAGTTATGATTACACCAACAGCAGGACAGAATACAGTTCTTCGCAGACAAGCTATTTTCAGTCGCTTTATCTCGGTATTCAAAGCGGCCTGTTGCGCAACGATGCCAGAGTCGATGCCCTCGAACGCCGTATGGCCCATGCCGAATACGAGGTGAGCGAGGCACAGAAAGATTCTGTTCTTCTCGATGTTCTGTATGGTTCTTTTCAGAGCCTTTTTAATCGTATGGTGGTGGCCAGGAGCCAGCTGGTCAAGCAGCAGAATCTGAGTTTTTATGGCTCGCTGGTCGAAGAGGCCGAAATTAAACTGAAAAACGGCATTGGCAGCGAGCTTGACCTCAAGCAGGCGAGCATGCGCCGGCAGCAGGCCGAAACCGGTAACTCTGAAACAGAACTGTCACTGCAGGAAACCGATCGCCGCCTCGCGGCCCAGCTGGGCGACCTTGCCTGGAACCGAGAAATTGCCAGTTTTTCATTTGACCCGGTTATAAAATGTATTCCGGCAACGTTTTCGCCAGAAATTCTTGAAGAAACGGCGATGAAAAACCGCCCTGACTATCGGGTCTTTCTAAGCCAGTATAAGCTGCAGAAGGCCGCCTTCGAACGTGCCAGACAGCTGAGCCGACCCGACCTCACGGCCCGCGCCCGCTGGGGCAAGCAGGGCCGCGGTATTTCAGAAGATCTGGCCGCCGAGATGCCAGATAAAAGCTGGGATGTTGCACTTACCTATTCAGTAAGCTTCGGGCCAGATGGCAATAAACTCGATTTTTCGGGGCAGCGCGAGCGACTGCGCTCTTTCGAAGCAAGACTGCAGCAGAAACGTGATGATATCAGGCTGGCGCTTGCTGATGCTCTCGAAAGGCTTGCATTTCACCGCAGTAATCTGGCTCTGTTGAAAGACTCTGAAAAGCTGGCTGCAGAAGTTCTTGAAGGCCAGCAGTTGAACTTTCAGCTCGGCAAAATTTCGCTGCTCGATCTTACCCGCTACCAGCAGGAATTCGATAACGCCAGTCTGGCGGTAATTCAGGGCGAGGCAAGGTTGATTCTCGAATGGCTGCGGCTGCACTATGAGACCGGAACCCTCGCCGGTTTTGCCGGTGTTGTCAGAGGCCGGAGTTTTAAAGATAAAATTGTGCCGCTGACAGCTTCCGAGTCAGATATTACTGCGGAAAATGCGTCAACAACTGCATCAGAAACCGTGCCAGAAAATTCTGAAGCGGCAACCCTGGTGAACGATGAACAATAGACTGCTGGCCATGATCGTTGTCTGCTGCAACCTGGCGGTTTTTGTGGCCGGTTGTCTGAGTTCTTCCGGCAAGCCAGCAGCGGGCGGCAATCTGCCGGAATACCATTTCCGCGAAGAGGCCAGAGAGAATTATATCGATCTGCGGGCGACGCTCAAGGCAAGCGACATCAGTGAAGTCGGGCTGAAGCTCGGGCGTGGTAAAATCGAGTGGATGGCCGAAGAGGGCTCAAGAGTTGCATCTGGTGAAGTGGTTGTCAGAATCGACATGGAAATGACCCGCGAGCGCATCCGTTCGCGTGAATTCAGGCTTGAAGGCGAACTTGACCGCCTCGAAAACGTTCGCCGGGCCGGGCCGGCCGAAGTTGTGGCGCTCCAGAAGAATCTCAGCGAAAAGAAACTCAACCTGCTGCAGGCCGAAAAAGACGAGTGGTGGCTGAAAAACCCAAAAACGGCCGATGAAATCTGGAAAATCCATTCGGACATGCAGGTTGCCTCGATCAGTTTTGCGCATGCGGCCAGAATTTTTGCTTTAAAGAAAAACGTCACCGACAGAGGCTTCGACAGCTCTTTTTCGTTGCGAACCAGTGAGATCGATCTTCGCTCACGCGAAATCGAGCACGATTATGCCGTTCGCGCCGTCAAGCATCTCAGCGAACCGCCGCTCTCAGAAGAAATCGCCAGGGTTGCCTATCTGAAACAGGTCGCTTCAGGCGAAATCTGGCTTGCCGGCAACGAACTTTTAGCCGCATCTTTGTCTTCGCAGATCCGCCAGAACAACCTTGAGGTGATTGTCGAACGGGTGCGTTCGCAGATTCGTGAAGAAAAAGCGACGCTGAGCGAGTCAGAACTGCGCGCTCCCCGTGGCGGGGTGGTTCTGCACCCGATATTGTGGGGGCACTTTCGCTTTGTGCCCGGTCAGGATGCCTGGCAGGGCGTCAGCATCGTTCAGGTAATGGGCGAAAGTGGCTATTATCTCGAATCCCTGGCAGACGAGGCCGATGCCAACATGTTGCAGGAAAAGGCTTCAGCAACCATTATCTTTGACAATATTCCAGACAAAACCTTTTCTGGCGAAGTGACCACCATAAGCAAGGCTCCAAGGCGAATTCGCGGCAAACAGGACAGTGCCGTCAGATTTTTTCCGGTCAGCATCAGTGTTAATGCCTCTGACAGCCTTCTGGTGGGAGCTAAGGCAACTGCCAGAGTCATTCTTTCAGTAAAGAAGGGCGTTTTTGTGCCGCGCGACGCTGTGAAAAGGGTGGGGGAAAAAAATGAGATCGCCGTCAGATCAGTATTCGGCGTCTCAACTGTGGCAGCCGAGGTCGAAGATTTCAACCACGACTGGCTTCTCTGGAAAAATCCCACGGGCCCGGAAGGAACCATAGTTTACCCATGAGGTATTTTTTGACATTGCTGCTGTTTTTACTGGCTGCCATGCTGCCCATTACCGGTTGCGGGCAGAAGCCGGCCGATATTCTGCCGGTAGAATTCAGGGCTGCCATGCAGGCTCCCGCGGTGCGTGGCGAGTTCGTTTCGCTGCGCGAAACTCAGCTGATGGCGCCATTTGTGACTGAAGTTGTTGAACTTATCCCGGAGGGCACGCTAGTTGCCGCCGGTCAGGAAATTGCGAAGCTTTCAGCCGGAAATCGCCAGCAGACACTGAAAAAGGAACAGTCGGAGCTTGAGAAAAGTGTGATTACTCTTGAGGGTGACAAGGCCATTCTTGCCCTTGCCGGTCGTATCGAACAGAAAAATCTCGATCTGGCCGCCATAGAGCTTGATTGCCGACAGATAGAGTATGACCGGGCGGTCGAAAGCCGTGACTGGCTGAGGCTTGTCGAGCAGGAAGAAGCGGCCCGTGCCGGTAAAATCAGAGGCATTATGCTGCACAAACAGTTCGAAGCCTCAGAAAAAATGTCAGAGCGCGGGTTTTCTGCCCGCCAGGAACTTGCCGATCACGAAAAAGAACTCAGAGTCCATACTTTGACGGCTTCACTGACGCACCGGCTTATCGATTACATCGACCGTTTTGCCGACGAAAAAAAGGTTTTCGAAGCCTCGGCGGCACTTGAGAGAGCGAGGCTGGGCAGCGAACTTGCCAGTTTTACGGCGCCCCGCAATCTTTCTGATTATCAGCTGGCTCTGAACCAGTCCACCAGAACTCACAAGCAGGTTTCAGACACGGTTGCCAAAGTCAATAACGAGCTTGCCTCGTTGACGATTTGCGCCCCGGTGTCTGGCGTTCTGCTCTACGGTGAAACCTACGATGGTTCACAGCTGCTCAAACTGCGTCGTGGCGCTCAGGTTTACCCTGGACTGACGTTTCTGAAGCTTGTTGACGACAAGCTCAATGGCGTAAACTTTCCGCTCGATCAGCGCGATGCGAGTCTGGTCGGCTCGGGCACCCCGCTTTTCTACCGGCCCGACGCCCTGCCTGAGATGCTTTTCCCCTGCGCTTTTGCGAGCCGGGTGCCGGTCGCTCTCGAAATTCCGCAGGCGAAACCGGACGGGCGCACCCAGGTCACTCTGAAAGCTAATATTGCCTCATATCCGGCAAGTCTTATGCTTGGCTTTTCGGGTACCGTGTATTGTTATGATTATGTTTCAGATATGTTTCGGCGGTTTTCGGGCAATCGCAGGACCAGAGTGGTTCGCCGGAGCCTGAAGCGCCTGATGAGCACTTCTGGTGATGTCAAGCCGGCCAGTGCCTCTTTTATCGTTGCCAATCTCGATGGCAAGCTCAGTGAGGTTGCTGAAGAAGGTAAGACCATAAAAGCCGGTGACCCACTGGCGGTGATTGATTGCGAAGAACTGATTCAGAGCGCCCGTGACAGCGAAATTGAATTGAAAAAGAAACACGAGGAATATCAGCTGCAGCTGCAGAAAAATACCATCGAACGCGAAAAGACCGCGAAAGGCATAGAAGTCAGGAAGGGTGCCTGGGAAGTCGCGAAGCTCAAACACGCCGCTCTGCTCAAGAGGCGCGAAGAAGACAAAATAATCGATCTGAAACGCTCGCTCGAAGTGCTGCAGGCAAGAATTTCTCTGGCACAGGAAAAGATCACGCATCTTGCCGAACTGCGCAAAAAGGGCCTCAGTTCTGAACTTGAAGCATTGAAGGCCGAGACCGAGCTTGCTGAAATAAGAAAAGATGAAAAAATCACTGCCTATAAACTGCGTCTTGAAGAATCAGGGCCGACTGAGCGCTCGGTGAAACTTTCCGAGCTCGATGTCAGAAAAGCTGAGGTCGAGCTTGAAAAGGCACAGCTGGAAGGCGAACTGGCCACTCTTCGCAACGACCGGGCTGCCCGACTGCTCGAAGCCGAGATAAAAGGGCTGGAAATCTCGCTTGCGCAAACCAGAGAAGAAATTGACTCGGCCAGTATCAAAGCTCCGGTCGATGGTGTGGTTATTCTCAATGAGTTCAACAAAGCTGGTGGTGGACTTGGCAAGGCCAAGGTTGGTGACAGTATCTACGCTCGCATCCCGTTCATGCAGGTCGCCGATGTCGGCAATCTGCAGATTCATTGCACGGTTTCTGAGATGGATGCCCGTTTTATCAAACGGGGCGATGAGGTCAAAATTCTGCTCAAGGGCAATTCGAACCGCAGCCTGCGTGGCTGGGTCGATTCGGTTGGCATTGTCGCGGTTACCGAATTTCGCAAACGCCAGGATGCGACTGTCAGCGTCATTATTGCGCTTGCCGACCCTGCAACCGGCAAGGTCGAGACCGATCCTTCGATTCGGCCCGGCACCAGCTGTGAGGTTGAATTCAAACTTTATGATCTTGCCGACACGCTGTTTGTGCCTTTCGATGCACTTCTGCCAACCGCGACCGCCAGTTGTGTCGTGACGTCTGAGCGCAAAATGCAGCCGGTACAGCTGCTTTTTGCAGATGGTCTGCATGGCTGCGCGGTTGCCTCGGGTCTGCAGGAAGGCGACGAGATTCTTCTCATGGAGCCCGTCAATGATTAAAACTGAACAGCTGCAGCGCCATTTCAAGGCCGGCGATGTCTGCGTCAAAGCCGTCGACAGCCTCGATATCAATATCGGCAAAGGCGAATTTGTCGCGGTTATGGGGCCGTCTGGCTCTGGCAAATCGACACTTCTTTACGTTCTTGGCGCCATGGACCGCCCGACCGGCGGCCAGATAAGCATCAACGGCCGACGTCTCGATCAGATGGACGATCAGCAGTGCTCAGATTTTCGCAATCGCGAACTGGGTTTCGTTTTTCAGTCGTTTCATCTGCTGCCCCGCATGAATCTTGTGCGCAACGTTGAGTTGCCAATGCTGTATGCTCAGATTCCGGCCGAGCGCCGCCGAGCCCGCGCCGAAATGATGCTGCGGGCCGTCGGCCTCGGGGAAAGATTTGTGCATTTTCCCGCCGAACTTTCGGGTGGGCAGTGCCAGCGTGCGGCAATTGCCCGGGCGCTGGTCAACTCGCCGGCTTTGCTGCTGGCTGACGAGCCTACCGGCAACCTCGATTCTCGCACCGGTCTCGAAATCATCGGCATTTTTCAGGCACTGAACCGTCAGGGCATGACCATCATCATGGTTACCCATGACGAAAACATGGCGCGGCATGCTGGCCGCATCATCAGAATGCGCGACGGGCAGATCGAGAAGAATGAAACTGTCAGCCGCCCGCTGCTTTCGGCTCTGCCTGAAGAAATCGAAAAATCGCTGCAGGAGGTCTTTCATGCGGCTGGTTGAACAGGTTCAGACAGGCCTTACCGGGTTGCTCGATCACCCGTTCAGAACATTCCTGACGATGCTTGGCATCATTTTCGGGGTTGGCGCGGTTATCGCGATGGTCTCGATCGGTGCCGGCGCCGAGCGCGAAGCGCTCGAAGAGCTCAAAAAGTTCGGCGACAGCAGCATTCGCATCAGCTCGGTCGAAATTCAGGGTGAGCGGTTGGCCGAGGCTTTAAAAAAGCAGGCGCGCGGCCTGCGCATGACCGATGTCGCTTTTCTCGCCTCGGCCTGCCCGTTTATCGAGCTTGCGGTTCCCGAAAAAATCGACGAATACGGTTTTTATGTTGCTAACACCAAACCGCTGGTAAAGATTGTCGGGGTTGGTGACGGTTTTCTCGCCGCTTCCCGTTTCGAAGTCGAACGCGGCCGCTTCTTTACTGACGAGGAACAGGCCAACGCTGCCATGGTTGCCGTTCTCGGCGCCGGCGTGGCGAGCGAGGTCTTCGGCCTGGTAGAACCGGTCGGGCAGGTTGTTCAGATTGAACGGGTGCGCTTCAAGGTGGTTGGCGTCATGAAACCGCAGGGTGCCGGCAGCGGCAAACTGGCGATCAAGCGCCGTGACCATGACCGCGACGTTTATATACCGGTAAAAAGCAGTCTGCAGCGTCTCGAACGCTGGCCGGTCGAAGATAAAGATTTGTATCACGAGATCAACAGCATCTGGGTCGAGGTCAAGTCTGGCTATGACCTGCTGGCGGCCCGCGACCGTATTGCCGCGATGCTGAAACGGCGACACTCAGAGGTCGATGATTTCGAAATTCAGGTGCCGCTCGAAATTCTGCAGCAGAGCCAGAAAACCCAGAACCTGTTCAATCTTGTCATGGCTCTGATTGCCGGCATTTCGTTGCTGGTCGGCGGTATCGGCATCATGAATATCATGCTCGCCTCGGTCAACGAAAGAACCCGTGAAATCGGGGTCAGGCGGGCTCTTGGCGCCTCAAAACGTGATATCGTCGTGCAGTTTCTCGTCGAAGCCAGCCTGATCAGCATTCTTGGCGGTCTTATCGGCATTTTTGCCGGTGTTGCAATCTCGTGGCTGATTGCCCTTTATACTGGCTGGACCACCGCGATTCCGCTTTCATCGGTTCTGATTGCCTTCTTCGTTTCGATCAGCGTCGGCATCATTTTCGGCAGCTTCCCTGCCGCTAAAGCTTCGACGCTCGACCCAGTCAAAGCCCTGCGCTACGAATGACGATACGGTCGCTGAGCTTTGTCGAAGCGGAACTGGTTCTGCGTCACATTAGAATTGCATGGTTTTTCCTTCATTTCCGTATTCATGCCAGGAACGGGTACAGGCACGGGGTTAGTGCAGACTTACCATAGGCGATACTGGACTGGAATACTTTTGCTGGCTCATGTTTTTGACTTTTTCTAAAAAAGTGTTGCAAAAGACGGGCAAACCTGCTAGTATAAGCTTACCGCGCTCGGGTGGTGAAATTGGCAGACACGTAAGATTCAGGTTCTTATGCCCGCAAGGGTGTGGGGGTTCAAGTCCCCCCTCGAGCATGACGAAAGCCCGCTTAAACAGCGGGCTTTCGTGTTTCAGGAACTTGACTTTTCGGCTGTTTACTGGTATATTCGCCGCGTCAGTTTTTAAGAGTTGAGGTTAGATTGCAGCAGCTTTTACGAAAACCTGAATTTTTAATCAGGCTCAAACCCGAGCTTAGAATAACCCTCCCCCAGGAAGAAACCACTTCGTCCCGGGGGAGTTTTATTTTTCCGACCTTCTGCTGTTACGTTTCCGCTGTTTTTTTGCTGTTTGTGACGATGAAAGGAATCACAAAATGCACGGCGACCAGGTTTCTGCATCATTTCGTTCTCTTGTCGAAAAGTGTCTGAAACGGGCCATGGCTCAGAATATAGCCGGTTCTGAGGCAGTTTTGAGCGGCGAAAGTGGCTTTGATCGAGGAGTTACTGCAGAATCAGTGACGCCTGAAACAAGAACCGAGGTCAATCTCAAAGTTTTGCAGGAATTTCTGAAGAACTGAAAAAAGGTCAGTTTTACTCCGAAATGTTCTGTGATATGCTTGCCATATCTTAATTTACGGGAAATCAACATGAGCGAAGAAGAACTCGAAGATATTCAGCCAAAACCAAAAAAGACTGGTGTCAAACGCAAAAAGGTGGTCACACCTGAAATAATCGAACCACCGCCCGTGTATGACAAAGAAGCCATGCATCGCAAGGTCATGGCCGTGATGATCGGCATTTTTCTGCTGATTCTGGCAGGGATGCTGCTGATGCAGCATCAGGTCGAATTTGCCGCTTCGGGTGGCATGTAAAGAGCCCGCGAGTCTGACCGGAAGGCTGCAATGACAAAAAATGCTCGATGGTTGCTGATTATCCTTCTGTGCACGCAGGTTGTCTTTTCGACACCCTGCGCTGCCGGGATTCAGCCAGATCTTGACCGGCTGGTTAAAAATGTCGTGCTGCCGCAGGATCAGCTGCCATCATTGGCTCTCGACATGCACCTGCGCCTGCCTGAATCGCCCGTGCATCTTCTCTGTCGTCTGCGCTTCGTCGCTTCAGACAGCTATTCTCTGCAGATTTTCGATGCCCGCGACGAAACCCCGGTGATGGTAATTGCCGATCAGATGACGATGATCAACGACCCGTTCGCCGAAAAACTCACAATCATCGCATCTTCTGGGGTTGTCTTCGAACTGCTGCAGCAGGGCGAGCAGGTGACCGCCAATTTTTCTTTCAACCAGCCGGTCGACGGCGTCATTAAAAACCGCGTCGATCTTGATTTCAAAAAGCTTTTTGCCCAGGTCGACAAAGATCTGCAGCTGCAGCCGACAGAAAATGGCCTGCAGAACTTCTCAGGCCAGACCGTCAGGGGAAACCGCTGTCTGGCTTCTTTCAACGCTTCTGCCCCGCTGCCTCTGCAATCTCTGCAGTTATTCATCGCCGAAACCGCCGAGCCGGTTCTCGAATTCAGCCTGCTGCAGACAGGCTCTGCCGATTACCCGGTGGCAGAATTCCCGCTTGAGGGGCTGCAACAGTCTGGCCTCGCCGCCGCACCCGCGCAGCTCAGTGGCTTTTTAGATACCATGGGTGTAATGACTTCGGTTCTCAAGGCGGTGTTTGCCCGGGCCGCAATTCATGAGCCATCGATTCGCGAAAAAGTTGGCGACATGCTCAAACTGGTCAGCCCCGACTGGGAAAAAATGCAGCAAAACGACAGCCAGCGCCGCGAAAAACTGCGCGAACTGTTCCCGCTGCGCTGAATTTTTATTGATAACCGCTGTATTTCTCAAAGATCCCCGTATTTATCTGTGTTCATCCGTGTCCATCCGTGTTAATCCGTGGCTCAGGTCTTGTGGGTGCCGATCCGCTGATTAAGCCGCTCGATGCGGCGGGCCAGCAGTCGCGACAGAAACAGCGCGTAATGCGGCTTTTCTTTGATGCCCTCGACAAATTCTTTTTTTGACACTCTTATCAGTTTGGCCGCGGTAACGGCACGCACCGTGGCACTGCGCCGGTTGCTCAGCAGAAACGACATTTCCCCGAGAAAGATATCTTCGGGTCGCAGCGTCGAGACCCGTTCGCCCTGAACCAGCACCTCAAAACTGCCTGTGGCAATGTAATAGAGATAGTTGCTCGGCTCGCCTTCGTTAAAAACCGTTTCGCCAGGTTTGAACTCAACGGTTTCCAGGTCCTGGAAAAGGGCCGGGCTGACATTGCTGACCCCGCTCTTGTGGTTGAATTCAAAACTTACCTGGTTGCCCCGGTCGTTGTAAGTCAGGTTCGAGGTCATTTCGCGCGAAAGCGCCACGCCCCGGCCATGCAGACTCAATACCTGCTCATCGATTGACGGAGTTTTCAGGGCCCGCCAGTCGAAACCGGCACCCTCGTCGGCGATCGTAAAGCACGACACCGCCGGTTCAATCGCATACTGCAAAAACACCTTTCTCGCCGCAATTTCCGGGTTTTCGCACTTGCGGTCGATCAGTTCGCAGATGTCGTTGTTTTTTTCGAGCCAGGCGGTCTTTTCTTCATAAGAGATGCCGCAGTTGCCATGCTCGATGGCATTGATCAGCAGCTCGACGAGCACGAAGTTGAGTTGCTCACGCAAACCGCCATCGATGCAGTTCATATTGAAAAGATAGTTGCAGATCAGGTTGGTGAATACTCCGGCTTCGAGAGGGTCGTTGCGCAGCTCGAAGCTCGACGAAATCTCGGCCCCGAAATCGTTGCCGATTACCCGGTGAAACAGCATGTGCCGGTTGTTGCAGATAATGTTGATTACCTGCGGAAACTGCCGGCTGATACGCCCCTTGTCGAGAAGGGCGACGGTGTTCACCCCTTTAACAATGCCTGATTCACGCAATTTGACCGGAGAGTCACACAGGCCTATCAGACCGGTGCTGAGAAGCCAGGAATCACCTCTGACCGCGGCGAGCAGTCTGGCACTGTCAATGCCGGGATCGGCAAAGTCGATGACCGCCAGTTCGGGCATTTCGATGCGCAGAAACTCTTCAGCTTCGCCGGTTTCGGCAAGCTGAAGAGTTTCGCAATTTTCGCCGTTCTGCTGCAGCAGCGCGACGATATTTTCAAAGCAGCCACGGTCAGAGGTAATTACCGGTATGAAAAGCAAGCGTGTTTCCTCTATTACAGACAGAGTTCGAGAATCTGTCTTGCGACATCGGGTGTGACATCGCCATTCTCACCAAGCTTGATCATCTGGTGCGATTTGAGCTGTGCCACCACTTTTTCGATGCCGGTGGAATCGATCTTGTAATCACTGAGTCGGGTCTTGACGCCGAGAGACTCGAAGAAGTCGCGGGTCATTTTGATGCCCTCAGCGATCTGGTGATCTTCGTTGCCCGACCGTACATTCCAGACACGCTGGGCAAACTGCAGAAGTTTCTGGCGTTTGGCTTCTTTGCGCAGGGTCAGATTGCCGGGCAGAACGATGGCGAGAGTAACTGCGTGGTCAAGCCCATAAAGAGCGGTCAATTCGTGACCGATCATGTGAGTCGACCAGTCCTGCGAAACTCCGGCGCCAATCAGGCCGTTAAGAGCCATGGTCGCTGCCCACATGATATTGGACCTGACATCGTAATTTTCGGGGTCTTTGAGAGCGAGCGGGCCCTCTTCGATCAGCGTCAGCAGCAGGCCTTCGGCAAAGCGGTCCTGGACTTTGGCGTGCGCCGGTGACGTCAGATACTGCTCGACGATGTGAATGAACGCGTCGATTACGCCATTGGCAACCTGATTGTGCGGCAATGTGTAAGTTTTGAGCGGGTCGAGCACCGAAAACATCGGAAAAACCAGCTTGCTGTTGAAGGGCAGCTTCGCTTTTATCGAGACTCTGGTGATGACCGAACCGCTGTTCATTTCAGAACCGGTTGCCGGAAGCGTCAGTACCGACGCGAAGGGCAGGGCAGCCTTGACGCATGAACCGTAAGTCTGCAGGATTTTCCAGGGGTCGCCGTCAAAAAGCGCAGCCGCCGCCACAAACTTGGTGCCGTCGATTACCGAGCCGCCACCGGCTGCAAGCAGAAAATCGACGCCGTTCTTTTTAACCTCTTCAACACACTTCATCAGTGTTTCGTAGGTCGGGTTGGGTTCGACGCCGCCAAACTCAAAAACCTCGCGCCCTTCGAGCGCCGCCATGATTTCGTCATAGGTGCCATTGCGTTTGATGCTGCCGCCACCGTATATCAGCATGATCTTCTTCCCGGCCGGCACCTCGCGCTTCAGCGCCCCGATTGTGCCTTTGCCGAAAATGATCTTGGTCGGATTGTGAAAAGTGAAATTCTGCATTCTACGCCTCCTCTGTTTTTTTCTATCAGTTCAACTTATCAGAAAGTATCCACGCAGAGAGCATTGTCAAACTCATTTGTTGTGTTTCGCCTGTGCAATCGCCGTCTTCGCTTCCTGATACATATTGCGACGCTCGCGACTGACAAGCATGTTGATGTCTGCCGGCTGCATGCCGATTCTCTGCCCTACTCGCTGTAGCATTGCGGTTTCTTCGTCTGACAGACGGCCGTCTGAAAGTGCCACTCTGGCAAGCTGGGTCAGGAGCTCATTACTCGTGGCCAGAGTGCTGGTTCGCATGACAAAATCAACCGGGTCAGCCGATGACTTCAATTCAGTTATGATGTTCTGCAGCTTCTGGCCAGAAACATCACGCTGTCTGGCAATGCTGTTGAGCATTTCAAGCTCTTTCGGGTCGATCTGGCCGTCGGCAAGCATCATGGCCGCCGACCATTTAACCAGTTCCAGGCCCGGCAGGCCATACTGGGAAAAAGGCGCCGCAACCCCCGCAGCAACCGGGCCCGGCTGAGCCTGTGCCTGTCGCTGCCTTGCCGGGTTCTGCCGCAGCTGGTTCATTTTTGTGAGAACCGCGCTTACCTGCGGGTCGGTTTTGTCAACGACGGCTTCGAGCACCCATTCGCTGCTGCCGTCGTTCATCACGGTTCCGCAGTATGGACATTCATTTGCAGTGCCGGTCTGTTCAGGCGCGCCACATGACGGGCACTGGGTGCTGGCCAGTGACGAGGTGACTTTGGTCAGAGCCCCGTGTTTGCGCCCGAGAACGAAAACATGCCTGAAATTGATCGGTTTCGGGGCCGTTTCGATACTTTTGTTCGGCGTCAGAATCGAAGGCAGGCCGCTCCAGATTACTTCTACGTAGGTCTGATCGTCGGGCTCCTTCTGCTCGATGCCGAGAAGATCGATGGCGCCAACGGCGCACGAAGTATAAAAACGTCTGGCACCGCTGTTGTCTGGTTTATACCACTGCAGCTGTGCGTCGCAAAGCTCATTGCGCGCGATTTTGCGCAACGGTGCCACATTGCCCTTGCGCTCCGCTTCGAGTTTTCGCCAGAACATCACGGCGACCCGGTCTTTAAGATGCTGCATGTTGAAGCCGGGATCGGCTTCGACCATATCTCCAAGCCCCGGAACAATACGGTCCGGTCTGGCAGACCATTCACAGGCCTGGGTTATGCCGGCGAGCACCCAGTCATGCTCACCCGAGCGCAGCAGCGAATTGCAGACTTCGCATTTTGTCAGACGCCCGACCTTGATCGGGTTCCCGCAGTTGGGGCATTGTCCTTCGATCAGGCCCGGCTTTTTAAGGGTGCGCACGCCAGGCTTGCGCAGAAATGACCAGACCTCGGCAAAATTTTCCGGAGAGCGGGCGCCATTGAGCACCCGGCCTGTTTTTTCGTCTTTGCGGTAGTTTGCTGCCTGAGCGTCAATGCGCAGATGAATGACGTCGAAATTTTTGTCAGACTGAAACTTGACTGGCCGAGAGCCCAGAATTTTCAGGCCTTCCATGTGGTCGATGATGCCCTTTTCCTTCATCTCATCGAGCTGAATGCTGAATTGCTCAAACACACCGTCAGAGAGAAAATACTGCGCATCGGTCAGGTTGCGGTCCGACCAGGCCTTTTGAATTATTTCAAATGCCTTTTCGGCGCGTTTTCTGAACAGGCCGTCGTCAAAGTCGGGGTCGCGCTTTTTCAGCTCGGTCAGAGCCACTGCGGCCTGACTGTCAGGGGCGACCCGAACGCCCTTGATTATGGTATGGTCGATCCAGGCGTCGTTACCTTTGTGGTAGCCCTTGACCACTACAAAAACCACCACGATCGTCACCGGTATCCCCACCGCCGGATAGTGAATGATCAGCCGGAAGAGCAGAAAAATGAGGTCGAGCTCGCCGCCACCGCCGCCACTGCTACGCCGGCTGCTGCTTGAACCGCCACCACCCGAATAGTTATGCCCGCCGCCGGCCCGTGCGTCCGCCGTTTCGCCGATCAGCAGGAAAAAACCGATCAGCAGCAGAAGAAAAAGAGAAAAGAAGGTTACTTCCCGTAATCTTTTTTTGTCGGGCATGCTTGCTCCTCATTCATATCTGTCTGATAGTTTATTACAAGAACCCTCAAATTGTCATACATTTGTGCATATATTAAGAGCAAAGTCATGGCAGCCGGATGTCACGCCTTGGTCATCACTGGCGATTGTCTGGGTTGATCATTGTATTTTTTGCTGCCCGTTGATTTGCGGTGCATTGAATGCCTTCGCACCAGGGACTTCGGAAAATAAAGAAAAACGCCGATAAATGAACGTTAAGAGTTTTATGAAGACTCATAAGTTTGACACGGAAGGTTTACCTTTGTTACGATAACGGTTTACCAGAAATAAGAATAGAGGGAACAGGAATGTTTGCACGTCGGCCCTACTTAGTTGTTGTCCTTTTGGCACTCGTTTTATTGAGCTTCAGGCTCGTGATCGGCGCAGAATCTGTTGCGTCCGGTCAGATTGATGCGGTGCATCAGCAGCAGACAACCGCTCAGGAAACCCTTCCGACCCGTGCCCGCATCGAAATCGGGGCTGGAAATAACCAGTCGGTTCTCGCCGGCGGCACCGCCAAACCAGTAGAACTCAAAATGCTTGACGCCGACGGCGAACCCGTTGTCGGAGCAAAAATCGTTTTTATCGTTGCATCTAAGCCTTCCGGTGCCAAAAAATTCGAGATTAGCGACAAAAAAGTCGTCACCAACCCGATCGGCGTTGCCACCCTTCACCCCGGCAAATTGAACGACGCCGGGCACTATTCAATCCTGGCAATGCTTGAAGGCGATCAGTCGGTCTATTCATACATAGACTTAAACGTTAACGATGAATCCTGGATCATGTATCTGATGTTCGGCCTGTTTGGCGGGCTGGGCATGTTTCTTTTCGGCATGAATCTCGGTGCTGACGGCCTGCAGAAAATTGCCGGAAAGAAAATGAAAGAGATTCTCGGCACCTTCACCAATAATCGCTATATGGGTGTCCTCACCGGCATTCTGGTTACCGCGGTGACTCAGAGCAGCTCTGCAACTACCGTTATGCTGGTTGGTTTCGTTAACGCCTCTTTGATGACTATCAGCCAGACCTTGTCGGTAATCTTCGGCGCCAACATCGGCACCACGATCACCGTTCAGCTGATCGCCTTCGAAATTTCGCATTTTGCCCTTCTGATGATCGGCATTGGCTTTCTGCTCAAATACTCAAAGAACAAGACAGTTGTCTATGCCGGCGATATCATTCTCGGCTTCGGCTTCATTTTTTACGGCATGAAGGTCATGAGCGTGGCAATGTCGCCGTTGCGCAGTTTCCCGGCTTTCAGAGACATGCTGATCGCCATGAGCGACTACCCGATTACCGCTATTTTTGGCTCGATGCTGTTTACTGCCCTTATCCAGAGCAGTGGTGCCACCATCGGTCTGGTCGTCGTTTTTGCCAGCCAGAATCTGATTACCCTGCACGCCTCGATTCCGCTGATTCTCGGCGCCCACACCGGAACCTGTATCACCGGCTGGATCGCCGCCATCGGCGCTTCACCCGCCGCCAAGAAAACCGCACTGCTGAATATTCTCTATAACCTCATCGGAACCGTGGTCTTTTTGCCATTTCTTTATGAAAGTCTCAGTTTCAGCACTTTTGTGCACTGGCTCACCGCGCCGTTCTCAACCTCGGTTGCCCGCGAAGTGGCCAACGCTCACATGGTTTCAGCCATTCTCAAGATGCTGGTCATGTTTCCCTTCTACGACCGCATCGTCTGGCTGACCCATCTGATTATCCCCGAAGAAAAGGTAGAAGAGAGCGGTCGCTCGGTTCACACCAAATACCTTTCAGAAAGCCTTCTCAAATCACCCGAACTGGCGCTCGGCAACGTTGCTCGCGAAATTTCGCGCATGGCCGGCCATGTCGAATATATGATGGAAAAAGTTCCCGAAATGATCTCTTACGGCCGTGATGAAGTCATCAAAGAAGTCGGTGTGCGCGAAGAGAAGGTAGACACCGCTCAATACGAAATTACCAAATATCTCTCAAGCCTCTCTGAAGAGTCGTTGACCGAAAACCAGACCTCGACGATGATGAAATACATGGCGATCATCAATGATCTCGAAGGGCAGGGCGACCTGATTCACAAGATCATCGTGCCCTTTGCCAGAGCCAAGGCCCGCGAAGAAATCAGGTTCTCAGAAGAGGGTTTCCGCGAACTGCTCAACATGTTCGACCGTGTCAACGAAAGCTTCATGCTGATCATCAACGCTTTCGCCACCAACAATCTGGAAACCGCCGAACGGGTTCTCAAATCTGAACGAACCTTTGAAGTGCTGATCAAGCGCCTGCGCACTGCCCACATGCGCCGCGTTTTCCAGCACAAGGTTCAGTCCATCGAAACCTCAACTCTGCACATGGATCTTCTGCAGTGCTTTAAGCGTATCAATCTGCATTCGATAGAAATCGCCAAGGCGATTGGCGGAGAATGGCTGGTGCAGAAAATGGCATCCGAAGAAGAAGGCGAGCGCCAGGTTAAAGCTGAACAGGAAGCCGAAGAGACGATGAGAAGAGTCGCGGCTCAGGTCGCTGTCGCTGAACAAAAGGCGGCAAAAGACCAGCAGAAGATAGAACCGCCATCTGAGCCAAAATCAGAGGGTTGAGTCTGCAATGAATGAACGCCGATTCAATGGTCTGATTACCAAACTTCGCAATCCTGAGCGCCTTGAGCGCCTGCAGATCGATCGCGTCATGGCTTACAGCCTGGCCGGCATCGAAGTTATTAATGCCGTCGATGTCGGCACCGGCACCGGAGTTTTTGCCGAGGCTCTGCTGCAGCGAGGGGTGAACGTGCGCGCCGTCGACTGTAACCCTGAGTTCCTGCAGGTTGCCCGCGAGCTGGTGCCTGATGCCGAATTTATCGAAGCGCCCGCCGAGCAACTGCCGTTTGCTGATAAAAGCTGTGACCTGGTGTTCATGGGTCACGTGCTGCACGAAACCGACGATGCTGAAAAATCCCTGCGCGAAGCCTTCAGGGTCACGGCGAAACGGCTTGCGATTCTTGAATGGCCCTGCGTCGAACAGCCGGTGGGGCCGCCCCTCGATCACCGCATGCCGCTCGAAAAAATCAAAGAGCTGGGTTTTGCTGCCGGTTTCTCAATCTGCGATGTCATTCAGCTGAAAATGATGCAGCTCATTATTTTCGACCGCTGAAATTTTTTCGCCTTACAGCCACGCAGAGTTGCCGGCCACGCCTTCCTGTTTTCTGCTTCGCTTCTTTGTTTTAGAGGCTTTGCGCATATCGCTGTGCTTGTGTTATAAAAAGCCCTGATAAAAAAGCAGGAGACACGGCAGATGAATTCATCCGATATCGCCCGGGCGATAGATATTCATGGTTTTCTAGACAGGCTCGAAAAAGATAGTTGTATTCAGAATTACTATCGCATCAACCATCTTTCACGGCAGCAGATCGATGCCCTTGCTGAACGCATGGCAGAATCGCTGGTGAGCGAGCTTAAGGCTATGGGGTTGAGCATCGATTCACATTAAAAAAAATGACCGGTCCGGCGATTCCGACTGCCGGCTCGAAAGAAAAAGTAAAAAATTTTTTCGCGGAAAAAATAGCCGAAAACCAGCATCAACACTGAGAAGTTTTTGAGAAGAATGCAGGTCGGTTTCGCAAAATATGAATTTTAGTAGTTGACCCACTTGTGCATCTTTGGAGTTATATGTATAATCACCTTTGACCAAATTTACCAGGAGGGTTTCCGTGAATAAATCAGAACTCGTAAAAGCTATCGCCAAAAAAGCAGACGTAACCAACGCCAACGCCCAGTCAGTACTCGAAGCATTTGTTGACGCCGTAAAGGCCGGCCTGAAAAAGGGCGACAAAGTTCAGCTCATCGGCTTTGGTTCATTTGCTACCGTTAAGCGCGAAGCTCGCAAAGGTGTCAATCCCCAGACCAAAAAGCCCATCAAGATCGCAGCCAAAAAAGTTGCCAAGTTCATCCCCGGCAAAGAACTGAAAGATCTGGTTAACGGCACCGTTGCTAAAAAGAAAAAATAATCTATTTTTTCTTAAAAAATGACCCGGTTCTGCCGGGTCTTTTTTTTCGCCTGTTTACTATTGCACTTGACAATCTTTTGTATTGAAATATATTTTCGGCTTGTTCTCAAATTTAGAGGTAAGTAGAGAGACCTTGTTAATATCGAGCTTAACGCATATCGGTATGGTCAGGCATAATAACGAAGATTCATGCCTGGTTATTCCGCCATGGAGCAGTCTGGCCATCAGGAAAGGCGCCTGCCTGCTCGCAGTTGCCGACGGCATGGGTGGCCAGAACGCCGGCGAGGTGGCCTCGGGTCTCGCGGTCAGGGCTATTGCTGAATGGTTCGAAAACAACAGTTTCGAAGATTTTGCGCCGCAGCTGATCGAAGAGATGTTCGCCACCGTCAACGCCGCCGTCTGGAGCCATGCCCAGGAAAACCCTGATACCAAAGGTATGGGTACCACCATGACCATGATGGTTATAAAAGGTGCGCGGGCAATTGTCGGCCATATCGGCGACTCAAGGCTCTATCGTCTGCGCGGCGGAAAGCTCGAACAGCTCACGAACGATCATTCCCTGGTCGGTGAGCAGGTCAGAATGGGCAAACTTACCCCTGAAGCCGCGAGGGTTCACCCGACCAGGCATATTCTCAGCCGGGTAATGGGTACCAGGCAGTTCGTTGTGCCCGATATTTTTGAAACAGAACTCAAGTCTTCAGACGTATTATTGTTATGCTCAGATGGTTTGAGCGGTATGGTTGAAGATTTCCAGATTGAAGAGCTGTTACGGAATACCGTGCCTTCGCGTGCGGCCAAGAAGCTGATCGAAGCTGCCAATCAGGCTGGTGGTAAGGATAACTCAACTGTCGTCGTCGCGCAGATTGAAGAATTGCCGGTGGCTTTCCCCGGGCTGTTTTCGTTTGCCCGGCTTGCCAAATTGCTGTTAAGTTACGGAAACGCGGGTTCTGTGTAGAAAACTGTGGTAATTATTCTGATTTTAAAGTATATATAGTTAGTGAAATCTGGAGGTCAACTTTCAAATGGACGGAACGCTACTCTTAATCGGTATCGCCATCGTAGTATTGATCGCAATAATTGTTTTTGTGCTCAGCGGCAAAGAAAAGCCGGTGGAGCCGCCCAAAAAGTCTCAACCAGAAGAAGAAAAGAAAGACCTCACCCACAAGAGGTTCAAACAGGTTCTCTCAGGTGACGACCTGCAGAACAACATGAAGGCCGAAGAGGCTGAACTGCTGACCAAATATACCGCCGGTACCGGTGAAGGCATCAACGAAGTCGAAAAGCTTCTTGAAGGCGACCCGAACAACGTCGACCTGCTTGACTGGCTTGCATTCATGTATTACAGCAACAACGATATCGACAAGGCCATCGCTACTTACAAGCGCGCTCTGTCGATAAAACCTGACAACGAAAATCAGCACTATTACCTTGCTAACAGCTATTTTAAAAAGCAGATGATGGCCGAAGCTAAAAAATCCTGGAGCGAAGTCATCAGAATCAAGCCCAATTCGAAGATTGCCAAAAACGCACAGGAACGCATTGATTTCCTCGCTTCTCAGGGCAAATGAATCACATTACTGAAAGGTCCCTATGCCCATCGTTAATCCTCCAGAATTAACGAATTATCACCTGCTTGACCTTATCGGTTGCGGTGGTATGGGTTCGGTTTATATTGGTTTCCAGCTTGATACTGACAAGATGGTGGCCGTTAAACTTCTCGACCCCGAAGTTGCCAAAATCCCCCAGGTCCTGGTCCAGTTTAAACAGGAAGGGGATATTCTCAAAAATCTCAGCCATCCCAATATCGTAAAATTCGTCGATCAGGGCTGCCAGAACGAGTTTCATTACCTGATCATGGATTACGTCAAGGGCCTGTCGCTCGACAGTTTTCCGCTCGGCAATTCGATGACCACTATCGGGGTCAAGCAGAGTCTGCCATCCATGGAAGAATACCTGACGGTCTTCATCGGCTGCATGGACGCCCTCAGCTATGTTCACAAAAAAGGGCTGGTGCATCGCGACATCAAACCCCATAACATCATTTTGCGCGGCAGCGAATACCAGCCCTGCCTGATCGACTTCGGTATCGCCAAGTTCACCAGTCGCGACGATGATCTGAATATGAGTGCCGATGGCATGTTTACCGTTGCCTATGCCAGCCCCGAACAGCTGACCAACAAGCCGGTCGACCATCTCTCTGACCTTTTTTCATACGGCGTCGTGATGTACGAAAAACTTACCGGCCACCTGCCATTCAAGGGCAAGAGGGCGATGCAGGTGTTTATCGAACAGACGAAATGGAATTTTCCGCCGCCCCGCCAGCTGAATCCGGCGATTCCGCAGAAGCTTGAACAGATCGTTCTCAAGCTGCTTTCGCGCGATCCGCAGCAGCGTTACCCGACGGCTGAAATGGTTCAGGGCGAGCTTGAAAGATTGCTTGAAGTCACCAGACAGGGGCGCGCTGGCCTCGGCATGAGCTCCATCGCCGGCGAAATCCGCGGCGTTCAGATTGCCAGACGCGGTTTCAAGAAACGCACCCTCGGTGAAGAACAGGTTCTTCTTAAAAAGCAGCGCGCCGAGCTGGTCGAAACCCGCCAGCGCCTGAAAATCGAATCTACCAGAGTGCGGCCCGACAGCGAAAAGATGGAAAGTCTTCAGATGCTTTGTCAGGCTCTTCAGGATGACTACGAAAGACTCGAAGGCCAGATCAAGATGGCGCTCGGCTTCAAAAGCCACCCGCTGGTCATCGATAAATTCAACTCCATTTTCAAGCTCGAAACCATTGCCTTCGAAAAACGCGGCATTCCGTTTACCATCAACACAATCGAGCAGAAGCTCGCAACAACCGATGGCGCCGATATCATCGTCGGCAGTATGAATTTTACCGAGAGGGCCAAGCGCTCCTTCTCGATCAACCGTAAGGATTCATTCCTCGCCTGGGACCACGCCAACTGGTTCTACGGTGCTTACGAGGAAAAGGATTTCCCGATTTTTCTGATGATTGGCGACAAGACCATGCCACGTAGCCCAAATGGCTTTAAAGGCTTTTTCTGGCCGATCGAATTTCTGATTGCAGTGCAGAAACTTGGCTGGACCGGCGTCTCGATCATCGAAACCTATCGTGGTGTCGACCGCGGTGGTAATGCCGTGTTTGCCGAACACAAGGAAACTATTCTCTTCTCTCAATCACTGTTCGACGAACTCGATAAAATTCTTGGCAAGATTCCAACCGCAGAAAAGAAACGACCATAGCAATGAAAATACAGATCAGCGAAAAACTGAAAGCCATCACCCAGGCATATCTGGCTCTCGCAGACGGTAACAACGCTTTCAATTTCCAGGTTTCAGGTGTCGATGGGTTTCGTAATCTGATCGAGCAGCGTAATCTCGTTGTCGAAGACCTCGACGTGCTTGGCGCCGACCTTATAGCCACGCTGAATCAGAATTTTCAGGGGCATGGTTTCCCGTGTGGCAACCTGACAGAGGCTATTCTCGCTGTGTCGATCCTTTTGCCTGAACTGGGCAATGATTGCGATGCGGTCAAAGATGCACTGCGCGAACTCGTCGAATCTGATGTCCGCGTTGAAACAGACCTGTCTAAGCTGCGTGAGGACCTCAAACTCGAAATCGGGCGGGTCAGGCAGGGCGCCCGCGGTCTGAGAGGCTACCGCCAGACCGAAACCTTTGGCAGCTGTTTCATCAACAAGGTTAAATAAAAAAAGCTTTCGCAGCTGCGAAAGCTTTTCTGGTATTTTGCGCCTGTAAGCCGAATCAGAACATCCCCGGAATATTCATGCCGCCGGTAATCTGGCCCATTTCGTTCTGAACCATTTCTTTTGACTTGGCAAGGCCGGCGTTAACGGCTGAAAGCACCAGATCCTGAAGGGTTTCAACGTCGTCAGGGTCAACGGCTTCTTTATTGATCTCGATTTTCACCATTTCCTGGGCGCCATTGAAAACGACTTTGATAATGCCGCCACCGACAGTTGCCTCGATGGTTTTATCCTTGAGCTCATCCTGAGCTTTCTGGATTTTTTCCTGCATTTTCTGAGCCTGGCGCATCAGGCCCTGCATATTGAGTCCACCCTTCATATCGGTCTCCTTAAATGTTGAATTGTCTGAAAAGATAATAGCAGAATCATCGCAAAACCGCAAACTTGCCACGTCCCTTGCGCTTGCCGGCCGGCGTCTGCGGGTCCTTGTCGATTTCCATACGGTAAAAATAAACGCCGTTGGCAAGGTGCGAAGGCAGCCGCCAGCGAAAGTCATTGTCACCCTCTCTGGCCCTGATGACAAAGCCTTTGATCTTGTCACCGGCGGTGTCGTAAATCTCAAGGTGCACGTCGCTGGCAAAATTCAGATAAAACCTGAAAGTGACCGTATCGCCGCGCGCCGGGCTCGGGTAAACCGCGATGTTTTTGATGCTGTTTTCAGGAACATATCTTATGCTGCTCTGCACCGAACTGTCGGCAAGTGAAACAACCTGAATGCGCTGGCCGGGGGCAACTTTAAGATTACCGGCCGCCGGATCACTGCGCAGACTGTTCAGCCTGATCGCCGCCCGGAAAATGTTAGAATGCGCCGCAGTTTCGACAAGGTTAAGGTCGAAGCCGACCGGGTCGGCGTCCGAGGTGACTTTTACCGCGGTTTTGTCGACCGTGAACCAGTTCTGATCTTCGGCGTCGATTTCGATAAAAAGGGCCGGGCTCTCTAGCTTGTCGTAAATCCTGCGGGCGTAATGGCGGTCGGCAAAGAATCTCAGATCGTTGATCTGCGTCGGTGTGGTGCTACCGGCATTGCGGTAATAAAGCAGCTTTTTGTCTGAAGTAAGCTCAGGAGAGGTTATTTCAAGCCACTCGCCGGGAAACAGCTGCAGGCTGTGCTGAGGAACCGCGCGACTCTCTGAGATGGCCAGGCTGCAGCGATAAAGCCCGCTGGTTGTCGATGCCGGTTCAACCGGGAGTCTGATGGTTTCGGTTGCTCTGGTGCCGCGCTTTGCTTCGAGAAAGAAACTGCGATCGCTCAGGTAGAGCGTGCCGGAAGCCGCAATTTCACAGAAAATAATCGGCAGATTTATGGTCTCTGAAGCTATCAGCTGGGCAAAACTGTTTTCGCTGTAAAGATTGATCCCCTGGCGCCCACCGGTTGAGAAAGTATGCTGATAGTCGGCCAGAGGCTGCCCAAGGTAATCGGTCAGACCGCTGAGCCTTAAAGTGCAGCTGGCTTCAACCGGTAAAGGTGCAGTCAGACGCCAGTTCAGAGCCGTTGAATCAGTTGCCGGGCCGTGCTGAACCGTATTGATGGTTCCGGCCGCGCTTTCGATGCGCAGGGCTCCATCGCCACTGTCGTAGGCCATTTTTCGTGAAAATGTCGCTGCGGGTTGTACGACTTCGTCAATGCCGCTGCTGCCGGAAGCAGGTGTAACCGTGACGATTTCAGGCTCTGATGCCAGTGCGAAACTGGTTGTCGGATTACCGGCGAACAGCAGACTGCCCTGCAGCGAGGACCCGGAAAAGGCGGCCAGATCAGAGTTGCCTGCAAAGCTGCCGGGCGTGGTTTCCTGAAGAATTACGTCAAGAACCTGGCTGCCGGCAGAAAACCTGAAAACTCTGGTATCCGAGGCATTTGCAAACATCTCGGTGGTGCTTGCGAGAATGCTTATCGCACCCCTTACCGCTTCACCGGTCAGTGAAACCTTCTGGCCGGCCAGAGGCGCCAGGCCGGTTAACAGCTCAAAACTTGCGGCAGTTTCACTTCTGGTGCTGAATAAAGCCGTTTCGGGCAGCAAAAACAGCCCGTTGGCGTCACGCAGACTGGTGTTGATAATTATCTGATGGCTGCTGCCGGTGACAAAGGCTGTCTGGGGGGTGAAAGTCACGGTTTTTCCGGCATTAGAGACCGAAAAATCTGCCGGAATCTGCTGCCCGCCGGCCGAGAAAATCTGAATGCCGCCGGCAAGCGTGCTGCTGGTAATTGCTGCGCTGAAATTAAAGCTGAATGGCTGGTCAAGATAGAGGCCGGTGCTGCCTGAAGCCGGAGAAATGCCGAGCAGCCTGGTCCGCAGGTATGCGGTCAGATTGATAACCATGCCGGGGCTGGCCTGAGATTGAATCTTGATCGTTGTACCCACTGGCAGATTGATTGGCAGGGCCAGGCGATATACACCCGAAGGCGGCGCGATTTCTACCAGAGTCAGCTCCAGTCCGTCAAGGCTGCTGTCAGAAGACTCGACTCTGACACGGGCAGTTTCGTAGGTCGAAAAAGATGTGTCTTTGGCGACCATTTCAAGGTAGAGGTTGTCATTGTTGGCTACCGCCAGGGTCGGGGTCGCATAATCCGAAGTCTCATAATTGCGCAGACTTACGATCTCAGTCGGCGGTGGCGGTGGCGGTTGGGTTGAGAACCTGGTTGCGAGAGAGGAACCAAGCGCGTTGCCTGATGTGTCGCGCACCGATCCGCTCAGCCGCATTTCAAAAACTGTCAGAAGCGGCAATACCCCGGCCGGCTCAAGTCTGACCTGCATGCCGCTGAGACTGCGGCGTATGGTTACCGGAACAGTTGTATTATCACTGATCCTGATCAGACTGAAATTGCCTGCTGAAAGATCTGTCGGTTCCACCGGCCGCGTAAAATTCCAGCTGGGCCAGACATCCGCCGGCACGTTAACTGCTCCGCTGGCCGGAGAGAAAGATTCCAGAGCGAAGCCGCGGGTTATTCTGAGATATCTGATCAGGTCTGGCCGGGACTCAGGGGCCATTGTCAGCAGTTTTTCCGGTGATTGCGGCACCGTCAGCGAACCGTTGAACTCGCCAGGAGAAGCTTCTGTCAGAGAAATTGAGAAAGTGGCGGTTTCGTCTGACCAGGTTGCGGTTGCCGTTTCGGGCTCATTCAAATAGGCATTCGACGCAATGATGCTGAGATAAACGGTTTTGCCCATTTCAACTTCGGCCAGATCTGCGAGTGGCTGCGTCATGGCAGCGTCGGCATACAGCCTGAGCTCTTTGATGGTTGGAGTGAGCGTTGAATAGCTGGCGATTAATTCCGGGTAGGGCAGCCCATCGGTATCTTTGATTGCCGAAGTGAGTTTGAGAAAAAGCTCCGCAGAGATGCTGAGAGAAGTTTTCAGAGAAAGCCTGTTCGGTGCTGGCTGCGTTATTGAAAATGATGCCGGGCCCGAACTGCCGGCAAGAATGATATTGCTTTTGTTTATGGTTGCCGCGTCGAATGGCTTGCTGCCTTCGATTGAAAAAACACTGTCGAGAAAGAGATTGGTCTTGCCTGATGCCGGGGTCAGACTGGTGAATTTCGGCATTTTAAGGGTTTTAAGTGTTGCCCTGACTGCCGGGGTGGTGGTTGAAGAGAAAGTCAGAGTGGCATCTTCGTCGCTAAAAACTGTTACCATGCCCTGAAAAATGCCTGAATTAAACGCAGTTTCCAGAAGCGTTGTCGTTCGAGAATTGGCTGAAATATCGGTAGTCATCAAAATTTCTGTTGTATCGATCGTTGTGGCCGAAAGATCGCCGGCTGTGACTTCAATGAACACATCCGCGGCTGGAGCGACCAGAGAGCCTTCAGCCAGCTGGTTCTGGTAGGCGCTGTCTGAAAAGATTTTTATGGTGTTGACGCTGGTTGGCGGCACCGAAGTCGACTGTGTCGTGAAGCTCATGGCGAATGGTTTTAATACAGGATTCCCGACCAGGTCTCTGATGTTGCTGATTTGTAGCAGGTAAGTTTTGCTGAACTCCAGGTTCTGGGCTGGCGTGAACTCTATCAGGCGCTGGGCGCCGAGATACGATACTGTCCCTGCTATTGCGTTTCCGCCCTGTAACAACCTGACATTGCCGCTGTTCACTGTTGTGCTGTCCAGTTCCTCGCTGGCCTGAATCCTGACCGGCGTGGCAAATGAAACTCCGGTTGCTCCAGAAGCCGGCAATGAGGGGGTCAGCTTCGGAAACGAAAGGGTGAGACTCTGGCTTGCTTCAGGCGAAACCAGAGAGGTCACACGCATGACAAAACCGTCTGAAAGATTGCTGTATGCCAGCGAGCCTTGAAAAATGCCTGAACTGTCGGTTGTTTCTGTAAGAACGACCGTCTGACCGGTTGAAACGGTTACTGAGGTCGTATCGACAGTATTGGCGGAGCTGTCTGCCCCGATTGCTTCAATATAGATGGTTCCGGTGGCGTTGAAATCCTGGTCGGTCACGTACAGTCTCAGCGGCGACATGTCTGCGGTCGGGTAGAGATTTATGCTGCTTACGCTCGTGGGCTGCGCCTGGGCTGCCTGAGTCGTAAATTTGAACGCGAAAGGTCTGAACAGGGGATTGCCGAGCGTCGATTTCAGGCCGGAGTCAGAATAAATTGCCGAAACCAGAAATTCTGAGCCAAAAGGCAGCGGTGCGGCCGGAGTCAGAGTGATCTGTTTCCCGTCAGCTGAAAGGCTTCTCGCAACCGGAACCGTCATGCCGCCTGAACTGAGGTTCAATGCTGCATTGCTGCCCGCGTTGGCGAGAGGCTCGGAAAAACTCAGATTGATGGCCGAGTCGACGCGGACATTCGTGGTTCCTGAGGCGGTTGCTGTTCCTGACGTTGTGGTGACAGTGGTCTCAGAGCCGTAAAGCTCTGGAAAAGCGACGGACAGTGTAGCAGCTGTTACCGGTTTTTGTGTTGCCAGAAAGTTTAAATTGCCACTGCTGGCTGTCGGCAACGGAGTCGGGACACCGTAGAGCGGAATAGAGTTGAAAGAGAAGCTGCCGATATATATGCCACTTGAATTCGACGCCGATTCCTGCACCGCAAATTCATAATTACTCCCCCAGCCGGTTTTGAGGGTTACTGAGGCCAGGTCGCGTGTCTGGGTGGCTCCGTCGGTTCCGGTCAGCTTGATGTGAACCGTTGCAGAGGCCGGTATCTTTTCTGCCATGCCCCAGCTGGTGATCAGCAGCGGATCTTTGTAAAGGCTGATATTGTCCAGATCTGTCGGAAGTGTTATCGTGGGCTGCGTTGAAAAGCTCGTCTGAAAAGGCTCCGGGACGTTTGCCAGGCCGTTTCCCGACATGTCCGTGACGCCGCTGTTGAGTTCGATGCTGTAGCTGGTTGCGGTTTTCAGCCAGCTGTCAGGCGAATCGTCCGGGTCGATGGTGATACGATTGCCGCTGACCACAAATGTGTAGCTGGCTAAGACCCCGCCGCGGGTCAGTTTAACAGAGGTTTTGTTGACCGACGCCGCAAGTATGTTTTCTGAAAACGTGAAGTATGGCTGCTGATCGATGGTGACCCCGGCCGCCGCATTTGCCGGGTAGAAAGAAACGAGCGTCGGTGGCGTCTTATCTTCGGTGACGAATGAGTAGACCAGAAGTGATCGCTGCGGGTTGCCAAAAAGGTCGGCCTGATTTCGAACTTCGACGGTATAGGCCTTTTCACTTTCGAGCAGAGCCGTCGGCACGATGCTTATTTCTCTTAGAACGCTGTTATAGCTGACATTGGTTGCCACAACGCTGCCATTCTGCCTGGTAATGATGTTGCCGGTAGTAACCAGAGCGCTGTTCAATGCTTCATCTGCCTGAATGCGCAGGGCTGAATTCAACGGAACGTTGATCGCGCCCGAAGCCGGTGCCGACGGTGTCAGCCCTGGCCAGGTGATTTTCAGCGCGGCGCTCGCCGCCGGCGTTACTGTCGAGGCAACTTTCAGCTGAAAATTGTGTGTAAGGCCAGAAAAGCTGGTTTGTCCGACAAAGATGCCGGTGCTTGAAGCTGTTTCGGTGAGAACGGCGGTCTGGCCCGTCGAGATTGTGGCGGTCGTGCTGTCGCGGGTCAGTGGCTGCCCGTCCTGGGCGACGAATCTGATATAAACTGTGCCGGTGTTGTAATAATCGGCATCCGACGACAACAGACTGCTGAACCCGGCATCTGAGTAAAGAGAGACGCTGCTTACCAGGATTGGCTGGGTCTGCGAGGCCTGCGTGGTAAAAGTGCTGGTGAAAACCGCCGGTACGTTGGAAAAGGGATTGCCAACCAGGTCGGTTATGCCATTGTTGAGTTCGATACTGTAGGTTGTTTCGGTTTTTAGCAGGCCGTCGGCGGCGTCATCGGGGTCGATGGTGATACGGTTGCTGCTGACCGATAGTGTGTAACTGGCCAGAACCCCGCCCCGTGTAAGTTTAACCGAGGCCTTATTAACCGACGCCGCAAGAATGTTTTTTGAAAATATGAAAAATGGCTGCTGATCGATAGTGACACCGGTAGCGGCATTTGCCGGGTAGAACGATGTGAGTGTCGGCGAAATCTTGTCTTCAGTGGTGAAAGAGTAGAGCAGAGCCGATCTCTGCGGGTTGCCAAAAAGGTCGGTCTGATTCCGCACTTCGACGGTATAGATTTTATCGCTTTCGAACAGCGCCGTTGGCACGATGCTGATTTCTCTGAGGGCACCGTTATAGCTGACGTTGGTTGCGACAATACTGCCATTCTGCCTGGTAATGATGTTGCCGGTAGTAACCAGGGTGCTGTTCAATGCTTCGTCAGCCTGAATGCGCAGGGTTGAATCGAGCGGAACATTGATTGCGGCTGAAGCCGGCGCCAGCGGCGTCAGGCCTGGCCAGGTGATTCGCAGCGATGCGCTTGCCGAAGGCGTTACTGTCGATGAGACTTTCAGTTGAAAATTGTGCGCCAGCCCTGAAAAACTGCTTTGCCCGACAAAAATACCGGTGCTTGAAGCAGTTTCGGTGAGAACCGCAGTCTGGCCAGTCGAGAGCGTGGCGGTCGTGCTGTCGCGGGTCAGCGCCTGTCCGTCTGATGCTTCAAATTTGATGTAAACGGTGCCGGTGCCGTAATAATCAGCGTCTGCTGCTAATTGACTGGTTAAGCCCGCGTCGGAGTAGAGTTTGACGGTGTTGACCGAAATTGGCTGGGTTTGTGAAGCCTGTGTCGTGAAGGTGCTGGTGAAGGTTGCGGGCACGTTGACAAACGGGTTTCCTGCCAGATCGGTGATGCCGTAACCAGCTTCGATCTGATACTGCGTTTCGGTGCGCAGCAGACCCTCGATTGTGTCGTCCGGGTCGATGGTGATGCTGTTGCCTGAGCCGCTGACACTGTATCCGGCCAGAGTTCCCGATCTTGTCAGTTTTATATTGCTGGCATTGACTGTGCTGCTCTTGATATTTTCAGAGAAAACGATCTGGGGCTGGCTGTTGATAAGCGTTCCAATCGCTGCCGCAGCGGGAGAAACCGAGCTGATGGTCGGAAAACCGCAGCTCAGATCAAGATAGACATCGTTTCTTATTGTCTGAAAACGAAAGACATGGTTGCCGCCGGTCGGTGTCGAAACTGTATAGCTGCCACGAAATGTCTTTGAATTTGCGGCGGTTTCCGTAAGAGTTACGGTGCCCTGAGGCGTGGCTGAGCCATTCAGATAAACACTGGTCGTGGTTGTGTCTATTGTGTTGAACGCCGGGTCGACTGCAGTTTCGACCGCAATGTAGATGGTGGCGCTGGCATTGATCTCGTCGCCGCTGTTCAGGCGGCTGGCGGCGTCGTAAGACGGGCTGGTGTAAAGTGAGATGCTGGCTACCTCGTCGGCGGCGACCTGACTCGAAGTGTTTTGTGTGACGAAACTGATCTGCCGGTCTTCGTAAATCTGAGAACCATTCGCGTCGATGACGTCGCTGGCAATCGTTATGGTATATGTGCTGTTAAAATCAAGATTGGCAACCGGTTTAAAATATATTTCATTGCTGGTGCCGCCGTCATGAACGATGCTCACCGGGTTATTGGCCGCGTCCAGAAGTCTGATCGGAGTATTGGTGCCAATTATTTCGGAGTAGCTTGCAACCCGCATGTTTTTGTCAAACTTGATTCTGAACTGGTTTGAAGTGTCTCTGAGAACTCGATAACCGCTGGTCAGAGACCTGAAGCCGCCTACTGTTCCGGCGTTTACGGTCTTTGCAGTAGATTCAGCGGCGTTGACATTCGCAAAATCCACTTCTATTGTGACTTGCGAATTCAGCTGTGGCGGGCCCTCGATGTGAAGGGTTTTGTTGTCTATCTGCCACCAGTTGTCGGTCGGAAACGGCAGTGGCCTGCGGTGCAGATTAAAGGTTTTGAAGCCGGTCAGCCTGAGCAGGCCGAGATAATGCGTGCCGTTGCTGAAGTAGGGAAACTGGGCCGTGTAGCCAGTGGTTGCAAAGTCTTTCGCCAGGGTCGGAGGATTGGACCCATGCAGGAAATAGCTGCTCATTTTGTTTACAGCATTTTTTGCCGGAACCACAATGCTGTTTTCGAAATTATTCAGGCTAAGAATGCTGCTGCTAAGATTTCTCTCGAAATTACCACCGAAAGGTGGTGAGGTCGCACTAAAACTGAAGTTTCCCGGAGAAGTCATAGTGCCAGACTTGTGGTAGGCGTTTCCCGCCAGATCGGTCCAGGTGAGAGCAAAAATTCCTGTTCTTGGGTTGTGTGTAATTGGCACGGAAAAAGAGTCAAATGTCCCGATGTTTAGGGTAAAAGTTGCTGTATTTGGGAATTCATCGGGTTTGAAGGTTACGATTGAGATTTCTGACGTCGATCTGGCGTAAGTCAGGGCAATGTATTCTTCGCTATTGTGTTTGAAGGTGCAGCCGGCTACACCAAAAGCAGCATCAAGGTCCGTGTTAGAAAATATTTGTTCATCCAGCACACTGCCATCATAGGTTTTCATGTGAATGCGACTGTCGGAAAAATTAACGTATAGGAAAAAAACTTTCCCTCCGCTGTGGAGCATGGAGAAAGGTTTAAGAATTCCGGGTGATGAGATTACCATCGGAAACCCGACTGCTGTGGAAGTTAAAAGATTTTCCTCTGTTGTGTACGCTCTAAGAGAGATGTTGTAGTTTGGGGCGACGTTCATGGCTGCGATTAAAACCGTTCGCGCTGGCAGGTTGGCTGACAATGCCTGCGGCAACTGTAAAATCTGGGGAAAGCCAAAGGTTGCGTCGGCTGCAAGATCGGCTGACTTCCATGGGTCCTGCCAGGTTGCGGGATGGTAGGTCGTGTGCCATTCTGGAAAGCTCTGGGGAGTGGTTGATGTTGAAAACTCCTGGGGTGTACCGGAGGCGTTGAAAAAAACGCGGTCCGGAACAATATATCTGCGGCTGACAAACGGGGCCAGGTTGAAAGAGAAGCTCGCGTTATAAATATTGCTCACTGATACTGAGAGAGATTCTGTGACAGCAATCAGAGGGGGTGTGTAAAAAATCCCCATGAAAAAAACGGCGATCAGGGAAAAAATCCCTAGTGTGCGTTGTCGTTTGTGACTGAGGTTTTTGGGCAGAAATGCCCGTGGTTTCGGGCAACTGCTGCTCTCTGCCGGTTTATCGGATAGTGATGCCTTTATCGGGTACAAAATTTGCTTGCCTTATTAACAGCGCCGTTCTATTTTTGTCGACCTGACAGGAGGAATGTTATGAACCGGAAAATCATACTGGCCTTAACCATAGGTCTTTTAATACCCCTGCTTACCGGCTGTTTCTTCATGTCCGGGTCGAAAAACCCTGTGGGTGATACTTCCATCGCTAACTCTCAGCCGACGGCGCAGGCTTTGAGTTCAGTCAAACCCATGGTGATGGCCAGCTCGTATGCCAAGCCGACAGAACGTAAGTATACCTTTGCCAAGAGCTCGCACAAGGTCGGGCATAGTTTCAAGGAAGGAATCAGTAAGGCGGCATCCCGCCTGCGCATTTCGCTGATGTCCGCCGATGTGACAGACAATATACTTATAACCTTTGAAAAGATGATGGTCAAGTCTGTAGTTGGCAAGAAAACCAATATTTCTGTTCCTACCCGCAAAGTTCCTCTGCTTTCGGCCGCAACTCTTTCTGAAATCCTCGCCGAGCAGGAGCTGGCACAGGGTTCCTATAACTATATGGAATTTTCGGTCAAGAATGCTGAAATCGTTATCGACGGCAATTCTTACCCGGTTCTCATTCCCTCCAGAAAAATTCGTTTTGTCGGTAAGTTCGAACTTAAAGACGGTTACTCAACCAATCTCAAGGTTAAATTTCTCCACCGCATGGTTAAGTGGCAGATCGGCAAAAAACCTTTCTTTATGATGATCCCGGTTGTAAAGATTAGTTCAGATCTCGTTGCCGTGCCGGTTACAGAGGTTACTGATGGCGATATCGCCGGTAGTATCGAAAGCTTTGTCAATGCCGCCAAACTTTCAGGCGTGACCGTTTCTCTCGATGGCACAGATCTGTCTGCGGTTACCGACGCAAATGGCGCGTTCAGCTTTGCTCAGCTGCCGGCCGGGGCTTATAACCTCAGAACCAGTCACCCGGATTACCTCGACCATTCTTTCCCTCTCGAAGTTCTTGCCGGTCAGGTTGCCTCAACTGTCATTCAGCTGAATCCGGCCGAAATTCATAGCGCAGTTTCTTCAACCGGCTGGTTTGCCAGCTTCTACCCGCTCGTCGATGTTCAGGCCGAATTTGCTGAAGTGGCGCTCGAAACGCCGGTTAAAATTGACTTCGTCAGTCTGGCCTTCACCAGAGCCGAAGTTAAGTTCGTAGCTGAATATAATTCTGGTGGCGCTGCAAGATGTCTGAATTATCTTGCCGCAACTCAGCAGGTTAGTGCCGAGAACGATCTTGGTACATGGTGGGCTGGTAATACCACAAATGTCGGCAGTTTGCTCGGTGAATTCTATGCTTTCCCGGCTCCAGGCAAACCTTATACCGTTGATGTGACCGACCTGATCAGGAGCAATCCGGCAAGTCTTTACTATCTTGCCAGTCGAAATCTTGACTTCGTTGACATACGCATTACCGGTATTCAGCTCTCAATTTACTATCGCTGATTAGTTGTTTTGTTCATAACATCCCAATTGCTTCGCCCCGGCTCCTTAAGCCGGGGAGCTTTTTTTATGCCCGATTTTTTCAGACAGCGACGAGCCGGGCGGCAAAGAGGGTCAGTCCGACCATGGCCAGCATTATTCCCATGATCCAGAATCTTATCACGACCTTTTCTTCGGGCCAGCCGCACAGCTCGAAGTGATGATGAATCGGGCTCATTTTAAAGATGCGTTTGCCTTTCGTCATCTTGAAATAGCTGACCTGAAGAATTACCGACAGAGCTTCGATCACGAAAATGCCGCCGACAATGGCGAGAAAAACTTCAGTCTTGCTGCAGAGCGCAATGGCGCCAAGCGAGCCGCCGAGAGCCAGCGAACCGGTATCGCCCATGAAAACAGCGGCTGGGTGAGCATTGTGCCAGAGAAATCCGAAACTGCCACCGATCAGGGCGGCACAGATAACGGCAAGCTCACCGACTCCGGGGATGTAGGCGACGCCAAGATGGCGGGCAAAAATCAGATGGCCGCAGACATAGGCAAAAACCAGGAATGGAGTGGTGGCTACGATCATACTGCCGGCAGCCAGACCATCGAGGCCGTCAGTCAGGTTTACTGCGTTGGAAGCCCCGACGATTACCGCTACTGCGAAAGGAATGTAAAGCCAACCCAGATCGAGCGCGCCAAAAATGGGCACCTGGGTTGCAGTCGGCGACATTTCAATGCTGTTTGAGGTGGCATTTGCCAGCTCGAATCTCAGACCAGGATAATAATTGATTGCAAGTGCGGCCGCGAGCCCGGTAATAATCTGCCCGGCGAGTTTCTGGCGCGGTGTCAGACCGAGAGATCTGGCTCTGACAACTTTGGTGATATCGTCGAAAAAACCGATCAAACCCATTCCGGCAGTAACCAGAAGCGAAATGACGACAAAGGCGTTGATTTTGGTCCAGAGAAGGCTGGTTATCATCAGCGGGATGAGAATGATAATACCGCCCATGGTCGGAACCCCGGTTTTTTTCAGGTGTTCCTTGACCCCTTCTTCGCGAACCGTCTGACCGATCTGCCGGCTCTTGAGGTTGAAGATAACCCTCGGGCCAATGATCATTGCCAGCAGAAAAGAAGTTACGATTGAAAAAATGACACGAATCGACAAAGGCTCAAAAACCGAGCTGAACAATTAGGGGCCTCCTGAAATAGAGGTTCAATGCAGATCTTTTCCCAGCTGTGGCCAGAGCTTCTGCACGATTTTTTCAAAGTGCATGCCCCGACTGGCCTTGAAAAGAACTGTTGAACCCTTCTGCAGTCTTTCTCTCAGTAATTCGGCAGCAGCATCGCCAGAATTTAGCGATATTACACGAGTTTCAGCCAGACCCTTGTCGCGGGCGGCGGCTGCAATGTGTGCGGCATCAATGCCGACGCAGACAAGCAGATCCGGGGCAGCTTCTGCTGCCTGAACCCCAAGCTGCCGGTGTAGCGACTCAGAAAGTTCGCCCAGTTCGCGCATGTCGCCGAGAACCGCGATGCGCGGCGAAGAGCAGATTGCCAGGTAGCGCAACGCTTCCTGCATTGAGCCGGGGTTGGCATTGTAACAGTCGAGCAGCACAGTGAGGCCGTCGATTTGAACGCGTTCCATGCGGGCACCAACCGGTGCGAAGGTTGCGATTCTGGCAATTGCCCGGTCGAGATCGCAGCCAAGCTGGTGGCAGAGAGTCAGAGCTGCGGTGGCATTGAAAGCATTGTGGCGGCCGGCAAGGTTCAGATGGCACTGTTTGACCCCGACCGGAGTTTGCAGTTTAAAAGCAATCGAATCGGCCTGCATCTGCAGGTCGCTGATGCGATAGTCGTTTTCCGGTTTTTCGCCAAAGGTGATGAGATTTGCACGGCCGGCTGCCCGGAAAATATCGGTGAAATCAGTGTCACCCGGCACGACTGCAGTTTTTCCGGCATCGAGTTGTTCAAGAATCTCGGCTTTGGCACGGGCGATATTCTCCAGGCTGCCGAGAATGCCGATGTGGGCCGGGCCGATATTGCTGATCAGCGCTGCGTCAGGTCGGGCGATCCGGCAGAGGTCGCGGATCTCACCACTGTGGTTCATGCCCATTTCGAGAATGCTGTAATGGCTGTTTTCGGCAATGGCCATTATCGTGAGCGGCAGGCCGATATGATTGTTGAGGTTGCCGGTGGTAGCGCTGCAGATATTACCTTCTGACAGGATGTGATGCACCATGGATCTGGTGGTGGTCTTACCGTTGCTGCCGGTTACCCCGATGAAAAATGAGCGGAGTTCGTTGCGTCTGGCCGCGGCAATTGCCTGCAGTGCTGCCAGAGTGTCTGCAACCTGAATAACACCGGTTTCGGCCGGAACACCGGTTTCGGGCAGGCTCGAAACAAGAATTGCGGCGGCACCAGCTTTTACAGCTGCGCCGATAAAAGCGTGCCCGTCATGTGTCTCACCCTTGAGGGCAACATAGAGATTGCCGGGCTTGAGAGTGCGGGTGTCGATGCTGATGCCGGTAATGTCGACTGAAGCGGGTATGACGACTCTGCCGCTGCATTTTTCGGCAAGCAGCTTCAATTCAGTTTTCATCTTCATTTTTCCTGAAAAAGCTTCTGGCAACTTCGCGATCATCGAAAGGAATCGTGCGATCAGCGAAATACTGCCCGGTTTCGTGGCCTTTTCCGGCAATTACGACCGTGTCACCAGCTTCGGCCATTTTCAGCGCCTTGAAAATAGCAACCCGGCGGTCGAGCTCCTGCAGGACCGTCTTACTGCCGTCAGGTGCTTCGGATTTTATACCCGCCATAATCTCTTCGATTATGACTTCCGGTTCTTCTTTTCTTGGGTTGTCGCTGGTGACGATGACGACATCGGAATGGCGCAGCGCCACTTTGCCCATAACCGGGCGCTTCTCGTGCGAGCGATTGCCGCCGCAGCCAAAGACGGTGATGACTTTTTTGCGGGTGAGCGGCCTGACGGTTTTGAGAACGTTTTCAAGGGCATCCGGGCTGTGGGCGTAGTCGACAATAACATTGACGCCCTGCTCATTCGCAATTGATTCAAGCCGGCCGGGCACATTTTTAACAGCATGCAGACCGACACAGACTGAGTTCCAGTCGGCTCCGGCCGCCCGGGCCATAGCCGCCGCCATGAGTGCATTGAAAACGTTGTATTCGCCAGGCAGGTGCGTGTTGCAGGGGTGCTTTTCGCTGCCATTGCAGATGAAAAAGTCACTGCTGGTGCCTGTCATTTTAAGATTTTCGCAGTAAAAATCGGCGCTGTGGTCGTGAACCGATACGGTCTGCACATCAAGACCAACTGCACGACATTCGAGCGCCATGCGCTGCCCGTATTCATTGTCGATGCCGATTATGCATGTTTTGCCGCTGCTGGCTATCTCAGTAAAGAAGCGTTTTTTGGCACTGAAATAATCGCTCATGTCAGGGTGAAATTCTGTGTGCTCAAGCGAAAGATTGGTAAACCCGGCGACGACAAAATTAATATGCTCGACCCGCCAGGTTTTGAGCGCATGCGAACTCACTTCGAGAACTCCGTGCTTGATGCCGTTACGCAGCGCCTGGTCAAGCAATGCCTGCAGTATCTGCGATTCAGGGGTGGTGTTGCTTGCCGGAATTTTTTCGTATTCCATGTCGTATTCGACCGTGCCAATTCTGAATGCGTGCCCGAAAGCTTTCTTGAGAATGCTCTGAATCAGGTAGGTGATCGTGGTTTTGCCCTTGGTGCCGGTAATCCCGAGCAGTTTGAGCTTTTCGGATGGATTGTCGTAATATTTTGCCGAAACTTCTGAGAGAGCCTGACGCGCGTTGCTTACCTTGATTACCGGAACCTCGATGTTCTTTCTTGTACCTTCGATCATGATTGCCGCAGCGCCACGTTCAAGTGCATCGAAGATGAAGGCGCAGCCGTCTATGTGCTGCCCGGGCAGGGCAACAAAGAGATTGCCTTTGCTGACTTTCCTTGAATCGAAGGCGATTCCGGTGATTTCGATGTCGAGAACACCAGTAGTGGAGACAATATTGGTCGGCAAAATGCTGCGTAACGTTTTCATGTTTCTGGCTCCGGAGAGTCTTGATTTTTTTCAGAGCATTGGATTCTATCAGGTTTTTCTGCTTAATAAAACAGGTTATTCAATAAAGTCGGGCGATAATTTAACTCTGAGAATTCGGCTGTTAGGAAGGGGGCGGCCGGGTGGCGGCTGTTGAGCGATTACCACTCCGTTGCCCTCGAAGATGGCCTTCAATTCGCGGCTGTTGATTGTTTGAATTGCCGCCTTCAGCGATTTTCCGCGCAGATCAGGAACCAGCTCACAGGTGTCTGAAGCAGAGATTGCCGCGGATGCAACGCTGGCATGGGCCTGGGAAATCAGGTTCGGCAGCTTGATGATTTCCTGTTTGACGGTAATTTTGTTGTTTTTCAGTAACTGTTCTTCGCGTGCTTCCGGGGTGAGCGACCGGTCAGGCGGCACTTTGAGATGCTTGAGAACACGGTCGGCGATTCTGGCAAAGGCCGGAGCGGTGACTTTACCCCCGAAAAGGGTTCTCTCGTCGCCCTTAGGCTCGTTAACCGCTACCAGTAGAACGATTCTCGGGTCCATGGCCGGAATCATGCCCATAAATGAGACCACAACCTTATCGTTAAAATAGCCGCCGCGTGGGTTGGCTTTCTGGGCAGTACTGGTTTTACCGCCGGCAGTATAGTCTTCAAGCATTGCCATTTTGCCGGTGCCGCCTTCAACGACTCCCATGAGCATGCGGCGAAGAGTTCTGGCGATTTCGGGCGAAATAACGCGCCTGACAATTTCAGGCTCAAAATCTTCGCGAATTTCGCTGTCCTGAGAGGTTATGCGTTTTATCAGTCTCGGTCTGATAAGGTTGCCGCCATTGGCTATGGCCGAGTAAGCCTGAACCAGCTGCAGGCCGGTAACGGTCATTTCCTGGCCGATGCTGATAGAAGACGGCGAGAAAGCGGACCACTTTGAGGGTGCCCTGAAAATACCGTTGCTTTCGGCAACGACTTCGGCACCGGTCGGGTCACCGAAGCCAAATTTTTTGTAGGTGCGATACAGCATCGAGGGTTCGATCATCTGCGAAATCTGCATCATTGCTGCGTTGCATGATTCAGCAATTGCCTTGTCGGTGTCGACGAGACCGTGGGCACCGTGACAGCGAATGCGGCGGCCGGGCATTTCGCCGAAGCCGCGGCAGTAAAAACGGGTGTTGCGGTCGGCCTTGCCATTTTCGATGGCGCTCGCCACAGCTAGGATCTTGATGCATGAACCGGGTTCGAAGAAGTCGGTTGCCGGTCGGTTACGTCTGGTATCGGGTTTGGCCTCACCAAAATTGTTCAGGTCGTAGTTAGGAAGGCAGCCCATACCGAGAATTTCGCCGGTGTGCGGGTCCATGACGATGGCCGTGGCATCGATGGGGTCGTACTGCTCGACCAGTTTGGCCAGTTCAGACTCGATGACGTGCTGAATGAAAGAGTCGATGGTAAGATTGATATTGCTGCCGCCCATGGGGGGCGTTATGACGCGCATCCGTGCCGGGCCGCTTTCGCTGAGGCTTATGTCTTCCTGGACTGCCAGGCCGGGGTAGCCGCGCAGAGTTTTGTCAAAAAGCTTTTCGAGGCCTTCGAGGCCCTGCTGCTCGGCCCCGGTAAAGCCAATCAGGTTTGAGGCAAGCGATTTCTGAGGGTAATAACGACGATAATGGCTTTCGAGGTTAACTCCGGGAATATTGAGCTTCTGCAGCTTCATTGCCAGATTTGGCTCAAGTTCTTTATAAATCTGAATGTAGCCTGAACGGTCGCCCACCTTCGCAATGATCTCCTCGCGGCTCATAGGCAGAACCGTTGCCAGGGCATTGGCGGCTTCAGAAAGCGACTTTACTTCGCGTGTGTAAAGAAAAACCGTGTAGGTATCGACAGAGATTGCCAGTTCGTCACCGCGCCGGTCGTAGATATTGCCGCGTTTCATGTCGAGAACGCGTTTGCTGACGTGATTTTTCGTGGATCTCTGCGCCCACTGGTTATACTGAAAAACCTGAAGCTGAACCAGCCTCATGATGAAAACACCTGTCATCAGTGCTGACAGTGCCAGAAGGGCTAACGCCCGCATCGTTCTCGGCTGCATGGCCCTGACGCTCATTTTTCATTATCTCCGGTGCTGAGTTTCATGGCGGCTCTCAGCCTTGCTGAGCGCGCTCGCGGATTGGCAGCGGTTTCATTGTCGTCGGCAAAAATGGCTTTGCCGGTCAATAGCTTGAGTAGAGGTTTTTTGCCACAGACGCAGACGGGAAATCTGGGCGGGCATTCGCAGCCTTTCTGGTGTTTCTGCATAAAGGCCTTGACAAGCCTGTCTTCGAGAGAATGAAAAGAAATTATGGTCAGGTGACCGCCGGTGTTGAGGCAGGCGAGAGCGATGCCCAGAAATCTCTCTATTTCTTCGAGTTCATGGTTGACTGCAATGCGCAAAGCCTGGAATACCCGGGTTGCCGGGTGAATCTGGCTCTGGCGCCGACTGGCCGCCGGCATTGCTTCGGTTACGGTCTTTGCCAGCTGGTCAGTAGTGGTAAATGGAGTGGCATTTCTCTGCCTGACAATTGCATCGGCAATTCTGCGGCTGAATTTTTCTTCACCATATTCAAAAAAAATACGGGTAAGTTCGTCACGTTCAAGCTGATTGACCAGATCGGCGGCGGTAGGGCCCTCGGCATTGTTCATGCGCATATCGAGCGGGCCCGGGCGTGTAAAGGAAAAACCGCGGGCCGCGTTGTCGAGCTGCCAGGAAGAAACCCCGAGATCGAGCAGAATGCCATCGACGCCTTTGAGGTCGCATCTGGCGAGTATTTCTGGCAGGTCGGAGGCATTGGCCTGAAAGCGGTTGATGCGCTGGTCTTCGAGAGTTCTGCAGGAATATTCGAGGATTTCGGCGTCGCGGTCGATGCCGATAACTCTGGTGATCGATGGGTAGCCGGCAAGAACCGCACGCGTGTGCCCGCCAAGACCGAAGGTGCCGTCGACAAAGATCTGGCCGTTTTCGGGCATGGCGTATCTGACCACTGCATCGACGAGAACCGACTGGTGAAAGGGGGTCTGGCTACTCATTCTTTTTTAACCACTTTTCCGGCATGGCAATGTAGATTATGCGGCGGGGAACCACCATTCCGAGCTCGTTTTTGGCAACAGTTTCTATGCGTGTCAGAGACTGAAGTTTGGAAATCTCGGCGCGCTGGTCAGCGTTGGCATTTTCGAGATTATTGATATCTTTTTCGATAGTTTTGATGCGCAGCTTAACTTCGACCATTTTGGTCGACTGCCAGATGTAAACGGTCAGCATGGCACTGAGCAGAAGTATTGCCGTGATATAGAGCCTGATGATCTGCCGGCGCCGCGACACGGTTTCCGGAGAATCGTCTTCTCTGGCTGTGGTGCGTGTAAGTGGCTCGGTAGGGCCCTGTGTAAGAAGAATTTTGGCGTTGTTCACTGATTAAACCTGTGGCCGCGAGTACATAACAAAGGGAGAAACCCTTTGAGATTTCTCCCTGTAGGAATGGGCTGCGGTTATCTCTGGTTCAGAGTACCATGCTGTGCGTCAAATTCCAAGAGCGATTGCACATTTTTTTCAAGATTCTGCACGGCCTTGCGCTGACCGGCCGGCAGACGCTGTATTTCGTCGAGCAGGCGGGTGCGGGTCTGTGGATTCTTGTTGAACTCTTCTTTGATCTGTTTGATCAGCCTGGCTTCAACGCTTGAAAGGAGGTCGGCCCTTTCGAGGATGACACGTTCAGAAGTTGTCTGTGGGTTGACGCGGCGAGTGGCTGCTCTGGCAAGGTTTCTAACTTCGACTTCGGCCGCAGGCTGCATGAAATCAGCAATGTTTCGCATCATTTCATTGCGCTGGCTGGCATTGTTGATTGCCTCGATACCAAAGGTGAACAGAATCAGGCGATAGCCGTCGGTAACTTTGATGCCGGCGGCCCCGGAAGAAGTTATGCCACGGGTCAGAGAGCCGGGCTTGTGGTCTGGGCCGTTCATTTCGCGGTCGTCAGCCTTGTCGCGGGCACCTTCTTCGTATTTGATGATCACTTCGGCGCCTGAAAGGGCGTCGATTTCATCGGGCCATTTCTGGTTGTTGGCGCCGTCGCCGCCGAAGATCTGCACGCTGCGGTTGGCAAGAAAGCCGTTCGTGCCTGAAACGACATGCACGTTGACGTCGTCCTGGACAAATTTTGCTTTGCAGCGGGTGCGCAGAAAATCGCTGTCCCGCAGGGAGAAGGCGAGGTCCTGGCCGTTGAGAACCAGGCGTCCGCCGGCTTTAAGAAACTGGTCGAGAGAGTCGATTTCTTCTTCGGTCAGCGACTGTTCCGGGGTTGAATCCTGGACTGCGATAAATACCCAGCCTTCGAGGTAGCGCTTCATGACTTCAGGGCGCAGAGCCCCGTCAAGCATGCGATCCCAGGTGTCGAATTTTACGCCGGCGTTCTGCATCATCTGCTGCAGAACCGGGCTGGCCGGGGAAAAATTGTCGGTGAGAACCAGCAGGGCGTGGCCGGTCGACGAGAAGGGTTCTTTGATGTAAAAGGTCGATTTAATTGTTGAGATCGGGAGTTTTTCGCCGGCAAGGCTTAGTTTTAGACTGATTTCTGAGTGAACCGGCGCATCTTCGCTCACTGTAACGGTGAAAGCATGGATCAGTTCGGTTTTGCCGGGCCCTGGCAGTTTTGTGAGCTCGGCAGCGTATTTGTCGCTGTCGAGCAGTTTGCTGTCGGTAACACAGCTTATGCTGGCCTGGTTGAGGGTTTTGCGGCCGAGGTTGCGCAGCGAAACGAATACTTTGACCTCTTCGCCGGCGGCAATGCGGCCGTCTTTGTTCTTGTCTTCGAACACCACATCTTCAAGCTTGAGGTAGGGCATGTTGGGGTTGGCAACTTCGCTGAGAAAGTTGAACCATTCGGTATCCTGGGCAATTGCATGCTCGCGGTAGCGGGCTTTGTAAGTTTTGAATCCCTGGCGGGTCGGGAAGAATATCGAAAGACCCCTGGTGTCTTTGAATTTTTCGCCGTTGGCGGCTGTTTTTGCGACATAACCGCCGCTTTTTCTTTCGCCGACGATGGTTGAGAGAAGTCTTGATGCGGCTGAACGGGTCTCTGCCTTGATACTTGATTTGATCAGCAGGCTGAGAAAGTGCCCAAGATCGATGTAGTCGCCGTATGAATATTTGAGGGCCGCATCTCTGGCCGCTTCATATTTATCAATATCGTAAATGTTCTGACGTGCGACGTTGCAGAAATGGTTCAGATCGTCTCTGAACTTTTCTGATTTTGCAAGATCGATGACCGAGAGAACGACAGCGGTATTGCCCTGGGCGCCGCTCATATACGATTTGTTGTAGACCTGCGCAATGTGTTTGCCAAGAAGCAGGGCGTCCATCTCTGGTTTTTTGATGAGTTCTGAGGCGATCATGTCGTATGGCCAGCCTCTTTCGGGTTCCATGTCGGGGGAGCCGATCTGGCAGAGAACATAAGGCGCGGCGGTCCAGGATACTTCGACCATCTGCATCAGACAGGCATCAAAACCAAGCAGGTCGAGAGGTTTGCCGAGTATTCCCTTGATGCGGGCGAGGGTTTCGCCGAGAACCGGTATGCTCATCGAGGTTCTGGAGGTGTCGTCATACGAGATATTATAGGAAATGTTTTCGATGGCACTCTGCATGCCCGCTGACAGGCCGATTTCGCCGGCGTCTGCTTCCATGATGCTCGGCTGAATTTCTTTCCAGCCGGTGCCGTGGTTCCAGAGGATGAGTGCGTAGCGTTTGGCGGGGTAATTATCGCGGGCCCAGGTGACAAAGTCTGTCAGTGCGAGCGGATCGGCCATGTCGACGTCGCCGAGATCTTCGAGGGCCTTTGAGGTCATTTTGTTGGGGTCTTTGTCGCGAACGATGTAAAAACGCCGGGCACCAGACCACTTCAGCTCGGAATTGCCGGAAAATCCACCGTTACGGTCGATCTGGGCGAGAAAATTAACCCGGTCGGAAGACCCGAATTTTTCAATTTCGTTTATATCTATCGAAGTGGCTCCTTCGAGATTGTTGTCGGCAGCCATGAAGATCATGAAAGTCCAGTCTTTTTCGACCGGTTCGGAATTTTCGGCAGATACTGAAACAGCTGTGAAAAACAGCAACAGGAAAAAAGCGATTGGCGTTGTTATACTCTTATAATACACACTTTTCCTCCAATGCCTGAATGAAGCATCTTTAATTATACGGGCGTGTACCGAATGTGTCAAATTTCAGCCGGCCTGATTTTTCCAATGCGATATTTGACAATCCGGACCATGTTGTGGTATTTTACAATTCCAACTTCCTGGAAGGGAGGACAACGAATGGCACGTGCAAAAACAATTAAAAAGGCTGGCGCTGTCGCTGAAGAACCTGCAGTCACCAGCAAGAAGAAGGGCAAACCATTGTCCGGTGAGGCCAGAGATTACTCAGTTACTGAGGCTTTTACCAAGGGCGAAATGGTTTACCACAAGGTCTGGGATGACACCGGCGAGGTTATCGAAACCGGTACCACCGAAGACGGCATCAACAAGATGAAGGTTGCTTTCGAGAAGGTTGGAGTTAAAAACCTGAGAATGGGTTGAGAACCTTTCCAGCTTAGAAGAAGACCCGGGTAAACCGGGTCTTTTTTTAAGAAATAATTTCTGGAGGATGAGAGCTCTTGGCAGGAGAACACAGCTTCAGGCAGAATGGCTTCTGGCTGCTGAAACCATGTACCCGGCGATTGATCGGGTTTTTGTCGCATCAGGACGCGCGTTTGCGTGGTGAGGGCGCCAAAGCTCTCGGTCGAATCGGTGACCCGGAAGCGGTCGAACCTCTGATTGCCGCTCTTCTCAAGGAAAAGCAGGATGAGCAGATGCCTCTTGCTCTTGCTGAAATCGGCGATCCATCGGCCCTTGCTCCGCTTCTGGCAGCTTTTAAAGAGGCTGAGCGCGAGGTACGTCCCAACATTGCCCTGGCTCTTGGGGCTTTTAACGACCGTCAGGCAGTCGCTGCTCTGATCGAAGCTCTTGGCGATCTTGATCCGAATGTCAGATTCAACAGTATCAGCGCACTGGGGCGCCTCAAAGATTCTTCGGCAGTTTCCAACCTGCTGGGTTGTCTCGGCGAGGGCAATGAATGGATATTTCTCAACGTCGTTGATGCGCTTGCTAAAATGGGTGCCCACCGCGCCACCAACCCCCTGGTTGCATTTTATCTGAAGGAACGCAACGAGCGTAAACGCTCGGCATTGATTACCGCGCTCGGCAGTATCGGCGATCTGACTGCGGTTCCGACGCTCACGAAAGCACTGCGTGATACCGACGATCGCGTCAAGGCCAATGCAATCGAGAGCCTGGCGAGACTGGGCCTGCCTCCCGAAAAAGCTCTGGCCCTTATTCAGCCATTTCTCAAGCACCCGAACAATCGTGTCCGCGGTAACGCCATGATTGCAGTAGCCAACCTTGGTAATTCTGACCTGACGCCAACGATGCGCGCCATGCTCGACGACCCGGATAAATGGATCAGAGCCACCCTCGGCTATGTTCTTTCGGTTGTCGAACATTCGCAGGCGCTCGAGATGATAATCGAGCTTCTGAAAGATGAAGACGCCGATGTGCGCAAAAATGCCGCTCTGGCACTGTCGAACCGGGCCCGAGAAGCTCAGACCGAGCTGCTCATAAGAATGCTCGCCGACCCGGTTCCGTTTGTCAGGTTGCAGGCAGTAATTACGCTCGGGCGGCTCAAAATAGTTTCGGCCGTTCCGTGGCTCATCAAAATGCTTAAGACTGATCGCAATTTCAAGATCAGGTCTGCGGTGATTACCAGCCTTGGACATATCGGCGACCGTTCAGGGGTGCCGACTCTGCAGAATGCTTTGCGCGACCGCGATTCGCGCGTGCGCGCCAATGCTGTCGAGGCCATCGAAGAGGTGCTGGGCGAAGCGGGCATCAATATTATCAGACCATTGCTGAAAGACTCTGACAACCGTACCCGTTCAAACGCTGCCAAAGCCCTTTTTCGCCTTGGTGACGTCGAAGTTCTGCAGGAACTCGAAAAGATGCTGAGCGGTAAAGACGTTGCAACCAGAGTGTCGGCAGCTTATGCCCTGATGCAGATTGGTTCGGCTCTGCGCGAAGTAGATGTCTCACCTTTGCCTGGTCCGCTGAAAAGCAGCCTTGAAAAGGTGAAAATCCCGGAAATGGCTGTCAGCAGACCAGTTGCTGAAAAGGAGACTGCACCCGTCGAGTCTGCCCCGGCCTCTGTTACCGACAATCGCGAAGAGATGAAAAACGCGTTTCTCGAACATTTCAAGGCTGGTCGGCTTAAAGAATCACTCGAACAGGTTTCCCGCTATCTGCAGAAATACCCGCACGATCTGATGGCGGTCTTTTTTGGCGCCAATCTGAATCTGCAACTTAGCAGATTCGATGAGGCCATCGAAGGTTTTAAAAAGGCGGTCGAACTCGATCCGTTCAATATTCAGGCGCACAGTAACCTGGGTGCGGCATATTACCGAAGCGGTAAGCTGCTTGAAGCAATCGAGCATTTTAAAACAGCTCTGAAGCTCAAGCCTGAGTTGACAACCGTGCGCTTCAATCTGGCCGGCCTTTTTCTCAAGACCAGTCGCTGGGATGACGCAATCAGGCACTTCGAAGAAGGAATGAAATATCAGGCGCCAACCGCCAAAGTATTGTCGAATCTCGGGTTTGCCTACCAGAAAACCGGTAATTTCGAGAAAGCTGCCGAAAGCTATAAAAAGGCCATTGGTCTTGATAACAAAGACGCCGGTGCCTTCTACAACCTGGCCCTTATTCTTGCAAAAGCCGGAAAACGCCCGGAAGCCATGCAGGTCTTGCAGAAAGCGTTCAGCGAAGTTCCTGAAGGAGCCCCCGGCCTGCCGAATCTGCGTGAACTGTTTGAACGACTGAAAAGCTGACGGGGGCAGTTACAAACATGGAAAGCCGGCTTCTGACAATAGTTTTTATCGATATGCAGGGATACACCCGCAGAAGTGCCGGTCAGACCATCGAAGAGATGAAGCTTTTCCATGACCAGATGCATGCTTTTGTCTCTGAAATCATGCAGAAATGGAACGGCATCATGGTCAAAAGTCTTGGCGATGGTTTCATGGTGCGTTTTGACTCGCCGACGAGCGCCGTTCAGGCCGGCATCGAGATTCAGCGCCGCCTCGATGCACGCAATGCCCAGATGATGAACCCTGAAAGCATTGTCAGGTTCAGAATCGGTATCAATACAGGTGAAGTTGGCATCGATGAAAGCGGTGATCTTTTCGGTGACCCGGTCAACATTGCTTCGAGAATTCAAACTTTTGCGGACCCGAGTGATGTATTCATTTCCGAGTCGACCTATCTCGCCATGAACCGCAACGAATTCGGGGCAGTCGACCTTGGCGCCCAGGAACTGAAAAACGCCACCCGCGAAATTAAAATTTACAAAATTCTCAAAAATGGTGCCCCGGGCTTGACTTTGCCGGGTAATCGGCAGGCAAAACCTTCTGAAAAGACTGCAGAGATCGCTTCTCCCGCTTCCGGCAACCATTTGAAGCTTGTTGCCGTTGGCGCCCTGCTCGGGATTCTCCTGATGACCGCTGCCGGGCTTGTGTTGAAAAGAATGCGGCGTTCTGAAGACCGCCCCGTCGATAAAAATACCGTTCAGAAACAGAGCGAAATGGCTGCAAAACACGCAAGCCCCGTAAATCCAGAAAATCTGCGGCCACCGGGCCCGGAACAGCATGTAAGGGCGCCGCATGAAAATATGCCGCCCGGGCCAATTCGGCCGCAGACGCTGCTCGAAATCGATCCGGGTTTTCCGAAGCTGCCTTTGAATGAAGACGGTCGCAAGGCTCTTATCGAAATTCAGGCTCTGAATAAGACCGGTCGACCCGAAGAGGCGGTGCGGGTTGCCCGCTCGATGCTCGAAGACGCCGGCCAGGATAAAAAAATAGTCTGGGCCCTGTTGATCGGCGAACTGCTCTGGCGAAACGGTCAAAAACAAAAGGCCCAGGAGATCTTCGGCGATATTCAGAAGCGCAGCGGCAATATGCCTGAACCTGCTAAAAAACAGCTGCATAACCAGATCGAACTGATTAAAAGCCGCTAAAACTGCCGTAATTATAGAAAAGGCCTCGCTGCGACTGCAGCGAGGCCTTTTGCATGGCCGTTATTTTCAGGCAAGGTTCCAGCCGGTCGTGAATGCTTTCAGATTGAGCTCCTGAAGCTTCGCTGGCAGCATTTTTTTGATCATTTCGGGCCAGATTTCGGTTTTGACTTCTTTGATCCGGCGGGCGAGGACTCCCAGCAGAACCACGTTAAGACATTTCTGGTTGCCCAGTTCGCGGGCTTTGCCGATGGCGTCGACCGCGATCGTCTGAACCGACATGCCGGCAAGAATCTGGGTGATGTTTTTCGGGTAAACCGCATTGCCGGCAGAAACTGACATTGGCAGGATGTTCTGAGCATTGGTGATCACCAGACCGCCCGGTTTCAGATACTCGGTCCAACGAAGGGCTTCGAGTTCTTCGAAGGCCAGCAGAATGTCACATTCGCCTTTTCTGATAATCGGTGAGCAGATGCGTTCACCGAATCTTACATGACTGACAACGCTGCCACCGCGCTGTGCCATGCCGTGAATTTCTGATTTTTTTACATCGAACCCGGCTTCCATGGCGCATTCTGCCAGAAGATTGCTGGCGAGAAGAGTTCCCTGGCCACCGACGCCGCAAAGCAGAATATTGGTCGTCATAATCATGCCTCCTCTTTTGCCTGGGTAATGGCACCCGGGCGACAAACCGCGGCACACAGACCGCAGTGCACGCAAAGTGCGCTGTTAATTACGGTTTTGCCATCGTCAGGGTTGACTTCAATGGCCGGGCAGCCGAGTTTCCAGCACATGCCGCATTTAACACATTTGGCACGGTTGATTGATACGAGCTGGACGCGAGGCTTGTAGTTCTTGAGCAGGAAACAGGGGCGCCTGGTAATGATGACCGAAGGTTCAGTGTCGTTGAGCGCCTCTTTGAGCGTGCTTTCCAACAGTTTGAGATCGAATGGGTCGACGGTATGAACATTGCTGATGCCGCAGGCACGGCACATAGCGGCAAAATCGAGAACCTTGGTCGGCTCGCCTTTGAGGGTTTTACCGCTGGCGGGGTTTTCCTGATGACCGGTCATGGCGGTGATCGAGTTGTCGAGAATCATGGTTACGTGGCGGCCCTTGTTGTAAACCGTATCGATCAGGCCGGTAATACCGGAGTGCATGAACGTCGACTCGCCGAGCACGGCTACCAGCTTGCCGTGGATTTTTTCCTTCATGGCTTTTTCGATACCAAGCGCGTTGGTAATCGAAGCCCCCATGCAGACGATAGTGTGCATGGCATTGTGGGGTGCAAAAGCACCGAGACTGTAACAGCCGATGTCGCCGGTTACCGTGCAATTGAGCTTGCGCAGAGTATAGAAAACCCCGCGATGCGGGCAGCCGGGGCAGAGTACGGGCGGCCGGACCGGAATATCCACAGTGGCCTTGGGAGTGGTTGTCGGCATTGGCCTATCAATCAGTTCTTTCAGCGATTCATGGATGATGTCGGGGGTGAGTTCGCCGCAGATGGGCAGGCGGTCTTTGCCGATGCAGCTGATGCCGAGGGCGCGCACTTCGGTTTCGAGGAACGGGTCGTTCTCTTCGATGACGATCAGTTTTTCGACGCTGGCGGCGAACTTTTTAATGAGTTCGGCCGGGAAGGGGTAGGTGA